>Ga0194120_10005328_pt1 | contig 19076 bp, 20 predicted proteins | sample TA2MahCa65mmetaG_FD_148642 | JGI IMG/M metagenome (GOLD analysis project Ga0194120, IMG submission 148642) | Freshwater microbial communities from Lake Tanganyika, Tanzania - TA2015019 Mahale Deep Cast 65m | ecosystem: Environmental > Aquatic > Freshwater > Lake | place: Tanzania: Lake...
CTCGCCCATCCTGGCCTCGTCCTCGGCGGAGCGGACCTCGAAGTTCCGGCTCACGTGCAGGACGACGAGCGCGTCAGGTGCGAAATGCCGGATGTTGGCAATCTGGTCGAGCACGACGGCGGGCTGCTCGTGGACCGGGATCGAGATCGCGAGCCTCATGAACATATCGTCGGCCGATCGGGTGCCCGCACGCAGGGTCAAGCCGCTCCAGCCACGCGACGGCCGGATCGGGGGGATAGGGTATAGTGGGTCCAAAGCCCCTCCCATGACCACCCTCGAACCGGCCGGCCAGGCGGTCATCTCGCGGCTCACCCGCGAGTGGCCCGACCTGTGGGCGATCTACCTGTTCGGCTCTCGCGGTCGAGGAGGCGCCGGGCCGGCGAGCGACATCGACCTGGCAATCCTGGGCCCCGGACCGCTGCCTCCGGTACGCCTCTGGGACGTGGCCCAGGATCTGGCTTCGTTGGCCCGGGCCGACGCGGATCTCGTGGACTTGCGCAAGGCCTCGACCGTCCTTCAGGCCCAGGTGGTGTCGACCGGCCGGCGTATCTACTGCTCGAACGAACGCGAGTGCGACTCCTTCGAGACGTACGTCCTGTCCTCGTATGCCCGGCTCAACGAGGAGCGGCGGGACATCCTGCGGGGCATCCTCGACCGGGGCAGCTTCCGTGGCGGATGACGTGCTGCTGGCCAAGGCGCAGGCCATCGAACGTAGCCTCGGAAGGATCGCGTCGCGCTACCAGGGCCCGGAGTCGCGGCTGGAAACGGATCTCGACATGCAGGACATCGTCGTGCTGAACCTCCAGCGCGCGTGCGAGGCCGCCATCGATGGCGCCATGCGCGTGATCAACAAGAATCGCCTGGGCCTGCCCCAGGAGAGCCGCGAGGCCTTCACCATGCTCGAGGAGGCCGGCCTGCTGGACCGCGACCTGGCGGCGCGGCTCCGGCGGATGGTGGGCTTCCGGAACGTGGCGGTGCACGATTACCAGCGCCTCGACTGGGGGATCGTACGGTCGATCCTTGACCACGACCTGCCGGATCTGCGCCGGTTCGGCGACTGGCTGGTGGCGGCCGCGCGCTAGCGCCGGCTCATTCGACCGCCGCGGCGCGCGAGCCGGCGTCCGGCCTGTCGAGGACCTGCGGCCTGCCCGCGATGAGCGAGCGGCGGCAGGCCTCGATGATGCGCACGATCTCGGCCCCCTCCGGCCCGCCCGAGAGTGGCCGACTTCCAGTCTCCACGCAATCGGCGAAGTGGTCCCACTCGATGCGCAAGGGCTCGACGTTGTCCAGGCGCGGGATGACGATGTCGCCCGTGCGGTACGTGAGCTGGAACTCGCCGAAGGACTGGGGCTGCCGGATGCGGGACACGCCCTGGTCGTAGATCTTCACGGCCTCCGGGCCGGCCAGGTCGTCGTACACGACCATCCTGTGTGCGCCGGTGACGGTCGTGCGGCGCAGCTTGGTGGGCGCCAGCCAGCTCAGGTGCAGTTGCGCCACGATGCCCGACGCGTAGCGGAGCGTGATGAACGCGACGTCTTCCTGGCCCTCGGACACGTAGGACTGGCCTGCCGCGTAGACGCTGACCGGCGATTCGCCCAGCCAGTACTGGAGGATCGACAGGTCGTGCGGCGCCAGGTCCCAGACGACTCCCGAGTCCTGCACCTGGCCGAGGTTGACGCGTTGCGAATCGATGTAGAAGACCTGCCCCAGGGCGCCGGAGTCGATGAGGTCTTTCACGCGCCGCACCGGCGGGCTGTACATGAAGGTGTGGCCGACCAGCAGGACACGGTTCACCTTCCACGCCAGGTCCACGAGGGTCGACGCGGCGTCCAGGGCCGTGGCGAGCGGCTTTTCTACCAGCACGTGCTTGCGCGCCTGCAGGGCGGCCCCGACGATCTCGAAGTGCGTGTCGGGCGGGGTCGCCACGTAGACGACGTCGATCTCCGGATCGGCCAGGACTTCGCGATAATCGGTGCAGACGCGCGCGCCGGGCAGCCGCCCGGACAGGTCCGAGAGGGCGCGCCAGCTCTTGTCGCACAGCGTCTTGATCTCGCCGCGGCCCGACTCCGGGATCACCCGCACCAAGTTGCGACCCCAGAGACCGACGCCGATGACGCCGATTTTCATAATCTAACCATCGGCTCCCGCGAGAGCCGCCCGCAGGGTCGCCACGACATGATCCTGCTGCGGGGGTGTCATCTCCGGGAACAACGGCAGCGAGAGCACCTGGGCGGCGGCCTCCTCGGCGACCGGAAGCGGCCGGTCGCGGTATGCCACCAGCGCCGGCTGCCGGTGCAGGGGCACCGGGTAGTGGATACCCGCACCGACGCCGCGGGACTGCAGTGCGGCGGCGATCGCATCTCGGCGCGGGACGCGCACGACGTACAGGTGGCGGGCGCTGGTGCCGCGGACCGACACCACCCGCGGCACATCCGCCAGCAGGTCGTCGTAGCGGGCCGCCAGTTCGCGCCGGCGGGCGTTCCAGTCGTCCAGCCTTCGCAGCTTGATCCGCAGGACCGCGGCCTGCAGTTCGTCCAGGCGCGAGTTGTACCCGACGAATTCGTGCTCGTGTTTCGACCGCGAGCCCTGGTTGCGCAGCACGCGGACGCGATCGGCCACCTCCGGCGACTCCGTGACCACGGCTCCCGCCTCGCCGTAGGCACCCAGGTTCTTGCCCGGGTAGAAGCTGAAGCAGCCGGCGCGGCCGAAGGTTCCGGCGCGGCGGTCGCCGAGCGAGGCGCCGTGGGCTTGCGCGGCGTCCTCGATCACCCACAGGCCGCGGCGACCGGCCAGGTCGAGGACCGCCTCCATGGGCGCCACGTGGCCGAACAGGTGCACCGGCATGATCGCTCGGGTGCGAGAGGTCACGACCCGCGCGGCGTCCGCCGGATCGATCAGCAACGACATCGGGTCGACGTCGCAGAACCGCGGCACGCCGCCCGCGTGCACGACGGCTGCCGCGGACGCCACGAAGGTGAGGGCCGGCACGATCACCTCGTCGCCGGGTTCCAGGCCACAGGCCCGGAGGGCGAGAACCAGGGCGTCGAGGCCCGAGCCGACGCCGACGCAGTGCTCTACGCCCAGAAACGCCGCGAATTCGGCCTCGAACCGCGCGAGTTCGGGCCCCAGTACCAGGTTCATTCCCGCCAGGACGCTTCCCAGCGCGGCGTCGATTTCCGGGGCCAGCAGGGAGTACTGGGCCCGCAGATCCACCAGGGGGACATGGTGCGCGTCAGGCATAATGGCTTAGATGTCGGACCTCTTTGCCAAGGGCGAGATCCACCCGACGGCCATCGTAAGCCCCGATGCGGAGCTTGGCCGTGACGTAAGCATCGGCGCGTATGCCATCGTCCACGGCGGGGTCGAACTGGGGGCGGGCGCCCGCGTCGGGCCCTACGTCTCCCTGGGCGAACCGCCGCGCACGCGCCACGCCACGGCGTCGCTGGCCGCCCTGCGCATCGGCCCCGGCGCCCTCATCCGCTCCCATACGGTGATTTACGGGGGATCCGAGATCGGCGAGGGCTTCGAGTGCGGCCACCACGCGGCCATCCTGCCGGGCGCGGCCATCGGCCGGGCGGTGCGCGTGGGGTCATTCGCCGACATCGAAGGCCGGTGCCGTATCGGCGACCATTCGCGCCTCCACAGCAATGTCTTCGTCTGCCAGGGCACGGAGATCGGCCGGTACGTGTGGCTCTTTCCCCATGTCGTCACGACCGACGATCCGCACCCGCCCTCCCATGCGCTGGTCGCCGCGACGATCGACGATTACGCGGCCATCGGCGCCCGTGCCGTGCTGCTGCCAGGTATCCGCATCGGCCGGGAGGCCGTCGTAGGGGCGGCGGCCCTGGTCACCCGGGACGTGCCGCCGGGACACCTGGTCATGGGCCACCCGGCCCGCCTGGTGGGGCCGGCGAGCGATGTCCGGCACCGGATGACCGGTGAGGCCGCCTATCCGTGGTACCGGCATTTCAGCAAGGGGATGCCCTGGGAGGGCATCGGTTTCGACGCCTGGGCCGCTCGCCCGGCCGAGGCCGGAACGCCGGCTGCCGCGGTCCCCGACGGAGAAGAAGCCTGCCGGGGTGACCGGACGGGTTGAATCCCCATGGGTGCCCGTGCTATTGTCGGATTCAACGCGAGACGGGCTGGAGAGGCCGGTTTCAGTATTTGGGCTACAACCAACTAAGAGGGCGCCCGACGCTTTGGGCGATGGCAGTATACCGCCGCTCGTCGGCGGAAACGGAAGTCGTTCAGGAGGGCCCCCACCTGCTAGTGAAGCAGGTTCAAATACTCCCGGCCTCGCCGCCCGTCCGCGTCTTCTTCGGGGTCGCCCTCGGCGGGGTAAGCCCCCGGCAGGACCATGACCACCACCGTCGATCTGCCTGACGAAGCCGCCACGCGCCGGCTGGGCGAGAGCCTGGGCCGCCTCTGCGAGCCGGGCGACGTCGTCTTGCTCGAGGGGGACCTTGGCGCCGGCAAGACCACGCTGGTGCAAGGCCTCGCCGCGGGCCTGGGCGTCGAGGGCGACGTCACGAGCCCGACGTTCGCTTTGCTGCACGAACTTTCCGGCCGCGTCCCCTTGCGGCACATGGACCTGTATCGCCTGGATGAGGCGCACCTGGCCCACCTGGGGCTGGAAGAGTGGTTCGAGCCGGACGCCGTGATCGCCGTCGAGTGGGCCGAACGCCTGGGGCCATTCGCCCCGCGCCAGGCCTTGCACATCGTCCTCACCCATGCTGGCGACGGCCGCCGCGCCGAGATCCGGGGCGAGTCGTCGCGGTACGCGCACCTGGTGGAACGAATCGCCGGCCAGCCCGGGAGGCGGCCCTAGCCCATGTGGATCCTCGCGATCAACACCGCCACCGATGCGCTGGGCGTGGGCATCGTGCGCTGCGAGGCGGGGCGCCCGATCGAGAGTGCCGCGGAGGTCCTGCTGGCGCCTCCTGGCGCCGGCAGGGGCGGACATTCCGAGCGCCTGCTGCCCGCGCTGGCCTGGGCGGCCGAGAGCGCCGGGTTGACACCCGCGGATCTCGGCGGCGTCGCGGTGGTGGTGGGGCCGGGAGGCTTCACCGGCATCCGTACCGGCCTGGCGGCGGCCAAGGCGATCTCCCAGAGCCGCGGCATTCCGATCTGGGGAGTCGACACGCTGGAAGCCCTGGCAGCTGGCTACCCGGCGAGGGGATTGGTCTCGCCGTTGCTGGATGCCAGGCGCGGCGACGTGTTTGCCGCCCTGTACCGCCGCTCTGGCCCCACGGGCCTGGATCTGGTCGCCCCGCCGGCGCTCGTCCCCCTGGCGGCCTGGCTGGAAGAACTCGCCGGCAGCGACGTGGTCTTCCTGGGGGAGGGAGCGGTGCGCAACGCGGCGACAGCGGCCGGCACGCCGCCGGAGGCGCATGTCGTGAGGCCGGCCACCGTGGCGCGGCTGGCGGCACCCCACCTGGCGGAAGGCGGCGAGGATCCCATGGCCCTCGTGCCGCGCTACCACCGGGCGCCGGTGATGGCTCCGGATTGGCGGCCCGGAGCGGGCATGAAATCATAGATGGTGCGATGGCCATGGTGACGCGCAAGACCAAGCCGCCGATTGCGGTGGAAATCCGGGCCATGCGCCACGAGGACATTCCCTCGGTGGTCGCCATCGAACGCCTGTGTTTCGGAGATCGCTGGTCGGCCTCGGCGTTCGCCACCGAACTCGAGAACCCGTCGAGCACGTACGTCGTCGCGATCCGCGAAAGGGACGTGGTCGGCTACGCCGGATTCTGGCTCATCCTCGAGGAAGCGCACATCACGACCATCGCGGTGCACCCGCACGATCAGGGGCACAAGATCGGCGAGCAGTTGCTGCTGGCCCTCATCGACGAAAGCGCCAGGCGCGGCGCCAAGTGGATGACCCTGGAAGTGCGCGTATCCAACGTCGTGGCGCAAAAACTCTACGAGAAGTATGGTTTCTCGGCGCTGGGTAAGCGGCGCGGGTATTACCAAGATGATGGAGAAGATGCCCTGGTGATGTGGACCGAGAATATCTGGCAGGACGCGTACCAAGCGCGCCTTGCCGCGCTCAAGGCCAGTCTTCACCCCTAGATGGACCCCGAGCGAAGTTTCGCGGTCCTGGCGCTGGCCGCTTTCGCCCTGCTGCTGGCGGCCAATGCCGCGTTGCTCGCCGCGCAGATCGCCGCGCTCCGGAGCGGCAGGCCGCTCCCGTGGCTGACCAGGTTCGTTAGAAGGCCGAAGGCGGGCGATCGGCCCGCGAGGGCCGTCACCACGGCGCTCACCACCATCGAACTGCCCGACGAGGACCAGCGCATCCTGCACAAGGCGCTCGCCTTCCAGGCAAAGGTGGTCAGCGAGGTCATGGTCCCGCGCCTCGACATGATCTCGGTGCCGGCCGACGCCCCCATCCGCGAGGTCCTGCAGAAGGCGGCCGGCAGCAGCCACAGCCGCCTGCCGGTCTACGACGGCGACCTCGACCACATCGTGGGCTTCGTGCATGCGAAGGACCTGCTGCGCCTGGCCGCCGACGCGACCCGCCCCCTGGTGGCCCGCGAGATCATGCGCCCGATCCTCGCGGTGCCCGAGAACAAGTCGGTCGACGACATGCTCCGGGAATTCCAGGTCGCCAAGACCCATGTCGCCATCGTCATCGACGAATTCGGCGGCACCTCCGGGATGGTCACGATCAACGACCTGCTGGAAGAACTGGTCGGCGAGATCTTCGACGAGGTGCGCCAGGGGCAACCCGACTACGAGAGTCTGGCCGACGGGAGCATCCGCGTGTCGGGTCGGATGGCCATCGGCGACGTCAACGAACGCTTCGGCCTGTCCCTGCCGGACGACGAGTTCAACACCATCGCCGGCCTGGTCTTCGGCTGTCTCGGGCGCACCCCGTCGCCGGGCGACGTGGCGGACATCGACGGCATCCGCGTGCGGGTGGAGGCGACCAACGGCCGCCGGGCGACGCAACTGGTGCTCCACCCGCCCAGGCCCGCGCCGGCCCCGTAGGGGGGCCGTCTGCCCGGGCCCGCGCCGGCCCCGTAGCGGGGCTGTCTGCCCGGGCCCGCGCCGGCCCCGGGCCCGCGTCGGCCGGCAAGAAGAAAGGCGACCCCTCGCGGGGGCCGCCTAGCATCGGGAAAATTCGAATCAGATGACAGCTTCGATCAACTTTGAATTAAGCGTTTGTTTAAGAACCTCTTGTGAGTAGGTTATATCCTGTCAATAAGCTGTCCATACCGGTCCGGAAGTTATTGTTGGGTTAAGGAGGTTATTTCGGGGCAATCTTCTCGGTAAGGAAGTCGAGGCCCATCGCGGCAAGGCCGGCCACCAAGGCCACGGCGCCCGCCACGACCGCGCCCACGCCGGTCGGCGCCAGGGCCAGGGTCGCGAAGCCAGCGCCGGCCGAGACGGTCGAGAGGCCGGCCTTGAGCCACTTGAGGGTCTTGCGCAAATCGCCGGCTTGCGGGTCGTTTTGCGTCCGGTAGGCGGTGCGGAGATCGAAGAACGCGAAGCCCGCCGCGATGAACGGAGCGACCCGACCCGCGACTCGCCCGACGGTCTGCACGGCCGGGCGGGCCAGGAAGCCGGCCACCGTCCTGAAGGCCGCCGACCCGATGACCCGTTCGATGAGGCCCAGTACCCCGAGTCGACTCAGCGCCGGGACGCCGGCCAATCCGTCGACCATGCCGGGCACCGAGGCGGCCGTGCGGGCGGCGCCGTTGGCTCCGCCGGCCAGGGCCCAGGCCTGCTGCAACTGATCCAGGGCGGGCGTGCTGTAGACCAGGACGTCCCAGAGGCCGCGCCTCTTCGAAGGGGCGGGGGCAGGGCGCGGCGCGCTCGGGCGAGGCAGGGTCTGCCTCTCACCGCGAATGCGCAACGACACCGCACGCTCCTCCTCTCCGCGGAGGTTATCGGCCCCCGGGACCGAAATTGTTCGCGTTTTACCCCAACCTTAAACCGAAGGACTTCAGTGTTTCATCGGAAAGATGAAGAGGATGACCTCCAGCAGGATCAGCAGGATGATGATGATTTCCAGCATGTTCGACCGCCGCTGGTGCAGTTCCTCGAGGAGGACCTTGTAGATCTGCTGCGCGATGTCCAGCTTGTCGCCCAGGGCCTGGTCCCACCGCTCGAGCCGCAGCGAGTCGCTGATCATCCGGTAGATGCGCGCCGAGTACATCTCGCCGACGATCTTCAGCGAATTGCGGATCTTCTCGCGGATGTCGTGGATCTCGATCATCAGGCGGTGCAACTGCTGCACGGTCTTGAGCAGCTTTCCCCGCACCGGGCCGAGGGTCTTGTGGTCCTCGAGGCTGTCGTAGATCAGCGCCAGTTCTTGATCCATCAGCTGGTCGTAGTACCGCAGATCGAGCAACTGCGCATTGGCGAACTCGATGACGTCCACGTGATCGGGCACGGTCTCGGCGTCGTAGACGAAGGCCGAGTTGTAAGTCACCACGACCAGATCGTCCGAGCGGTAGGAGTGGCGCAAGCGCAGCGCGTCCCGCCGCTCATCGGCCGAGAGGTCGCCGGCGTCCCCGCGCAGGACGTGCGCCAGGTCGGCGCCGTGACGCGCCAGGATGTCCTCGCCCCTGGCGGGCGAGTCGAATGCCGCGACGTGGATGACGTAATAGTCCTCGACGAGCTTCGAATCGGGGATGGGATCCTTGCACGCCGGCAAGGCGCGAGACCGCACCTCGTCGAACACCCGGCGCGAGGCCGATTCCAGGGCGATGTCGTCCTGCAGGTCCACCGACAGCGCGATGAGGTCTTCCCAGGACTCCGGAGTATCCAGCTCCCACGCGATGCTGCAGACGCCGAAGTCGAAGATCTTGGCGCGGACGCTGCCAGAGTAGGTCGACGTGAGCGGTCTGGCGCCCAGCGGCAGGATGACGGGCGGATCGCGGAAGCGGATGGCGTCAGGTGCGTTGCGCCGCGCCGCGAGCTGGCCGACGGTGCTGTCGGCCCATATCTGCCTGAGGCGAGTCAGATCCACTTCTTCGGCAAGTTCGAACAAGTGGTAGATGAAGAATCGTCCCTTGGCTATGCGATCCATTTACGTGGGTGACTCCCGGGTATCCGGGACAGCCGGCGATCCCGTGCTTTCGTCCGCCGGAATGGACCAGCGTACCATTGCCGGCACTCGAATTCGGTGACCTTGCCATGGGTCGAGGGGGCAGCCGGCGTTCCGGCGAGCACGCGGCTGGCCGGAGGGCTTCGTGATCGGCGTCGTTTGCCGCACCTGGCCGGGCAGCCTATAATGGCGCCACTCCGGATGAGACGTTTCGAAAGGCCCCCGATGCTCAGGATTTCCGCTGCCTCGGCGGCGGTGTTCGCCACCGCCTTGGCCGGCTCGCTGGGCGTGGCGTCGCCCGCGCTGGCCGCGTCGAGCTGGTGGCCGCTCTCGGGAGCGAGCGGCACGCCGCCGGAGGCCGCGAAACCGGCCCAGCCGGCACCGCTACCCGGCACGGCGGCCGCGACCCCGTCCGCCGAGGCCCCGCCCGAGGACCTGGGGGCGCGGATGCGCGTCGCCGACATCGCCGTCCGCGGCAACAAGACCGTCACCACCGAGCAGGTGCTCCTGGCCCTGCCCATCCACCGCGGCGACGAGGTCACCAAGAAGCAGGTCCAGGACGCCCTGCAGCGGCTGTACGGCCTCGGGTACTTCGCGGACGTGCGTGCGTTCACGGAGCCCACGCCGGCCGGCGAGCGCCTGGTCTTCCAGGTCGTCGAGAATCCCCGCCTGGAGGATGTCCGCATCACGGGCATCACGGTCTTCAAGCAGGACGAGGTCCTCAAGCCCTTCGTGGCCATCAAGGGGCAGACCCTCAACCTGCGCGAGGTCCAGAAGCACATCAAGGACCTGGAAAAGCGCTACGCCGACGAGGGCTACGTGCTCGCCCGCGTCATCGACCTGCAGGTCGACCCCAAGTCCGGCGTGCTCGACCTCAAGGTCGCCGAGGGTGAAATCGAGGCCATTCGCATCATCGGCAACGAGGAGACCCGGGACTACGTCATCCGGCGCGAACTCACCCAGAAGCCGGGCGAACTCTTCAACTTCAAGAAGATGGAGGACGATCTCCGCCGGGTCTACAACCTCAACTACTTCGAGGACATCGGCATCAAGTACGAGCCGGGCAAGACCCTCGACAAGGTGGTCGTCGTCATCAACGTCAAGGAAAAGCAGACCGGCATGTTCCAGATGTCGGCCGGCTACTCCAACCGGGACGGCGTGCTGGGCATCCTCTCGCTCCGCAAGGACAACCTGTTCGGCCGCGGCCAGTCTATTTCGACCGACCTGACGCTCTCGATGGCGGGCAACAACTCGGGCGAGGTGTCCTACTTCAACCCGTGGATCGACGAGGCGCACACGTCGCTGGGCGTCTCGCTCTACAGCCGGCGCTACCTCAACTTCCTCAACCAGCGCGTGCTGAGCACCAACCTCATCGGCACCGATTCGGAGCGGCAGAAGTTCGAGCAGGACAAGGGCACCTCCCTGATGAAGTTCGCCGAGGGCCGGTCGGGCAGCCAGGATCCCGTGGCCTTGCTGCCGTCCCAGAACTCCATCGAGACCCGCACCGGCATGGTCCTGTCGATGGGCAGGCCCCTGGTGGGCGACGCCGTGACGTCGCCGGTGCGCGCCACCCTGTCCCTGAAGGGCGAGCAGATCGGCGTCAAGCGCCTGGTCCCCACTCTCGGCCTGGAGGGATCCTCGGCGCAGGACACCGTTTCCTACGCGACCGACCTTGCGGGCAAGGCCCCGCCCCTGGTGCTGGGCGCCAACCCCGCGAGCGGCACCGATAACGCGTTCAGCACCGGGCTGACGCTCACCTACGACACGCGCGACCTGGTCATCAACCCGTCGCGGGGCTGGCTCTCGTCGCTCGCGCTCGAGCAGTACCTCGGCCCGGTGGTCGGCAATCTCGACCTGACGCGCCTCAACGTCGAAGCCAATCGCTACTTCCTCGTCAACTACCCGTTCTGGGACCTCAAGCACACCTTCGCGGTCGGGACCAAGTTCGGCTCGACCATGTCCTTCTTCAACCGGACCGTGCCCACCTACGAGCGGTTCTACTCGACCGGCCCCTATCTCATCCGCGGCTGGGAGGAGACGCTGCCGTCGTCGCTCGATGCGGCGACTCGCGACTATGCGAGCCTGTTCCAGGGCGACTCGGTGGCCATTGCCTCGATCGAGTACCGCTTCCCCATCGTCAGCGTGCTATCGGGCGTGGTCTTCGCCGACACCGGCCTCTTCTGGGATCAACTGGCCGCACCCTCGGCCCGCAACAGCTTCCACCTCTTCGGCGACCTGGCCAATCCGCTGACCGGCCAGCCGCTGGATTCGTCGGGCATCGGCTCCCGCCTGCGCAGCGGCTACGGCGTCGGCGTCCGCGTCAACACCCCCCTCGGCCCGTTGCGCCTCGACCTGGGCGTCAGCCAGTTGCGCGACGACCAGGGAAACTGGTTCCCCAAGGGCATCAAGCCCCACTTCTCGATCGGTCAGAAATTCTAGCCCATGTCGATTCATCGCCTCCTCGCCGCCTCCGTCGCCCTGTCGCTTCTCGTCGCCTCGCCGGCCTTCGCGGCCAGCAGCCTCGCGATGGTCGACACCAAGCGCCTCTTCGAGCAGTTCAAGGGGGCGCAATCGTCGCAGGGCGAGTTCAAGCGCAAGGCCGAGGCCTACCAGAAGGAGTTCCTGGAAAAGAACCGCCAGCTCCAGGAAATGCAGCGCGAAGGCAAGAGCAAGGCCGAGATAGACAAGATGACCAAGAAGTTCGAAGCGGAGCTCAAACCGAAGAAGGATGCGGTGGAGCGCCTGGACAAGGAGATGTCGGGGCGCCTCAAGAAGCAGATAGAGGCCGCCATATCAGACGTGGCGAAGACGAAGGGCTTCGCCGTCGTGGTGGACAAGCAGATCGTGCTGTTCGGCGGTGAGGACATCACCGACGACGTGCTCGACAAGCTCAACAAATAGAGGAATGACGCGGACGGGCGCCACAGCCTCCGAACCGGAGGCTCCGCTCCTGCCGCCCCGTTCCGGACCGCTGACGCTTGCCGAACTTGCCGCGGCGGCCCTCTGCGAGATCGTGGGCGATCCGGCTGCCCAGGTTACCGGGGTCGCCGATCCCGAGAGCGCCGGGCCGGGAGACATGGTCTTCGTCGTCGAGGCCAGGTACGCCGAACGCGCGGCGCGCAGCCGGGCCGGCTACGTCCTGGCGGCCGAACCGATCGCCGGCAAGCCGGGCCTGGTGGCCAGGCAGCCGCGCGTCGCGATGGCGAAGGTGCTGGCGGCTTTCGCTCCGCCGCCTCCCGCAGGCGCCGTCCACCCGTCGGCGTCGATCGACCCGGCGGCCGAGGTGGCCGCCGACGTGTTCGTCGGCGCCGGTTGCGTCGTCGGCGCCGGGGCTCGGGTGGGGGCCGGCACCGTCCTGCACCCGCGCGTCGTGCTCTACCCTGGCGTTCGCGTGGGCTCCGCTTGCCTGCTCCACTCGGGCGTCATCGTGCGCGAGGGCTGCACTCTGGGCGATCGGGTGGTCGTGCAGCCAGGCGCGGTGATCGGCTCGGACGGCTTCGGCTTCGTGCCGACCGCGGAGGGCAACGTCAAGATCCCGCAACTGGGAGGCGTCGTCGTGGAGGCCGACGTGGAAATCGGCGCGAACTGCACCATCGACCGGGGCACCCTGGGCGACACGATCGTCCGCCGCGGCACCAAGCTCGACAACCTCGTGCACCTGGCCCACAACGTGGAAATCGGCGAGCACTGCATGCTCGTCGCCCAGGTCGGCATCTCCGGCTCGGCGAAACTCGGGGCGCGCTGCGTCTTCGGGGGCCAGTCGGGGGCCGTGGGCCACATCGCGATCGGGCCGCGCGTGACCGTCGCGGCCAAATCCGGCGTCACGAAGGATACGCCGGCCGACCAGTTGCTGTCCGGATTCCCGGCGCGGCCCCACAAGGAAGAGCTTCGCCGCCTGGCAGAGCAGGGGCGGGTCGCCAGGCGGTTGCTCGCGATCGAGCGCCGCGTGACGCGCCTCGAAGGCACGGCGCCCCCGGAGGCCGACCGGTGAGCTGGGACATCCTCATCGCGCTCGTCCTGGCGACGACCCCGACGCCCGGAGCCACCGCGGCGCCGGATCCCGCGGCGGCAGAGGTCGTGGCGGGGCCCAACGGCTACGTGCGCGTCACCGAGATAGGCCATCCGCCGCTCGGGATGGCGGGTGCCCGCGCCAAGGCCATCGCTCGCGAAAACGCCCGGACTCGAGCTCGCGAGCGCGTGCTCAAGGCGATCCTGGCGCTGCAGCTGAAATCCGGGAAGAAGCTCGAGCAGGCCCTGCGCGAGCGGCCAGACCACCGCGCCGGCCTGCGCGCGGTGCTCAACCGCGCGACCCTTTCGGGTGCCGAACTGACGGGCGACGCGGTCGAACTGACGCTGACCGTGAGGATGGACGGCGAAGGCGGCCTGGGTCGGTATCTCGAGGCGGTGCAGGCCGCCGAATCCCGCGACCAGTAGGGGGTCGCGGGAAAAAATCGAACACCGCCGCAACCGATTTCGTCAAAACCCTCGACTGGTAGCCCGAATGAGGCGAAAATACTTAGATAACGATCCGGTAACGTTGCCCCGAACGACTCACTCGACCTGAAGAGGCCTATCTACCCGGAGAGCCGAATGCCCCATTCCACCCTGGACGCGACGAAGCAGTGGACCCTGCGCCAGCCGTTCACCCTGACCGGCGTGGGGCTGCACACGGGCGAACCGGTCAACGTCCGGGTCCTTCCCGCGCCCCCGCACCACGGCCTCGCATTCTCGCGCGTGGATCTGCCCGGAAAGCCGCGCATCCCGGCCCTGGCCGAGTTCGTGTCCGACCTGACGCTCTCGACCTCGCTCGCCCGCGGCCGCGCGACGGTGCGCACGGTGGAGCATCTCCTGGCGGCCTTGGCGGGCCTTGGCGTCAGCAACGCGCTTATCGCCGTGGATGGGCCCGAGGTCCCGGCCATGGACGGATCGGCCCAGGCGTTTGCCCGAGCTGTGGTAGAAGCGGGCCGGGTGGCCCTGCCGGCCGTACGCCGGGTCATCAACCTCGCCGAGCGCTACGAGATCGACATGGGCGATCGGTCAGTCATCTGCCAGCCGGGTGACGAGGCCGCCATATCCTACGTGGTCGACTACGGGCATCCCCTGGCTGGCATCCAGTGCTGGGAGGGGCTGGTCAACCCGGCGGTATTCAAGCACGAGCTTGCTCCGGCGCGCACCTTCTGTCTTAGAGCCGATGCCGAGCGGATGCGGGCAGCGGGCCTGGCTCGTGGCGGCAACTTCGACAACGCGGTGGTCGTCATGGAAGACGGCTACTCGTCGCCGCTGCGCTTCCAGGACGAGTTCGTGCGCCACAAGGTCCTGGATCTGATCGGCGATCTGGCCCTGTGCGGCGCCGATTGGCGGGGGCAGATCGTGGCGGTGAAGGCCGGCCATCCCCTTCACGTGCAGCTCGCATCGCGGCTGCGGCAGCAGGTGGCCGCCGAGGACACGCGATCGGTGGTCCGGGCGCAGGCGTATGCCAGCTGAAACTGCCGCTCCGGCGCTGGACATTCGGGAATTGCTCACGGTACTGCCGCACCGGTTCCCGTTCCTCCTCATCGACCGGGTGCTGGAGCTCGAGCCGGGCAAGCGCGCGGTCGCGATCAAGAACGTCTCGGTCAACGAGCCGCAGTTTACCGGCCACTTCCCCGAACGTCCGCTGATGCCCGGAGTCCTCCTGGTCGAGGCGATGGCGCAGGTGGGCGGCCTGATCCTCCTGGCCACCCAGGAGTACAAGGGCAAGCTGGCCGTGTTCGCCGGCATCGACAACGTGCGCTTCCGCCGGATGGTGGTGCCGGGAGACCAGGTCGTGTTGAGCGCCGAGCTCATCAAGGTCCGCGCCGGCATAGGCAAGGTCAGGGCGTCAGCCTCGGTCGACGGCCGCATCGTCGCCGACGGGGAACTGCTTTTCGGTTTGGTAGACTGAACTCGAGCGCTGGTGCCATCTTGCTAGAAGTTCACAGGACGGCCGTCGTCCACCCGACGGCCAAACTGGCCGAAGGGGTTCGTATCGGGCCCTACGCCGTCATAGGCGAGCAGGTGTCGATCGGCGAGAACACCGTCATCGGCCCGCATGCGGTCGTCGATGCGTTCTCCACTCTCGGGCGCGACTGCCAGGTCCACGCCGGTGCCGTCATCGGCGGCCCTTCGCAGGATCTCAAGCATCAGGGCGAGGTGTCGTACCTGGTCATTGGCGATCGCAACGTGATCCGCGAGTATGTCACGATCAACCGCGCGACCGACCTAGGCGACGAGACCCGCATCGGCAGCGACAATCTGCTGATGGCTTACGTGCACGTGGCGCATGACTGCCACGTCGGCAACCACGTGGTCCTGGCCAACGGCGTGACCCTGGCGGGCCACGTGGCGATCGAGGACTACGTGACCATAGGCGGGATGGTCGGCCTCCACCAGTTCATCCGCGTCGGCAAGATGGCCATGATCGGGGCGATGAGCCGACTTTCCCAGGACGTCTTGCCGTACCTGCTGGTCGAGGGGAATCCACCCAAGGTCTACGGCATCAATTCAACGGGCCTGCGCCGCCGCGGCCTGGACACCGCGACGCGCGGCGCCATCAAGAAGGCCTACCGGCTGCTGTACCGGTCGGGCCTCAACGTTTCCCAGGCTACCGCCCAGATGGACGAAGCGTTCAAGAAAATCCCCGAGATCGCCTACCTGGTCCGCTTCTTGGCGGGGACCCAGCGCGGCGTCACGGGCCTGAGCGGCAAGTCCGCGGTCGATGACGACGACGACTAGCCCGCCGCAGCTCTTCCTGGCGGCCGGCGAAGTGTCCGGCGACGTTCACGGCGCCGCGCTCGCCCAGGCCCTGCGCGCGCTGGCCCCGGAGGTCGAGCTGGTCGGTTGGGGAAGCCACAGGATGAAGGAGGCGGGAGTCACGGTCGTCGAGGACCTGGTGCCGCACGCCGCCGTGGGCCTCACCGAAAACCTGGGAGCCGTGCGCCCGGCGGCCCGGGCCATCAAGGCGGCGCGGGCGTGGCTGTCGCGCCGCAAGCCGGCCTGCGTCGTGCTCATCGACTACCAGGGCGCCAACATGGTCCTCGCCCGCCACGCCCGCGAGATGGGCATCCCGACCGTGTACTACATCTCGCCGCAGGAGTGGATCTGGGGCTTCAAGGGCGGGCCTGCCAAGGTCGCGAAACAGGTCGATCGCATCCTGTGCATCTTCGAGCGGGAGGCGAAGGTCTACCGGGACGCCGGCGGGCAAGTCCGGTTCGTGGGACATCCCCTGCTCGACCAGGCGCCCGAAGCCAAACGCCTGGCCGACCTGCGCGGGCGCCTCGGCATCCCGGCCGGCGCTCCCGTGCTGGGCCTGTTTCCTGGCAGCCGGCGGGCGGAGATAGGTCGCCTGGTCCCCCCGATGGTGGCGGCGGCCAGGGCGCTCCGGTCCGAGATACCCGATCTCGAGGTGGTCATGCCCCTGGCCTCGCCGCATTTTCGCGATCTGGTCGCCGAACTGGCCGGATCGGCGGCGCGCGTCGTCGAGGACGCCCCGGGCATCGACGTGCTGGCGCTCTGCACGGCCGCCCTGGTCGCGTCGGGAACCGTCACCCTCGAGGCCGCCGTGGTGGGCACGCCGGTGGTGGCGGCGTACCGCGTCTCACCGCTCACCGCCTTCCTGGCGCGCAAGGTCTTCGGCATCTCGCACGTCACGCTGCCGAACATCATCGCCGGACGCGAGATAATCCCGGAACTGCTTCAGGAGCGCGCCAATCCGGAGGCCATGGTCGCGCAGATCCGGCCGTTGTTGCAGCCGGGGGCGCGCCGGGACGCGGCGGTGGCCGATCTCGCCCACGTCCGCGGCCTCCTGGGGGAACGCGGTGCGACGCGCCGAGCCGCCGCCGAGATACTCGCCGCCGCGGGCCTGATCGGTCTCGAGCATCCGGCCTGATAACATGGGCCGAACATGTCGAATCACCCGCAGAGCCGCATTCGCAACTTCTGCATCATCGCCCACATCGACCACGGCAAGTCGACGCTGGCCGATCGACTGATCGAGATCACCGGCACGCTCTCTGCGCGGGAGATGGACCATCAGGTGCTGGACACCATGGACATCGAACGCGAACGCGGCATCACCATCAAGGCCCAGGCGGTGCGCCTCAACTACACGTCGCGGGACGGCCAGGACTACGTCCTCAACCTCATCGACACGCCGGGCCACGTGGATTTCAACTACGAGGTGTCCAGGTCGCTCGCCGCCTGCGAGGGAGCGCTCCTGGTCGTGGACGCGTCCCAGGGCGTGGAAGCCCAGACCCTCGCCAACGTCTACCTGGCGCTCGAGCACGATCTCGAGATCGTGCCGGTCCTCAACAAGATAGACCTGCCCGGCGCCGAACCGGAGAAAGTCCGCAAGGAGATCGAGGACGATATCGGCCTCGACGCCTCCGAGGCCATCCTGTGCTCGGCCAAGGAGGGCACCGGCGTGCCCGAGATTCTGGAGGCCGTGGTCAAGAAGGTCCCGGCGCCCGGGGGCGATCTCGCTGGCCCCCTCCAGGCGCTGATCTTCGATTCGGTCTTCGACGTCTATCGCGGCGTCATCGTCTTCATCCGGGTGGTCAACGGGCGCGTGAAGGTCGGCGACAGGATCCGCATGATGGCCACGGGCGCGGAGTTCGAGGTGGACGAAGTCGGCGTCCTGCGGCCCAAGCAGACGCCCGTGGGCGACCTGGCGGCGGGCGAGGTCGGCTACCTTGCCGCCACGATCCGGAACGTGCAGGACGCGCGGGTCGGCGACACCGTCACCCAGGCCAAGACGCCCGCGCCCGCGCCGCTGCCGGGGTACAAGCAGGCCGTCCCGATGGTGTTCTGCGGCCTGTACCCGGTGGCGACCGACGATTACCAGGACCTGCGGGACGCCCTGGACAAACTTGCCCTTAACGATGCGTCGCTGCACTACGAGCCCGAGACCTCCGTCGCGCTGGGCTTCGGCTTCCGCTGCGGCTTCCTAGGCCTCCTCCACATGGAAGTCGTCATGGAACGCCTCGAGCGCCACTACGGCCTCGATCTCATCGCGACGGCACCGTCCGTGTCCTACCACGTCCGCAAGACCGACGGGGACATGGTGGTGGTGGAGAACCCCATCCACCTGCCGGCGCCCAACAAGATCGAGGCGATCGAGGAGCCGTACGTGAAGGTCTCCATCCTGACGCCCTCGGAGTTCGTCGGGCAGGTCATGGAGCTGGCGCAGACCCGCCGGGCGATCTTCAAGACGATGGACTACCTGACCGCCGACCGCGTCTCCATGGTCTACGAGATGCCGCTCTCGGAGATGATCACCGACTTCTTCGATCAGCTCAAGAGCCGCACCAAGGGGTATGCCTCGATGGACTACGAACTGGCGGGCTATCGCGAGTCCGACCTGGTCAAGCTGGACATGCTGCTGATGGGCGAACCGGTCGACGCCCTGTCGGCGATCGTCCACAAGGACAAGGCGGCGATCGTCGGCCGGCAACTGGCCGAGAAACTGCGCCAGCTTATTCCGCGCCAAATGTTCGAGGTTCCCATCCAGGCCACCATCGGCAGCAAGATCGTCGCCCGCGAAACCGTAAGTGCGAAGCGCAAGGACGTGCTCGCGAAGTGCTACGGCGGCGACGTGACGCGGAAGCGGAAACTTTTAGAAAAGCAGAAGGAGGGTAAAAAACGGATGAAGCAAGTCGGCCGGGTGGAGATTCCGCAAGAGGCCTTCATGGCGGTTCTCAAGATCGGAGACTAGGTCATCGTGGACATGCCCTTCACCAACGCCCCGGGCGGGGGCGATCTCTGGGCTCCCGCAGAGGGGGCCGGAGGGGACGACGCCACCCTCAACGACTTGCTGGCACTCTACCAGTCGGCCAACGACGTGGCTCCGCCATTCGCGCCCCTTTCCGAGCCGGTCGGCACCGCCGGCGGTTTCGGCGCCGGGCCGTCGTCGGTCGATGCCGAAATCGACGAGCTGATCCGCAGCTTCCAGGACACGCCGCCGCCGCTCGCGGGCGCCACCGCGACGGCTCCGCCGCAGGCG
>Ga0194120_10005333_pt1 | contig 19060 bp, 19 predicted proteins | sample TA2MahCa65mmetaG_FD_148642 | JGI IMG/M metagenome (GOLD analysis project Ga0194120, IMG submission 148642) | Freshwater microbial communities from Lake Tanganyika, Tanzania - TA2015019 Mahale Deep Cast 65m | ecosystem: Environmental > Aquatic > Freshwater > Lake | place: Tanzania: Lake...
CACAGTAATCGATTCTGGCGTTAGGTGTTCTGTTAACGCTTCTAGGATATCTTTATACTTTGGTGTTTCGGTAGCTTTAGGATCTTTGCTTAGTGTAAGGATGAAGCTAACAGTTTGAACTACACGGGTGCGCAGCAATGTATTTTTTTTATGCCTCTGCCAATTTCGTATCAATTTATTTTAAAGGAGTACAGTATGAAACCAAGAAATCTGTTGGTGAAACATATGATTGCTCGAAAACAGGGAGCGCACGGTAAGTCGCAAAAAGCCGTGCGTCGATCTGAACGAATGCAATTACAACGGGAGTATGGTGTTAACGGTCTAGCACAGCAGACTTTTAATCTGCCAGGTCAGGGTTCAAATCCCTGTACTCCTACCATACTTAATATTTTCTCTTAGGATGTATTAATTATGGTAGATGTAATGTAAAAGTAAGCATACGTGTCTGTGAAATACGTAGTGGGATGGCAGAATTCCTCGTCTACCCCAGAATCAATGTGCAACTCTAGCTGATGTGGTCATAGCGGTGGTTTGAAGAGCCATGGAAATAGGTTCGATTCCTATGGGTTGCACCAAAGCCCTCTTGGTGTAATGGATAGCATTCAAGTCTTCGAAACTTACGGTGGGAGTTCGATTCTCTCAGAGGGTACCAGTTTTAAAGCGGATATGATGTAATGGTAGCCTGTAACCTTGCCAAGGTTGATGCGCGAGTTCGATTCTCGCTATCCGCTCCAACGATAGTAACGCAACTAAGATCGCGAACCGTTTCATACACGGTTGCTAGTAAGTGCAAGTCTTACACTATCGACCAAGCATCGATGACGGAGTGGTCTAACGTAGCTGCCTGCAAAACAGTAATTCGCTGGTTCGAATCCAGCTCGATGCTCCAGAATTTGCTTCCTTAGTTTAATGGTAAAACGCCCTCCTTACAAGTGGGATACAGCAGTTCGATTCTGTTAGGAAGCACCAGATTGGAAGATTAGCTCAGTTGGTAGAGCACACGCTTGATAAGCGTGAGGTCACTGGTTCAAAACCAGTATCTTCCACCAAATAATGCTTGACAAATGTATTGTTTTGTGCTATAATATGTTTATCGATTGGGGGATTAGCTCAGTTGGGAGAGCGTCTGTTTTGCAAGCAGAAGGTCATCGGTTCGATCCCGTTATCCTCCACCAAATAATGCTTGACAAATGTATTGGTTTGTACTATAATATGTTTGTTGGTTAGTTGTACTGATCTTTAAAAACACAGAGAACATTGTCCCGTTCATCTAACGGTTAGGATATCACTCTTTCACGGTGGTTATACCGGTTCAAATCCGGTACGGGACTCCATATTGAAGCACATTAGCGAGACAGGGGTTTGATCCCAGTGCCTAGTCCAAGAGCTTGTCGGTTGGATAGTGTGTTTCAATATGGTCATTGTGATCAAAATATTACTTGTGCATTACTTTTCTCGGTGAAAAGGCTGGACTGTTAATCCAGAGAGCTTGGTTCGAATCCAAGATGCACAGCCAAGATTCTTTTGCGCTTATAGCTTAATGGTTAAAGCAGCGGACTCATAATCCGTTGAGTCTAGGTTCGAATCCTAGTAGGCGCACCAAAAACCAGTAGTAAAGCAGTCCTTTTGATGTGTGCTAAACAAGGAATCGCGAGCACTTTCCTTGCGAGATAGAAATTGTTTTGAGGAGTCATGAAACCAAGATAACGTGAGGGGGTCTTGGATGCTTTACTACACACTTTTACAAAAGAGTGAAATATTGGATGTGTAGGAAAATTGGTAACCCCAGTGGACTGTAAATCCGCCGCTTCGGCACTGCTGGTTCGACTCCAGCCGCATCCACCAGTTTACGCCTCATTAGCTCAGAGGTAGAGCAGCGGATTTATACCCCGTCAGCGCCAGATAAGCGGCAGGTCCCAGGTTCGAATCCTGGATGAGGCACCATTAAAACACACTGATATCCACGGTTAGACCGGTTCCGCATGTGATGAAGTTTGACGGACTTTGAGTGTGTTATAGTTATTCTGCCGTTAGCTCAGTTGGATAGAGCATCAGCCTTCTAAGCTGAATGTCAGAGGTTCGACTCCTCTACGGCAGGCCAGTTACGCAGAGAAAGCCATCACATTAGGTATTCAAGTGGTTGTTAGAGGGTGGTTCCACGCTGCACATTTATGGAGAGTTGGCAGAGTCCGGTTTATTGCAACAGTCTTGAAAACTGTCGACCTCTTAAAAGGTCCGTGAGTTCGAATCTCACACTCTCCGCCAGATTTTTATTATAGGAGCAACAAATGTCAATACTTGCATTAGATGCTTCAGGTCAACCAAGAAAGTGGGTTAGTTACGAAACTGCAATAATATATCATGCTAAAGAAATGGTTGTCTGGACATTAGGAGATATTGTAGCCAACTTTCATGGTGGTTACAGAAAAGATGGTACAAGATCATCACTTAGCACAACTTCAATTATTGCGATAAAAGGTCATGGATACAGCATTAATAATCATGGTGTTGTATCTCTGACTAATAAAACACTTTTTGGGCGCGATAAACATGTTTGTGCATATTGCGGTGGGCATTTCCCATACAGCAAATTGTCGAGAGATCACATTGTACCTGTATCAAAAGGTGGTACAGATACTTGGATGAATGTTGTTACGGCTTGTGTTCGATGTAATCTAAAAAAATCGAATAAGCTGTTAGCAGACACTAACATGGAGTTGCTGTATATTCCATACACACCAAATCATTATGAAAGACTGATTCTTGAGAATAGACATATTCTTGCAGATCAAATGGAATATCTTTTGGCTGGTGTACCAAAACATAGCAGATTGTTGTAAAAAAGACTTGACATACCCGTTAAATCGTGTATAATAGTAAATGTTGTAAGAGTTTTGTTGCGACTTCGTTGATCTCCAACGAAGCGAGTGCGAAGAAGGCCCAAAGCCAGAGCACTCTTCATCTTACATAGTTGGATGAATCGCATTTTTTGCCGACTTAGCACAGTGGTAGTGCAATCGCCTTGTAAGCGATAGGTCATCTGTTCAAATCAGATAGTCGGCACCAGTTTATTGGCCTCATCATATAGTGGTTATTATGTCCGCCTGTCTAGTGGAACATCGGAGTTCGAATCTCCGTGAGGTCGCCAAAGTTGTTCTGATGAGACTTAAATAGTCGAAACAGTAATTAGTTGTTGAGTTGTCTCCGACTTTTTACTGTAAACAACATGCGGTGTTCGTATAATGGTAATACCTTAGCCTTCCAAGCTAATGCCGTGAGTTCGATTCTCACACGCCGCTCCAGTTTTTGCCCTTGTATCCCAATTGGTAGAGGAAGCGGTCTTAGAAGCCGTAAAGTGTCAGTTCGAATCTGACCGAGGGCACCAAAGATGTAATAGATATAAAATGCGGCTGTGGTGAAATTGGTAGACACAAGAGACTTAAAATCTCTCGCTTTAGGGCGTGCCGGTTCGACCCCGGCCAGCCGCACCAAAGTTTTAGAGCCTGAGTGCAAAGTGCCTAACCAGCAGCCTGACTGTCAAGGTGTTACCCGACCTTTATCATATTCATGGATATCCTGTGGTGGGATTGAATTTGATACGAGGGGATGATTATGCATCCTTAAACAGGCGACAGTGCTCAATTAATTAGTGAGGTGGCTGAGTTGGCTTAAAGCACCTTCCTGCTAAGAAGGCGGTCTTGCAAAACGAGACCCAAGGGTTCGAATCCCTTCCTCACTGCCAAGATAAATAAAGTAGCATTTAACGAATACTCGGCGTAGCGCAGTCCGGTAGCGCGCCTGCTTTGGGAGCAGGATGTCGCAAGTTCGAATCTTGCCGCCGAGACCAGTTCAATTGCGGGTTGCGATAGCCGTACACTTGCCTCATAAGCAAGATTGGAAGGGGGAGCGTTACCCCCGCCCGCATCCAAAGCATGCAGTCTAATCAACTGCTAGTCTGACCCGGACGAAAGAAGTGGTGTGATAACCACGGGTGGTTCGAGCAAGAGCTTATCTGACTCTTATTATTCAGGTAAGAGAATCTGCTCCGATGAAAATCGCGGTCTAACCTAACCGGCGTTGGCAACACGATAGTTCTCTTTGGACGAGAAGCTGGTGAAATGTGTGTGATGGGGTTAGGTTTTCCTGGCTCTTGATGCATTGAAACCCAGCCGCAGAGAGAAAGCATTTTAAACTATATGGAGAAATATATGAAAAATGTAATGTTGATTGCAGCTATTGCTACTATGACGGCTTCTGTTCAAGCTGCTGAATTTGGTATTGCTAGTGTTCACGATTATGATGCGAACAAAAACGGTACCCGAGTCTCAGCACAATTATCGTCTAAGATGTTCGGAGTAGCACCCACTATTTCGGCAACTCTTGTCGAAAATGCATACAACCGCTATGCTATTGGTGGTAAACTTGAACTTGCAAAAGTTGGTCCATTGACACTTGATGCTGTTGGCTCCGGTGTTTATCAAGACTCTGTTGGTCGTTCTGATGGTTATGCTTTGACTGCTGGTGTAGCAGCAACCTATAAGGTTAATGACACCGTTTCTGTCACTGCTGGCATTGAACAACAAAGAGGTCAGGATCGTATTGAATCGTTTAACGGAAATACTACTTCCGTTGGTGTAAAGATCAATATGTAAGTATTATGTCGGGATACTAAGCGACATTAAATAAAGGTGTGCGTGATATATAGAGCAGAACTACGAAAAGGTTCGCCGGATTTTGTAACCGGCATAATTTACATAATATGCTTTTGAGAGGGTATTATAATTTTGTCTATTAGGTGCAGATTTTGTTTACCAATTTTATGGGCTAAAATCAGATCTGGTCCTACAACTTCCACAAGGATTCTTATGCAAGAACAAGTAAAAAAATTCATGATTGCTTCTGGGCAAACGGTCTATATTAATAACAGTGAGCAATCTGATTTGTATGAAAATCTCATCGCAGAGGAGCTAGGTGAATTTACTGATGCTGCACTTGATAATGATGCTGTAGAAACCCTAGATGCTTGCATGGATCTAATTTGGGTTATTATTGGTTATTGTTATTCACGAGGGTTTAATATTGATGAAGCCTGGGCAGAAGTTGCTCGAAGTAATTTGGATAAAATTGATCCAAAAACGGGTAAAGTGTTGAAACGAGAAGATGGTAAGGTTCTAAAACCTGAGGGTTGGGTCGGTCCAAAATTAGATGGATGTGTTCTTCAAAAAACACTTGACAATTAATATTGACCGTGTTATTATAATATCTCTTTAAACTAATGGAGTTTGTAATGAATCTTTCTGCTATTGCTAAAAGTATTGCTGTAAAAGAAAAAATGCCTCAAGCTTATAAGTATGATGCTTATTTGCGAGAGTTTGATAATCAAGTTGAAATTTTGGGTTTGGTTGATGATCCTAATTATGACATTCGTGATTTTGAAGGTCGAGAAATGATGTTTCCGAAGAAATGGGTGACATTGGGGATTGTTGATTCTTCTTATAAGGTGCGCCAATGAATTTATACATTTTGACAATGAAAACCAATCATAATATGCTTGGTGAAGTTGAGACTCACGAAGATCATTTTATGATGAAACAGCCTGTGCAGGTTGTATCTGTTCCGCCACGAGGTGCTAATGATTCCGGCGGAATTGCTTTTGTACCGTTTTTAGAGTATAGTGAAGAATTTAAAACTGGTATTCGTATTTTGCGAAAAGATGTTCTCTGTGTAACTACCCCTGTGCGTGACCTTGAAAATCAGTATAATCAAATTTTTGGTGTAGGAATTGAAATCACTAATGTAATGCCACGATAAAAATGGATTACTACACAAATGTACAATGTGTAGGTAACAATATTCTTTATCGAGGTATAAAGAATGGGCGGCGAGTAAAGATGCAAATCGAATATTCGCCGCATTTGTTTTTACCTACAAAAAAACAATCAAAATGGAAGTCTCTCTATGGTGAGAATCTTGAGGCAATCTCATTCTCAACCATTCGCGATGCTCGCGATTTCATTAGAAAATATAATGATGTTGATGGCTTTCGCATCTTTGGAAATGCAAGTTTTCAATACAGCTATATTGCGCAAACAAATCCTCAAGAAATTATTGAGTGGGAATTTGATCGCATCAACATTGGTAACATCGACATTGAAGTTGGGTCAGAAAATGGTTTTCCGGAACCGAGTACAGCACTTGAACCTATTACAGCAATTACAGTAAAACTCTCATCAACTAAAAAATACCATGTGTTTGGTATCGGTGAATATAAACAACACAGAGATGATGTTGAATATACCCGTTGTAAGGATGAGTTTACTCTAATTAAACAATTTCTTGCGTTCTGGAGAGAAAATACACCAGACATGCTGACTGGTTGGAACACAAAGTTCTTTGATGTGCCATACATGGTGAACAGATTCACTAAAATTGTTGGTGAGCAAGAGATGCGTTCACTATCACCCTGGAATAAAGTTAACAAGCGAAGTGTGTTCCGCAACATAGGTAAAGAAGAAATTACTTATGACTGGCTTGGCATTGGTATGATGGATTATCTTGAGATGTACACATGGTACGCTCCTGATGGTAAGTCCCAAGAATCTTATCGATTAGATCATATTGCATCAGTTGAATTGGGAATGAATAAACTATCATATGATGAGTATGATGGTTTGTTTGATTTGTATAAAAAGAATTATCAAAAATTCATTGAGTATAATATCAAAGACGTTGAATTGGTTGATAAGCTTGACGATAAGTTGAAACTTATAGAACTATGTTTGACTTTAGCGTATGATACCAAAACAAATTATGATGATGTGTTTGCACAAACTCGAATGTGGGATGCACTGATCTATAATAACTTGATTGCTAAAAATATTGTAGTTCCACCTAAAGTTGTTAACGAAAAAGATGGTGCATATGTTGGTGCGTATGTGAAGGATCCACAAGTTGGTCTGCATCAGAATGTTGCAAGCTTTGACCTAAATTCACTCTACCCTCATTTGATTATTCAGTATAATATTTCACCAGAAACTCTGATTGAGCCACAGGACTATACTGATGATATGCGTGAAATATTATCTAAAGGCATTAATGTCGATAAATTGCTATATAAGCAAATTGATTTGTCGAACTTGTCTGGTATTACAGTGACTCCCAATGAACAATTCTTCCACACAAATCAACAAGGCTTTTTGCCTAAAATGATGGAAGAAATGTATGAGAATCGTAAGAAGTATAAAAAGCTGATGTTGAAGGCTGTTCAAGATTATGAGAATGCAAAAACGGTTGAAGAAAAGAGAGAATTTGATAAATTAGCTTCTCGATATAATAATCTTCAATTGGCAAAAAAGCTGTCTCTTAATTCAGCTTATGGTGCCATGGGTTCTCAATATTTTAGATTTTATGATCTACGATTAGCATCTGCTATCACGCTTGCTGGTCAACTTTCGATTCGTTGGATTGAAAATAAAATAAATCAGTATATGAATAATATATTGAAAACTGATGAAGTTGATTATGTGATTGCATCTGACACAGACTCGATCTATCTTAATATGGGACCATTGATTGAAAAGTTTTTCAATGGTTACTCTCCGGTAGCTACAATTAATATGATGGATAAGATATGTGAGGATAAGATTATCCCATTTATTGATAAATCATATGCTGAGTTGGCTGAATATGTACATGCTTACGCACAAAAAATGCAAATGAAGCGAGAAGCTTTGGCAACTAAAGCTATTTGGACAGCCAAGAAGAGATATGTTCTGCATGTGTATAATAATGAAGGTGTTCAATACACAAAACCAAAGATGAAAATCATGGGTCTAGAAGCAATTAAAAGTTCAACACCTTCAGCTTGTCGAAATAAGATTAAAGAAGCACTTGATATTATTCTATCAAAAAATGAATCACATCTTCAGGATTTTGTCAGTGACTTTAGAGCAGAATTCAATGAATTACCTTTAGAAGAAATTTCATTTCCCAGATCAGTAAATGGGTTGACAAAGTACGGGAAAAAAGATATTATCTTTGATAAAGGTACTCCGATGCATGTTAAAGCTGCATTGATCTTCAACAATACATTGATACAAAAGAAGCTAACTAAACAGTATGAGCTTATTAAAGAGGGAGAGAAGATTAAGTATATCGCATTGAAGGAGCCAAATCCTTTCAAAAACGATAACATAGCTTTTCAAAACAGAATACCCAAAGAATTTGATCTGAAAATGTGGGTAGACTATAGAACACAGTTTCAAAAGTCTTTTCTTGACCCCCTAAGTATAGTATTAAAGTGTATTGGCTGGAGCGCAGAGAAAACAAATAGCATTGATAATTTTTTTGAATAAAGAGGAAAATATATGAGTTTAATGGATAAACTAAAAAAAGCAAGTACGATTAAAGATTGTGAAGTATTATCTAATTCAAAGTTCTTTAATGATAAAGATCAAATTCCAACTAATGTACCTATGATTAATGTTGCATTGTCTGGAAGTTTAACTGGAGGTCTTACTCCGGGTCTAACCATGTTCGCTGGACCTTCCAAGCACTTTAAGACAGCATTCAGTTTATTGACAGCTTCTGCATATTTGAAAAAATATAGCGATGCAATTCTATTATTCTATGATTCTGAATTTGGTACTCCGACAAGATACTTCAAAATGTTTGATATTGATATGACTCGTGTATTGCATACACCGATTACCGATGTTGAACAATTGAAATTTGACATCATGTCTCAACTACAGAATATACAAAGAGGTGATCATGTAATCATTGTTCTGGATTCTATAGGTAATCTCGCATCAAAGAAAGAAATTGATGATGCTCTTGATGGCAAATCTGTTGCTGATATGTCTCGTGCTAAACAGATTAAATCTCTCTTTCGCATGGTAACACCGCATCTAACTCTTAAAGATATTCCGATGGTAGTTGTTAATCATACTTACAAAGAAATCGGTTTGTATCCTAAAGACATCATCGGTGGTGGCACTGGTTCATACTATTCTGCTGATAACATTTACATTATCGGAAGACAGCAAGAGAAAGATGGTACTGAAATCACAGGATATAACTTTATCATTAATGTTGAAAAATCTAGATATGTTAAAGAGAAATCTAAAATTCCCATCACGGTATCTTTTGATGGTGGTATTCAAAAATATTCAGGTCTAATGGATATTGCAATTGATGGGCAATTTGTTTCTAAACCATCTCCTGGTTGGTATGCTAAAATTGATCGTGAAACTGGAGAAATTCTCAATAAGGTTCGATTTGCAGATACTCAGAACAAAGAATTTTGGAGTGATGTATTAAATAATAAAGATTTTTCTGAATTTGTTACTAAGAAATATGGAATTGCATATGGGAATATTCTCGAACCTGAAGAATCTACTCTTCAATCGCAAGAAACCGATATTGAATCGTGATTACATTATAGAGAATGTTGAAGATGCCTTCTTTATCGTAAAGATAATAAAAGGTGACTTCAACAATATAATGTACAAATATGATAGAATATCAGTAGATCACTCATCATATTTGCCTAAATTATCATTCCATTACACCATAATTGGTGCACAACAATATTCTTTGAAAGACTTGCAAGAAAGCGAGGAATTTGTTACACTAATGGGAGATATTTTAACAGACCTAATCCTGAGAAATGAAGATGCGTTTAGAAAACACAATTATAAAGAATCTTATCCATAATAATGAATTTGTTCGAAAAGTTGCACCGTTCATAAAGTATGAATATTTCAGTAAAAATTCAGACAAGCTTATTGTTAAAAATGTTTTAAGTTTTATCAATAAGTACAATAATCTACCATCTCATGAATCCTTGGTTATTGGATTCACTAGCATGGATAAGATTACTGATTCTGAATTGAAAGAAGTATTAGAAACACTGAGCGAAGTTAATGAAAGCAAGCAAGAAACAAGTGATATAAAATGGCTTGTTGATAGAGCAGAAAAGTTCTGTCAAGAAAGAGCAATATATAATGCAATTATGGAATCCATTTCTATCATTGATGATAAGAATGGTACCAAAAGTAAAGGTGCTATACCAGGCATTTTGTCAGATGCTTTGGGTGTGTCATTTGATACCCATGTTGGTCATGATTTTCTTGAAGACTATTCATCTCGTTATGATTTCTATCATAAAAAAGAAGAGAGAATCCCTTTTGATCTTGAATACTTCAACAAGATTACTAAGGGTGGTGTACCATCAAAAACATTGAATGTGATTCTAGCTGGTACGGGCGTTGGCAAAAGCTTGTTTATGTGTCATGTTGCAGCATCTTGTTTGGCTCAAAATAAGAATGTTTTGTATATTACCCTTGAAATGGCAGAAGAACGAATTGCAGAGAGAATTGATGCTAATCTATTAAATATAAATCTTGATGATCTCGAAAAGATTTCCAAAGATATGTATGAGAAAAAGTTTAATGCACTCCGTACTCGTGTTCAAGGTAAATTGATCATCAAAGAATATCCTACTGCATCAGCATCTGTTACTAATTTTAGATCATTGGTCGATGAATTAAAATTAAAACGAAACTTTAAACCGGATATTATTTTTATTGATTACTTGAATATTTGTGCATCATCGCGAATGAAGCACGGGTCGAATGTAAACTCATACACATACATCAAAGCGATTGCTGAGGAGTTGAGAGGTTTTGCTGTTGAACAAGATGTTCCAATTTTCTCAGCAACACAAACGACAAGATCTGGATTCACAAATACTGATCCCGGATTGGAAGATACTTCTGAATCATTTGGTCTTCCTGCAACAGCCGATTTTATGTTCGCATTAATTGCAACAGAAGAATTGCATCAGTTGAATCAAATTATGGTGAAGCAATTAAAGAATCGATATAGTGATCCAACAGATAATAAACGATTTGTTATTGGCGTTGATAGACCAAAGATGAAACTATATGATGTTGAAGAATCTGCACAAAAAGATATTGTCGACTCTGGTCAAGATGATGACGATAAACCTATAAACACATTTGGAACGAGAGAGAGAAGAATCAAACAAAAGTTCGAAGTTATGATATGATAAATATATCATAACAAGGAGCTGGTATGGATGGATTACAGATCGCAAAGTCTTTAGAGAGCAAAGGATATAAAATAAAAAGCAAGACCAAAACAAGTATAATTATTCTTGTTGATGGTAGTCGCGTTGATCAAATGAAAAAGATTTCTGATCAATTCGTATCGTTTGGAAGTAAAATTGATCCAAACATGAGTGAATCATCCATCGGTGGCATAATTATTGGTAATGTTAAAATACGAATAAAACCTGCCGGAAAATCTGATGGTCTCGATGTTGAATCTGCTGCGATGAATGAACTGGGTGCTGCAATTGCAAGCGCAATGTCAATAGCGGGTGGTCCTATAGATATACGATTGAAACAACATACAGTTAAGAACATTGTTGGTGTCAGAAAAACTCCTGGAACTCCTAAGTCAGATTTTCATCTAGTTGATACAAATGGTGAAGCTGTTTTACACATATCTCATAAAAAAGGTTCGACACCTAGGGATTTTCAACAATGGGGTGGTGTGACAGAAGCAAAGATAGCAGCACATCCTGAAGTTAGAGCTTTTGAGGAATTGATAAATCAAGTTTACACAGGTGGGCGTATACCTTCTGGTGAATCTGCGTACATGAAGATAAAGTCTTTGCAATTGAAGCGAATGTCGATCTTTGGTGTTAATTACAATTCAGCTAGTGTTGATGTAAATCGCGTTGATGTGTTATTGCAAGGAACACCAGGATTAAAAAAGATATCTAAAAAAACATACTCATTTACAGCATCAGGACATGTACATTATTTGAATGATGTTATATCTGGTGGATATACACCTGTTCTATCTGTAATGTATAGGGGTGATAGGTCGCAGATGGGATTAAAAGGTGCTAGAGTAATGATCTATCCTATGGGTGGAAGAACATTTAAAAGAGAAATAAAAAATGATTCATAGTCTAACAGAGTATTTAACAGAAGAAACAGGTAAGAATTTGCATCTTGAACATTTAGAAGATCAAGTATTAAATAATGGTGTTGCTGGTGCGAGAGAATCGATAAACTTTTTACGCTCCATTAGAGACATGCTCGCTGGGCATTCTGACACTAGACTAAACATTACAACCAAGTGGGATGGTGCACCCGCAATATTTTGTGGAATAAATCCTGAGAACGGTAAATTCTTTGTTGGTACTAAAGGTATCTTTAATAAAAATGCCAAGTTAAATTATACTAATGAAGATATTGATGCAAATCACCCATCAGAGGGGTTAAACAAGAAGTTAAAGATCGCTTTGCGATATCTACCTAAACTGAATATTGAAGGTATTCTACAGGGTGATATGATGTTCTCCAAGGGTGATATCAAAACAAAGACTATAGACGGTGTGTCACACATCACATTTCAGCCGAATACGATTGTATATGCCGTACCAGAAGATTCTAAGCTGGCACAGTCTATGTTAAGATCACAACTTGGAATTGTGTTTCACACATCATATACTGGATCTTCTATGGAAGATATGAAAGCTTCTTTTAACATTGACATTGGTCGATTAGAGCAAACGAAAGATGTTTGGTTCAGAGACGCTTCTTTATTTGATATTACAGGTAATGCAACATTTACAGAAAAAGAAACTGTAGAGATTACTGGAATTTTATCAGAAGCTGGTCGATTGTTCCGTACAATCAATCCTATGGTTTTGAATAGAATTTCATTATCATCGACTATATTAACCCAAATAAAAACTTTCAATAATTCTAAAGTTAGAGCTGGTGAAGAAATTAAAAATCCAGCATCACACACACTTGATTTGATTCGTTGGGTTGAGACAAAACAAAACCAAAATGTTCTAGAAGCAAAAAAAGAAGATACTAAATTAAAACGCTTGGCAGAAAAAAATGAAATAATGCGCTTCTATAGAACATCTGCAAGCGATCTAAGGGATATATTTGCACTGATGAATCTTATTGTCAGAGCTAAACTTATGATTGTAAGAAAGCTGGAAAGAATTAAAGGTGTTGCTGGTACATATTTACGAACAGATGAAGATGGGCTTAAGGTGACTGCACCAGAAGGATTTGTTGTCGTTGATCACTTGGGTACAAACGCAGTAAAGCTTGTTGATAGATTATCATTCTCTCACGCTAATTTTACAGCACAGAAAAATTGGAGCAAATAATGGCAGATAAGAATGAAATAGATATCGATCTCATACTTAAAGAGTATGATGATCAAGACTTTGGTTTTTCTGCTATATCGGAAGATGAGTATAATGCTGTTATAAATGAAGCATCAGATAACGCAGAAGAATATAAGAAGAGGCTGCAAGCTGTTGAAAAGATCATTATTCCCTTTTTAACAAAATTGTTAAAGACTGCTGATCAACCTATAATTAAGTGGCCCAATAGAGCACCTGTGTTAAAAGAACAAATAGAAAAAATACTAAAACTGACAAGAGCTTAATATGCAATCACTAAAAGAATATTTTAAACTTTATCCAGCGGACACTGGTGTGTTATCAAAGCAATCAAAACGACTGGAACATATCATCGATGAATTAAAACAACATTCATCATTAAATATTGAATCAAAAGAAGTTTATGATGAATTCATGAGCAATGTGAAGCATTTAAATGAGTTGTCAAAAAAGATTCAAGTTGGTAAGGAAAAATGGTATGCTAAAAAAAGTTGAGAGTAATCGCGTTGAAGAGGAAGTTAAAAAAGACATTCTCGACAAAGCAGGTGCTGGTCAATGGGGTACGCCAGAGTTAACAAAGACTTACATGAAAGATACCCCAGGGCAAAGTGTAAAATCTTTTAAAAAGTGGTTGACAGATAGTAAATAATTTCATATAATGATTTGATTACTGGAGATATTATGAAAGATGTGGTTGTAGGATTTATTACTGGCTATAAATTTGACAAAATTAAGCCTTGGGTAAACTCACTAGATCGATGTGGGTTTACAGGTGACAAATATATGGTTTGTTATGATATTGATTATGATGTAATGAATGAACTCGCTTCTAGAAATTACAAAGTAATCAAAGCAGACTTAAACGATAGCAATGTAGTTTTGTCTCGCTTCAAAGACCTGTGGCATCTATTCACAAATGTTATTGATAAAGACTATCGATATCTAATCACAACAGATGTGAAAGATGTTGTGTTTCAAACAAATCCCTCAGAATGGCTTGAAAAGAACATTGGTGATAAAAAGATCAATGTTGCTTCTGAATCAATTCATTACAAGAATGAAGCATGGGGTGATAACAATCTTCGCTTATCTTTCGGCGATATCATTCATAAAAATGTTCGTGAGAATTTAATTGTAAATGCTGGAACAATTTCAGGTGATTTCAGAACAATTCTCGATTTAGCATTGAACATATATTTCTTTTGCGGTAGATCACCTGAGCATGTACAGGGTGGTGGTGGTCCAGATCAAGCAGCGTTAAATGTTTTGCTAAGTCTGGAACCTTATAAAAGCATCCTAAATATTGCAACAAGTGAATCTGGTTATGCTGCACAACTAGGCACAACTGGACCACAAGTGCAAGATAGATTTCAAGAATTTCTTGTAGAATCTGTACCAACATTAAAAGATGATGTAGTGTGTACAAGTACAGGAATTCCATTCTCCATCGTGCATCAATATGATCGCACACCATGGAAGAATATCATTGAAGAAAAATACTCATAAAATTATTGAACACATTTAGAAAAGGACAAATGATGAAAAGTTTAGTGACAGGTGGTGCTGGGTTTATTGGTTCTCATTTAGTTGATGAACTTCTTAGTTTAGGGCATGAAGTTGTTTGTATCGACAACGAATCAGCTTCTGTAAATAATGGATTTTATTGGAATGAAAGGGCGCAGAATCACAAAGTTGATATCGCTGAATATGATGCAATGCGCCCACTGTTTGATGGTGTTGATTATGTATTTCATCTCGCAGCAGAATCACGCATTCAACCAACCATTGAAAATCCATTGCTCGCTGTACGCACTAACACATTAGGAACAGCAACAGTTTTACAGTGTTCTCGTGAAGCAAAAGTGAAGAAAGTTATATACTCTTCAACATCTTCTGGTTATGGATTGAAAAACAATCCCCCACTAAAAGAAAATATGCCAGATGATTGTCTGAATCCGTACTCTGTTGCAAAGGTTTCTGGCGAAAAGCTATGTAAGATGTACACCGATCTGTTTGGTCTGAAAACAATCATTTTCCGTTATTTTAATATCTATGGTCCAAGAGAAGCTTTAAGTGGTCCTTACGCACCCGTTGTTGGTCTATTCTTGAGACAACACAAAGCTGGTGAGCCAATGACTATTGTTGAACCTGGAACTCAGCGAAGAGACTTTACCCATGTTAATGATGCTGTTATGGCAAATATCTTAGCTATGACTGTAGATAGTCATGATCAATACGGTGAAGTATTCAATGTTGGTACCGGGAAAAACAATTCTGTACTAGAACTTGCACACATGATTTCAGATAATATTAAAATGATTCCAACGAGACCTGGTGAAGCTAAAGAAACTTTAGCTGATACCACAAAAATACGAAGAGTGTTTGGTTGGGAACCAACTATTAAGATTGAAGACTACATCAAAGAGAGTCTATCGAGCACACGATAATGATTATTGATATTGGTGCAGGACCGTGGCAAAAATCAGATGCGCATATACGCATGGATCTACATCCATGGGAAGGAGTAAATTGTATTCACAATTTGCTGGAAACACCATATCCATTTCCAGATGATACATTCTCTAAAGCATACATGGGAGATGTTATCGAACATATTTTCATTTTTGATATTGATCGAGTTTTGACAGAAGTTCATCGAATTCTAAAACCAAACGCAACATTTGAAGTTGTTGTGCCAGATGCACAATGGATTTTTGAAAGGGTTGTTAATGGTGACTGGAAAGAACAAGCAAATGTTGGGTGGTTAAATCCAACTGATGATCCTTGGAAGAATGCAATGTCATACTTGTTTGGTGGATTTCACAACAAAAATGAATATAAGATGGAAGGTATGGGTCATGTTAATGCATTTAATTTCGACTCACTAAAAGAGTTGTTGGAGAAAAATGGATTTAAGAATGTCAGGAGAGTACCTGATGAACGAAATCCATTACCAGCTCAAAACTCTATTCTTAAGGTTCTTTGTACATCATGAAAAGACTTTGTTTCGTAGTTCACAGATATGCACCATATCCAGGAGGATCAGAAAATTATGTTAGAGATATGGCAGAAGAAGCTGTTTCTCGGGGGCATGATGTTTGGGTTCTCTCTGGAGAGCATAAGGGTGATTTAAATGGTGTTAAAGTTACAAGTGATGCTAACATATTAACAACAGATTTTGATCTAATAATTGTACATGGCGGTGATGTATCTGTTCAAGATTTCGTCTTACTAAATGCTGATAAGATTAAGTCTAAGATGTTATTCATGCTGATTCTACCGTCTGAATCACAAACATATAAAACTGCAATGCGTAATGTTAGATTTATTGGTTGTTCAACACCGAAGGACTGGAGATTTGCAGAGCAATCTGGATTTAGAAACAAATCTGTTAGAGTTATTCATGGCATCGATGAAAAGAAAAGCATAGGAATGTGCGGTTTCAAATCAAAGTATAACATAACAACAAAGTACATGTTTCTTTCTTCAGGCGGTTACTGGCCCAATAAAGCATTCGATGAACTTGTTACCACATTTAACAAAATTGAGAGAGATGATATTACATTAGTTCTCACTGGATATGACAATAGACATAACTTAATGCCAAAGAGTGAGAGTAATGTAAAATCTTTTATTTTAGATAATCGTTATGATGTCTTATCTGCAATCAAAGAAGCCGATCTTTACATCATGAATTCTTATGTAGAAGGATTTGGTTTAGTTCTTCTCGAATCAATGTTAAATAAAACACCATGGGCTGCTAGACTTGATGCTGGGTCTGACTTGATGCAAAACTATGGTTTTACATATACTGATCAAAATCAACTTTTAGATTACATGAAAAACTTTCAAGGTGTTGATAGTGATGTGATTGAAAATTCATATGAATATATGATACATAATCATCTTATTCGACATACTGTTGATGACATTGAAAAGTTATTAAAAACGCAATAAACTTCGCATTTACAGTATATAAATATTATAAATAAAACATAATATTAATTGCTGTAGAGGCGAAAATGAAATCAGTTAAAGACTTCTTGATAGAAGAAGAAGAAAAACATTCGGTGTTGGCATTCGGAAGAATGAATCCACCAACGACTGGTCATGAAAAACTTGTCAATAAAGTAAAAGAGATTGCTGATAGCGTTGGTGGTTCACACCATGTTGTTATGTCACATTCTCAAGACTCAAAAAAGAATCCTTTAAGTTCAGCAGATAAATTAAAACATGCTAAACGATTCTTTCCAAATACAAACTTATCTGTTTCAGATAGTGAACATCCAAATTTCCTAACTCAAGCTGCAAAGCTGCACAAGCAAGGTACAACACACCTTCACATGGTTGCTGGTTCAGATAGAGTTGAAGAGTATCATAAGACATTACACAAATACAACGGTACTCACGAAGGTGCATTGTTCAACTTCAAGAAAATAAAAGTGCATTCTGCTGGGCAAAGAGATCCAGATGCAGAAGGTACCGAAGGTATGTCTGCATCCAAGATGCGCGATCACGCAAAGAGAGGTAATTTTGATGAGTTTCGTAAAGGTGTTCCTGGTCATGTGTCTCAAGAACATGCACATGAATTGTATAAGGATGTAAGAAAGCATATGGGAATTAACGAAGAATTTAGAAAATCGAGAATCATATCTGAGGGTGTAAATGACAGAGGCATATTCAAAGCAGTATTCTTAGGTGGTGGTCCTGGTTCAGGTAAAGATTTTGTTTTAAATAAAGTTCTCGATGGGCATGGTCTTATAGAAATCAATTCAGACAATGCTTTAGAGTTTTTAATGGACAAAAACAAACTCGATAAGAAGATGCCTGACAGTGAAGAGCAACAGCGAAATGTTCTTCGCGGTAAAGCAAAATCTATTAAAGAGTTGAAACAAAGACTTGCGATCAATGGAAGAAATGGATTAATAATTAACGGTACAGCAGATGATCCTGAAAAAATAATCAGTCTCAAGAAAATGCTTGAAGACTTAGGTTATGATACTTCTATGATCATGGTAAATACCAAAGATGAAGTATCACAGCAAAGAAATATCGAAAGAGGTCAAAGAGGCGGCAGAACTGTTCCCGAGAATATTCGTAAAGACAAGTGGGATTCGGTGCAAGCAGCAAGACCAGCTATGGCAGAATTGTTTGGTGAAAATTATTTCGAATTCGATAATTCTGATGATCTGAGAAGTGCTGATCCAGAAATAGTTAAGCAGAAAACTGATGAATTGCAAAACTTGTGGAAACAGTTTAACAAATTTACTGGTGGTAAACCAGAAAATGAATTAGCTAAACAATGGATTGGTGCTCAAAAACAAACTGCTGATGTTACATCACAATCTGCCGGGCAGCAATCAGGAGTTCAGGGATCATCAGACACCCCATCCAAAAAATCTGGTGCATATCAACAAGCCATGCAAATGGGTCTTGAGTATTACGGCTTCGGTCGTTATGGAAAGGGTGGTGCTGTTACTTATAGAGATCATGGCGGTAGACTTGTTCCCGTCAATAAGAATCTCAGCGTTAACGAACAATTTACAAACTTTATAAATCAATTAAGAGGACAAAATCATGTTGAAGAAACTGTTAGAGCTAATATTTGGGAAGAAAGAAAGTCAAGAATCAATCTCAGTGAAAACTCCCAAGGAGCCCGAAATGAAACCATCGGAAAAGATGGAAGAACCCAAGAAGAATTCTCAGAGCAGACGCAAACCGAGACCAGTTGCACCAACAACATCTCAGAAGCAAAATCATTCTCAAAAGAATCAAGCAAAATCAAAACCAAAATCTCATTCACAGAAGTCC
>Ga0194120_10005335_pt1 | contig 19058 bp, 14 predicted proteins | sample TA2MahCa65mmetaG_FD_148642 | JGI IMG/M metagenome (GOLD analysis project Ga0194120, IMG submission 148642) | Freshwater microbial communities from Lake Tanganyika, Tanzania - TA2015019 Mahale Deep Cast 65m | ecosystem: Environmental > Aquatic > Freshwater > Lake | place: Tanzania: Lake...
AGCGATTGCTGAATAATTAAACGTAGCGTATCAACAGCTGGTCTTTTTTTAGAGACATTATCAATTATGCTTACAGAATCTGTTTTTCTGCAACTCAGAATCAGTAAGCAGGCTAATAGCGAAAGGAGCAAGTTTTTCATAGGAATAGTTTGACCGAAAATCTAATCGGCAACTATTCTTTACAACAAGGTACTTACACAAAAAAATCAGGTATTTTCTCAAGTGCAATAAGCTGGCCATTTACTCGCTTCCAGCCATGACAAATTGGGCCATTCACAATTATCATATAAGTAACTGGAACACCCATATTATATTGTATTACTTGCTCTAGCACGCTATGGTCTAATTTCACAGAAGGCGCTTTGCATTCAATCAGCATCCAGGGTGCTAAACCCTTGTCATAAATCAAGATGTCAAATCGCTTGGTGACCAATCCTACTTGAATGCTTTTTTCAACTGCAATTAACGAAGAGGGGTAATGATGCGTATGTATTAATAGTTGAAGAAATTGTTGGCGCACCCACTCTTCAGGCGTGCGTTGCACCCAACTTTTACGAAATGGATCAAAGAGTTGAGCTGCACTACCCTGTTGACGCTCACGTAATTCTATTTGAGGATAAACTAACTCAATCATGAATCGAAGTTAATTGGTTAACTTTATGCCATGAAGACAAAAGAAGATATAGTACAAAACTGGTTGCCCAGATACACCGGGGAAAGCCTGGAAAGTTTTGGTAAGTATATCCTGCTCACCAATTTTAGCCATTACGTAACCTTATTTGCGCAGTGGAACCAGGTTGAAGTAAAGGGGGTTGGCAAGCCTATGCAGTGCGCAACGGCCAACGATATCAGTATTATTAATTTTGGAATGGGTAGCCCCACTGCCGCCACGGTAATGGATCTATTAACTGCCATAGAACCCAAGGCGGTACTTTTTTTAGGAAAATGCGGGGGGCTAAAAAAACGAAATAAAATAGGCGATTTAATTCTTCCCATTGCAGCCATCAGAGGCGAGGGTACCTCTAACGACTATTTCCCCACTGAAGTGCCAGCTCTCCCTGCATTTGCCTTACAAAAAGCGGTTTCAACCACTATTCGTGATTATGGGGTCGATTATTGGACGGGTACTGTGTACACCACCAATAGACGTGTTTGGGAGCATGATGAAGAGTTCAAGGAATATTTACAAAAAGTCAGGGCCTATGCAATAGACATGGAAACTGCAACCATATTTGCTGTTGGTTTTTACAATAAACTCCCCACAGGGGCGCTTTTACTAGTCAGCGATCAACCCATGATACCGGAAGGGGTTAAAACTGAGGAAAGCGATAGGGAGGTTACCCGAAAATATGTGGAAGATCATCTCCGCATCGGAATTGATTCCCTCAAGCAGTTGATCAACGACGGGATGACGGTTCGTCATCTAAAGTTTTGATTCTCTGCTAACTGCAACCTCCATTTCAAATAAACTTGGAAAGGGCTCCCCAATTTCTTACTTTTGCGCACTTATTAAAAAGCAGTCCTGCCAACCAAACCCGGCGCCGTAAGGCCGGAGAGGAATCTTTGGGATCAGTGCCTTCCGTCCGGAATGCGTTAGCAGAATTGGTAGTAAATACTAACGCATGAAGCTTTCTCAATTCCGTTTTGATTTGCCTCTTAATCTTATTGCACAGACACCTGCAAAAAAAAGAGAGGATTCCCGTTTGATGGTGGTTCACCGGCACACTGGTGTAATTGAAAACAAGCATTTCCGTGACATCATGGATTATTTTGATGACAAGGATTGTTTTGTAGTAAATAACACCAAGGTTTTCCCTGCACGTATGTACGGGAGAAAAGAAAAAACCGGAGCCAAAATTGAAGTATTCCTACTCAGAGAATTAAATAGACCCAATCGTCTTTGGGATGTGATAGTAGACCCTGCTCGTAAAATACGAGTGGGCAATAAACTCTATTTTGGAGATGACGAGGATCTGGTTGCGGAAGTGATTGATAACACAACCAGCCGAGGCAGAACCATTCGTTTTTTATGGGAGGGCGATGAGGCCAGTTTCAGAGCACAGTTGGAAAAACTGGGCGAAACTCCTTTACCAAAATACATTAAACGTAAGCCGGACGAAGAAGACAAAGAACGCTATCAAACTGTTTACGCAAAACACGAAGGCGCAGTTGCCGCCCCTACCGCTGGCTTACACTTTAGCAGAGAACTGATTAAGCGTCTTGAAATCAAAGGAATCCGTTTTGCCGAGGTTACCCTTCATACAGGTTTGGGCACATTTCGTCCAATTGAAGTGGAAGACTTGAGTAAGCATAAAATGGATGCCGAATATTACCACATCGATGAAACTGCTTGCAAGATTGTAAACCGCGCCAAAGAATACGGGCACCGTGTTTGCTCTATTGGCACTACCACTATGCGAGCTATGGAATCTTCATTTACCGCGCAGAAATTATTAAAGCCTTCGGAAGGTTGGACCAATACGTTTATTCATCCACCTTATGATTTTAATATCGCGGATGCGTTGGTAACCAATTTTCATCTTCCTAAAACTAGTTTGTTGATCATGACCTGTGCTTTTGCAGGTTACGAATTAACCATGGAAGCTTATAAAAAGGCAATTAAAGACAAGTACCGCTTTTTTAGTTATGGGGATGCACTGCTGATCATTTAATCAGCGCAGGCCAAATATTTCCTTATTCAGCTGTTGTAACAATTTAGTTTTAGCTTCAGCAGGCACTAACATACTTATATTGTGTGGACTGCCACCATAACTAAACATCCGAACAGGAATATCTTTTACAGCTAATGCCAAGTTGGAAAGAATACCCGGAGTAGAAGTAATTTCAAAGCCCACCAATGAAACAATAACTTGCTCCCGATCAACTTCTAGGTATCCAAACAATGATAATTCTTCCAGAATGGCTTGGAGATGCTGATCGTTGTCTATAGTCAATGATACAGCTACTTCCGAAGTGGTGATCATATCAATTGGGGTTCGGTATTTTTCAAACACCTCAAATATCTTTCTCAAAAAACCATAAGCCAACAGCATCCGACTACTCTTAATGCGAATTGCAATAATATTATCTTTTGCTGCTACAGCCTTTACACCTGCGGACACTGGGGCAGCACTGATCAATGTCCCCTTGGCAGTGGGATCTAGGGTATTTAAAAGTCTGACAGGAATCTGAAATTGCTGAGCAGGCCAGACCGAAGAAGGATGTAGAATTTTTGCACCGAAGTAAGCCAGCTCTGCTGCTTCGTCAAAGCTGAGATGCTCCACTGGAAATGTATTATCCACTATACGAGGATCATTATTGTGCATCCCATCAATATCAGTCCATATTTCACAAACCGTAGCCCCTATTGCTGCAGCTACCAATGATGCCGTATAATCACTTCCCCCTCTTTTTAAATTATCCACTTCCCCTTTGCTGTTTCGGCAGATATATCCTTGCGTTATCAATATTTTTTTGTCAACATTAGCTTGTACCAGTGCTTTTAACCGGGTACTAATCATAGGGAGTGCTGGTTCGTCCTGTTGGTCCAATACCATAAAATTCAAAGCAGGAAGCAAAGCGTGGCTCAGCTTTTGTTCGTTACAATAAACACTGAACAGTTTAGTAGAAAGAAGTTCGCCCTGCGCTAAAATATCTCGGCGAATTGCCTCACTAAACGCAATACCCTGATTGATTCGTAAAAAATCAAAATGCTCTACAAGCACTTGAGCAGCATCTTGCCTTGCCTCTTTTTCGGATATCAATTGCTCAACAAAAGACTGGTAATGTTTTTCTAATTGATCAATCGCTTGAAGAGCCTCCAGTTGTTTTCCTGCGGCAAATAAGTTTCCAATCTCAACCAGAGAATTGGTTGTTCCCGATAATGCAGATAACACAACCAGTACGGACTCCTCCTGTTCTGCAACCAACGAGGCTACTTGTTTCATTCTTTCTGGACGACCCACACTGGTGCCGCCAAACTTCATCACTTTCATAGGAAAAAATAGGAATAATTGAGGTTAAAAAACGGCACGAAGGTAAGAAGGACTTTATTCAAATGGCAGATCAAATCGTTGCCCAAGCGTCTTTAGCTCACTTACAACCTTTTCGTGTAGAGGTATCCCTTCTTGTTTTCGTTCTAACTCTGCCAATCGTTCAGGATCGCCTGGAACCAATACCTGTGGTTGCCCTTTCACAGGCGTTGAGCTTCTAAATCCTTCAATCCAATGATCCATATCTTTTTTAAACTCATCAGCAGGACGAAAAGCATCAATTCGCATAGCTCCAAGAAAGTGACCAATTCCTTTTCCCGGCTGTTGTACAGGTAGTGGAACATAAGCAGGAAATGGGGGAACCCATGGCGCATAATTGGCTCCACTTAACAAGGCAGAAAACAAATCAACGATTGCCCCCATTGCATAGCCTTTGTGTGATCCATGCTCACGATCGCTACCTAATGGAAGCAGTGCCCCACCTTTTTTAAGTATGTGCGCATCCGTAGAAGGGTCGCCGGACTGATCTTGCACCCAACCGGTTGGGGTTTCCTGATTTTTTAGTTGTAATAGTTCCAACTTTCCATTAGCAGCTGTGGTAGTGGCCAAGTCTGCAACAAATGGTGGTTGATTTCCTGCTGGAGCGGCCACAGCAATGGGGTTGGTACCAAGCATTTTGTCTATAGAAAAAGTTGGGGCCACCAACGGGCTGGCGTTGGTCATTGCAATGCCTATCATATTATGTTCTAATGCAAGCATGGCATGATAGCCAGCAATTCCAAAATGATTGCTGTTTTGAACACTTACCCAACCTGTTCCCACTTTTTCCGCTTTAGCGATGGCAATCTGCATCGCCTCCTGTGCAACAACCAATCCTAATCCTTGATCACCATCAAGCACAGCTGTAGAAGGTGTTTGATGTAATATCCTCATCACAGAAGTGGCGTTTACACGTTGCACTTCCCAAAGCCGTACATACCCACTCAATCTGGCTATACCATGTGAATCAATTCCTCTGAGATCAGCAGCTAACAATGCACGGGTTGCTAATTCTGCATGTGCGTCTGAACATCCCATTTTTTTAAAAACAGCAATAGCAAACTGATGCAAGTGAGCATACGAAAATTTCAAAACTAACATACGCAAAGAAACAAAAAAAGCCCCGGCAAAGGGCCGGGGCACTGGAATCGATTACAATGATCATTCAGTTTAGAATGGAAGATCATCTGGCTCATCGGTATTATCCGGAGCTCCAGAAGCCGAAGTAGCTGATTGACCAGTAGCAGCAAAACCGCCAGTAGATCCAGCCTCCCCTCTTCCACCCAGCAACTGAACGTCTCTTACCCTTAGAGAAAGAGAGGCACCAGGTGTACCATCATTGCGTTGAAAAGATCTTGCCTCTGGCTGTCCTTCTACATAAACTTGTTTGCCTTTGACCAGGTATTGTGAAATACCAGTGCGATCAGTCCAGTAAGCGCAGTCTACCCAGGTTGTTTTTTCCTGTTGGTTTCCTTGGCTGTCCCGGTACCTTTCTGTGTGGGCCACAGTGAAGTTGATGACATTTTTACCATTGACCGTGTTTACCACACAATCTTTACCCAAATTCCCGATGATTTGCATTTTAATCATAGTGCTCGTTTTATGGTTACTAAATTGATTGAACAACTAAATTACTCTGAATTCTATGGATGCGCAAGGGTTGACTGAAAAAACTTATTCAACACTCCCTATTCGCGCACTTGATGGGTCAATAATGGAACTAAAAAAGATGGCATTGAGGAACAATTTTGCCCCTCCTAACCAGTAGGCACGGAAATTAGGATTATCAGCAATATTGATGACCCGTCCACTCCCTAACTGACTTACGGTTACAGCTGCAGTGCTAGCAACCGCATCTTTATTCTCCTTACTCATCCAACCACTTTGCAAGGGCTGTTCCCCGTATACAAATGGTGTAGCATAGGGATTTTTACTTTTTTCAAGGAATATCCGATTGGCTTTGAATAAAGAAACTTTGGGTAAAGAATATCCAAAAGCAAGTGGATGTGACGCATCATATGTAGCGCCCAAAATAGTCCCCCGCACTTGTTGAGCTCCACTTACTTCATCTCTTGTTTCATAAGGTCTGAATTGAGTGCTGTCCGTAATAGAGCGAGGTTTTTTGAAAGTAGCGTTAGAAATTCCCTGTTGTGCTGCCCAGGTAATTGCTTCTTCCATTGCAATTAATGTACCCCCGGCTTGTACCCAAGTTTTCAATTTTTCTTTGTCTATACTTGAATAGGAACCTCCGGTCATGATAATAGTTGTGTAACGGCTAAGATCAGCCCGATTTAACACGGAAGGTTCAAGATGAGTTAGCTGGATGTCCATTCGCTGATCTAATAAATGCCAAACCTCACCAGCATCCGTTGCATTTACTCCAGCTCCTGTGATTAAAGCAACACGTGGCTTTTGTAGGACCATGAACTTGCCACTTCCCAAATCGACACCCTCACTTGAATAACCAGTAGCCACTGCATATGCACCAACGCCATATTTGCCAACAAGATCATCCACCAATTTTTCCAAGTCGGCAATATTTATTTTTTCTTGACGAACAGGAATCAGCAAAGTTCCATATCCAAAAGAACGAATCTGGTTAGTAGTTTGTATTTGTATAGGTTGCGTGGCCGCCTTCACCAACACGTCTGCTTTCAAGAGCTGATTGAGTGCGGCCGGTGCATAAAGATGATTCCACTCGATTAATATAGCTACGGCGTTTTTAGGCAGGCTAAACTCATCTTGTAAATCATTCAAATAAGATTTTTCAGTAAACAGATCAGGTATTTGCTGCGCCCCATTTAAATTAACAGCATTGAGCTCTTTAAAATCAAGCCCATAAGCTAAAGGCATGGTCCAAGCAGTGATATCATAAAATAAACTATCCTGATAGGTTAGTGTTTTTTCAAAAATAGTTCGAATTAAACTGTGTTGTGGCTGATCAAGTGGCACCAAGATAGAACGCGAAGCAGCAAATTGTTTATCTGCCATACCAGCAGGAAGACTATAAATTTTAATTTGATGGCGCTGTAATAATTGTGCAAACTCAAGCAAGCGAACAGGGTCTTGCTTATCCCCTACCAAATATCCCTTAGTGGAATAGCTGGCTGCTCTGGCGGCAGCTTGTTTGTAAAAGTTTCGTTGGTGTTGTAACAGCTCTTTCCTTAATGCAACCGTTCCCCTTAAGGTAGACAAGGCAGTAACAAATTGATTGCGAATAGTAGCGGGAAATGAAAGTAGTCCGTTTGCCGTTTCTTGTAGATGACCTCTGGAGGATGCTTGCTCAAATAAAATTCCCACACCTCCATGAATATCAGGATATGTTGAGCCTTTACCATAATAGAAGTCGTCATAATTCTCCTTGGTAAAATAAAACGAACCAATACTATCTAATACTTGTGCATGATAAGCAGCTAGTTTGCCAGTTAATGCTTGGTTATTGGAAGGAGTAAGCGGATTTACACGCGAAGGCACCCCAGGCTGAAAGAAAAATGTTGCATTGGTCCCCTGCTCATGATGATCTGTAAATACATTTGGCCTCCAGGCCTGAAACCACTTTAATCTATTTTGACTTTCAATATGCACGGCCGGCAACCAATCACGATTTAAATCAAACCAGTAATGATTAAATCTTCCGCCCGGCCAAACTTCATTATACTCTCTGGAATTAGGGTCTGATACCAAATTTTTACTTTTGTGTTGATTTGCCCAGGTTGAAAACCGTTGAAGTCCATCCGGATTAAAGGCAGGATCAAATAGAATAACTGTGTTCTCCAATAACTCGTCAATAGCAGCACCTTGTGCCGCGGCAAGATAATAGGCAGATAGAAGTGCCGCGTTGGCACCGCTGGCCTCATTGCCATGAATGGAATGCCCGATCCAACAAACAACTGGCATTTTTTCAATAGCCGGGTCGGGAGCAGTAGGATCGGTTAATGCTAAGTGCTGTGCTCTTATCTCAGCTAACTTTTTATGGTTATTAGGCGAAGTGATTATCAAGAGTAATTGAGGTCTTTTTTCGTAGGTATATCCCATCTCTTCAAGAGCAATACGCCCGGGAGCTGCTTTAGCAACAACTTGCATATAATTCACCAGCCGATCATGCGTAACATGCCATTCTCCCACTTCATGATGAATAATTTGCGAAGGCGTAGGAACAGCAGGGTCATAAGTTACTTCGGTGGGTAGATAGTACGAAAGTGGTTGAGCTTGACTTATCGAGAAAAATAAAATAAAAGTCAGAAAAGATAAACCTACTCGCATGTTGTTGAATTTAGGGTAGTCAAGTTAAGACTATTCACTTGAAAAGGCGTTCTTATCTTTGTAATGATGAGCAAGAAAGGTAAAGTATTGGTAGCCATGAGTGGTGGAATTGATAGTACCGTTGCAGCACTCTTGCTGCATCAGGAGGGTTATGAGGTAGTAGGGATTACTATGAAAACCTGGGATTACGCGGTTAGCGGGGGGAATAAGAAAGAAACCGGGTGTTGCAATCTGGACTCCTTTAATGATGCTAGACAAGCGGCTGTTGAACACAACTTTGCACATTATATTCTGGATATCCGCGAGGAATTTGGAGATTTTGTTGTTGATAATTTTGTTGACGAATATCTTGCTGGACGCACGCCCAACCCTTGTGTGTTGTGCAACACACATATAAAGTGGAGAGCCTTATTAAAGAGAGCAGATGCCTTGGGATGTGAATTTATTGCCACGGGTCATTATGCAAAAATCAGAAAATTTGAAAATGACCGCTATGTGATTAGCAAAGCAGTGGACAACACAAAAGATCAAAGCTATGTACTATGGGGGCTGCAACAAGATTTATTGAGTCGCACCCTTTTGCCCCTTGGAGGATTTCGGAAAACAGCAATCAGAAAAATGGCCGAAGAATTTGGCTACCCTGCATTGGCAAAAAAAGCAGAGAGTTATGAGATCTGTTTTGTGCCCGATAACGACTACCGTGGTTTCTTAAAGCGTAATGTGGACGGATTGGAGAAGCGCGTAAATGGTGGAAATTTCATTGATAAAAATGGAGTTGTATTAGGCAAACACAAAGGCTATCCCTTTTATACCATCGGTCAGCGCAAAGGATTGGATATTGCCTTGGGAAAGCCGGCATTTGTTACACAAATTGATCCAGACCACAACACGGTTACATTAGGCAACGAGGAAGACCTTGACAAAAATGAAATGCATGTTTCAAAAATAAATTGGATTAAATACCCTCAACTAATCGATGGCATTGAAGCCACTACTAAAATTCGCTATAAAGACGCGGGAACACATTCTCGTTTATTTTCGCAGGGCAATGCTATTCGTGTAGAATTTTATGAGCCTGCCAAAGGAGTTGCCCCCGGACAAAGTGCGGTGTTTTATGAGGGTGATGATGTGCTAGGTGGAGGAATAATTCAACGAGAGGGCTAAAACAATTAATTATCATGCGCATTACAAATCAACTTCGTTTCATTTTTATTTTTTTACTGCTCAATGGCCTTTTATTAACTGAAGCTAATGCGCAATTTTCCAAACATATTATTTGGCTAAAGAATAAAGGCAATAACAGTTTTACCCTAAGTGATGCTTCCTCCTATCTCTCTGCAAGATCAATTGCCAGAAGAACCCGTTATACCATACTGCTAGACAGCACAGATCTCCCAGTTACACCTGCTTATATAGCTGCCATACGTACTATTCCGGGTGTTACTCTTTTGAATGTTTCAAAATGGCTCAATGCGCTTTGCATTCAAACCACTTCTCCTATGGCATTGACCACAATCCAGAATCTGCCTTTTGTTCAGCAGGTGGCTGGCTTGGCAACTCGTCCTTCTTCCTCACAACCCAACAGGCCAGATAAGTTTTATGATCAATTGAATATTTCACCAATAGCAACCACTCAATCTGCTGTAAAAACAGCGGGCGATTTTTACAATTACGGCACCAATGCAGGACTGGAAATGAAACTACATCGTGCAGAGTTCCTACACAATATTGGATTGCGCGGATCAGGTATGCACGTGGCTTTATTGGATGGAGGCTTTTACAATTACAATACGTTGCCAGCTTTTGATAGCATAAATCGAAAAGGACAAGTACTGAGTACCTGGGACTTTGTGGCTGGAAATGCTTCAGTAAGCGAAGATCATCCCCATGGCATGCAATGCCTCTCGACAATAGCTGCCAATATACCCGGTCAATTCATTGGGAAAGCTCCACAAGCTTCCTTTCACCTATTCCGAACTGAAGATGTCAATAGCGAATTTCCAATTGAAGAATTCAATTGGGTTTGTGGTGCAGAAAAAGCGGACAGTCTAGGCGTTGATTTGATTTCATCTTCATTAGGTTACTATGATTTTGATAATCCTGTATTCAACTACACCTACGCACAACTAGATGGAAAAACTACAATAGCGGTGAGAGGAGCAGACCTGGCTGCAAAAAAAGGGCTTATGGTATTAAACTCCGCCGGAAATGAAGGCACTGGAGCTTGGAGATATATCATTACGCCTGCTGATGGAGATAGTGTAATAGCAGTAGGTGCAGTAAATGCAGCAGGAGCTGTAGCAGGATTTTCTAGCTATGGTCCCACTGCTGATGGTAGAATTAAACCTGAATTAGCCTCGGTAGGATGGCAAGCAGTTGTGCAATCCACTTCTGGAACAATTGGCACAGCCAATGGCACTTCGTTTTCTTGTCCCAACTTGGCAGGTCTTACCACTTGTCTATGGCAAGGGTTTCCAGAATTCAACAATGTAAAAATATTGGATGCACTTAAGCGTAGTGCCAGTCGATATACCAATCCAAACGATAGAATTGGCTATGGAATTCCAGATATGAAAAATGCGTTTGCCTATTTGCTCTCAGAATATGCCACCGTTACTGCTTCAATCAACAATTGTAGGGCAGCTATAAGTTGGCGCACAAAAGATGTAACAGGAATGCAATTTTTAATCGAAAGAAAACTCCCCGGTGAAACCTCCTTCCAAAGAATAGCACAGACTACTGCCGCCAGTGGTAGTACGCTAACTAATCAAACGTACAAATACCAAGATGTCTTGAGCGCTATTAACCCCGGAAATATTCAATACAGAATTACACAGGTGATAGATACGGCAAGTGCAACTCGTCATCTTGTCTATTTGGACAGCACCACCGTAACCTTGAGTAGCCGATGTACAACCACTGATGATGTAGCCTCTCTGCTTTGGATTTACCCCAATCCCACTCCTGGAAAAACAAAAGCTCAATTAGTCATAAACAGCATGGAAGCCTCAACAGGCATTAAGCTCACTTTGCATGACAGAGCAGGACGATTACTCGCCACTCACGCTTTAACCAAACCTGCAGGAATATATCGGGCTGAACTCCCTTTCCAACCTGCTTCATCAGGTGTATACACCATTACACTCTGGATTGACGATAAAAAGAAAGAAAGCAAGAATTGGGTAGTTAGTTTTTAATTTTCTGCAACAAAGCCACATATAGGGTATCCGCTTGTTCGGCCATTCCCTTAATTAAGGTCTGCTTACAAAGAGACAAACCAAATTCACTTTGCAACCAAGCTACCTGCTCCTCATTTTCACTGGCAAAAACGGAGCAGGTACAATAAAGCAGATAACCGCCAGACTTTAATGCAGCGGGCAAGCGAGACAAGATCAATCGTTGTCTTAAAGTGTACTCAACTAATTGTTCTTTTGTTTGTTTAGCAATTTGTTCAGGTGTGCGCGCCCAGGTTCCGCTCCCAGTACAAGGAACATCTGCAATGATCAAATCAACAAGCGGACTAGTTTTTGGAATTGATTGTTGAGTCAGGTCCAGCTGTAATAATTTATAATTTGAAATGCCTGCTTGTTTAAATCTAATTTTTAGCTGTTGCAGAATCGATGCCCGTATATCTGAAACCGTAAGCTCAATATCAGGGTAATGATCGGTCAATAAAATTGATTTCCCCCCGCTGGCGGCACAACAATCCCAAACTTTTTTTATGGCTGCAGGTAATTGCGATTTTAAAAAGTCTCCCACTCTTTGTGAGCTTAGATCTTGTACTACATAGTCTTGATTCAACTCGAGTATGCCTGCTAAATTAGTGGCTGCAGGCATGGCTATTGCAGAAGGGGAAACAGAAGTAAAGTTTATGGAAGCATTTTTCAATCCTTCAACTACATGCTGCTGTCTGCCTGGTCTTACCCGAATAAAAAAAGCAGGCTGACTCAACAAAGATTTTGTCCATTCCTCTAGGGTCAAGCCCATGGATAAGGAAATTGGCAATGGGAAAATATTTTGCCATGAAAATGCCGGGCAAACCAATGCTATGCGCTGCTCAATAGACAGTGCGCCGAGGTCAGCCCACTGCTTACAAACACATTCAATGAGCGGATCTTTTTCCCCTTGGGTTAAATAAACAGCAATCAATAACCTCTCCTCAATAGATAAATCAGCACAAGCAAATCCTATCCTAAAAAATGAATAACAATAATGCCGAATGATCTTTCGGTCCCTGGATCCTACTTTCTTATCCAGTGCAATATTTTTTTTATAATAAATGGAAAAAGGCTCTTTCCCATCATAATGTGTTAAGAGGGAAACAGCCCTTTTCAAATATGCATGATATCGGCTCAAATCTCTAGTAGTGTTTTGACCGGATCTTTACCGATCAACAATTGAGCAGGGTTTTCAAGCAACTCTTTTACTCGTACTAAAAAACCAACCGACTCTCTGCCATCGATAATACGATGATCATAGCTAAGCGCCAGATACATCATAGGGCGGATAACCACCTGCCCCTTTTCGGCCATTGGTCTTTCCTGTATTTTGTGCATCCCTAAAATTGCACTTTGCGGGGCATTGATAATTGGTGTGCTCATAAGCGAGCCAAAAACACCCCCATTGGTAATGGTAAATGTGCCCCCAGTCAATTCCTCGGCAGTCAACTTGCTATCTCTTGCTTTCACAGCCAACTCCGCAACTTTTTTCTCTACATCTGCCATACTCATACTCTCCACATTTCTCATAACCGGAACCGTAAGCCCACGTGGTGTACTAACCGCAATGCTAATGTCTGCATAGTCATGATAGAGGATCGTGTCTGCATCAATTGATGCATTCACTGAAGGCCATTCACGCAGGGCTACTGAGCAAGCTTTGGCAAAAAAGCTCATAAACCCTAGCCCTACCCCATGTGCTTCTTTAAATTTATCCTTGTACGCTGTTCTGACAGCAAGGATAGCACTCATGTCAACCTCATTGAAAGTGGTCAGCATTGCCGTACCATTTTTTGCCTCTACCAGTCTCTTTGCAATGGTTTTCCGAAGATTACTCATCTTTTCCTTGCGCTCTTCGCGGGCCGACAAAGACTGATTTTCAAATGGAAGTTTACCGGGATGTTCCATTGCTTTAAGAACATCGTCCTTTACAATTTTTCCTTGGGGTCCTGTAGGTTTTACCTGAGCAGGATCTACTTTTTTCTCAGCAAGCAATGCAGAAGCAAGTGGTGTTGCTTTCAGTTCTAATGGTGTTGAATTATTTGCAACAGGCTTTTGTGTTGGCGCAGTAGCCTGAACAGTAGTTACTACGGGAGGCTTTGGAGCAGTGATTTCAATAGGTGCCTGAGGGGCATTTGCCGTTTCATCAATGGTGGCAAGAAGTTCGCCAATTTTCAATTGGTCCCCCTCAGCAGCAACAGTGGTTAGCACACCTGCTTTTTCTGCATTAACTTCAAAAGTGGCTTTTTCACTTTCAAGCTCAGCAATGACTTGGTCTCGCTCCACATAGTCGCCTGTTTTTTTATTCCAACGAAGTAATTGAACCTCTGAAATGGACTCTCCTACTGTGGGTACTTTAATTTCTATCATAGAAAATAACTTAATTAGATAGTAAAGGCAGTTTCGATTAACTCCGCCTGTTCTTTAATATGAATTTTATTATAACCAGTTGCTGTTGAAGCAGAAGGATGTCTGCTAACTACTCCAAAGTTAATACCACGCCACTGCATCTTGAGGTAAGCTGCTGCTCCCATGTTCTGCGGTTCTTCTTGCACCCAAAACCAAGTTGCACCGGCATAGCGTTGCTGTAAATTTTCAAGTTGATTGATTGGTAAGGGATACAATTGTTCCAATCGAACAATAGCCAAATCCTTTCTTGCCTCTTGGTTGCGCTTTTCAAGCAATTCAAAGTAAATTTTACCTGAGCAAAGCAACACTTTTTTAATCTGTGAAGGGTCTGCAAGTACATCGTCGATCACCTCTTGAAATTTTCCTTGAGTAAATAGTTCTAGAGCGGAATAAGTGCCTGAGTAGCGAAGATTTGCCTTAGGAGAAAAGTTGATCAACGGTTTTCTGAATGGCCAGAGCAACTGGCGGCGCAATAAATGAAACAGATTAGCCGCTGTGGTAACATTGGTAACCACTATATTCAATTCTGCAGCCAACTGTAAAAAACGTTCTAAACGAGCACTGCTATGCTCAGGTCCTTGCCCCTCATAACCATGAGGTAATAATAAAGTAACCCCGTTCATACGATTCCACTTTTGCTCCCCGGCCGCAATGAACTGATCAATTAGTGTTTGAGCACCATTGGCAAAATCCCCAAACTGCGCTTCCCACACCACTAATGTCTGAGGGTTTGCTAATGCGTAACCATATTCAAATCCCAATACGCCATATTCGCTCAATAAAGAATTATAAATTCTAAACTGCCCGGTAGCACCTGGTATTGCGGATAGTCGATTATAGGGTTTATCATTGTTTTCGTCGCGCAGCACAGCATGACGGTGCGAGAAAGTGCCGCGACGTACATCCTGCCCACTTAGTCGAACATCTTTTCCTTCACGAAGCAAACTTGCATAAGCGAGTAACTCTGCAGTGGCCCAATCTATCTTAGATTCCTGTTCTAAGAGCTTTGTTTTCTCTTGTAATATTTTCTCTACTTTTCGCAATGGTTTAAAGTCTGCAGGCCAGGTGAGTAATGCCCCCAACATTTCTTTAATTGCTGCTGCGGTTACCGATGTATCCGGAGAACTTACAAAATCAGCAGCCGTAGCTCTTCTTAATTTCTTCCACTCTAATTCTGGTGGTTGGTAATGATACGGCAACGGATTTTGCTTTACCTCATCCAGCCTCTCTTGCAAATCCTGCCAAAACTTTTTTTCCATCTCCCTTGCTAATGATTGCAATTCTTCCCCTCCTTTTTGTAATAGCGAATTGATATATATTTCTCGGGGGTTGGCATGTTTCTCGATCAGCTGATATAAGTGGGGTTGTGTGAATTTAGGATCATCGCCCTCGTTATGTCCATGTCTGCGATAACAAACCATATCAATGAAAACATCCTGATGAAACTGTTGTCGATAAGCAGTAGCAATTTCTACGCATCGCACCACTGCTTCGGGATCGTCTCCGTTTACATGAAAAACAGGCGCTTGAATAGCTGCAGCTAAAGAAGTACAATAATCGGAGCTTCGGGCATCTTCAAAGTCCGTGGTAAAGCCTATTTGATTATTGATGATAAAATGCAGTGTTCCCCCAGTATGATATCCTTCGAGGTTACACATTTGTAACACCTCATAGACAATTCCCTGACCAGCTATGGAAGCATCGCCATGGATAAGAATAGGTAGGATTTGATTAAAATTTGATCCATGCATCACATCGGCTTTGGCTCGAGAGAACCCAAGCACAACCGGGTTCACTGCTTCCAGATGCGAGGGGTTAGGCATCAGCTTTAAGCTAATGGTTTTTTCGTGGTCAGTTTTTACTTCACTACCATATCCCATATGGTATTTAACATCTCCACTACCCATGGTTTGGTCAACCTTTGCCGTTCCTTCGAATTCACTAAAAATATACTCATAGGTTTTGCCCAGCACATTGGCCAACACATTCAATCTTCCGCGATGTGCCATTCCAATCACCACTTCCTTTACATCATAAGAAGCTGCAGCATTGATAATAGCATCTAATGCCGCAATGGTTGTTTCTCCTCCCTCAAGTGAAAATCTTTTTTGACCAACATACTTGGTGTGTAAAAATCGTTCGAACATTACGCCCTGATTGAGCTTTTCCAACACACGTCTTTTTTGTTCTAAGGGAAGCGGTTGAAAAAGTTTCTGCTCAATGGCTTCCGTTAACCACTTTGTTATTACAGGGTCACTAATATATTTATACTCAACACCAACAGAGGATGCGTAATAGGTTTTCAACTTCCCTACTATAGCACGAAGCGAAGCATTGTTTAACCCAATCAATTGACCAACCTGAAAAGTTTGTTCTAAATCCCATTCAGACAATCCAAAATCTTCGAGTTTGATATGTGCACCACGATCTTTTCGCGCGCGTATGGGATTGGTGGTTGCAATGAGATGTCCTTTATTTCTATACCCAAGGATTAATCTATAAACCTTTAATTCCTCTTGCCAACTTGATGAAACAGATTCATCTTTTTGGACAAAAACGGGGCCAACAGTTTCGCTGGAAAATTTGCCTGTATTAATGGCAAAATCAAAGCCTTCAAAAAACTTTCTGAGGTCAGCGTCCACCGATTGTGGATCCTTTACAAAATCCTGATATAGATTCTCAATGTATGCAGGATGCGACTGGGTTACGTAGGAAAAATCCTTCATGAATGTCAAGGTGTTAGAAATCTCCGATTTGGGGCACAAATATCGTTCAAAATCCACGAATTGGGAAGTTCTCTAATAGATTAGTGGACAAAGAGATGGGATAAATTTGGCAAAAAAGGTGGTATTCCCTATCTTTGCACCCCTTAAACAAAGTTAGATGGCTAACCATAGTGCTACCAAAAAAGACGCCCGCCAAGCTGCCAAGCGTCGTGAACGTAACAAATATTACGGGAAAACTACTCGTAATGCCATTCGTGATCTTAAAGCGGCTGGTTCTAGTGAAATGAAGGATCAACTTCCTACTGTAGCTGCTATGATCGATAAATTAGCCAAGCGCGGAATCATTCACAAAAACAAGGCGGCTAATTTGAAAAGCAAGCTGGCTAAGAAAGTAAATGCAGGTAAATAATTTTACTAAATATTTTTTATTAAAGGCACTCCACAAGGGTGCCTTTTTTATTTCACTTACTTTTATAAAAAGATAGCTTATGCGCGTCCTTTTTACATTGGCAATTAGTTTGCTTTACTTTACTGGATTACTTCATGGACAGCATTCACTTCAAACTCATTTTGAAAAAACTCAAGGAAAAGAAACACCAACCTATGAAGAAATCATTGCCTGGTGGAAAAAGGCGGATCAATATTCTCCTTTCTTAACCCTTCAAACAAAAGGTCCAACCGACGCTGGCTTTCCCCTGCACTTAGCCATTGTAAGTAGCAAGGGTTTTAGTTCCATGAGTGCTGCCCGGAAAGCAGGCGCTACTGTTATTTTGATCAACAATGGAATCCACCCTGGAGAACCTGATGGTATCGATGCCAGCATGTTGCTGGTAAAAAAGATCATTGATAAGAAAATAACACTTCCGCCCAATCTGACTATTGCCATCATTCCTATTTTTAATATTGGGGGATGCCTAAATAGAAGCACAAACTATAGAGTGGATCAAGAAGGCCCAGAAGCATTTGGTTCAAGAGGAAATTCGCAATACCTGGACTTAAACAGAGATCTCATTAAATGCGATTCAAAAGAGGCTTTGTCTTTCAGCGCTATTTATCAGGAATGTGACCCAGACGTATTTATCGATAATCACGTTAGTAATGGGGCGGATTACCAACATGTAATGACCTTACTCACTAGCCAACCCAGTAAGTTAGGGGGCGTCATGGAGCATTTCCTTAGATCAGAATTTGAGCCCGCACTTTTTTCAGGAATGAAAGAAAAGGGATTGGATATGGTCCCTTATGTAAACGCCTATGGAGAAAAACCTGAAAACGGATGGAGCACTTATTGGGATAGCCCTAGGTATACCAGCGGATATGCAACACTCTGGCACAGCTTTGCTTTTGTTCCCGAGGCACATATGTTAAAACCTTATGACCAGCGGGTAATGGCCACCACAGCATTGTTGGAAACCTTTCTATCCTTTACGGGGAAAAACGGAGAAACAATCAAGTTGCTGCGCAAAGAAGCAAAGCAAGCAGCGGCAAAAGCTGAACGATTTCCGATCAAATGGGAGTTAGATAAATCTGGTTTTACGGAATACACATTCAAAGGCTATGAATCAGGAACTAAGCCAAGTAATGTATCCGGCCTAAGCAGGCTATTTTATGACCGATCAAAGCCATTCACCAAAAGCATAAAAGTAGTAGACAAATTTGTTCCTACACTGGTTATTGAAAAGCCAAAGGCCTATGTAATTCCCCAGGGATGGTGGAAAGTGATTGAACGACTCTTAGCCAACAATATTCAAATGACTAGATTCGAGAAAGACACTACACTTGAATTTGTTGAATGGTATAAAATTGAAGATTACAAAACTTCATCTCGGCAGTTTGAAATGCACCACCTTAACAGTGATGTAGTAGTGAGCAAGCAAATCAACAAATATCTATTTCGCAAGGGAGACTGGTATATTCCCATGAACCAATCAGCCAATCGTTTCTTGATAGAAACATTAGAACCCCAAGCCGAGGACGCTTACTTTGTCTGGAACTTTTTTGATGCCATCCTGGGTCAAAAAGAAGGGTATTCTGCCTATGTATTTGAGGATAAAGCAGCTCAATACTTAAGAGAGAATTCTGCACTAAGAACTCAGCTTGAACAGCGCAGAGCCGCTGATACCAATTTTGCAAAAAGTGCCCGCGCACAACTAGATTTTGTTTATAGAAATTCACCTTGGGTGGAACCCGACCATAACCGCTATCCAGTATTCAGGGTTTTACAATAATCAATCTTCGAAAATTAGTATTGGGATTATTGTTTTCTACTTGGATCAATTGGTGTAAATAAAAAAGCCCAACCGGAAACCGATTGGGCTAATAAATATGGCAGCTACCTACTCTCCCGCATTGTTGTGCAGTACCATCGGCCATAAGGGACTTAACTTCTCTGTTCGGAATGGGAAGAGGTG
>Ga0194120_10005338_pt1 | contig 19052 bp, 14 predicted proteins | sample TA2MahCa65mmetaG_FD_148642 | JGI IMG/M metagenome (GOLD analysis project Ga0194120, IMG submission 148642) | Freshwater microbial communities from Lake Tanganyika, Tanzania - TA2015019 Mahale Deep Cast 65m | ecosystem: Environmental > Aquatic > Freshwater > Lake | place: Tanzania: Lake...
GATTTCCAGCGTCGCCGACCAATCCACATTGAGCGGTCGGACCACGGCCGAAATTCTGTTCACGATTGGGGACAAAGAAACTCCTGACTCACTGACGGTCTCGCCTTCGTCCTCAAAAAAGGCGTTGGTTCCGGATAGCAACATCGTTCTCGGCGGTAGCGGATCGAATCGAACCGTGGCCATTACACCGGCCCCGGGCCAAGCGGGTAGCGCGATGATTACGCTCACGGTAACTGACTCCAGTCCGAGCCCACTGAGTGCCGAAACCAGCTTCACGCTGACGGTGATCCCGCCTCCACCTCCGAGCATGGAGGTTCGTGGTGATTTTAACCGCGACGGAATGGCCGATGTGGTCTTCCAAGCGAGTGATGGCTCCCTCGCCGCCTGGCTGATGAACGGCCTGGACATGATGGCTGCGGGTTTTCTGGAACCGAGCAACGTGGGCGACCTCAGTTATCGCCTCGCTGCCAGCGGCGACTTCAACGAGGATGGACAGGAGGATCTGGTCTTCCAGCGCTCGGATGGAACGCTGGCGGCGTGGTTTATGGATGGTACTCGTCAGGTGAAAATCGCGCTGTTTGATCCCAGTCCCGAAGGTCCGGCTTGGAAAGTTGTTGCAGCCGCCGACTTCGATAATGACCTCAAGCCTGATCTTGTGCTGCAATCCTCCGACGGACGCATCGAGGTGTGGTTCATGGACGGAACTAGGCGCACCCGCCGGGCTTTGACGGAGCCGAGCAGCGGCGGAGCCAGTTGGAGAGTCGTCGGAGTGAATGACCTTAATTCTGACGGCCAACCGGACCTGATCTTTCAGCATTCGGACGGAAGTCTGGCTGCCTGGTACTTGGACGGAGTAGTGGCGCGTCCGGGTGTAAAAATCAATCCGGGCCATCCGGGCGATTCCAATCTTCGAGTCGTCAGCACTGCGGACCGGAACGAGGACGGCAAACCCGATCTGCTTTTCCAGCATAGCATCGATGGAAGTCTGAAGGTCTGGATTATGGACGGGATAAACCTCAGAAGATCAGCCGCTCTGAACCCCGCGTCTGCCGGCGGAAATTGGCAGGTTGGTGCTCCAAGATAAATGGAATAAGCCGGAGCCTGCGCGCGCTGAGGTATGCTAGTCCAGGCCGCTGGCGAGTTTAGCGCGGCGGAGGACTTGTTGAGCAACGGCTCTTGCCCGAATGGCCCCTTCACGCAAGACCTGATTGACGTAATCCAGATTGGCCTGGAGTTCCGAGCGGCGCGCGCGCGCCGCGGCGAAGAAACTCCAATAGTGCTCGAACAGCGCCTTCTTCAAGTCCCCGTAGCCAAAGCCGCCCGTGCGCAAACGTTCTTCAATCTCCTTGGCGACAAATTCGGGCGCGACGAGTTTGAGCAATTGAATCGCCACGTTCTTCTCGGCGTCCGGCTTCGGGTCCGTCACAGGACGGCTGTCCATCACGATGCTCATGATCTTCTTGCGGAGGGCTTTCTCCTCGCCAAAAATTTCAATCGTGTTCCCGTAACTTTTGCTCATCTTCTGGCCGTCGGTCCCCGGCACCACCGCGACCTCGTCCCGAATTCGAGGCTCCGGAATGACGAAAGTGGTGCCGTATTGCTCGTTGAACTTGATCGCGATGTCACGCGTCACTTCGACGTGCTGCTTTTGATCGCGGCCCACCGGAACCACATTCGAGTCGTAAATCAAGATGTCCGACGCCATGAGCACCGGATACGAGAAGAGGCCGTGGCTTGCACTCAGGCCTTTGGCGATTTTGTCTTTGTAGCTGTGGCATCGCTCGAGCAGGCCCATGGGCGTCACTGTGCTGAGCAGCCAGGTCAATTCCGTGACTTCGGGAACATCGGATTGCCGGAAAAAGACGGACTTCTTCGGGTCCAACCCACAGGCGAGAAAATCCAGCGCCACGTCGAGCGTGTTTCGCCTTCGTTCCGCCGCGTCGAAGAGCGAAGTCATCGAGTGGTAATTGGCAATGAAGTAATATGCCTCGCCCTGCTCCTGGAGCTCGATGGCCGGCTTCATCATCCCGAAATAATTTCCGAGATGCAGCGCGCCGGACGGTTGGATGCCCGATAAAATTCGCATGGCGCGGAAAGTAACCGGGAATTGCAGCAACAGAAAAGGAGGAAATGGGAATCCTCGGAGCACGTGACACGAATTTCACGAATTTCACGAATTTAAAACCGAGAGGAATTCAGCCGCGAGAGAGCGCAAAGAGCGCAGCGCCGCTGCCGCCGCAACCAAATCGTTACAACGTTAAATGGGTTAAATCGGTTGAATGGAAAAAACTTGCCCGAGCCGCTGAGACTTTTGTGGATAGCACTACACGGCTTTCTCGCAGACCGTGGTGCGAAAAAGTGGCTTCGCAGCCCTTACAGAAGAGAACAAAGAAAGCGTCCTGCTGTTGATCAGTCGCTGGCCTGCGCCGGGCGAAAGAGGAGGCGGGCGTAGAGGTAAGCGATGGTTTCGTCCAGGACATCGCGCACGCCTTCGCTCGTGGTCCACCAGCGCTTTCCATCGTACCGCAAATCCGTGCCGACAATGACACCGACCTCCGCCTTGCCTTGCAGCGCCATTTGATAGAGCAACCAGGTTCTTCGCGCGTGCGGGCCGCGGGTGAACACATTCAGGGAGCGGGCTGAGTTCCCGGACTTAGCCAGCCAAGCCCGCAAGGCCAGCGCGGCGGTGTAGGTTCGGTTTCTCAAGGCCTCGCCGCTCGGAACCGGCACGACTTTCTCTTCCGGCCAGCCGTTCTTGAGCAGGATCGTCCGCGTCAGGTCGGCGTAGTTCTTGTACTCGGACAAAGCTTCGCCCTTCAGCATGGGATTTCCAGTGACGACGAGAAGTTTGTACCCGCCCCGATCAAACTCCGTCCGCAACTCCGCAAGCGCGTAATCCGGCACCCAGCCTTCCACGACGAGCAGGTCAGCATTGATCGGCCGGTTTGTGGCAAGAAAAGGGAAGATGGATCGAACGCCAAGAAACAAAAGGGCCGCGATGGCCAGGATGCCGACGAGCCATCCTCGCCAGGTCAAACACCAGGTCTCTTTGCGTTGGATCAGGCCAAATTTCATAGTCGCGTGAGTTGTCCGGCCTGTTGACCAGACGTTCATGATTTGCCAATGCTCCAGAGTATCACCTCATCAGGAATTTGGAGTGCTGCCAAAAATTTCTTCAGATCAGCCTGCGGCTGCATGGAACACTCGTTTCCGACCAGTTCGGTTTTGTCAGAATGTGGCCCTCGAAGATAGGATCGCAAGGCGAATTGCTGGTCATCTTCGGTCGCCAGCAGCGCCGCATAAACGTAGTCGAGATCGTCCTTCGTCAGCTCGAATCTGATCCCTCTTAACTCGGAAAGTGCTTGAGGCGACAAACTGAAAACGGCCAACTCCTTTGCGAGGCCGAACTCCATATCGCCCAAATGCAATTGCTTAAAACGAAATCCCATCTTGTTTCTTGATTTCAACTTCTCATCCAGCTCTGGAGCAACCTTGAGAATGTCCGGAGCCAAGTGTATCGATGTTCTTCATTGCTAGCAACGCAACGCATTGCGCCACGCAACACGCAACTCGGTTTGACCTGTCGGCGTTTTTCCCCCAACCTCAGCGCATGGCGAATTCGTTCGGCCACCTGTTCCGCATCACCACCTGGGGCGAATCTCACGGAGGCGGCGTTGGCGTGATCGTGGACGGTTGTCCTCCGCGGCTCGAATTGAGTGTGGCGGACATTCAACCCGACCTGGACCGCCGCCGGCCCGGACAATCCAAAATCGTGTCGCCCCGGAAGGAAGCCGATCTTGTCGAGATTCTATCGGGTGTCTTCGAGGGCAAAACGCTAGGCACGCCGATTTGTCTGTGGGTGAAGAACGAAGACGCGCGGCCCGAAGCGTACGCGGAGATGGAAGCCAAGTTTCGCCCGTCGCACGCGGATTACACTTACTTCGCGAAATTTGGGACGCGCGATTGGCGCGGCGGCGGACGCACCAGCGCGCGCGAGACGATTGGGCGCGTTGCCGCGGGCGCCATCGCGAAGAAGATTTTGCGGCAACGCTTCGGAGTGGAAGTTCTCGCTTACGTGAAACAGGTCCAGCGGCTCGTCGCCGAGGTCCATCCGGAAAGTGTCCAAACAAAGGATGTCGAAGCCAATATTGTTCGCTGTCCGGATCAGGCCGTCGCAGAACAAATGATCCAATTGATCGAGGAGATGCGGAAAGCAGGCGACAGCGTCGGAGGCATTGTGGAAGGCGTGGCGCGCGGCGTGCCGCCAGGCTGGGGCGAACCGGTGTTCGATCGGCTGGAAGCGGATTTGGGCAAAGCGATGTTGAGCCTGCCCGCATCCAAAGGGTTCGACATCGGCTCGGGTTTCGCCGGCATTTTGATGACCGGGACGCAGCACAACGATCCGTTCCGCGCCCAAGGCGGCAAGGTTATCACAAAGACGAACTTCTCCGGCGGCGTGCAAGGCGGGATCTCGAATGGCCAAACGATTTACTTCCGCGTCGCGTTCAAGCCGGTGGCGACGGTCATGCACGAACAGGAAACTGTCGATGCCGAATTCAAGAACACGACGTTGAAGGCGCGAGGCCGACACGATCCGTGCGTGTTGCCGCGTGCGGTTCCCATGGTGGAAGCGATGACGGCGCTGGTGCTGGTGGATCACGCGTTGCGGCATCAGGCACAGTGTGGAAGTTGAAGAAGTTGAGAGGGGTTTGGGTTGAGAGTTGAGAGAAGTTGAGAGAAGGAGAATTCGCGACAATCCGGGAAATTCGTGGCAAACTTCGAACCTGCCTATGAACCGACGAAACTTCATCCAGACGGGTTCCTGCTTCGCCCTCGGCGCTGCCGCTGTATCCCGATTCTCCTGGCCCGCCGAAAGCGCCGAACCGCTGCCTTCGCCGCCCCGGCTGAATTTTCAGGACGAAGCCAGCAAACTCAAGATCACCGGCGTCCGGATGGTTCGTCCGCGTCCGAAGCGGCCCTTGCTTGCTTACAAACCCGCGCCGGGCTCATGGTCCACCGGCGGCTCCGAGGTGGCCAATCCGATGTCGATTTACCCCAAATACAAAGCCCAGCGGAGTTTGTTCATGGCGGGCGATCTGGGGCCGGACGCGGTCGAAATCACCACGGACAAAGGCGTGACCGGGATCGGGTACGGCGGGCCGGGCGCGGCGTTCGTCATCGAGAAACATCTTACTAAACTGCTGCTCGGCGAAGACCCGTTCGATGTCGAGCGGCTTTGGGACATCATGTGGCGCTCGACGCTTTACTACGGACGCAAGGGGCTGGTCGTTCACGCGATCAGCGCGGTCGATAACGCCCTTTGGGATGTGATTGGCAAAGCGCTTGGGATGCCCGTTTACAAACTCCTTGGGGGAGCGACCAAGGAACGAATCCCCGCTTACTGCACGGGCAATGACATCGAGCAACATGCCGAGTTCGGCTACAAAAAGATCAAGCTGGCCGTGCCGTACGGTCCGGCGGATGGCCGCGACGGAATGAAGAAAAACGTCGCTCTGGTCCGGCGCACACGGGAGTTGCTCGGACCGGACGGCGAAATCATGCTCGATTGCTGGATGGCTCTGACCGAGCGTTACACGATCGAGTTCGCCCAGATGCTCGAACCGTATCGCGTCTATTGGATGGAGGAATGTTTGCCGCCCGATGACTACGATGGCTTCAGGCGATTAAATGAGGCGATTGATTCGACGCGCATGGCGACCGGCGAGCACGAGTACACCCGTTACGGATTCCGCCAACTGCTCGAATACAAAGCGGCGGACATCTGGCAGCCGGACATGAACTGGTGCGGCGGGTTGACCGAATTGCGGCGCATCGCGGCGCTGGCTGCGGCTTACGATATCCCGGTCATTCCGCACGGCGGCTGGCGAGGCGGCGCGCCGCATTTCATTTTTGCCACGACGAACAGTCCGTGGTGCGAAATGTTCCTTCCGGCGCCCGGTGGTCCGCCGGAAGTTTACAGGCGATTCGAGGAAGACAACCAGATCACGCGCGGCCCGGAAGGCATCTACATGCGGCCTTCGGACAGACCGGGGTTCGGATGGGAACTGGAGGTGTAGTCGTGCCGCGGTGGATGTCACAGGCGGCTGTTCGCCAGGCAAGCTAACCACGGATCACACAGATTACACGGATGACGGGAAACCGGGGAGAGTTCCTTATCCGCGTCATTTTGCCGGGAGCGCCGACATCCTTGCCGGCGAATCCTGTTGTCTTTCAGCAGCCTGACACGCCAGCGGGGACGCCGGCACTCCCAGAGCCGCAAAATGAGAATCGCTGATCCGTGACCCGTGACCTTGACCTGTTTTCTCGGGTCTGCCACAAAGGCGACCATGAATCTTCTTCCCTCACTCGCCTGGTCCATTTGTGCCGGGGCAATCACGGCGTCGGCGGCCGATTACGTCGTCCACTCTTTCAAAAAACTTCATCTGGAGAAATATTACTGGAGCGAAGGCGCGAACTTCGGCGACCTCAATCGCGATGGCCGGCCGGACGCGATCTCCGGCCCGTACTGGTGGGAAGGGCCGGACTTTGCGAAGCGCCATGAGATTTACCCGGCGAAGACGACTTTCAAGGTGATGAAGGACGGCGCGGAGGAAACGCTCCCCGGCTTCGAAGGGGTGTTCGGCAAAAAGAACGCCTATTCCACCGACAATTTTTTCTCCTTCGTTTACGACTTCAACGGCGACGGCTGGAATGACGTGCTCACCTACGGACTCCCCGGCACTCCCGCTTACCTCTACCTCAACCCGCAAGGCAAGGCTCGGCATTGGGAGCGGCATCCGGTGCTCGATGCCGTGGACAATGAATCGCCCACGTTCGCCGACCTGACCGGCGACGGGAAACCTGAGATCGTCTGCAACTTCGGAGGCAACTTCGGTTTTGCGTCGCCGGACTGGCGCAACGTGACCGCGAAGTGGCCGTTCACCGCGATCTCCAGCGGAGGCAACTGGCAACGCTTCACTCACGGCCTGGGCATTGGCGACGTGAATGGCGATGGACGGCTTGATTTTCTTTACAAGGACGGTTGGTGGGAACAGCCGAGCTCACGCGAGACCGCTTCCCCCTGGATGCGCCATCCTGCGGCGTTCAGCCCCGGCGGCGGCGCGCAGATGTTCACCTATGACGTCAACGGCGACGGTTTGAACGACGTGGTCACGAGCCTCGCGGCACATGGGTATGGTCTCGGTTGGTACGAACAACTCCGCGAGAAGGACGCGGGCGGGCACGCGCAATTCAAGGCGCACGTCTTCATGAACAAGGAGCCAGGCGAAAATCGCTACGGCGTGGCCTTCTCCCAGCTTCACGCGGTGGAATTGGTCGATGTGGATGGCGACGGCCTCAAGGACATTGTCACCGGCAAATGCTTCTGGGCGCACGGCCCGACCGGCGATCCGGATCCGGGCGCGCCGGCAGTGCTTTATTGGTTCCGGCTCGTCCGCGGCCCAGGCGGCCAGGTGGATTGGGCGCCGCATCTGATCGACAACGATTCCGGTGTGGGCCGGCAAATCGGCGTCGCGGACGTGAACGGCGATGGCCGGCCCGAGTTCATCATCGGCAACAAAAAGGGGACGTTCGTTTTCCGGCACGAAACACGGAAGGTTTCCCGCGAGGAATGGACCCGAGCGCAGCCGCCGGTGAAGTTCTCTTCGGCTGGGGACAAAGAGTTGAAGCCGAACGAAGTCATCCAGCGCACGGGTCCGCCGCGCGAGCCGCAGCCGGCAAAATAGCCTCCAAGTCTAACCCGCGGCGCGCGCTTTGAGTCTTCCCAGCATTTGTTTGCCTTCAGAATTCAAAGACGGAAAGATCTCCATACCCTCCGCAACGGCCAGCGCTTTGAGCGCCTGATCGAAGGACAGCAACCGGGTTGCTCCGGAGAGCTTTGCTGAAGCAAGGATGGCGATGTCGAATGTGCCCAACACAGCGCGGTGCGAATAGCGCGCGAACAATTCAAAGGCATCGCGCCGGAGAAAATCCCAGTTCATCGGGTCCAGGTAAATCAGGCGATTGAAATCGGCCAGGAACCGGCGCCATTCTTCCGGATCGGGTTCCTTGGCCGTCCTGGAAAAAACGTTTCGCGCCTCCAAATAAACGATGTGGGAGATGGCCAGTTGCCCGCCCTGCCTTCGCATGAACCGTTGGGCGGTCGCTTCGCGCGCTTGCTGCTCGGGTTCCGGAGACTCGAAGTAGAGCGCCTCCAGCCAATTCGTGTCGGCAAAGTTCATCGGCCAGCGCGCCGGACTTCGTCAGCCGTGTAACGAAACTTACGCCGCGGCCGGCGGAAATGCGCGTCCCAATCGGGTGCGGGCTGGTCCAAAGCCTGATCGATCAGCCCATTGATCCAGCGATTCAGGTTGCCTCCAGACTTTTTGAGCAACTCGGATTTGGGACGCGTCAATCGGACGGTGACAGTTTCAGTCATACGCGTCTTGTACCACACGGTGTCTCCGTGTCAATTCGTGTTCCCGTGGAAAGCACCCTGGCCCCGGTGCCGGGCACGCGGCCCTTGACCCCTTGGAATTGCCCCAAACCGGCTCGGGAGGGAAGGGTGAGAGGGTCGGTTGCCGCGAAATAGGATCGGCTGAGCATCGACGGCCTGGTATTTCCTGGTAGCCGTTGTGGCCGTTGTCTGTGGTGTCAATATTTCGCCCTGTATGGTAATTTTGCACTCCGATGACACGCGCCTGGCTGCTGATTGTCTCTTTTCTTCTGGTCGCTTCACCAGCGAGGTTGCCTGCGGCCGCGGTGGACTATCTCCGAGAGGTCAAACCTCTTCTTCAGGAGCGGTGTTACGCCTGCCACGGAGCGCTCAAACAAAAGAAGGCGTTACGGCTCGACACCGTGGCGTCGATGCTGAAAGGAGGCGCCGACGGGCCGGTGATTCTGCGCGGTGATCCACGTCAAAGCCTCCTCATCCAACGCGTCACTGCGACCCATCTCGATGACCGCATGCCGCCCGAGCACGAAGGCGAACCGTTATCGCCTGCGCAAGTGAAGCTGCTCAGCGACTGGATTGCCGCCGGTGCGCCGGCGCCGAACCATGAAGAAGGGGAAGCCGACCCAAAAGACCATTGGGCTTTTCGTCCCTGCGTCCGCCCTCCGGCGCCGGTCGATAGCAATCCGGCGTGGGTGAGAAATCCCATCGACGCCTTCATCGCGCAGCAACACGCGCGGCGCGGCCTCAGACCGCAGGTTGAAGCGCCGCGCGAGGTGTTGCTGCGAAGGCTCTACCTGGACCTCATCGGGCTGCCACCCGCCGCGGAAGAAATCGCGGCCGCAAGTCAGGGTCCTCCGAGCCGTTGGTATGAAGATACCGCCCAACGCTTGCTCCATGACCCACGCCATGGCGAACGTTGGGCGCGTCATTGGATGGACATCTGGCGCTACAGCGATTGGTGGGGCCTTGGGGACCAACTCCGCAACAGTCAGAAGCACATCTGGCATTGGCGGGACTGGATCATCGAGTCGCTCAACTCCGACACGCCCTACGACGAGATGGTGAGGTGGATGCTGGCCGCCGATGAGCTCCACCCGAACGACCTCGGCAAACTCCGCGCCACCGGTTTCCTCGCGCGAAATTACTTTCTCTTCAACCGCAATCAGTGGCTCGAAGAAACCGTGGAGCACGTCAGCAAGAGTCTGCTCGGACTAACGATGAACTGCGCGAAATGCCACGACCACAAATACGATCCCATTTCCCAGACCGACTTCTACCGGATGCGCGCATTCTTCGAGCCTTATCATGTCCGGCTCGACGTGCTGCCCGGTGAAGCAGATCTGACGAAGGATGGCATCCCGCGAATCTTCGACGGCCTGCTCAACGCGCCCACGTATCGTTTTATTCGCGGTCAAGAGACTCAGCCCGATAAATCCGCGGTCATCGCTCCGGGAGTGCCCGGACTGCTCGCTTTCAGGGAGTTCAAGGTGCAGCCCGTGTCGTTGCCGGTTGAAGCCTACCAGCCGGAACGCCGGGCTTGGGTGATGGAGACGTATCTGGCTCCGGCCCGAAAGAAACTGCAAGCGGCGCAAGAGCCGATTCCCAGATTGAAACAGACCTTGGCTGGCGCACTTCGACAAGAAGCGGACCTGCTCGCCCCCATTGTAGGGATGGCTTCCAGCCTGCCGGTTCCCGAGGCGTCCTCGCCCCGTGATCGGAGCCGCTCGACGCCACTCGAACCGGCCAACAGGATCTCTGACCCAGATCTCCGAACCGGCTCTGCGGCGTTGGCCGCAAGTCAGACCCCGAGTTCAGCTACTTTGACGCGCGACCGGGCCCGGATGGCTGTTGAGGAAGCGCGAGGCGCGTTGCACGTCGCCGAGTCCACTCTGGCGTTCGCGAAAGCGGATCTCGCCAGCCTGGAGCGCCGAGCCGAGGCAATGCAGGCTTCATGGGTCCGAACTGCTCGCAAGCAGGATGACGCCGAGTTTGCGGCCGTCGAGCATGAAAAGAGGATCGCGGCGCTGAAAGCTGAGCGAGAAGCGTCCACCGCCAAAGCCCGGCTGACACTGGCCGAAGCCGAGCGCCGCTTGCAGAAGGCCGCCGAAGACAAGAAGGAGTCCATTGAGAAAGAGATCAAGCAAGCCCGGGAAGCGGTTACCAAAGCCATCAAAACCGCCGAGGCTCCCGTCAAACCTGAAGATCAATACACCCAATTGGCCGGCGCGCAATGGACGCCCACACGCTTTCTTAACTCGACGGCGGACGATCCGATCGTGAAATTCGCGGCCGAGAGCAGCGGACGCCGAAAGGCGCTCGCGGAGTGGATCACCGACCGGCGGCACCCGCTCACGGCGCGCGTGGCGGTCAATCATATTTGGACGCGGCATTTCGGCACGCCGCTGGTCTCCACGATCTTTGATTTCGGTCGCAAAGGCGCGGCTCCGGCGCATCCCGAACTGCTCGATTGGCTCGCTGCCGAATTGATCGAGAGCGGCTGGAGCATGAAACATCTGCATCGCCTGATCGTTACGTCTGCCGCCTACCGTATGTCTTCGTCGCTCGCCGGAAGCGAGTCCAACGCCGCAAGGGACCCGGAGAATGTGTACCTTTGGCGGCGCAATCCCATCCGCCTCGAAGCGGAAGTGGTGCGCGACTCGATCCTCTCGCTTGCCGGAACCCTCGATTCGGGCATCGGCGGCCCGCCCGTGAGCGCGGCGAGTCAGGAAAACTCGAAACGTCGAAGCCTGTACTTCTTCCACTCGAACAATGAGCGCAATCTGTTCCTCACAACCTTCGATGGCGCGGGCGTCAAGGAATGTTACCGCCGTGATCAAAGCATCGTGCCGCAACAGGCCTTGGCGCTGACGAACAGCAAACTCGTGTTGGATGCCGCCACCCACATCGCCGCGCGTCTGTCTCACGACCGGGAATCCGGCCCGATCCTGGCAGACGATGCCGCCTTCGTGCGCCGAGCGTTTTTGGAAATGCTCTCCCTTGTCGCTTCCGATGCCGAAGTCGCCCTGAGCCGAAACGCATTGGCGAAATGGCGCGAGCTTGAACCGAATTCCTCCCGCGCGCATGAGACCGCGCGTTCGCGCCTGGTTTGGGCGCTTCTCAATCACCATGACTTCGTGACCCTGCGTTGAAACAACTATGAGCAACTGCCTCCATCCTCGCTGCCGCCCGATCAACCGCCGAGTCTTCCTCGCCGACCTCGGCATGGGATTTACCGGGCTGGCGCTCGGAGCGATGCTGCACCGCGAGGCCTTTGGAAACGGCGCGGCGTGGCCGCCACCGACCGGACTCCCGCACTTCACGCCCCAGGCGAAAAGTGTCATCTGGCTGTTCATGAACGGCGGCGTCAGTCACGTGGAGAGTTTCGATCCGAAGCCAATGCTCACGAGGTACGGCGGCAAAACCATTGCCGAAACGCCCTTCGCCGACGCGCAGAATCCCCAGAAGCTCGCCATCGAACGGCTCGTCGTTCCCGACGCCAACGGCAATCAGCGCAACACGCTTTATCCGCTGCAAGTCGGCTTTAAGAAACACGGCCAGAGCGGCATCGAAGTGAGCGACTGGTTCCCGCACATCGCGCGCCAGGTGGATCGCCTGGCGATTGTTCGCTCGATGTGGACGACGGACAGCAATCACGGCGCACAGACGCAATTTCATTCCGGCCGCAACATGCTCGACGGTGAGTTTCCCACGCTTGGGGCGTGGGTTCACTACGGTCTAGGCTCGCTCAATGACAACTTGCCGCAGTTCATTTCCATCGGCACGCGCGAATATTGGAACAAGAAGGACGGGTTCTATCTCGGCCCGGCGCACGACGCCGTCCCGCTGCGCATCGATCCCAAGAACCCGCTCGACTTTGGCCAGCCCGAACGGCCCTTTTCTGCTGAAGCGCAGAGCATAGGCCGCGATTTGGTGCGCGAACTGAACGCCTTGCGCGGTGTCGAGTATCCGAACGATCCCGCTCTCGCCGCGCGCGTCGCTTCCTATGAACTCGCCTTCCGCATGCAGCACTCGGTGCCCGACGTTTTGGATTACACCAAAGAATCGGAAGAGACGAAGACGCTTTACGGTCTCGATTTGCCGCACTGCCGTGAGTTCGGTTCGCAGCTTCTCGCCGCCCGGCGTTTGGTGGAACGCGGCGTGCGATTCATTCAGATTCAGCATGGCGGCGGCGGCGCGGGAGCCTGGGATGCGCACAGCGGTCTCAAGGCCAATCACTCGAAGCTCGCGCTCGCAGTGGATCAACCGATCGGGGCGTTACTCCAGGATCTCGACGCGCGCGGACTGCTTGACGAAACGCTGGTCGTGTTCGCGACGGAGTTTGGCCGGACGCCCGGTTCGCAAGGTTCCGATGGCCGCGATCATCACATCTTCGGATTCAGCGTCTGGATGGCCGGGGGCGGACTGAAAGGCGGCGTGACACACGGCGCCACCGACGAGATCGGTTTTCACGCCGTTGAGAACCGGCATTATGTCACCGATATCCACGCGACGATTCTGCGCCAACTCGGTCTCGATTCGCGCAAGCTTGAGGTTCCCGGACGCAAGCGTCTGGAAATCGACCACGGAAAGCCAATCCGCGAGATCATGGCGTAACCGCGAAGAGAGAAACCGCAGAGGGACGCCGAGAAACGCAGATCCAATTGGGAACAATCGGTCGCCTTGCCGGTGAACCCGGTTCAGTTTATTGGCCATCTCTGGATTGACGCCACTCCGTGGGTGCGTTTAAGTCGCGTTCATGTTCACCCAGACGCTCATTGGCCGCGCCCACAACCGCCTTGCCCTCGCAACCGCCGTTTTCTTTCCGCTTTTGCTCCCGCGCCCGGAAGCCGCCGAACCCCTTTGGAAGAAGCATGTCGTCCATCAAGGTTTTCCGTGCATGACTGCGGTCGCCGGAGATTTCACGAAAGACAGGAAACCCGATGTCATCGCGAATAGCGGGAACAGGACGCGGCTTTTTGTAGGACCCACCTGGAAGGAAATCGTGCTCGATGCAACTCCCGGCCACGATTTCATTCATTCCGAGACTTTCGACGTGGACGGAGACGGCGATCTGGATTTCATCGGCGCGCGTTACCAACCGGGTTTGATTATCTGGCTCGAACAACCGGATCATCCGCTTACCGATCCCTGGCCGTTGCGCACCGCCAGCAAAGCGCTCAACGGCATCCATGGCCTGTTGAAGGGCGATGTCAACCGCGATGGGCGGATTGATTTGATCGCAAACAGCGCGCAACCCAAAGACACGCCATTCCCGGAATCGCTCCTCTGGCTGGCCGTGCCAAAAAATCCGCGCACCGCCTTAAACTGGGAGCCTCACGTATTCGCCGACCAAGACGCTCCCGGCCTCAGCCACTACCTGGGTTTCGGCGATGTCAACGGAGACGGCCGCCCGGATGCCGCGACTGGAGCCAAAGGAAGCCCGTCTCCCGTCGGCAACTACTTTGCCTGGTGGGAAGCGCCTGAAGACCCGGCCAAAGCCTGGAAGAAACACGTCATCGCCGAGAAGCAAATGGGCGCGACCAACATTCATCCGGGTGATGTCAACCAGGATGGGAAAGCCGATTTCATTGCCAGCCGCGGGCACGGCAACGGCGTGGTCTGGTTTGAAGCTCCTTCGTGGCGAGAACACCCCATTCATCCGACCCTGAAAGAACCCCATTCTCTCATCGTTCTCGACCTGGATGGCGATGGGGATCTCGATGCGGCCACCTGCGCTTACGGCGACAAGCAAGCCTGGTGGTTCGAAAACGATGGAAAGGGAAAGTTCACGAATCATCTCGTCGCCAACGACCAGGAGGCTTACGACATCCGCGCGTTTGACATGGACCAGGACGGGGACCTGGATCTGGTGATCGCCGGTCGCGCCAGCAACAACGTCGCCTGGTACGAGAATCCGCGCCGATAAGATTGACCGCATCTTTGAGTTTTCGCTGCGACAGGCGGCGATTGTCTATTCGGGGATCCCCCTCGCCGTGACGGGCGGCGTGCTGGCGCTCTGGCTGCGCGGGATGCCGTTCGGCATCACCTAGGCCTAGGGTGGTGAGACCGAGAACCCTTCTAAACGGTGTAAGAAACGCGGGATCGCCTGGCGGCAAGCCAATCGACTCCGGCCGATTGCGTACTTTACGGAACGGGGCTGGACACTATGGCACCAGCCTACGCCACGAGACGTCAACCTCGATGAAACCCTACCGACTGGAAAGCCGGATGCGGGAAAACCGCCTGTTTGGTTTGGCGGGAGGGGGGAGCGGCAAACCGCTCTCCCTACCCCGATCTTTCGCGAACAGACTCTGGCCTGGAGTGTCAAAAAGGTCTTCTGCTCAAGCCGGAGATCGCGCCCGGCCTCCGTTACCTGGGCGAAGATTGGTCCGCTTACGAGAAACCGTACGAAGCGAAGAACGAGCCGACTTCGGAAGAGGCCAGTCGATTCATTCAATTCATCAAAGCGGCGACCCTCACCGACGAGGAAACGTTCCGCAGCCTGGTGGACGAATTCATGGACGTGAACCAATTCCTCCGTTTCCTGGCCGTCACCGTGGCCATCGCGGACCTGGATAGCGCCTTGAGCATGGGCCACAATTTTTATCTGTTCCAGCCGGCGCCTCCCAAAACGATCGTGTGGATTCCCTGGGATCTGAACCTCTCTTTGGGTTCGTCCTCCGGCCAGCAAGGAATCGAATTGAGCATTCGCCATCCTTCACCGACCCACAACGGAATGATCGAATGGATTCTGAAAGACGAACAATGGTTCAGGATTTACACGGAACATCTGCGCGACATCCTGCGCGTGGCGTTCCGGGAAGACCGCCTCCTCGAACAGGTCGATAGGCTGCGCACCGCGGTTCGCGAACCCATCGCGCTCGAATCACGGCAAAGCCTCGCGCAATTTGAAAATGCAGTTCTTGGCAGCGGCGCGAACATTCCTCCGCCGGTCAATCAGATGGTGCGAGTGATCGGCCAGCCCGGAACCGCCGTGCAATTTGCCACGCGGACAATCCAAGGGGTCCAGCTTCCGCTGATCAAATGGCTCAAAGCACGAGGGGAATCGATTGCCGCGCAGTTGGAGGGGCGCTCGGCCGTCTTCGCCGGAATTCGTTTTCCCGGCCCGGGCGGCGAGCTCGCGAAGGAGTTTTTCCGAGACGCCGGCGCGAAGCCGGAAGAGAAGTTGTCCGGCCATGCGTTCAAAGAAGCGGTTCGGCAGCGTTTTCGGCAATGGGACACCGACCATAGCGGCACGCTGAGTCTGCCCGAGGTCGTTGCCGGCCTGGCCCCGGCCTCCGGTCCGCCCCCGCTGGCTTTCGCGATGGGGGCCCGCACCAGGCCGCGTGGCCCGCAGGACTTCATCGGTCCGCAGTGGCTGCGCCGCTTTGATCTCGACCGCAACGCCCTGCTTTCAACGGCCGAATGGGAAGCCGTCTTCGATCGCCAGTTTGGAGAATGGGACACGAACCGAGACGGACATCTCGAATCCGACGAACTCAGCCGCGGCCTCACTCACGCGCTGATGGCGTCGTCGGAGCCCATGATCCAAGGTGGGGCCGGAGATCCGCCGCGCCGTGTTCCTCCGGCCAGGCGGCGCTCCCGCCAAAACCGGAAGTTATTTTTGCACAGACCCTAAGCCGGAACAATTCAGTTGGAACTGGGGAGCACACGCGCCCTCGCCTGTCCCGACTGGCGTCTCGCCAGTCGGAGCGTCATTGAAACCATGGCACTGAGTGGGACGGTCCAGTTCGATTGAATGGGGCGGCGAGGGCGCCGACTCCAGCACGCGAGGCGCGTGCGCTCCCCATCCGTCCACTAATTCCCCAATTCCAAGCACGCCAGATTTACGGCTTGCACGGGAGCGCCGCGTCATGGGAAAAGCCGTCGGCACAACTTTCCTCGCTGACCCATGAAGATTGCGATTCTGACCAACGAGTACCCTCCCTACGTCTATGGCGGCGCCGGCGTGCATGTCGAGTATTTGACGCGCGAGCTGGCCGCGCTGGATGATCGCGCGCACACCGTCCAGATCTTTTGCTTTGGCGACCAGCACGAGCAGCGCGGCAATCTTTCGGTGGAAGGTGTGCAACCGAAGCTGAAACTCTCCGCGCACGATCCGCGGCATGAAAAATTTCTCGACACGATTCTCCGGGACATCGCGATGGCCGGGCTGGCGAAGGACGTCGATATCGTCCATTGCCACACGTGGTACAGCCATTTTGCCGGCTGCCTGGTCAAACAGCTCTCCGGAGCCAAGTTGGTACTCACAACGCATTCGCTGGAGCCGCATCGACCGTGGAAAGTCGAGCAGCTCGGCACGGCGTACAACGCCTCGAGCTGGATCGAGCGCACGGCCTATCAGAACGCCGACGGGGTGGTCGCGGTGTCGCATTCCATGAAAAAAAACGTGCACGAACTCTATAGAGTGCCGTCCGAAAAAATCCGCGTGATCCACAATGGAATCGATCTCAACCAGTATCGGCCCACGCCGAACGCCGAAACGCTCCGCGCGCAGGGCATCGATCCGGCGACACCGTACCTTTTGTTCGTAGGCCGGATCACGCGGCAAAAAGGGATTATCCATCTGGTCAACGCCATCAAGTATCTCCGTCCTGGGGTTCAAGTCGTGCTCTGCGCCGGCGCGCCCGACACGAAGGAGATCGGGAAAGAAATGGCCGAGAAAGTCGAGCGCGCACGGCATGAAACCGGAAACAGAATCATTTGGATCGCGGAAATGCTGCCCAAGGACAAGGTCATCCACCTCTACACGCATGCCACGATCTTCGTGTGCCCGTCGGTTTATGAGCCGTTCGGAATCATTAATCTGGAAGCCATGGCGTGCGAAACGCCTGTGGTGGCTTCCGCCGTTGGTGGAATTCCGGAAGTCGTGGAGCACGGGGAGACCGGCTTGCTCGTGACGCCCGAAGCCAGCAGTCCGACCGATGTCGAACCGTCGCACCCGGAACAATTCGCCCGCGACCTCGCCTCCGCCGTCAACTCGCTTTTGGAATCGCCGGACAAAATTCGGGCCATGGGACTCAAAGCCCGCCAGCGGGTGGAGCAGTCCTTTAGCTGGACCAGCATTGCGCGGAAGACGATGGATTTCTACAGCGAACTGAGGCGTGGGGCGTAAAACGTAAAACGTGGGGCGCGGCCATCCCTCCACATTGTTGAGGGGCAGCGGTGTTTTCTCAGCCAGCCACCGAACCGACCGACGATTTAGCTTTGTAACGATGTAACGCTTTAACGCTTCAACAACTTCGATGCGGCATGGCGACGCTGCTGGCGATGCGGATGGGGTTAGCCTGCCTTCCCTGGTTGCCCATCTCGGCGATGATCTGGCCTAAACGGCACAACGCTTTCTCCATCGCCTCGGACCACGGGCTGCCGCAGCTCAAGCGAATGCAATTCCGATACTTCTGCTTCGGCGAAAAAATCGGTCCGGGCGCAATGCCGATTCTCTCCGCCAGGGCGCGCTGGAACAACTCGAGCGAATCGACCCACGGCGGCAGTTCCACCCACAACACGTAACCGCCGGTCGGTCGGGTGACTTTCGTGCCGGCCGGAAAATATTTCGCAATCGCTTCGGTCCGATCAGGCTCGGGTCGTGGTTGGTTTGTAGGACTTCCATCACGAGATCGTTCACGCTGACACGCGTGGCGTGCGCCGCGGGTTGCGACTTCGCGGGTTCGGGCGGTTGCGACCAAAGACGCGGGCGAACGTAATAGCCGGACTGCGGGCGGGCTTTCAATCAGGCCTCGATTTTCCAGGACGCGGTAGGCTTGCGTCACAGTGGCGATGCTCAAATCCTCCTGACGGCTAAGCTGGCGCACAGAGGGAATCCTCTCGCCCGGACGCAGCGTCCCATGCTCGATCAATTCGCCGATCCGCAGCGCGAGTTGTTTGTAAAGTTTGTCGTAAGCTTCAGGATGCGGCGCCAAATGTGCGATGAGGCTTTCGGTAGCCATGGGGGAATCCTACGCTGCGGTCGTGTTTGCAACAGTTACACCAGAACGAACAATTGACCGGTACAGTTTCCGACTCGGCGCAACTGTTCCGGTGGAAATTTTTTTCTGCTCCATCTGTTCATCCTTTCCCTTCTGTCGCATCGTTCGGTTATGAAAATGACCAGTGTGTTCGACGAAACGATCGCCGTCTGCCGCAAGCCGGCGCAGTTCGAAATCGACCGTCCCACGAAAGCAGCCGCGCCAGCGCAGAACCATGTGCTCCCGCATAACCTTCGCGGCGGCGCCTGGGAAACGCTGGCTTTCCTCGGGCTCTGGTTGGGAGCGCTGGCGACCATGGGCTATTGTTTCGCGATCTTCCTCTCTCTAAGTGGTCCATTTCATAAATACGCTCACGTTCGCGGCAAGGGATTTTTCGGCCAGACGAGGCGCGAGCGACGAGCATATCCCGAAGTGGATCTGTAAGGAGCAAGCAACGAAGTCTGGCGAAAAAGAACTGCCGCCCTTAGAGCGTGTCCGAAAATTGCGCGGGGTCCTGCGGCGAGGGATTTTGGCTGTGGCCAAGGCGGCGAGGTCCGAGCATCCCCAACGCGGGCTGTAAGGACCGAGCCAACGCAGGCCACGGACAAAAG
>Ga0194120_10005344_pt1 | contig 19044 bp, 15 predicted proteins | sample TA2MahCa65mmetaG_FD_148642 | JGI IMG/M metagenome (GOLD analysis project Ga0194120, IMG submission 148642) | Freshwater microbial communities from Lake Tanganyika, Tanzania - TA2015019 Mahale Deep Cast 65m | ecosystem: Environmental > Aquatic > Freshwater > Lake | place: Tanzania: Lake...
GTCTGCGGTCCTCAGCTTTCTCCTCGTGCAGCTCGCCGAGGCCAGCGACCGTCCCACCATCACCTTCGTGATGAACACCCACGACCACACCCACGTGGACGAGAGCGCCGACACCGTCATCCGCGCCGCGGGAATCTTTCGGAAGTACGGGGTCAAGGGCGACTTCTACCTCACCGGCCCGATCACGCAGGCCTACGTCAGCGAGCGTAGCGACGCGGTGAGCGCGCTGCGCGACATGGGGATCAGCTACCACGTCCGCGCGCCGCACCCCCTGTCCGACGGCTTCACCGCGCCCCTCTCGGCGCTGCGGACCAAGGAGCAGAAGGTTTCCGTCATCAAGCAGTACGAGACCTACGCGCAGGACATGGCCACCGGCGAGCTCAAGACCGGCACCATCGGCGGCTACACGCTGGTGAAGAACACCTTTGGCCGCGCGCCCTCGTGCGTGGGCCTGAGCGTCGGCAACGCCGGCGTGCGCGAGGCGGCGATGGAGGTGTTCGCCTCGATGGGCGCGAAGTGCGTGATCACCACGCACGCGTCGAGCTCGCCCAAGGCCGACCCCTTCACGTGGTACGGCACGCTACTGGAGCGACCGGGCGACATCAACGTCACCCGCTGGGGCGACCGCAACGACTTCTGGTGGAACCGCGTGGAGTCCGACCCCGACAACTACGACCCGCTGCCGAAGATGCGGGAGGCGCTCAAGTCGTGGACGCTGGGTCGCACGCCGTACGTCACGTCGCTCATCCACGAGAACAACTTCGAGCGTTCCGGCCCCGAGGGGTGGACGCTCTCGTACTACACCGACCGCACCAAGAAGACGATCCGGCAGCCGGCCTACCCGCTCACCGGGGTGGACGTGTCGAAGAGCCGGAACAAGAGGGAGAAGGAAGCCATCTGGGGGGCGTACGAGCGCTGGGTGCAGTGGGCGGCGGCCAACATGCGGGTGGCCACCAGCGAGGAGATCTACGGGACAGCGCTGGCGGCGAAGAACTAGTGCCGTCCTGTTGCTCGGGGACGGCCCGGCCGGGCCCCGAGTCGCGACACGGGAGGCCCCCCGGCGCCAGGCGATCCGCCACCCGGGGAGCTTTCACGCGGCCTTCGGCCGGGGGGTCCTGTCGCCCCCGTCGACCGGCCCGGCAAGCGGGCCGGCGCGCCAGGGGCACCACCCCCAGTCTCCCACTGGAGCCCGGGTGGCTCGATCACGTCGGCCGTACCCCGCTGCGAGGGGGCCCAGCCGGGCCTCGATACCCTGCGGGCGCCAGGCGATCCGCCACCCGGGGGCCCCTCACCGCGGTCGGCCGTGTTCGGCCCTGTGTCGCGACACGGGAGGCCCCCCGGCTCCAGGCGATCCGCCACCCGGGCGCCCGTCACGCGGCCTTCGGCCGGGGGGTCCTGTCGCCCCCGTCGACCGGCCCGGCAAGCGGGCCGGCGCGCCAGGGGCACCACCCCCAGTCTTCCACTGGGGACCGGGTGGTTCGATCACGTCGGCCGTGCCCCGCTGCGGGCGGGACGAGCGCGGCCTCCAATCCTCACGAGGTCCAGCGCGGGCGGAACCACGGGCTGCGGCGCCCTTGAGCACGCTCGGCGAGGTATTGCGGCAGCGCGGGCTGGAGCTGCGGGAGGCGCGGAAGCTCGCGGGGCAGGGGCGGGTGTGGCTGGGGTACACGCCGGTGGCCGACATGGGGCGAGAGGTGGCGGCCGACGAGGTGCGGGTGCTCGCGTCGCGGCCCGCGCACGCGCCCGGGCGCGACGCGGCGGTGGTGGCCCACGACGAGAGGCTGGCGGTGGTCTACAAGCCCTCCGGGCTGCTCAGCGTGCCCGCGCCGGGGCGACGCGAGCCCAGCGTGCTCTCGCAGGTGGCGCGGTGGCTCGGGCAGGCGCTGCCGGTGCATCGCATCGACGAGGGCACCTCGGGGCTGTTGCTGGTGGCGCGCGACGAGCGTTGCCAGCTCGACCTGAAGGCCCAGCTCGAGGAGCACAGCGTGGAGCGGCGCTACCTCGCGCTGGTGCGGGGGCGCTTCCCGGGGGAGCGGACCGTGGATGCGCCGCTGGGGCGCAAGGGCGACGGACGGCGCGGCGTGGTTGCCGGGGGAAAGCCCGCTGTCACCCACTTCCGGGTGGCTGATACATCGGGCGATGTATCAGTGGTCGAGGCGCGCCTGGAAACCGGCCGCACCCACCAGGTGCGGCTGCACCTTGCTCACCTGGGGTTTCCCATCCTCGGGGACGATCTCTATGGTGGAGCGAGGTTTTCTCGGCTCGCGTTGCATGCCCAGGTGCTCGGGTTCCGGCACCCGGATGGGGACCCACGGCGATACGTGTCGCCGTTGCCCGACGAGCTGTGGAGGCGGGCGTATGGGCGGTGAATCGGGGCGCGACCGCCGAGGTTGGACTTTGTCGCGACATCGCCCTTGCACACACTCTCTCTCTCTGCAATAGTTGAGCCGCTCCAACCAAGGAGCGATCGTGAAGCGTGTCCCCCTCTCTCCCCTGCTCGTGTTCTGCAATGCCGACAGCTACATCTTCTTCCCGGCCACGCCGTGGATGAACGCGCCCGACGCGGAGATGATCCGCGAGGCGCTCGAGGCACGCAACATGCCGGGTTCAGGCACGATGACCCTCACCGTCGGGCTCCAGACCTGCAACACGGTGGATGCCCCCGACGCGGCGGTGGCCCTCGCCACCTCGCGGACCGCCGACGGCCTGAGCTTTCCCGGTAGCTTCAGCGACAAGAGCGGCAACACGGGCAACCGCCAGCTCGTTCGCTTCGGCTACCTGGTCAAGAACACCACCACTAGCGACTCGACCGTGCGCTACGCCTGGGCCTGCGGCGCGGTCGAGCTGCACAGGAAGTAAGGCAGGTGGGCTGCGCTCCGGAAGGCAGCGCGGGCTGCGGCTGCGCGAATTGCCTGGGCGAGACCATGGGTAGCTCGGCGTGGCCGTCGCCCGCCCACGATCCGGAGATCGCGGTGCCCTTGCTGGCGATGGGCAGCCAGCCGTCCGGCGCGCCGCCCCCGTCTGGCTGCGTGCCCGACGACTTCCAGGATGCGTACGAATACTACGACTGTCGCGATATCGCGAAGTATGGAACCCCGATTGGCTACCCCAGCGAGTGCACGCGGATCGACGTGCCCGACTCGGCCTGGGATCGCGACTGCGCGTTCACAGACTGGACGGGCTGGAGAAACGGCGAGGACTGTCCCGAGCCCTACTGGAACATCACCACGCAGACGAAGGCCTGCAACCACTCGAGCGAGGAAGTAGACGAGCTCACGCGGCTGGCCGAGTTCACCGACTGCGAGGGCAACTTCCTGTCGCTGGTGCGCAAGGGGTGGTGCCTGCTCGTGGAGAACATGGATCTCGTGGATTGGGTGATCTGCCGGGTGTATGGGCCGGGGCAGACCTGCTTGCAGGGGATCCTGAAGGGGGAGAGGGAGACAAACTTCGCCTGCCGGGGTCTGGAAGAAGGTCGAACCGCCACCGCCGACCTACTCGGCGTGAGATTGAACCCCTATGCCGATGCTCTAGTATTTCAACGCCACATGTTCGCAAACGGGAGCAAAGAGGAGCGCCTCTGCGCCGTATTGTGGATGGCGGAGCTGCTGTTCCACGAGCTCCAACACTACTGCTTCCTGGGCGGATTCGCCACTGGCGATCGCACGTCCGACGATTGCGAGGGTGGAGGCGATGACACACCTTGGTATTGTCACAAGGATGGCGAGTGCGAGCCCGTCTGGATCGCCTCGAACACGCTTCGCACGCTCCTTCGCATGCGATACCCCAGGGCACGGGCCGCGCTTTGCTGCGACACCTGCTTGTCCGAGACGTTCTTCAGCAACAGCAATCCCGTGCTGCCGTCCTCCTGTCAGCGCGAGAGCGACCTCGTAGTGCAAGGTGCCTGACTACGCAGCGGAGGAGGATGCCCCACCTGCCATGGTCGATATCATCGTGCAGGGCGGGGTGGTTGGCGCGCAGAGCCGGACCGGACCCATGGGAGAGACCCCGTTCGGCGACGCAAAGTGGGGCGTTGGCGGCGAGATCGGGATTCGCTTCGCTCGATTGCGACCTTGGTTCGGCCTTGGCGTTGGTCCGACCGAGCTTTGCGCGAACTGGTCGTCGACAGACGACTACTGCTACCGCCGTGCGCTCGGCGGCGCGTTCGGTCTCGACTTGCGGCCTAGCGCTGCCGTGGGGATGGGCCCAATGGCCTGGTACACGGTCACCTACGCTTGGGAAGCCGGCGCCCGCGCGTGGTGGACCTACCCACTCCCCTTCTTCCCGGCCCTGCACATGGGCGCGGAAGCGGAGCTGCTCTTCGCCGTCCCCTACGGCCACGCGGTGACCGCCTCGGCGCAGGGCCGCATCGCGTTCGTGCCGGGCGAGATCGGGCGAGGGCGGTAGCGCCCCCACGATTTCCTTTCACACCCCCGCCCCTGGCGTGTCATACCCTCGTGTCGATGCTCCTCCTCCTCGCCTGCGCCGACCAGACCGTGTCGTTCGACAGCGGCGAGCCCGCGGCCAGCGACGAGGTCCAGGGGGGCGCCGAGGCCGACGCGCTCTTCGACGTGAGCGTGCTCCACGAGCTGGTGGTCGAGCTCGACCCCGATGACTGGGCCGAGCTCCGCGTGCAAGAGCGTACCTACTACGACCTCATGGGCGAGGAGTGCATGGAAGGGCCCTGGCCCAGCCCCTACACCTACTTCCCCGGCGAGGCCTGGCTCGACGGCGAGGCCATGGGCGAGGTGGGCGTCCGCAAGAAGGGCCTGATCGGCTCGGTCGTTTCCGACCGGCCCTCGCTCAAGATCGACGTGGGCGAGTATATCGACGACCAGCGCTTCTTCGGCCTGGAGAAGCTGGTGTTCAACAACGGCCGCCAGGACCCGAGCCGCATGCGCACCTGTCTCGCGCACCACTGGTTCAGCGAGGCCGGCCTCGTGGCGCCACGATGCGCGCTGGCCCACGTGGTGGTCAACGGCGAAGACCTGGGCATCTACGCTCACACCGAGAACATCGACGAGGAGCTGGTGGCGCGCCGCACCGGGCAGTGGCCCACCGCGATGTACGAGGGCACCCTCTCCGACTTCCGCGAGGGCTGGACCCAGACCTTCGAGTACGAGACCGACGACACCACCGGGGCCGAGCTCGAGGCCGTCACCGAGGCGCTCGAGGCCAGCGACAGCGCGCTCCTCGACACGCTCGACGCGGTGATCGACCTCGACGCCTTCTTCACCTTCTGGGCGGCAGAGTCTATCGCCGGTCACTGGGACGGCTACAACGCCAACACCAACAACTTCTACGCCTACGCGCTCCCCGGCGACGGTCGCCTGCGCTTCATCGCCAGCGGCCCCGACGCTGCCTTCGACCAGCGCGAGCCCTTCTGGGGCGACGACGGCGCCAACGCCTGGGTGGGCACCCTCAGCGCGCTCGCCCATCGCCTGTTCCTCCACGACGAGGGCCGCGGGCTGTACGAGGCCGAGCTGTCGCGACAGCTCGACGCGGCCTGGGACGGCGCGGCGAAGGTGGCCCAGATCGACGCCTGGGCCGAGCTGGTGGCCGAGCATGACGACAAGTCGATGCGCGCCGGCATCGAGGACACGCGCACGATCGTGGAGCTACGCGCCGACGACGTGCGCGACGGCATGGCGCGGGGCGCCGAGGCCGGCGAGCTGCGCGGCGAGGTGTGCTGGGAGACGGTGGGCGTGGCGACCGTCGACTTCAGCACCACCTGGGACAGCTACCCGCGGGGCGACCTGTGGACCGGCGGCGAGGCCGATACCTACTACGTGTTCGACGGGGTCGAGTACCCATCGATACAGGACGGTGTATCGGCTGGCACCGCCGAAGACGGCAGCGCCCTGTGGCTGATCATCAGCGAGATCGCCGACGGCGTGTACGTGGCGCCCTACGTGATCTTCGACGAGGCGGCGCTCTCGAGCGGGGCTGCGCTCGCACTCGACGGTCACGATGCCGAGGGCGCGATCATGTACCTCGACAGCAACCAGGGCGACCAGTGGCAGACCATCGCCTACCTCGGCAACGGCACGCTCAGCTTCACCGAGGCGGGCAACACCAAGGGCGACGTGCTCAGCGGGCGCCTCGACGTGGAGATCCTCGGGAGCCGGTAGCACCGGGCGGCTCGCGGGATGACCGTGGCGGGCGCGTCGGGATAGCCCGCGCCGATGCTCCTCCTCCTCGCCACCCTGGCCCACGCTGACGACGGCGCCCAGCGCTTCCTCGACCTCTACGACTCCCTGCTCTCCCGGCTCTACGCGCTCGACGCCGAGGCGAGCTGGCAGGCCGCCACCAACGTGAGCGATCTCAACCAGGGCCGCCGCGAGGCCGCCTCGCAGGCCACCGCCGCCTTCGTGGGCGATCCCCAGATCATCGAGCGCGCGCGCCAGTGGCGGGCGCGGGAGAAGGAGATCACGCCCCTGCAACTGCGGCAGCTCGACGCCATCCTCTACGCGGCCGGCGAGGCGCCGGGCGACCAGACGGAGCTGGTGAACAAGCGCATCGCCGCCGAGGCCCGCCAGGGCGCGGCCCAGGACGGTTTCGAGTACTGCATGGAGGCGCGCGCCGCCGACGGCAAGTGCGCCAAGCCGCTCAGCGCCAACGACATCGACGGCATGCTGCAAGCCGAGACCGACGCGGCGAAGCGGTTGAAGGTCTGGACCACCTCGAAGGAGATCGGCGTTCCGCTCAAGGCCGGGCTCGGCGAGCTGCGCGAGCTGCGTAACGGCGTGGCGAGGGCCAGCGGCTTCAGCTCCTACTTCGGCTACCAGGTGTCGGAGTACGGCATGAGCGCCGACGAGATGATGGCGCTGCTCGACCAGCTCAACAAGGACATGGCGCCGCTCTACAAGGAGCTCCACACCTGGACCAAGCGCCAGCTTGCCAAGAAGTACGGCCAGCCGGTGCCCGAGGGCGACATCCCCGCCCACTGGCTGCCCAACCGCTGGGGGCAGGAGTGGGGCGGGCTCGTGAAGAGTGCCGATCTCGACCCGTACTTCAAGGACAAGTCGCCGGAGTGGATCATCAAGTCCTCCGAGCAGTTCTACGTGTCGATGGGCTTCCCCGAGCTGCCGAAGTCCTTCTGGGAGAAGTCCGACCTCTACCCGGTGCCCGATGGGCAGTCGCGACACAAGAATAGCCACGCCTCGGCATGGCACATGGACTTGAAGAAGGACATTCGCTCCTTGATGAGCGTGGAGCCCGACAGCCAGTGGTTTGGCACCAGCCACCACGAGCTGGGACACATCTACTACTACATCAGCTACACCCGTCCCGAGGTGCCGCTCACGCTGCGCAAGGGCGCGAACCGGGCCTTTCACGAGGGCATCGGCGAGCTGGCCAACGTGGCCGCGTTCCAGCCCAGCTACCTCAAACAGCTGGGGATCTTGCCGAAGAAACACAAGAGCGATCCCACGCAGGTGCTGCTCGCCGAGGCGCTCGAACAGACGGTGGCCTTCGTCCCCTTCGCCACCGGCACGATGAGCCGCTTCGAGTACGAACTCTACGAGAAGAACCTCCCTGCCGACCAGTGGCAGAAACGCTGGTGGGAGATCGTGTCGCAATACCAGGGCATCGCCGTGCCCGACAAGGCGCGCCTGTCCGACCCGGCGCTCTGCGACGCCTGCACCAAGACCCACATCAACGACGACCCGGCGCAGTACTACGACTACGCGCTCGCGACGGTCATCAAGTACCAGCTCCACGAGCACATCGCCACGAAGATCCTCAAGCAAGACCCTCACGACTGCAACTACTACGGCAGCAAGGAAGCCGGCGCCTTCATCAAGGGCGTGCTGGAAAAGGGCGCCACCGAGGACTGGCGCGAGGTGCTGAAAGACGCCACCGGCGAGGAGTTGTCGACCCGCGCGATGGTGGCCTACTTCGAGCCCCTGCGGAAGTGGCTCCAGAAAGAGAACCGGAAGAAGTGATCTGGCTCCTCGCCTGCACCGGCGCCGATCGGCCTCTCCTCGGGATCTACGCCAGCCCGGAGCTCTACCCGCTGGTGGCCGAGCACGTGTTGTCGTTGCCGCATGCCACGAGTGTCGTGGTGGGCAGCGAGGTGGACGGGCGAGCCCGCGCCCAGCTCGAGACGGTGATCGAGCTCGACGAGAGCTGCGCGGAGTGTTTCACCGTCTCCCGCGACGGCGACAGCTTCCGCGTGAGCGCCGGTGGCCCGGCCGGCGCCCTGTACGGGCTGGCGGCGCTGATGGAAGCCCACGGGTGGCGCTTCGCGCATCCCTTCGACACCGAGGTGCCCGATGCGCCCACCCTCGATCCGGACGCGGCCCTGGGCGAGGAACACGTGCCGGAGATCGCGCGGCGGGGACTTCACCTGCACACGCTGCACCCCACCGAGGCGATGTTCGACCTGTGGGCCGAGCCCGACGTGGGGCGGTCGACGCGGATGCTCGACTGGATCGTGCGCAACCGGGGCAACCACGTGCAGTGGCCGGGCCTCGACGACATCGCGGGCAACGAGCAAGTCGCCGAGAACTGGCGCGAGCCCACGCGACTGGTGGTCGACGCCGCCCACCGCCGCGGCATGACCGCCGGCATCGGCGTGCAGCTCTTCGGCATGTCGAACCTGCAACTGGCCTACGACCTGGTTGACGACGAGGGCACCGAGGCCGAGGACCGGGCCGCGATGGAGGCCCGCTGGCCGATCATGATGGACGGCATCGCCTGGGACACGGTGAGCCTGTCCTTCGGCGAGTTCTTCGCCGCCGACCCGGAGACCTTCATCAGCCGGGTGGAGCTGGCCTACGACACGCTCCAGGCGGTGGCCCCCGGCGTGGAGATGACCAGCACCATCCACGTGGGGGGCAACGAGGAAGTGCAGGTGGAGTACGACGGAAAGGAAATGTCGTACTACTTCCTCGTGGACTACGCCGACCGGCCCATCACGCCCTGGGTTCACAGCGTGATGTACTACAACCTCTACGAGGACGCCGGCGGCGCCTACGGGCTCGACGACTTCACCGAGCACCGCGAGTACCTGGAAGCGAGACTATCGGCGGGCGAGGCCGTTGGTTACCACCCGGAAACCGCGTACTGGGTGGCCTTCGACAACTCCGTCCCCACCTACATGCCGGTGTACATCAACAGTCGCTGGCACGACCTCGACCAGCTCCGCCAGCGCGGGTTGTCCCTGCAAGACCACGTCATCTTCGAGTCCGGCTGGGAGTGGGGCTACTGGCAGAACGACGCGGCGGCGCTGCGCATGTCGTACACCCTCCGCGAGAGCCCGGAGGCGCAGGTGGCGGAGCTGTTCGCCGACCCCGTGCTCTCCGCCGCCGTGAGCGACATCGCATCGGTGCAGCACGAGGCCTTGATCGTCAATCGCCTCGCCCCGTACATGGCCGGTCGCGACATCGCCATGGACGTGGGCGAGGGGCTCGACATCGTGTCACAACCGCGCCGGGTGCTCTTCGACGAGGTGCTGGCCATGAGCGCCGAGGAGCGCGCCAGCTTCGAGGGGGTGGTGGTGAAGCCGCTCCTGGCGCTGGGCGAGACCCACGTCGACGCGGCCACGGCGCTGGGCGACGGCGACCGCTGGACCGACGAGGTGACGGACGGCCTCGCGATGGACGGCAGCCGCGCCACCTTCGTGGCCTCGCTCTACATGGCGCTCCTGGCCCACGCCAGCGGTAGCGACGCCTCGCTCTACCTCAACGGCGCCGACGCCATCCTCGACCTCGCGACCAAGCAGGTTGCCAACCGCCACGGCAGCTTCCACGATCCGCTGTCCGAGCGCCTCGTGGCGCGCGGCAGCAACCCCACCCTCTACGACTACGGCTACCTCTACAACGCGCAGTCGCTGTGTTTCTGGCAGCGCGAGCGCGGCGAGGCCCGTGAGTTGATCCTCGGCGAGCCCTGGACCGACCCGGGGTGTACCTTCTGACGTGGCGGCGTCGTGCTCGATACACGAGCCGTACCGCGCCCAGGGCGTCGATCCCGACGCGGAGTAGCTCGCCTACTTGCCCTTCTTCCCCTTCGTGGCGGGCGCGGGCGGAGGGTACTTGGCTGCCAGGGCATCGAACACCTTCGGCCAGGCCTGCGTGAAGTAGGCGTGGACGTCGCTCCAGCGCCCGCCCGATCCGAGACCGGCGTGGTGGAGCCGCACGAAGGTGCCGCCCTCGGGCGAGGGCGCCAGCGTGATCACCACCATCGTGCGCTGGGCGCGCTCCTCGGGGAAGTCGGGCGGCGCACTCCAACTGAAGGCCACCATCTTCCCGGGTTCGAAGGCTAATACCTGGCAGCCCTCGGAGCCGCGGTTCCCCTCCCCGGCCTCGGGCGGGCCGAACAGGATCTCGTAGGGGCCGCCCACGCGCAGGTCGATGCGGGCGTCGACCTGGAAGAAGTCGTTCCACCCGGCCGCCGTGGTGAGCATCCGGTACACCTCGTCTTGCGGCGCGTACAGCGTGCGACCGTGCATGATCTCGAAGTTACCCGAGACGGGGAACAGGCTGGTGTCGATGATCGGCGCCTTGTCCACCACCGTGCCGGCCGCCACCCCGGGGGTGTCGAAGGGCTGCACGCCCGCCGGCGGCACCACGCGGAAGCCGAGCTGGTCGTACACCGACTTCAAGTCGTATATCATCGTCTCCTCCACGAACTTGCCGCCTTCATAGCGGCGAACCGACACGCCGTGCAGCGTCACCGGCTTGTGGAGGTCCTTGTGGGTGCCGGTGACCGTCCACTGGGTCACGAACATGTCGCCCTGGGTGATGAAGCGGTCGATGTGGATCTTGATGTCGGGGTACAGCGTGCGATTGTCGATCACGAAGCGCTTCACCTCGGCGGCGAGCTCGGGGGTGTACGCCTCGTCGATGGCGGTGAGGTCGCCCTGGTTCCAGATACGGTCCATCGCCCGGGTGACGGCTTGTTCCTTCATCGAGGCGCAGGACAAGAGCGAGATCAAGGTGATCATCTCAACCTCCAAGCATGCCGGCCTTCAGCGCGGCGGTGGGGGGTGACGCGCCAAGGAAGACCGTCCACAGGGCGGTCATGAACTGGGTGCCGGGGATGGTTCCCCGCGCCTTGCCGCGGACCGTCACGGTAGTGCCGCTGCCGGGCGCGTAGTCGAGCACGATCTCGTCGCCCGCCTTCACGTCGGACAGCATCCCGTAGAGCTGGTCGGGCGTGCCGGCAGGCGGGGCGGCCTTGGCAAAGCCCTCGGAGAAGGTCTCCACCAGCTGGTCCTTCGTCACCTGCTTGTAGATGAAGTGCATCGTGATGCGCTTCGGCACGTCCTTGCTGATGGCCTCGCTGCCCGAGCGGGTCTTGCTGGGCAGGTAGAGCGCGCCCACGTACACGTCGATGTAGTACTTCTCGCGGAGGCCCACCCCGTTGAGCTGGAGGGTCTGCCCGCCCACGCTGGCGGTGTCGGGCAAGGTGACGCCGGCGATCTCGCGCGCCTGCGCGAGGGCCAGCAGGAGGAGCAGCATGAGCGAACCCGGGGAGAAACCGGGTGTAACCTGCCGCTACTCGCCGGGGCTCAGGTGCTCGCCCACGCCGTAGGCGTCGTACACCGACTGGCGGATGCCGTTGTCCTTGATGATCTGGCCGAGCACGGTGGCGCCCTCGGTGACGCCGCGCTCCATGGTGTCGTAGTCCACCGAGTACAGGCCGAAGCGCGGGCGGAAGCCCTCGGCCCACTCGAAGTTGTCGGTGAGCGACCAGTGGATGTAGCCGTCGACCGGTTGCCCGTCTTCGATGGCGGCGTGCAGGCCCACGAGCTGGCGCACGATGCTCTCGGCCCGGCGTTTCCCGGTGGTGGTGGCGATGCCCGCCTCGGTGACGCGAAGCTGCACGCCGGGGTAACGCTCGGCCAGGGGCTCCGCGAGCAAGCCAAGGCCGGGCGAGTAGTGCTCGTAGCCCATCTGGGTGATGTCGTCGGGATGCGGCTCGGGACAGCCAAAATCGGAGAGCGACATGCCGAGCGCCTCGAGCACCGAGGCGTCGCAGGGGATGGCCTCGACCGGCGGGAAGGAGGCCTGGTACTTCACCGGCATCCGGTAGTAGTACTGGTAGCCGAGGAGATCGCACTTGTCAGCCCACTCGGCGTGTTCTTCCTCGGGGGTGCCATCGAGGTCGCGGTCGAGCTTGCCGAGGATCACCGCGTCGGGGAAGGCGTAGCCGTAGAGCGCCTGGATGCGCTCGGCGGCGGCCACGTCGTCGGGGTTGTCCTCGTCGAGGGGGACGATCCACTGGATCGAGTTGGTGAAGCCCACGTTGGCGATCACGTTGTCGCTGTTGGCGTCGGTGCGGTCGGCCGCCTTCACCGCGTCGTAGGCCAGCGCGTTGGCGGTGGCGAGGGCCTCGATCACCGGGATGACGTTGTCCTGGATGCCGTCGACGGTCAGGTTGCTGTAGCCGGGCGGGAAGGCGCCGCCGAGGTAGCCGGAGAGCACGTAGCCACCGGGCTCGTTGAAGGTGCTCCACTCGTCGACGAGGTCGCCGAGCCGGGTGGCCGCCTCGCCGCTGAACTCGGCGAACTCGGCGGGCGCCTCGGGGTTGGTCCACCCGCACATGTTGCTGTCGGTGGGGCCCGCGGCGCAGTCGAGGTCGGACAGGTCGTTGAGCCAGATGGGGTCGGTGAAGTGATGCAGCGTGACCATGGGCTCGATGTCGCGCGCGCGCAGCGCCTCGATGACCTCGCGGTAGTGGGTCCACTCGGCCTCGTCCCACGTGTCGCGACTTGGCTCCACACGCGACCACTCGATCGACAGCCGGAACACGTCGGCGCCCATGCGCTCGAGCAGGTCGAAGTCAGCCTCGTAGCGCGTGTAGAACTCGGTGGCGGCGCCGCTCGGCTCGGCGGTCTTGCCCGCGAACTCGGGCAAGGTCTCGAACTGGTACCAGTTGTTGTTGGTGTTGCCCCCCTCCACCTGGTGGGCGGCGCTGGCAGCCCCCCAGCGGAAGCCCTCGGGGAAGGCGTAGATCACGGGGTCGCCGGTGCCTTCTTCGGCGCAGGCGAGCAGCAGCAGGAGCGTCATTCGCCGACGCTATCCCGGCTAGACCATCCCACCGAACACCACGCCCACCGCCAGCGACACGGTGATGGGCACGATGAAGTTGTCGTCGACCCGGGTGGCAAACAGCTCGGTGAGCGCGCCGGTCACGGCAGCCACGCCGGCGGCGAGGAGGCCCCGCGAGGGCGGGATGTTGCCGTGCCACAGGGCGAGCACCGCGAGGCAGCCGAGGAAGGAGGCCACGGCGTAGGCGATGGTGCCCTCGAGCGAGCGCCCGTTGACCAGCTTGGTTTGCCCGTAGCGGCGGCCGATGAAGCCCGCCGCCGGGTCGCCGAGGCCCGCGCACACGATGGCCAGCGCCAGCGTCGGCGTGGCGAAGACCGGGGCGATGAAGGCCAGGCCAGTGCCGTACCACGTGGCGCTGTTCACCCGGTGCCACTCGTGACGGTGGGCGATGGGTCCGAGCAGGCGCATCAGGATGTCGTTCACGCCGGGCACGTGGCGCCGCGACAGCTCGCAGGTCCACGCGAACATCGCGAAGCCGGTGGCCAGCCACACCGCCTGCTCGCGCGACAACACCATCTCCAGCAGGATGAGCGTCGCGATCGACGACAAGACGTGGTAGCTCGACCGGAACAGGTTCTCGGGGCGCTCGGCAGCAACGTGCATGCGCAGCCTTGTAGTGGCGGGCTGTCACCGCATCGTCACGGCGGGCCGCGTGACGCGAGCTTTGCAACCGAGGCGAGCGCGACAGGGCTACGGTGCCGCCGATGCTGCTGCTCCTCGCCTGCACCGCCGCCGACATCGACCTCGTGGGCGACAGCGGTCCGCCCGCGATCGTCGCCGCCCCCGCTTTCGACCCGATGTCGGGCCTGGCCTGGACCTTCGAGAGCGACGCGGGAAACACGGCGCGCATCCTCGACAGCAACGGAGCAACGGTCCGCGAGGGCGTGGGCACCCAGGGCTGGGACGGTCGCGACCGCGAGGGCGACTTGGTCGCGACAGGAACATACACTGTGGAGGTAGGCGAGGCCACGACGACGCTCGCCGTGGTGCGCGCCGGCCTGGTCGACGCCCGTGCCGGCGACGACGGCGGCGCCAGCGCGCTGCGGGTGCCGCTGTACTGGCATCGCGCCGGCACGGCCCAGGTGGCCACCGAGCCGTTCTCGGCGGTGTCGAGCATCGACCGCGACGGCAAGCCGACGAGCCTGCCCGCGGTGGGCGCCACGCTCGGCCTGCCCGCCACGGGCGAGGGCGAACCCCTGGCCTACCGGTGGGACAGCCGGCCCATCCTCACCCTGGCCTTCGGCGAGCAGAGCGAGCTAGGGGCCGCCAACCTCGACGAGGGCGAGCTCTCCGTGGTGGCCGAGGGCTGGACGGTGATCGACGGCAGCCCCGCCTCCGGCACCGTCACCTTGCAGCGCGACGCGGCGATCGGCAGCACCCTCGGCGTGAGCGAGGAAACCCTGTCCCTCCAGGTGGTGTCGACCGGCGCCAGCGGCGCCACCTACCCGGTCAACACCCTCGCCGTGCCGATGCGCGTGTACCGCGTACACGACGGGCCCACCTGGTACGAGGAGGGCGACATCTACCGGCCCTGGGTGGCGGCCATCGACCCGGCACTGCGCGCCATCGAGGGCACCGCGCCCACGCGCGAGGCCGCGCTCGACGCGCTGGTGAACTGGGTGTACGAGGACCTCGGCCTCGAATACGACACTCGCTACGGCGCCAGCGCCTACACCACCTACGTGCGCAACGACTGGGAGCGCGCCAACTTCGACATGTCGGCCTTCATCGACCTCCGCTACGGCACCACGGTGAACTGCACCGATTGTGCCGGCATCATCGTGGCCTACGGCAACATGATCGGCGCCCTGGCCGAGTACGCGATCATCGGCTGGAACTTCGACCTCAACTACATCCTCGCCATCGGCGGCGATGACTACACCCACTGCCCCTTCGGCAACGGCGGCTGTAGTTTCTCCTACCACGCGGTGACGGTGTCAGAAACCCTCGGCGCGGTGTGGGACGCCACCCTCGCCCTCGACGGCGACGACGACCCGGGCTCCGAGCCCAACGCGCTGATGATGGTCCAGGCGGTGGCGCCCTCCGAGTACCTCGAGCGGCTCAGCCCCGACCGGACCAGCTACGACTACCAGTCGCAGGGGACGATGCAATGATCACGCTGCTCTTGTCCCTCGCCCTGGCCGCCGATCCGGTGTCCGGCGTGCGCATGAGCCGCGCCGCGTCGCTGGGCCTCGGCGAGCCCACGCCCATCCTTGGCACCGACACCTGGAAGGCCCCGGCGCCCGGCGGTTTCGCGACGGTGGCCTGGTACCCGGGCGAGGCGGAGGCCCGCGAGGCCTACGCCTTCTCCTCGGCCACCCTGCGGGCTGGCCTGCCGGCCGCCGGCGTGGGCGACGAGTCGCTCGGCGACGACGGCTTCGTGCTGGCGCGGCGCGGCAACCTCGTGGTGACGGTGCGCGGCGACGGCGCCATCGATCGCGCGCTGGCGATCTTCGCGGCAGCCGAGGCGGGGAGCTCAACCGAGGTGGTGCAACTGCCCGGGATCGAGCCTCGGGATGGGTTCGGGCGGCGGCGCTAGGCCGAGGCGATCGACGCCGACATGCGCTCCACGAAGCCGCGCATGCCCTTCTTCATCATCGCCTCCGCGACGGGACGGATGACGCCGGCCAGCACGCGGTTGAGCTCGAGTTCCAGCCGGACCTCCTCCCTGAAGTCCATCGTGCAGCCCCCCGGGGCAGGATGGAAGTGGGCGCGGCCCAGCACGTGGAGGTTGCCGTCGGACGAGGCCCAGCTCACGTCGTTGCCGTCGCGGGCGAAACTCAGCGTGTAGCGCCCCGAGAACTTGACCGGACCATGCGACATCTCTTTCATGGCCATGCGCACGCGCGCGGCGTCGAGGACGGTGGCCTCGGCCAGCTCCGGGTGACAGCTCGCCTGCCGCGCCGGCTCGGCGAAACGTTCCGCCGCCTGGGCCGGCGACACGGGCAGGGCGCGGGTTTCCGCGTGTGAGGAGGTGAAGCTCGCCATGCCCCCGAGCTAACCGCTCAGATCCCCAGCTCGGCCGCCACCACGGCGGGACGCTCGCGCAGGAAGGCCAGCGCGCGATCCTGGGCCGCCGCCACCTTCTCCTCGTCGTAGGGATCGAGGGGATCGAGCCGCGCCGCCTCGCCCACGACGGCCAGGGCATCCTCGGCGACGCCGGGCAAGCGATCCAACCACGTGTCGCGACCCTCGACAATCGCGGACTCCAGTCGCGCGGCGCAGGCCGTGTCGGCCACGCAGCCGGTGTAGAGCACCCCGGGGCCCGCGCCCAGGCCCGAGATCGGGTGCGTCACGCCGTAGCGGAAACGCAGGTTGAAGTCCTGTCCCCAGGGCACCAGCGTCCAGCGCTCGTCGGCGAGCAACAACAGGTAGTTGTTCACGTTGCTGGCGTAGCCGTCGGGGTTGCCGAGGAGCAGCTCCCCGGCGAGCATGGCGTAGACCGAGGGATGGAAGTCCCGTTCGAGCACCGTCGGCACGCCGTCGAGCTCGATCACCGCGACTAGCGCGTCGAGATCGGCCTCGCCCTCTTCCTCGGTGAAGCCACCCACCAGATCCGCCGTCAGGTCGGCGAAGCCATCGCTCTCGTAGAGCGCGGTGCCGCCCTGGTGGGCCATCCACAGCTCGTCGAGCGTCTCCACCACGCTGTAGAGACCCTTGTCCTCGCCGTTGACCACGAGGCAAGCGTAGGCGTGGCGCGGTGCCGGCACCCCCAGCGCCGCGTAGAGCGCGTAGCTGGCACGCTCGGAGAGGGCCGAGGCGTCTTGCACCATGTTGTTGAGCGTCAAGCGACGCGCGCCGTCGACACGTCCCTCGCCGAGGTCGACCTTGAAGGCGGGCTTGTCCTCGATGGGCTGGAAGCTGTGCCCGCCCTTGAGCCGAACCTCGGCCGGCCAGTCCGCGCCGTCCCACGAGAACGTGCCCGGGGTGTCCTCGCTGTCCTCGCGCGAGCTGTCGGCCAGGGCGCCTGGGTCGGGGATGTCGAGGGTGAAGGCGTGAAGCGAGTCGCCATAGAGCACGCCGTCGTCGTCGACACCACACGCGCCATCCCAAGCGGCGCAGCCGGGAGCGGCGAGGAGCACGAGCAGGACGCGAAACACGGGGCCGGCGAGGATAGCCGGGGCGGCATGTTGATGCTCATCGGCCTCGCCCTCGCGGAGTTCCCCCTCCCCACCTACCCCCAGTGCGGCGAGCCCGACCGGCCCGACCTCTGTCCTTCCGAGGTGGAGAACCTCTGGAACTTCCTCTCCTACATCCCCGCGTCCTGGGGCGTGGCGCTCGACGCCGCCGAGGAGGAGGGCATGGGCCCAGGCATGTGGGTCGACCGCGCCTTCCGGGTGACCACCGGCCGCACCGACGTGGTGATCGCGGTGATCGACTCCGGCGTGCACTGGGACGACCCCGACGTGGTGCGCAAGTTCGTGCTCAACGCGAGCGAGTTGCCGCCGCCCGAGGGCAGCGAGGAGCACGACAAGAACGGCGACGGCGCGCTGACCATCGCCGACTACGACGGTGACAGCCGGGTGGACATCACCGCCGGCGACGACGCCGCCGACCACCTGCTCGACCCTTCCGACCTCATCGCCACCTTCTCGGACGGGGTGGACGACGACGCCAACGCCTATGTCGACGACATCTGCGGCTGGGACTTCCAGTGGGACGACAACAACCCCTACGACGACGTGCGCTTCGGCCACGGCACCGGCGAGTCGGAGGACGCCGCCGCCGAGGGCAACGACGGGGGCGACATCGGCACCTGCCCGAACTGCGTGGTGCTGCCCATCCGGGTGGGCGACAGCTTCGTGGTCGACGGCTCCACCTTCGGCTCGGGGCTGGTGTTCGCGGTCGACAGCGGCGCCGACGTGGCGCTGGTGGCGGCCGGCGCGGTGCAACAGACGGCCACCGTCGAGGCCGCCATCGACTACGCATGGGACATGGGGACGCTCACCATCGGCAGCGCCGCCGACGAGACCGCCTACCACCCCAACCCCCCGGGCATGGCGGCGCACACCTTCTACGTACACGCCATTGTCTACAATGGGGAAGACCCCGAGGATTCCACCAGCTTCCTCGCCTACTCCAATTGTACCAATCACGGCGTCCGGCTCGACGGCAGCGCCTCGTCGACCAACTGTTCGTCCGGTGCCACCGGGGTAACCTCGGGCATCACCGGCCTCGTGATCAGCGCCGCGCGCGACGCGGGCTGGACACCCACGCCCGGCGAGTTGCACGCGCTGTTGTCCGGGGGCGCCGACGACATCGCCTTGCCGGACGACCCGAGCCGCTACCCCACCAGGACCGGCTGGGACGCCTGGAGCGGCTGGGGACGGGTCAACGCCTACAACGCGGTGCTGGCCGCCTCGCTGGGCGAGGTACCCCCGGTGGCCGAGCTCACCGAGCCTGCCTGGTACGACTGGATCGACCCCGTGGCCACCCCCAGCATCACCGTGTCCGGCCTTGCCACCAGCCGGGGCGAGGTGGCGTCGTGGAGCTTGAGCTACGGACTCGGCCTCGAGCCCACCGAGTGGACCCAGATCGACAGCGGCAACGGCGCGCTCGACGGCCCCATCGCCGACTTCACGCTCCCCGACTTCGAGGTGACGGTCATCGACCCCCCGAGAGGCGCCAGCCCGGTGGATCGCGAGCTCAACGCCAACGCCGCCACCGTGCAGTTGCGCCTGGTCGTCACCGACGACAAGGGCCGCAGCACCACCGCGCGAACTTCCTTCTACGTGCACCACGACCCCGACGCCGTGGCCGGCTGGCCGGTCGAGCTGCCTCACTCGCTGGAGGCGTCGCCCGCCCTTGCCGATCTCGACGGCGACGGCGCCGCCGAGGTGATCCAGGCCGATGGCGGCGGCTGGGTCCACGCCATCCGCGCCGACGGCTCCGAGCTTCCCGGCTGGCCCGTCCACACCGAGCACCTCCCCGAGCTCGATCCCGACAACCCCGCCAACCACCGGTCCTCCGCAGGCTGGACGGCGATCGG
>Ga0194120_10005349_pt1 | contig 19037 bp, 21 predicted proteins | sample TA2MahCa65mmetaG_FD_148642 | JGI IMG/M metagenome (GOLD analysis project Ga0194120, IMG submission 148642) | Freshwater microbial communities from Lake Tanganyika, Tanzania - TA2015019 Mahale Deep Cast 65m | ecosystem: Environmental > Aquatic > Freshwater > Lake | place: Tanzania: Lake...
TTGCTTTATCCATATTTGTGGCATACGGGCGTTTTGCCCTGTCCTAATTTTTTTTCAAGGAGTTACAACACCATGTCTGAAAATCTCGAAATCAAGGCTTCCAAAAGCGGACCCTATCTGATCGCCGGGAACTTCACGTTCACCGACGCAGAAGGCAACACCAAAACTGTTGAAAAGATGGTTGCGCTCTGCCGCTGTGGTCAATCTGCCAACAAACCCTTCTGCGATGGCACTCATAAAAGAGTTGGCTTTGAGGCTGCCGAGGGCGCATTGGCTTTGAATGTGATTTCTTAAATCATAAAGTACAATCGAGTCCGATGCCATATGACATCGGACTCCACGTTAGAGGTAAATATGATGACGCATCCAAACACGCTTCAGGAATTTTCGCTTCACCCCGCCACGGAAGTTGGTCCTGTTTCCCTGACCGTTGCCAACCTTGAGAATCAGATCCTGTTCTACGAAAAGGCAATGGGATTCAAACTTCACTGGCGCGAGGGACAGAGCGCTGCCCTCGGCACAGGCGAGCGCGAATTAATTCGTCTCACTGAAGAAGCGAACCTGAAAAAATATCGCGGGGTGACGGGCTTGTATCATTTTGCGGTGCTCTTCCCGAACCGCCGTGAGCTTGCCATTGCAATGGCGCGTCTGTTTGCGTTGAAGGTCCGCAACTCGCCGACCGACCATGTCATGACCAAGACCACCTACCTCGACGACCCCGAAGGCAATGGCATCGAACTGTATTGCGAATCCCCCGAAGACGGCTCGTGGACATTGAAGGACGGCGAATACGAAACCCGCTGGGCAGACGGTCGTTGGAGCGATGGACGCGAAGCGCTGGATGTTGAAGCGTTTTTCAAGAATCTCAAGGATGATGACCGTGTTGATGCGCCCATCCCGATCGAAACAAAAATGGGACATGTCCATTTGCATGTGCGCGACATCCCCGAAGCGCTGGACTTTTATCACGGCATACTCGGCTTCGACATCATGGGGCATGCCAAGGAATTCCACATGGCGTTCGTCTCGGCAGGCGGATACCATCACCACCTCGGACTCAACACCTGGCAGGGAGAGGGTGCGCCTCCTCCCCCCGCCGACGCAGTAGGCTTGCGCCATTTCACAGTGGATTTCCCGAATCAGTCCGCATTAGACGAAGTGGTTGCCAGAGTGGAAAAGTCTGGCATTTCCTACAACCAGACCGAAGACGGCTTGCTTCTGCACGATCCATCCCAAAATGGAGTGGTGTTGCGAGTCAAATAGATTGTGGAGAATGGGTGATAGACCGTGGACGAAAGTCTGCGGTCTTTTTTATTCCCCGTATGAATTATAGGATTTGGGTCGTCTCTATGCCAACCAAGAGAGGACACCCACCTTATGCTCGCCCAATTTTCCGATTCGACCCCCAAAATCACCTTGAATCCCGATGGCAATGAACCTGCTGACGTTTGTATAGCCAATATCAGCCCGAGAGAACGCCGAAAACGCATGCAATTTGGCATGCTGCAGATCGTTTTCGGCTTGGTCATTTTGGCAGCCCTGCTCCTGCTCGGCGCGGACAAGGCTTGGCGCTTACCGCTTTTCTTTATGTTTTCGGCGGGTGCTTCGTCCATTTTTCAAGCGCTCGATAAAACCTGAGTAGCTCTCGCGGCGCGCGGTGCGCGTCTTACTTCGTACAAGGAAGAAATGATCGAAGACCAAAAGGAAGTCAGGAAGATCCGCTGGCAGGCGATGAAGGTTATCGTGAAAGGCACGCTGGTGGGAGCGGTATTGACCGCGTTGGTGATGTTCATTCCGTAGACCACGGACGATAGACGATGGACCATAAACGCTCTGTTCACTGCAGGGCGTTTATTATTGCCTGTGCATGGCGTTATAATCGTAAGGGCGACCCTTCAATATTAAAAAGATACCTTGAATGATAAGGGCGGGTCGCCCCTACTCTCAAATCTAAAATCGGAAATCGAACCCATGCATATACTAGTCACCAACGACGACGGCGTAACCGCGCCCGGACTTCTCGCGCTCGCGCAGGAAATGCGCAAACTTGGCAAAGTAACCGTCTTTGCTCCCGATAAGAACTGGTCCGCTTCGGGACATGTGAAAACAATGGAACGTCCCTTGCGTGTGAAGGAAGTTATTCTTGCAGATGGTACGTCCGCATTTGCATCGGATGGCGCGCCTTCAGATTGCGTCGCTTTGCCATTGCTCGGCTTGGTAGAAGAACAGATCGACATCGTTGTTTCGGGCATCAATCCCAATGCCAACATCGGGCATGATGTGACGTATTCAGGCACGGTCACCGCTGCGATGGAAGCGGTCATTGCAGGCGTGAGAGGTGTTGCGGTTTCGCTGGATTCGCCTGAGGGACACAAAGGCCCACTGGACTACGCAACTGCCGCTGTAGTCGCGAAGCGAGTCGTTGAGCAGGTCCTTGCGGATGGTTTGCCTGATGGTGTCGTCTTGAACGTCAACGTGCCATATCTTTTTGAATCTGAACTCAAAGGATATATGATCACACGACAGGGGCTGCGTGTGTATCGTGATGCGCTCGATGTGCGCAGTGACCCGCGCGGCAAGCCGTATTATTGGATCGGCGGCGAAGCCCCAACAGGGATTGCCGAAGATGGCACGGATTTTGGTGCGCTTGCGCAGGGTTATGTTTCGATCACGCCGCTGCAATTGGATTTGACACATGTGCGGGCAATGGATGTTTTGAAGAAGTGGAAATTCTAATGACTACGATCGGGGAACTCATTCCTGTTCTGCAAACCGCCATTGGACCTGTGATCCTGATCTCGGGTGTGGGGCTGCTTTTGTTGAGCATGACCAACCGCCTCTCACGTGTGATCGACCGTGCCCGTAATCTGTTGGCACTCTCTGAGGCAACAGGCGGGCCGCAACGTCAGAAGATCCTTGCACAGATCGATATTCTTTGGAGCCAGGCGCGTTTGATTCGCTGGTCGATTCTTTTTGCGGCGGTCAGTTTGTTATGCGCGGCGCTGCTCATTATCGTCCTGTTTATCACCGCCTTGTTCGGCATTGAAGATGCATGGCTGCTCACCCTGATCTTTATCGTGTGTATGGCGTCGTTGATCGCATCATTGATCATTTTTATCACCGATATCAACCGTTCGCTTGCTGCATTCAAGGTTGAGTTGTACGGGTATGAAGGGGAGAAAGGGCATAAATCATGAACTTCCTCAAGAAATTATTTGGCGGACCCGCCAAGCCTGAAAAGCGCTATTACACATTCACCGTGAAATGCCGTCGCTGCGGTGAGATCATCGAAGGGCGTGTGGATCTGGACAACGATCCCAGTGTGGAATATGAAAAAGGCGGCGATGTATATTACGCCCGCAAAGTGTTGATGGGCGATAAGAAATGTTTTCAACAGGTGGAGACGATCTTCAAGTTCACAGCAGACCGCAAATTGATCGAGCGTGAGATCGTCGGTGGGGAGTTTGTTGAATGACCGTTTCGGCCATCGAAACCTATTGGAATGATTTTCTTGCGACACAGCCCTCTGATTCTTCCTATCATGGAAGAACATACGTCGCGGAAGCCTTTGGCGATAATCCCCAACTGGCGGATGAACTTGGCGCACTGATCGTCAACGGGGTCAAAACAGGCACTTGCTCCGCGCTTTGGGAGTGGGAGGCAGAGGGAAACCCGATTCCTGAAGTTGGTTTGATCTCCATTACCCTGAACGGTGCAGACGAACCCATCTGCATTATTGAGACCACCGAAGTCACCCAGCGCCGTTTCAATGAAGTGGACGAAGAATTTGCATATTCAGAAGGCGAAGGTGATCGTACGCTCCAATACTGGCGTGAGGCGCATACAAGATTTTTCTCGCGTGTGCTTGCAAAGATCGGCAGGAATTTCTCGGAAGATATGCCGTTGATCTGTGAACGCTTCAAGGTCATTTACAAGTAACATGAAGCGTATCACTACCTTTGTTCTCATTCTGCTTGCCGCCTTGTTGATCGCACAGGCGGCATTCTCGCTTCAATGGCCCATCGCGCATGATGGAGCACCACTTTTATATGAAGCCTTCCTCATGCAAAACGGGAAAATCCCCTATCTTGATTTTTACGACTTCCAAATGCCAGGCAGTTTCATTGCCTATTACCTGCTTGGTGCTGTCAGTAATTTCGGTCCCGTCCGTTTGCGCATTCTTGACCTGTTCATCCTCGCCGCACTCATCGTCATTACATATTTTGCCATGCGCCGTTTTGGCAGGCTGCCAGCCGTTGCAGGCGGTATTCTCTTCGGGCTGAAATATTTACAAGGCGGTCCAACACTTGCACTTCAACGCGAATATCTGTTACTCATTTTTATTTCTTTATCGCTCTTAATAGGATTGCGCGACTCTCTGACTCTCAAGCATCGTCTCAGCCTCGGCATGCTCTTTGGTTTATCGGCAGTCATCAAGCCCCACGCCGCGCTCGGACTTGTCCCCTTTCTGCTCTTTGACATTGCAGACATTCGTCAACGCCTTGGCTTATCCCTGCCAAGATCCGCATGGACGAGCATCTTCCCTGCCACGATTGGATTTTTGATTCCAGTTTCACTTATCGGCATTTGGCTGGCTCTTAACAATGCACTAATCCCATTTTTTGAAATTGCTCTCAATTACTGGCCGCTATATTCCCAGATCAACGGCAACATGGAAGTCACTTCATCAGCGGAGAGAATGTCATTTTTGTTGAATCAGATTTGGCGTTTGGGTGGAAGCGCGGTTTGGCTTATCCCTGCGGGTGTTGGTTTGTATCTTCATCGTAATCGTCAGATATATCTCCTTGCGAGCCTGACGATTGTCTATGCCGTCTACCCCGCCTTGTCTGGACAGTTCTTCCCGTATCATTACATCCCCTTTATTTACACGATCATCCTCACCGCCTCGCTGGCTTTATCTTCTGATTTTCATCCGCAATTCAAAACTTCTCACTTCTCACTTATTACTTCTTCCTTGTTGCTTGTTACTGTTCTCGCAGCCATTCGCCCATCGCAAACCTTTATCCGCCAGATCGAAGGAAAACCCATCGCCACCTCCACCGACCGCGCTGTGGAAATCTCACGCTACATCGAAAAGAATCTTGAAGCAGGTGACGAAGTTCAGTCATTGGATTGGACAGGCGGCACATTGCTTGCCATGCTCGAAACGCGCGCGCCGATCGCCACTTCATATGTGTTTGATTTTTATTTCTATCATCACGTTTCAGAAACATATATCCAATCTCTGCGTGCAGATTTCATGAACCAATTGCAGGGAGCAGAGCCGCGCTTTATCATCGAAGTTGTGGCAATAGACAAGCCATGGGTTTCCGGTGAAGGCACCAGCCGCGAATTCCCCGCACTGCGCGCGTTTCTGGATGAGCGGTATTCCGTTACAATGGAACGTGAAGATTACATTATTTACGAACGACGATAGACCACCGACCATAGACCATGGTCAATCGTCCATCGTCCATCGTCTCCACATGAAGCGCCTCTCCATTCTATACCTCGTCCTGCCCTTTATCCTTTTCCTCTTTGGCTGGGTTCGCCTCACCATTGCCATTCCGCTTGCTATCATTCTGCTCTTTGCTCTCTATAAATTACTATTTACCAATTATCGATCAGCCACTTTTAACTTTTCACTGAACGCTGGTTACTGGTTACTGCTCACCATCCTCTGGCTACTCCTCTCCGGCATCGGCGGTTACGCCTTTCAAAACTGGGACCATAATTGGCGCAACGTCATCCTGCGTGACCTGATCAATTTCAACTGGCCTGTCTACTACGCCCAACCCGAAAGCGGACCTGTCAAGATGCTGGTCTATTATGTCGGCTTCTGGCTCCCTTATGCATGGGTCGGGAAACTCTTTGGCTGGCAAGCCGCAAACTTCGTGCTTTTTGTCTGGTCACTCATTGGCTTGTTGCTCGTTACTTACCACCTCGCCTCTGCCCTCAAAGCATCTGCCCTCAAAGCCACCTTGCTCCTCATCTTCTTCAGCGGGCTCGACATTCTCGGCGTGCTTTTTTTTCCGCAAGACTACCCAACTATTCTGCCGCCCATTACCCACCTCGAAACCTGGGCAGGGAATTTGCAATACTCATCGTTCACTACTCAATTGTTTTGGGTCTTCAATCAGGCAATTCCTGCGTGGTTGGTTATTTCTGTCATTGCGAGGAGCGGCGAAGCGGCGACGAAGCAATCCTCACATTTGAAGGAGGTTGCTTCGTTCACTTCGTTCCCTCGCAACGACATAATCTTATTCTGGACTCTCTGCTTCTTCTTCGCCCCCCTCGCCTCGGTGGGGCTTCTACCCTATGTTCTCATCGAACTCATCAAACAAACTGACTTCAAAGCCCCTTTCAAAAATATTCACTGGGAAATTCTCATCTCTGCCGTCATCGTCTTTCTTCTTTCCTCTTTCTTCTTCACTTCCAACACCGCCGCCCAGTCACGTGGTTTTCAATCTCTTCCTCTTGATAAGTTTCTGGCCTTCTTCCTGCTGGAAGGCGGTATTCTCTGGATCATCCTTGCCCCATCCAAATACCGCGACCCGCGTTGGATCGTCACTGGGATTCTTCTCGCCCTCATCCCCTTCATCCAACTCGGCAGTGACCGTGACTTCGTCATGCGCGCCTCCACCGCCCCGCTCTTTTATCTCATGCTGCTGACAGGTGAAACCATCTTCAACAAATCTTCTTCTCTTATTACTCGGTACTCATTACTTGCTCTTCTTCTCCTCGGCTCCCTCACCCCGCTCTACGAGATCAACCGTTCCATCCATCGAACGTATGAATATTATTTTGTTCTCGACGATGATCAGAAAATTGAAGCCGTCATCGAACCTGTGACCCGCCTCGCGCCGCCGGTCGCCCCTGAATATGAACATCCCGCCTCTCTCACTGCGGACGGCATCCCGACCTTGAAGTTCATGACAGACCAGCTTTCGCAGAACTTTGTCGCCAATGTAAGGCAAGCCCTCTTTTATAAATACCTCGCCAAACGGTAGCCCTACTGACCTTTCACTTTCAACCTGTAACCTTCAAACAACAAGGAATCCCCATGCCCGAAATCCCAACTCTCCCAGACCCACAAGCCTTCTTCGCCCAAGTTTGGAATATTGTCGCCCGTATCCCGCGCGGAAAAGTCGCCTCGTATGGGCAGATCGCCAAAATGCTGCCCCCGCCCGCAGATGTGGACGAAGCCACCTTCGCAGAATTCGGCGCGTTGTGGGTCAGCAATGCTGTCGCCGCCAGCCCCAACGAAGTGCCGTGGCAGCGGGTGGTCAACTCAAAGGGTGAGATCACAGAACGGGACGGGTTGGAGGCGAAACGTCACAGACTCATGTTGTATGATGAGGGCGTCCCATTCAACCCCAGAGGACGCATTGATATGAAAAAATATGGCTGGGATGGAAAGTGATTTGGACGACAGACCACACAGACCATCGCCTTCATCGTCAATCGTCTATGGTCCGTCTTCAAGAAAGGAACTCCAATGCCCTCCTTCTCTTCTCCTCCCAATCCGCAAGCCTTCTACGAACAAGTCTGGGCAATTGCCCGCCTCATCCCGCGCGGAAAAGTCGCCACCTACGGGCAGATCGCCAAAATGATTCCCTCGCCCAATGGCGTGGAGATCGAAGCCTACGCCGCGTTTGCTCCGCGCTGGGTCGGCGGCGCGATGGCAAATTGTCCCGATGATGTGCCGTGGCAGCGCGTCATCAACTCGCAAGGCAAGATCAGCGAACGCCCCGGCGCGGAAAGACAACGTCCGCTGCTTGAAGCGGAAGGCATAGTCTTCGACGCGAAAGACCGAGTGGACTTGAAAAAGTTCGGCTGGAGCGGCGCGAACGAAGACGATATTCCGAAACAAGCCGCAATGTTCTAAAAAAGGACGGTAGACCATGGTCTAGCGTCCATCGTCTACGGTTCAATATTCATCCTTCCTAATTCACCCTTCATCACTCCTATGACCCTCCTCATCATCGGCGGAACCTCCACCGACATCCTCCATCTCGATTCCCAAACCGTCCCCTCTGCGGGCGGCGCAGGGATGTACACCGCCATGGCGGCTCACCGCTGCGGATCAAACGTTTCACTTTTTGCACCCAATCCAAATCCCATTCCCGATGTTCTGCAACCCATCGCGGACAGACTCACCGAATGGCTGGGTCCTATCGTTGACCCAGAAGATGGTCTGCCGCATTTTGAAATTTCCCAACGCGGCGGCAAGACCGAGTACCTCAAAGCGACCTTCGGCGCAGAGTCCACGCTTACGCCAGAGATGTTGCCTAATGATCTTTCAAAATATGATTGCATTCACATCGTTCCGCTCGGCAATGCACAAAAGCAGTTGAGTTTTGTTGAAGTCTGTCGAAATCGTGGGGCAAAGAAAATCTCTGCTGGCACGTATCTCATCAGCGTCAACGAGTCGCCCGAGCATGTCCGCAGCATTATGAAGAACACCGACATCTTCTTCATGAATCAAAGCGAAGCCATCGGCTTATTTGGCTCGCTCGAAGCGGCGCACACCGAAGCAAGCAAACTATTATTCATCACCCTCGGCGCGGACGGCGCTTGTGTCATTCAAGGTAATCACAAAACCTTCATTCCATCTGTGCCCACTACCGAACTTGACCCCACTGGCGCGGGCGATACATTTTGCGGCGCGACGCTGGCGTATCTCGTGCAGGGCAAGCATCCCATCATGGCGGCGCAGCACGCCATTCCGCTCGCCGCGCAGATGATCGCGCATGTTGGTCCCACCGCGTTGTTGTTCAACGAGCCCGCGCCTGAAATTCCAGCCAGCCCCAAAGCGCAGACCAATCCAACCCAGATTCAAAGAATTTCCAAAATGGTTGCCGCGCTCGATGAAGCCTCGCCCTTCAACTTCATCAGCCCCGAGCTTCCACCCGCGCATCACCCCAAGTCGCTCGATTATTTTTTCGCGGTCACGTTGCAGCAGTTCAGTTTTTGGAACGAACAGAACAATCGCTATCACACGCCGCTCGTTGCGCCGCTTGGCGGAGTCAGCCAAAAGGGCGCATTCTATTTGTTCGACGCATACAAGCGTCGGCTTGAGTCTGATGCGGATTTTTGTTCCCCTGCCCGTCAGGCAAATTTGAGTCGCGCCGAGTTGCTCGAAATCTTCAAAGCGGATGATGGAAGCGATCCTATGCCCGCGCTGGACTTGCATCTGGAAATGGCGAATGCCTACGGGCGGGATATGCTTGCGCTTCATCTCACGCCGGAAACTGTGTTGCAAAAAGCCCAAGCCTCTGCCACGCCGTTAGCGACTCTCATCTCCATCCTCGACAACGTTGGCGGATACAAAGAAGACCCGCTCCGCAAAAAAAGCGGACTGCTCGCACTCATCCTTAACCAACGCCCCGAATCGTTTTTGACCTTTGCCGATGGCGAGCAAGTGGAACCCGTCATCGACTATCATCTAATGCGCTCATGCCTGCGCGTGGGCTTGGTGGATATTCTCGATGAAGAATTGAAAACGAAGATCACAAACCGTGAACTGATCTCCCCCGCCGACGAATGGGCGATCCGCCTCACCGCTTATCGCGCCATTGAAGAAGTGGTGGCGTTGTCTGGCAAATCCACCGGCGCTGTGGATTGGTTCTTCTTCGGCGCGCGCAAACGCTGCCCCGAAATGACCGAACCCGAATGTGCTTTGTGTCAGATCGATTCGGTTTGCACTCACCGCAAGGAATTGTTCCAACCCGTGTTAAGGACGACATTCTATTAAATAAAAAAGACCACAGACAATTTTCATCGCCCGTGGTCTGACGTTCATCGGCTAGCGCGCCAGTTCAACCACCAGTGTATCGAGAGCCAGGTCCAGTGTGATCTGGCTTGTTTTTACCTGCTCATCGATTCTCAAAAGGCGGCGGTAAATGGTTTCAAGCGCTTCCATCGAAAAGCGGACAGCCTGCCCGGTGGTCTTTTCCGCCACGAACGGATGCACACCCAATGCGCGCGCCACATCGTCCTTGTTTCCACGCCCATCCAAAATTTCACGCGCCTGAATCAGCAATCGAAATTGACGCACGACCATACCCCACAGGGAAAATGGGTCTTCATTTTCTAAAAGCCGATGCAATAATTTCTGCGCCGTTTTGGCATTGCCCTGTGATAAAGCATCGACAAAATCGAACACGCTTTGTTGGGATGTGACGATACAAACCGCCTCCACATCGGACCCGCGCACGGGTCGCTCCCAGTTGACATACGCCAGCAGTTTAGAGAGTTCCATCCCCGCCTGACGGGTATCCACACCGGTCATCTCAGCGAGACGGGCGGCCGCGGCAGGTTCGATCTGCCCGCCTTGCTTCTTGGCTTCATTGATGATCCAACCGGGCATGTCACGTTGCTGCGGCAGGAAGAAGGCTTGCATTTTGACATGCGGCTTGTGCTTCTCGCTCCATTTGACCAACCAATGCTTTTCGGCATCTTTGGCTTTTTCAACCGTGTCGTACAAAACTACTTTCGCCGTGTCTGGCGCTTTCTCTAAAAATTCTTGAAATTTTTTGCGGGTATCGGGTTTGTTGTATTTCGCAGATGGATATGCAATGAACACCAATCTCTTTGGCGCGAGGAACGGCATGGCATTGACCGCATTGTTGAGATCATTCTCGGTCATCGAACGCGCTTCGAGACGGGTCGTGTTCATGTCTGCCGTGGTGGGGTCGCTGAACTCGGACTCGAAATCCTTGAGTTTGCGTGTGATGGCAAATTCGTCGTTGCCGTAAAGGAGGAAGGTGGTTGGCATGGTAATTTATATGTCATTGCGAGGAGGGCATTCTTCCCAACGAAGCGATTCCCTTGAGCAGGAGGCTGCTTCGTTCCTCGCAGCGACATGATTTATTTTGTGATCACTCGATGAACGCCCTTGCGGACAGGCACAATATCCACGATCTGCAGATTACCAAGATTCGCTTCGGTGGTGACATGTTCCTGAAGCCACGGTCCGAGCGGTTTGCTTAAGCTGTAACCGACAAGCGCAAAAAGCAATGCCAGCGGAATAAGCATGAGACGCCACAGCGTAGACTTTGTCCCTCGAAGCGGTAACCAAGCCAACGTTCCAGAAAGAAGCGCCGTGGTCGCCATGTTGGTTCCACAGCCCGGGTGAATTGCCAATCCGCTTTCGCCGGAGTTGAGTCGTGTGTGTGCTTCGGTGGCGGATTCCCAAATTTGTTGGGTGGTCAGGTCGCCGAGCAGGAAGAAGCCAGTCGGGTTGGAATGTCCCGCCATGCGTTTGCCTGCGTGTTTGCGCGAGAGCAAATGGATGGTGGCATGTTCGAGCGCGTGATTGCGCCGCGTTTCGAGAATGAGGGGGAGGTCTAGAAGCATGGGATGATTATAAGGTAGTCTGAAGCATCGGCGAGTCGTAGATCTTTTCGAGCAGTTCAAGGAACTCGGCAGAGGGACGCGACTTGAGAATTTCCTTGCGTTCGTCGCGGGTGAGGTGTTGCATCATCACATATTGCACGGCGTTCTTGCGGAAAAGACGCGAGCCGTCTTCGTCGCCGTAGAATTCGACGCTGCGGGCGAGGTGCTTGCGGATGGTGGCTTTGACCATCTCCGGTGGAACCTGGTCGCGGTCGAGGCGTGAGAAGATCCACGGGTTGGGGATGGCACCGCGCCCGATCATCACGGCATCTACATTGGCATGCGCTTTCATTCGGTCAATATCCGCTACGGTTTTTACATCGCCGCTGCCGATGACGGGAATCTTCACCAGCGATTTGACTTCTGCAATGGCGTCCCAATCGGCATTGCCTGCGTAGCGTTGCTCCTTCGTACGTCCGTGGACGGCAACCAATGAGCCGCCCTCTTCTTCGATAATGCGGGCGATGAGTTTGTAATTTTTGTTTCTGTCCCAGCCAAGGCGTATCTTGCCAGTGACAGGCACGCGCAAATGTTTCACTAATTTACGAAACGTGCGTGCAATGCGCAATGGTGAGGACATCATGCCCACGCCCGCGCCGCGGTCTGCGATGGTTTTGGCGGGGCAGCCCATGTTGAGGTCGATCACATCGGGATTATTCTCTTGAATTTTCAGCGCGGCTTCAAGGATCAGGTCTGGGTCTTCGCCGTAGATTTGAAAGGTGATCGGGCGCTCGGGTTCGTTGAAATACATCCGTTTGGCGGGCTGTTTCGATTTGCTGAGAATCTTCTCCACTTTGATGAACTCGGTGTAGCTCATGGCAGAACCAAGTTCGCGGCACAGCGAGCGGAAGGGCCAGTCGGAATACCCGTCCATGGGCGCGAGAATCGCGTCGCCGTAGATGGGCAGGTCGCGGATATAAAAGTTGGGTGTCTTGCTCTCGGTCATAGGTTTATGAGTATAACAAATTAAAATCCCCATTGATTTAGATGACAGTCACCTTCAAGGTGACTGTCATCTCTTAACTACGCCGCCTGTTTCTTCCATAATTCCAAGAAGTGTTTTCGGAATTTGCTAACCTTCGGCGCAACCACCGCCATGCAGTAGGGCTGGAATTGATTGCGTACAAAATATTCCTGATGATAGTCTTCGGCGATGTAGAAATCCTTGAGCGATTCCACTTCGGTGACGATGGCCTGGCCCCAGACCTTCTGCGCTTCCAACTCACGGATGGCTTGCTCTGCCACCTCTTTCTGATCCTCGCTGTGATAGTAGATGCCCGAACGGTACTGCGTGCCGACATCCGCACCCTGACGATTCAATGTAGTCGGGTCGTGGATGGTGAAGAAAATGTTGAGCAGGTCGCGCAGGGTGATGATGCTCGGGTCAAATTTGACCTGCACCACTTCGGCGTGACCCGTATCTCCATTACAAACGGCGCGATAGGTGGGGTTGGTGACATGCCCATTGGCATAACCAGACTCCACTGAAATCACACCTTTCACTTCATCGTACACAGCTTCCAGGCACCAGAAACATCCGCCGGCGAGTGTGATCGTCTCATAATTTGTGCTCATGATACATTCTCCTTCTTGTCCTGCATCAGCAGGGTCTTGTCCTGCTTCAGCAGGGTCTTGTGAATTAGATGCGGCGTGACGTGAAAATATCCTTAATGGATGGTGATAAAAAAAGACCGCCTTGCGGCGATCTCTTGGTGATTATCTCATTCCAGAGATGGAAATCATCCCGCTGGTGACGTTGATATTCATCAACTCCAGCCCGGGGATGTTCTTTTCGATCGCATCCTGTATGGATTGATTGACCCAGTTTTCAACCTGTGTGAGCAATAGGTTGGGCACAACCTGTTGCCCGATCTGCAGGGATTCTATTGTGAAATAAGGCTGCTTGTTGTCGTCGATCGAAACCGTCCCAACGATCAGGGCGGAGGTGGATTCTTCCGTCCCGGTGACCATGCCCCAAATTTGTACTTTTCCGTTTCGCAGGTAGACCTGCACATCGCTCAGGGGCAGGTCTGGGGTTCCGCTCATGCCCATTGCCAGCCATGAGGTGACCTGTTGTTCGGTGATGCTGACGGAGTTCAATGCACCGGGCTGGAAGAGGGTCTTTTCAAATGCAGATTTTGCTTCAATGCCTGCATTCTCTGAGGTTATGATCTCAGCGCCGGGGCGCTCAGGCGCGCCTTCCATACCGTTGTTTGCATTTTCCACGGCATAGGTGATTAGTACGTCCATTAGTTGGGAATATTGCGGGTAACTTTCACCGATCTGGGCGCGGGTTTCCGGGGCAATGTCATCCGCCAGAACTGCGCCGACGTACAAATCGGGGGTATTGATCGCAAGCGTCTGCGCCATCTTTGAATTTGGATTATTTCGCGCAACAACCAGTGAGGTGGACGCAAATAAAGCAAGGGCTGCCAAAATTGACAAGCCGATCCGTATTTTATTTTTATTTGCTGCAGGGGCAGGCTGCCAGATATTCGACTGGAAGTCGCCTTGCTTGGGCAGGGTTGGGTTGGCTTTCGAGCGGATGCGCACAAGCCCAAGCTTTGCTTCGTTATTGTTCGGGTTGAGTTTGATGACGCGTTCGTAGCATTGGATGATCCCCTCTTTCTTTTCCTCGATGCGAGCCATGAGCATCCACGCCGCTTCATCGTTTGGATGGGCAGCCAGATACTCGGTGAGGTATTTTTTCGCCAATTCACGGTTTCCGCGTTGGAAGGTGTAATCGGCTTGTTTGAAAAGTTCCTGTTTTGTCATATCAAACTGCAGGGGCACAGCGCCGCTGTGCCCCTGCGATTTTCCTTATAAACTTGGCTCTGCGAGTTTTTCGTGTGTCTTATCGAGCGCGATCTCGCCGTCTTCATTGATATTTACGTCGATGTTATCGCCGTTGATAAATTCACCGGCGAGCAATCGGTCGGATAGCGGGTCTTCCACTTTCTGCTGGATGACACGGCGCAGCGGACGTGCGCCAAACTCGGAGTCGTAGCCCTGCTCTGCGAGGAAGGCTAATGCCTCAGTCGTGGCAGTCAGCACCAGGTTATGTTCCTTGAGGCGCTCGGCAACCTTATCCAGTTCGAGGGCGACGATCTTTTGGATGTCCTCTTTATTGAGTGCGCGGAAGATGACAACGGCATCCAGACGGTTGATGAACTCGGGGCGGAAGGCGCGCTTGAGCGACTCGCTCAACTTCTTGCGCATATCTTCGTAGGACAGTTTTTCCTCGGTGACTTCATCGCGCTTCAACGCGAAGCCGAGGTTGGACTGACGCTTGATGACATCCGCGCCGATGTTGGAGGTCATGACGATGATGGCGTTGCGGAAATCCACCTTGCGTCCCTTCGCATCGCTGAGGTGACCTTCTTCCATGATCTGCAACAGCATGTTGTGGACTTCGGGATGGGCCTTTTCGATCTCATCGAAGACCACAATGGAGTACGGGCGGCGGCGCAGGGCTTCGGTGAGCTGACCTGCATCTTCGTAGCCGACGTATCCGGGAGGCGCACCCACCAAACGGGCGGCGGTGTGGCGTTCCATGAACTCAGACATGTCCAATTGAATGGCGGCGTCTTCGCTGCCGAACATGAACTTTGCGAGGGTCTTGGTCAATTGGGTTTTGCCTACGCCTGTGGGTCCGAGGAACATGAAGGAACCGATCGGGCGTTTGGGGTCTTTCAGACCAGCACGGGCACGGCGCACGGCGCGGGAGATGGCGACGATCGCATCTTCCTGACCGATGATGCCCTTGCGGAGTTCATCTTCCATTTTGAGCAGGCGCTCTGATTCAGCTTCCGCCAATTGCATGAGCGGCACGCCCGTCCACATGGAGACGACTTCGGCGATATCTTCGGCAGAGACGACGGGGCTTGTGGCGCGATCCCAGCCGGTGCGCAGGCGTTCGATCTGCTGGCCGAGGTCGGACTCGCGTTCTTCCCATTCTTTGATCTCTTCGTTGTTGCCTTCCTCGTTGGCGAGGGCGCGGTTTTGGCGCGCCTGGCGCAGCTGGCTGAACAGGTCCTTGGCATGTTTGGCGGCGGGACTCTTGTACATGCGCACGCGCGAGGAGGATTCATCGATCAGGTCGATCGCCTTGTCGGGGAGGAAGCGTTCGGTGACGTAGCGCGAGGAAAGATGCGCGGCGGCTTCGAGCGCCTCGTCTGAAATGACAAGGTGGTGGTGTTCTTCGTAGGCACTGCGGACGCCCTTGAGGATCGCAATGGTTTCCTCTTCAGAGGGTTCGTCCACCTGCACAGGTTGGAAACGGCGTTCAAGCGCAGCATCCGATTCGATGTGCTTGCGGTATTCGTCCAGCGTGGTCGCGCCGATGACCTGTAATTCGCCGCGGGATAATGCAGGCTTGAGGATGTTTGCCGCATCGACGGAGGAACCAGCGGCTCCTGCCCCGACCAGCATGTGGACTTCATCTATGAACAGGATCGCGCCTGAGGTTTTCAACTCATCGATAATGCGCTTGAGTCTTTCCTCGAACTGACCGCGATACATCGTGCCAGCCACGAGCGAGCCGACATCCAATTGCAGCACGCGCTTGTTCATCAACGGCGCGGGCACGTCACCTTCGACGATGCGCTGGGCGAGACCTTCCACAATGGCGGTCTTGCCGACACCGGGTTCGCCGATGAGGGCGGGATTGTTCTTGGTGCGGCGCGCCAAAATTTGGATGACGCGTTCGATTTCCATTTGACGCCCGATGACGGGGTCTAGCTTCTTTTCCTCAGCCTTGGAGGTGAGGTCGGAGGCGAGTTGGTCAACGAGGGGGGTCTTGGGGTTGTTGCCAGAGGCCGGGGCGTTGCGTCCGCCCTGGGTGGGGGCAGCAGGTGTCGGCGAGGAAGAGGCGGATTCATTCAGCACGCGGCGGGTTTGGCGGCGGATCTGGTCCGGCGTCACACCAAGGCGGCGCAGTACTTCCATTGCAGTGGCTTCCACGCGGACAAGCCCGAGCAGGATGTGTTCGGTGCCGATGTAGTGATGTCCGAGGGGACGCGCTTCTTCCACAGCGTATTCGAGGACCTGCTGGGTTTCGGGGGCGAGCTCGATTCGGTCGGGGTCAAAGGTGGTGGGGGTGCCGGAAACGCGTGCCACGACTTCGCGGACACGTTCTGAGGTCATTCCAAGTTCGCGCAAGACACGGCCTGCAACGCCGCCTTCCTCGTCCATTAATCCGAGAAGGAGGTGTTCGGTTCCGATGCTGTTTTGGCGGGCGCGCTCGGCTTCTTGATGAGCGAGGCTGAGCACACGCCGTGCCCGCTGTGTAAATCTTTCCATACCAGCCATAATTTTTCTCCTAAATTCCTGAAAACGATTCTACCAAAAAGCAGGATTGTGCGTGTTTGAAAATGGTTAGAGTTTTCTTACTGATTCGGTTGTAGGTTGCAGGTTTAAGGTTGCAAGTGGTAAAAAACAACATTTTAGACCCTCAACTTTCGACCTTGAACTTTCAACTACTTATCGGTTGTCCCCATCTCCCTGTATCTTACCACGCGCCTGCCTATCCAAAAGTTTAGTTAAATTGGCTTCGGCGACGTCTTCGAGGGAGATTTCGAGCTCGGTGCAGGTTTGGGCGAGGTACCAGAGGACATCGCCAAGTTCGGCTTTGAGCGCGTCCCGCTCCGCTGCGCCGATGACCCCGTCCTTGTCTCTGAAAATCTTTTTGATCTTGCCTGCCACCTCTCCCGCTTCGTTGACCAGACCGAGAGTGGGGTAGATTACGGCGTGCCCAATGGCGGGATATTTCGCGGTGCCGCGTGATTTTTGTTGGTAATCGTTGAAGTTCATAAATTATTCTCTTTTCAGCCTACTGATTAAATGATTTTTCCAAATTCTTCCACCACGCATCTTTTTCACCGGGAACAAACGGTGTGTAGAGCGTGATGCGGTCTGCAATTCCATCAAAACGTTTCTTCAGATCATCGGCGAGGTTTTCCTGTGTGGTCATCAGGCAGAATTCATTTAACATCTCATCGGTGATGAGCATTGGCATTTCGTGCCATTCGCCTTTGGCGGCGAAGCCAGAAAGTTTCTCGGCAGTTTCACCCCAGCCATGCAGGTCCATCACGGATTTGTACGAGGGAGTTGAGGCGTAGAACGCAGCCTGCATCCGCGCAAAACCGACTTCTTCGGGCGTGGTCGCCACAAAGGGAGTCATCGAAACGGTGATGTCGCCGCGTTTGCGTCCGCTTTTTTGCAAACCCTCTTCGATGGCGGGCAGGATGATCTCGTTCATATAGTGCGAGCTGTTGAACGGATGGGCGTGAAAGCCTTCGCACAATTCACCCGCGAGTCTGGCGAGCCCCGTATTCACGCCTGCAATGTAGATCGGAATGTTTGGATTCTTAATTGCGCCTGCATTGAAAAAGGGCGACATCAAGGTGATCTTGTAATACTCGCCGCGGAAGTTGAGTTTCGAGCCGTTCTGCCACGCGTCCCAAAATGCGCGAATGACCTGGATCTGCTCGCGCAGTTTTCCTGTCACCGATTCAGGCCACGGCATCCCAAAGCGCCTCTCGATATGCGCCTTGACCTGCGTGCCCAACCCTAAAATGAAGCGTCCCTCAGACTGTGCCGCCAGGTCCCAGGCGGTGTAGGCGAGGTTGGCGGGTGAGCGCGCAAACGACACAGCAATGGCAGTACCCATGTCCATTTTTGACGTATGCTCCGCGATCAGCGTGCAGGGCAAGAACGGATCATGCTGGGTTTCCTGAGTCCACAACGCGGCGAAACCGATCTCTTCGGCGGCCTTCGCAATGGACGGGATGTCTTTCAATGGAACAGGGGGAAGGGCGGCATCTAGTTTCATGGCTCAAGTATAAATCCAAGCGTACAAAGTAGGGATGATTTGAAACAAAAAAGCCCCGCAATTGCGGAGCTTCGTTGGTTTACACAACAGGCTGGCCTTCTTCAAGGCTGAGGATAAAGCCAAGCAATTCGCGGCTTTCCTGCAGCCAGACGTTCGGCACAGTGGTTCGTTTCAAATAGCGGACGATGCCAGATTTATCCACCACCAGTGAAGCGGTCCGTTGAAAGAGCAGGAAATATTTTTCCAACTCATACAGATGATAGATGGCGCGGTCTGGGTCACACAAAATGGGGAAAGGCAGGCCGATTCCATCCGCGTATTCTTTTGCCTTTTCCTTGCCTTCACCAAGGATCACAATGATTTCTGCGCCCGCTTCACGAAATTGTTCATACATTTTCCCGAGCTGCGCTACATGTGTGCGGCACTGCGCACAGTTCGTCTCGCGGATGAAGAAAACGACCACGTTCCTTTTACCGCGGAACTCCGTCAACGAAATATATTGCCCGTTGGTGGCGAGCAGGTTGAAGTCTGGTGCGATCGAGCCGATCTTGGCTTCAATTGAGTCAAGTGACATGGTCGTCACCTCCTTAAGTCAAATTCTTCTAATAGATAACATAATTGCCCGTGTCATTACCTTAGAGTTCGGTTAATGGTCAAGCAAGTATGCCATGATCCAGTTGGTCGTTGCGTTCAAGCCATCCATGTGGGCGCGCTCGTAGTTGTGCGACGCGTCGATGCCCGGGCCGATGAGCGACATGGCCACATCGCCGCCCGCGCGCCAGAATGCTTCACCATCCGAGCCGTA
>Ga0194120_10005350_pt1 | contig 19036 bp, 20 predicted proteins | sample TA2MahCa65mmetaG_FD_148642 | JGI IMG/M metagenome (GOLD analysis project Ga0194120, IMG submission 148642) | Freshwater microbial communities from Lake Tanganyika, Tanzania - TA2015019 Mahale Deep Cast 65m | ecosystem: Environmental > Aquatic > Freshwater > Lake | place: Tanzania: Lake...
TGTGCTCGTGGCTGCGCTGTGTGGTGTGACCACGATCGGCTGTTCATCGGCGCGTGTGATGGTGCCCAGCGACAATGATGGGCTTCGCCGAGAAGTGCAGGCGCTCCGTGAGCAGGTGTCGGCGCTCGAAGCGCAGCGGGCAGAGTTGCAGCAGCAACTTGCGGCAGCGACGAAGCCCGTCGCTGAAGCAGGTTCGGTCGATGCGCAGGTGGCTGAGGCGACGCCACAACTCGTGTCCTTGTCGGTGGAAGCGGGAAGCCACTATCTGCCCAATGGCAGTGCGAGCGGACGTTCAACCTGTGACGCGGTGATCTATATCAAGCCGACGGATGGGCGCGGGCGATTCATGCAGATCGTCGGGCGCGCGCGCGCGAGTGCGTTCCAATTGCATGCGGACGGACGCGTGGTGAGCCTCGGCACGGCGCAGTGGGACCCGATCGAAGTGCGCGACGCGTGGCGCGACGGCATTTTTGGTGCCCATTACACGCTTCGGCTGCCCCTTGCGGCGGAGGGGTGGACCTGTGGCGCGGGACCCGTGACTGTTCGGGTTGAGTTCATCAGCCAACCGGATGGTCGCACCTTCTCTGGCCAGCGCGAGTTGCCCTTCCAGCAATGACATCGCACCACTCCCAACTGCGCGAGAACGCAACACGCGCATCTTGGCGCGCCACCACTAGCAGTAGTGGTCGCACTGGGTGGTTGCCCCGAGCAGTCGTGGTCGCCGCGCTCCTCGCGACTCTTGCAGGTTGTCAGCGACCGCTCTTCAACGACAAGGATCCGCGCTCGCAGTTCGACACATACGACAAACTTCGACAGCAGAATCAGTCGCTGTTGGTGCCCGATGAGTTCGGCAATCCGCAGCCTGCGCTCCGCGCGCGACTCTCTCCGCAGTCCTGAAATCTGCGGGGATTCCTTCACATTCCGAGCACGGTCATCCGATACAGAGAGTCGAAAGGACTCTCTGTGCTGAACGCATCCACGACATCATCGGTCAAGTCGCCGCGCACCACGAAGGCATCGAAGGGTGGTGTGCAGCGCCGCCTCACCGTGTGGGCGAGCTTCGCCGCAGCGATGACAGCGGTGGCAGGCATTCTCGTGATCGCAGACGCGGGTGCGCCGAACATTGAGGCCGCAGTCAGTCCGACAGTCGTCGGTCATGGCGCGAACCCCAGTGCGACCCCGCTGATCGTCCCGCGCGAGGCGAGTGAGGTCGCGGGTCGTTGGCAAGCGATCGTGATTCACCACTCCGGGACACCCGCAGGCGATGCCGTGACGCTTGGCCGTCAACATGTCTCGGCTGGTTTGAGCGGGCTTGGCTACCACTTTGTTATCGGAAACGGGCAGGGATTGGGCGATGGGCTCGTCGATGTTGGCTACCGCTGGTCGCAGCAGTTGCCAGGCGCCCATGTGGCATCGGCGCCCGCAGGCGCGAACGGCGACCCCACGCGGGTTGGGCTGTCGAAGTCGGATGCGGAGCGCTACAACCGCCATGCCATCGGCATCTGCCTGATCGGCAACGGCAACCGCCGCGAGTTCACCGACCGACAGGTCAACGAGCTCGTAAACCTCGTCCGCGCGCTGCAGGAGCGGCACGGCATTCCTGCATCAGCCGTTCACTTGCACTCGGATCTTGCGAACGTGCCAAGCCCGGGAACCCACTTCCCTGCGGCGCGATTCGAGTCTCAGATTCGGCGGTAGACCACGCTCGAATCTCCCTCGCGGGCGGCGGTCCGCGATGGAAACTGAAGCAAATCTTTGGGGCTTTGTCGCGTTCGACCCAATGCAACGATCGCTGAAACCTTGTACATTCGGAGGCTCGCGCGGTCGTGAGGAGTTGGAGCCTTGCACGCGAGCCTTGTTCGGACTGCCCCTTTCTAGACTTCTTCCTCTCCATGAGTTCGAGAATCGCCGTAGAGGAGTTGTTTGGCTACAAGGTGATCGCGCTGCTCGGTGAGGGAGCGCGGAGCAAGTTGTATGCAGTCAAGGACAGGCACTCTGGTGCCACCTATACGCTGAAGCATGTGGTCTTCGAGGAGGGGCGCGACAAGGACGATCGATTCCTTCGGCAGGTGGAAAACGAGTGGGCCGCGCTCAAGGAACTGAATCACCCTGCGATTCGCCGCGGAATCGCGCTGAAACGTGAGCGCCCAATCGTCAAAATGACCGAGATCGGACTCATTCTCGAACTGATCGACTCATCGACGCTTGAGGAAGCGCCGCCTCGGCATCTGCGCGACCATGTGCGCATCTTTGCTGAAGTGGCGGAGGGCATGGCGCACATGCACGAGAAGGGCCTGATCCACGCCGATATGAAGACGGGCAACATCATGATGCCCGAGGGGCGTGCGCGTTCGGGGCATGCAAAGATCATCGACCTCGGACAGGCGTGCAAGACGGGTACCGTGAAGTCGCGTACGCAGGGCTCGCCTGGATACATGGCGCCCGAGCAGGCAGCAAAGGAAGCGATCGTGGAGGCAACGGATATCTACAACTTTGGCTGCACGATGTACCGCGCGCTGACGCGCGACTATGCCGAGACAGTGCTCGTGCCTGGCGAAACCAAGGCGCGTGCGGTCGAAGAGGTGCCGGCGACCGTCCCCGTGGCGCAGCGCGTCCAGACCGTGAGTGGTGCGCTGTCCGATCTTGTATCCGAGTGCATTCGCTTGCCGATCGGCAAGCGCGCCGCGTCGATGCAGAATGTGGCGCACCGCTTGCGTGCCATCGAGGCGCAGGTCGGCGACGAGACGCTCTGAAACCCGTGGGATCGCCCCCAACATTTCCTGATCATTGGCATCAGCGGTTCCTCGCGCTTGCAGCGCAGATCGCATCGTGGAGCAAGGATCCTTCGCGCGGCGTGGGCGCTGTGATTGTGTCGCCGCGCAAGCAGATTCTCAGTACGGGATTCAATGGATTGCCCGCTGGCATCGAGGATCGCCCGGACCGCCTGACGCGCCCCGTGAAGTACGACCTCATCTGCCATGCGGAGTTGAACGCGATTGTGCAGTGCGCGCGCAATGGCGTCAGTCCACTGGGCTGCACGATCTACACCACTTTCAGCCCGTGTGTGCAGTGCTCGCTCGCGATCATTCAGGCGGGACTCGCGGAGGTGATCACCTTTGAACATGCCACGAGTGGCGACGAGCACTGGCAGCGTTCCACAGATCTGGCGCGGTCGCTGTTTGACGAAGCAGGTGTCCGCTACCGCATGATGGCTGGGTCGGTACGCTCATCGACATGAAATCACCCATGAGACTTTGTGTGCTCAGTTGTGCGTTTGGCGCACTGCTGAGTGCTGCAGCGCTTTCGACCCTTGGATTGGCTCGCGCGGCGCAGGCGCCCCCGACGACGCAGGCACCAGCAGCCGCTCCCGCGGCCGAATCGGCGGTGATCAGCGATGCAAAGGCGCGTGCGCTGCTCACGCTGTTCGTCGGCAGTTGGGATGTGCGCGGCACGACGGTTGGCGCGGATGCTGCAAGCACGGGACCGTTTCAGGGGCAGTGCCACTTCAACTGGACTCTCGGCGGCGTCTTTCTCGCGGGCGATCACGTGCTCTACAACCAACAGGGTGCTGCGCTGCAAATCATGGATGTGATGGGCTTCACGCCAGGGGTTGGATTCACGCGAAGCGAAATCACCAACGGTGATCGCAGCATGTTCCTGTCGACGGGGATGTACGACGATGCACCGAATGCGTTGGTCTTTGCTTCATCCAATCCAATGATCACTCCAGATGGGAAGCGACGATCGCTCGACACGTCCTTTCTGTTCCGCCCCGATGGGACGATCGTGTGGAACACCACGTTCGAGGAGGACGATGCGCCCGCAGGTACGGTGAAGTTGGTCTTGAGTCGGATGGAAACGCCGCCAGCGATGCAGGCGCCAGCCACGCCCTTTGGCGCGCCGATGATCGCGCAGGGGGGGGCAGGGCAGGCAACATCGCTGCAGCCAAACGCGGCGGGCGGCGGAAACTTCATCGTCCAGACGCCGCAAGGACTTGCGGTGACGCGTGCGCCGCAGAACATGGAGGAGAACAAGCAGTTGCTGTCGGCAATGCTCCAGCAGCGACAGCAGTTGCAGGCTCAGATGAACGCGATGCAGGGACAGGTTCAGGACATGTCGCGGATGATGACAACTGCAACAAGTCCATGAACGTGCTCTTCCCATGAGCGGCACGACACCACCCCACCCGCGCGTCGGCGCAGCGCGAGTCGCATGCTTTGCGCTGATGGGTGGTGCGTGGTCGATGGCGCTCGCCTGTGCAGGTGTCATGGCAGGGTGGGTGTTTGTGGCACTTCGCGGCGCAGGTCTGGCGCGCCTTGCCGATGAATCGCTCGCATCCATTCCGCCAGAGCGACTGTCGGTGTTTGTTGGCGGACAGATCACGCGCGCCATGTTCGATGTGGTGCTGTGGTTGAGCCTGCTGATTCCTGCGGTTCTCGTGACCGTTCTTGGTGGTTGGTCTGGGAAGCGGTTCGGTGGGCTGACCACCACCGGTACCACGTGGCTCCAGCGCAGCGCCGTGATCGCGCTCTCGGTCGCGCTTCTTGCCGCGATTGCGTCGCTGCAACTGTCGCACACGCTTGCCGTGCAGTCGCAATTGCACTGGGAAGCCGCTGCACGCAGCGATGGAGCAGCGACTGCTTCGACACGCGCCGTGCTCGATGCCACCCATGTCTTGGCGGAGCGCACATACGGCGCGCTCACTCTGCTCGCGTTCATCGGAACCGCCTGCGGCTGCGCGGCTCTGGTTCGCCGAACCGCGCTACCCTCCACCGCATGAGCGATCATGATGCTCGTTTTTCACTGCGCGGCCGCCGAGCGCTGGTCGGTGGGGCGACGCAGGGAATCGGACGTGCGTGCGCAATGGCGTTCGCGGGCGCAGGCGCATCCGTGGTGTTGCTCGGACGCAACGGCGCCGGACTGCAGAAGGTGCTGGCAGAACTGCCCACCGCCTCTGGTGTCAGCCACTCGACCGTCGAGGCGGACTTCGCAGACTGGAAGCGTGTGCAGAGCGCGGTGGCAGGCGAGGTGGAACGCGGCGGTCCCCTCCACATCGTGCTGCACAACACAGGCGGCCCACCTGCGGGCAGCGCGATCGAGGCTGCGCCCGAGGACTTTGTGCGAGCGTTTGAGATGCACCTGCTGACGGGGCAGGCGATCGTGCAGGCATGCGCACCTGGCATGCGCGCCGCGAACTATGGTCGCATCATCAATATCACCAGCACATCGGTGCTGACGCCGATCCGCGGGCTCGGTGTCTCGAACACGGTGCGTGCTGCGGTCGCGAACTGGGCGAAGACGCTCGCGGGCGAACTGGCGCCGCACGGCATCACCGTCAACACGATTCTGCCTGGTTCGATCCAGACATCGCGGCTCGATGCGATCTTCCAAGGGCGCGCCAATCGAGGCGGACTGACGATCGACGAAGTGCGAACCGCGGCGATCGCGCAGATTCCAGCGGGCAGGCTTGGTGATCCATCGGAGATTGCGGCTGCTGCGCTGTTCCTCGCATCGCCCGCCGGGTCCTATGTCACGGGAGTCAATCTCGCTGTCGATGGTGGACGGACGGCCGTTCAATCCTGATCGGGGCATCGCATGCGACCGGACGCATCGTCAGACATCATTGACATCTCGCCGCTGTTCTCGCCGCGCCTTGCCGTGTTCCCAGGCGATGAGCCGATTGTCCGCAAGGTGAAGCTGGATGTGAAGCGTGGCGACAACATCACGCTGAGCGCACTGCACGCGACGGTCCATCTCGGTTCCCATGCGGATGCGCCGAGTCACTACGGGCGTGACGGGCGCACGATGCACGAGCAGCCGCTTGCGCTTTACTGGGGTCCATGTGAAGTCGTTCAGGTGCGGGCAGGAACACGACCGCAAAGCGGGCGTGTTGGACGCGCGGATCTTGATGTGTCCGCGGCGTGGCAGCCGCGCTTTGCGCGTCTGCTGATTGCCACACGGTCGTACTCGAACCCTGAGCAGTGGGATGGTTCGTTTCTCGGGCTGGAGCCGACGCTCATTGACGCGCTTGCCGATCATGGCGTGCGCCTCATCGGTATCGATACGCCGAGCGTTGATACCGCTGACTCGAAGGATCTGCCAACGCACGCGCGGTTCCTTGCGCGTGATGTGGCGATCATCGAAGGTCTTGTGCTCCGCTCGGTGACTCCCGGCGATTACGACTTCTGTGGTCTGCCGCTGCGGCTGGAGGGGTTCGATGGCAGTCCGATCCGCGCTGCGCTTCGACCGATCAGGGCGCGAAGCACACAGCCTTGACTTCGACCGCAATCGGGGTCGGCAGCGCCACGATCTGCAGCGTGGTACGCGCCGGGTTCGGATTCCCATCGCCGCCAAAGAACTCCGCGTAGATACGGTTGTAGGTGGGGAAGTCGCGCTTCATGTCGACGAGGTAAACGGTCACATCCACCACGCTCGTCCACGGCAGTCCCGCATCAGCGACGACCGCTTGCACATTTCGGAAGCAGTTTCGGCACTGCGCCTCAAAGTCAAATGGATCAACACCTGGAATCTCCCGTGATCCGCGCACGCGCGGACCGATTCCGCTGAGGAACACGAACGGACCTGCGCGGCGTGCGTGGGGGTACGCGCCGAGTGGCTCGGGCGCCTTGCCCGAATGGATTTCGCCAGCCTTCGTGTCGCTCATTCAGCCTCCTGTGCTTTGGACGACCACCATCGGTTCGGCGAAGAAGTGCAGTGCGTCTTGACCGCCCTCCCGTCCGATGCCGCTGCAGCGGAATCCACCGATTGGAACGCGCAAGTCGCGCATCATCCAACCGTTGAGCCATACGGTGCCTGCAGTCAGCGCGCGTGAGAGTCGTGTGGCTCGCTCGTCGTCGCGCGTCCACACGGTCGCCGAGAGACCGTACTTCGTGCCGTTGGCGATGCGCAGGGCATCGGCATCTGCCGAGAATGGGATCAGCGTTGCGACCGGGCCAAAGATCTCCTCCTGATTCGCTTCGGCATCTGCTGTGACATCTTGCAGCAGCGTGGGGGCATAGAACGCACCACTACGGACGCGGTCGGGAAGGGAATCGGGCGAAACGCGTTGACCACCGCAGAGCACCCGCGCTCCGCCATGGACGGCTGCGTCCACCATGCCGGCAACTCGCAGCAGATGAGGCGCAGAGATGAGCGAGCCGAAGTCCGTGGCCGCATCGAGAGGATCGCCGATGCGGAGCGCGCGGGTGCGCTCGACGAGTGCAGGCACCAGACGGTCCCAGCAGGAGCGTTCAATCAGGATGCGCGATGCGCAGTGGCAGACCTGCCCTTGGTTGGTGAACATCGCGCGCACAAGCCCGTCCACTGTCGTGGGCAGATGCGCATCGTCCGCCGCATCGGCGCAGACGATCGCGGCATTGCTGCCGCCAAGTTCGAGTGCGGTGCGCTTGAACGATCCAGCCGCGGCGCGCGCGATTGATTCGCCCGTGATCGTTCCGCCTGTGAAGGTGATGCAGGAGACATCGGGGTGCGCGACGAGCGCGGCTCCTGCCAGCGGGCCGCGACCATGCACCACGTTGCAAACGCCCGCAGGGAACCCTGCGTCCACCATGAGCTGCGAGAGCATCCATGCGGTGAGCGGCGTCACTTCACTTGGCTTGCCGACGACTGTGCAGCCCGCCGCAAGCGCGGGCGCGATCTTCCAAGTGAACAGGTACAGCGGCAGATTCCACGGCGAAATGCACGCTGCGACCCCGAGGGGCTTGCGAATCACGGTGGACCGCATCGTTCCCTTGGGCAAGTCCTGATCGAACACCTGCGTCTGATCCCCCATGACGGCACCCGCAAAGTGGCGGAGGTTGGCGATCGCACGCGGCACATCGAGCGAACGGGCGAGCGAAAGCGGCTTGCCAGTGTTTTCGCTCTCCGCGAGCGCGAAGGCATCGAGGTCGCGTTCCACCAGATCCGCAAGCCGCATCAGCAGCGCTGCGCGTTCCTCGGCAGGGCGGGTCGACCACTCAGGGAACGCACGGGCCGCGGCAGCGACGGCCTCGTTGACATCGTGTGCCGTGCTGTCTGGGACAGTCGCGATGGTCTGGCCTGTCGCAGGATTCTGCGCGACCGTGGTCGCGCCCCCGCGTGCAGGGCGGAAGCATCCATCGATGAAATTGCAGAGCACCGCGGGCTGCACGCGCGCAGGATAGGAGGCAGGCATCGGTGGAGCACTCGATGGCATCAGTCCGATCCCTCGGAACTGGCGAGGCCGACTTGGCGCGCACCCGGACCGGTGCAGGTCAGCATGAGGAACGCGCCGATGACTGCGATCGACCCGGAGGTCCATTGCCACCAGGCGAAGCGCTCTCCATAGATGAACGTACTGGCGATGCCGACGAAGAACGGCTGCAGTTGCAGTACTCCACTGGTGATGACGATGCCGATGCGCGCGATACTGATGTAGTACAGGATGTGCCCAAGTGCAATGCCGATGATCGCGCTGATGAACAACTGCAGCAGCGCGGTGCCTGGCAGATCAGGAACGCCGCTGCCGCCCGCATCACCGAAAAGCAGCATGAGTCCGATCAACCCGATGGCCGTGATCTGGCAAATCGCCGCGAACGCCGTGATCGGGTGATACGACCCCATGCACCGACGCACGCCGAGCCCATACATGCCGTAACAGAATGCACAGAAGATGCTGAGTGTGGTGCCCCACGGGTTGAACCCGCCGAGCGACGCGTCGCCTCCGAGCAGCACGGGGAACAGACCACCCAGAAGAATCGCCGCACCAATCAGATAGCGCGGGCTGAGGATGATGGATCGCTCGCTCGGCACGAACAGGTATGCACCGATCGCAATCCAGATCAGCTGCGTGCGCAAACCGAAGGTCACGAGCCCGGGGTTCATCTCATGGAATGCCGCAGTGAACGCGGCCTGCCCCGCGATGTTGAACAGCGATGGAACGAGCGCGTCACGCCAGATGCGCATGGGCAGTCGCCCGCGCCGCCAAGCGAGCACGAGTGCCGGCAGCCAGATCAATGCGCTGACTCCATAGCGCCAGCCGTTGTTGCTCCAGTGATCCACTTCCGAGGCAAGATCGCGCAGAAAGAGAGGAACGGTTGACCAGCATGCGAGTGTCAGCAGCAGGCATGTGATGCCCATCGTTGCCTTCGATGGTGGTGCAGCGGGCGTGCTGTTCCCCGTGCCGATCGCTGCCGCCTGCGCGAGATCGGTTGGTTGCGTGGCGCGGCTCATGCGCCGCCTGCCATCAGGGCGCGCACAAGCAGAACGCCGCCCGCCACCACACCGCCGAGCGCAGCGATGGCGACCGCAGTCAGCACCGCATCTTGCCGCTGCGATTTCGAAAGAGCGTCGGCGTAGGGGATCGTGTCGAAACTCACCATGTCGTAGCGCGGCGTGAAGAGCGCGGGCACAAAGCGGTGCAGCAAGTGTTCGATGGACTTGCGAGCAAGGAAGAGCCGCGATGCGGTGCGGTCGCGCATCTCGATGAAGTTCTGCAGCGCCATCTCCGCGATGGCATCTGCATTGGGCTTTCGTGCGCGTTCGTAGTCGCAGATCGCAGCAGCGATATCTGTTGGATGGCGTTCGAGTGAATCCGCCAGTGCTTCGCAGTCCTCGAAACTGGCGTTCGCACCTTGGCCAAAGAACGGCACGATCGCGTGCGCTGCATCACCCACAAGAACGGCGCGCCCACCGGAAGACCACGGTCGGCAACGGATCGTGAGCATCCAGCCGACAGGATTCGCTGCGAAGTCGGCATCGAATGTCGGCATCATCGAGAGCGCATCGGCGTACTCGCGTTCGAAGTGGCGGCGACCGACGGCGGGATCAGCGATCGCATCGAAGCCATCTGCAGCGCCCGCCGCACTGTGGTGCGGCCAGAAGAGCGTGCAGGTGAACGACCCGTCAGGGTTCGGGAGCGCAATCATCATCGAACTTCCACGCGGCCAGATGTGCAGCGCATTCGGTTCCATCGCAAAGGGCGCATGCGGGCCTGACGCAACGGGCGCGATCGTCATCTCCTTGTAACCGTGCCCAAGCCACGACTGTTCAAAGTCGAATCCCTCGCGCCGCTGCATCGCGCTCCGCACGGCGCTGTATGCGCCGTCCGCTCCCACGATGAGGTCCGCCTCGACGTGCTCTTCGGCACCGCCGACCGTGTTCATGAAGGTGGCACGCCCGCGTTCACCATCAAGATCGCTGCAGCGCTGGTCGAACGAGATGCGGACATTCGGCTCGGCTGCTGCGGCATTCAAGAGCGCCAGATTGAGCGCACTGCGGGAGATGCTCAGGATCGCATGCTCGGGATTGCTGCTGTACCGCTGAAAGGTGAGCGCACCCGACCGCGCATGCATCATGCGTCCAGGCATGCGGATGGCATCCCGCAAGATGTGCGACTCCAGCCCCGCGCGCCGCAGCGCTTTGATGCCGCGCGCACTGATCGCCAAGTTGATCGATCGCCCCTGCACGAAGTTGCGGCTGCGTGGATCGCCGCGGCGTTCGCGCAGATCGACCTGCCAACCCGCACGCGCGAGATAGACCGCGAGCAGCGAACCCGCGAGCCCCGCGCCAGCAATGACAACTCGCTTCGCCACTGCCCAAAGTGTACGACTGCTCGGTCATTGCGGCAGGACGGAACGCCGGCGGCGTTCACGCGTGCAGTGCTTCGATCAGCCGCCAGCAGTCCCCGAACGAACAATAGAGCGGTGCGGGCGCCGTACGAATGACGCGCGGGTGACGGAAGTCGCAGACCACGCCCTGCGGAAGGAGCCGATCGAAGCGCGCGCGCGCCTGCGCAGTGGATCCTTGCACCTCGATCGACAACTGACAGCCGCGGTGACCCGTGGCGCTCGGCGTGATGATGCGCAGATCGCTCTCACGTACACGAAGTGACATTTCAATGAACGCGGTCATCACACGCGCCTTCGCGGCGAGTCGTTCGATGCCCGCCTCGGCAAAGAGCTCAAAGCTCGCGAGCAGCGGCGCGAGCGACAGTACGGGCGGATTCGACAATTGCCACGCATCCGCCCCCGGAGCCGCCGCAAAGTCAGGGCCCATCGCGAAGCGCGTCGCCGGATCCGTGCCCCACCAACCTTCGAGCCGCGGCGGCGGGTTCGCATGGTGGCGTTCATGTACGAATGCGCCCGCGACGGCGCCCGGGCCACCGTTGAGATACTTGTACGAACACCAGCACGCGAAGTCGACGCCCCAGTCGTGGAGCGAAAGCGGCACATTGCCGATCGCGTGCGCGAGATCCCAGCCACAGTGGGCACCCACAGCATGTGCGGCACGCGTGATGCGCGGCATATCGAGCACCTGACCCGTGTAGTACTGAACGCCGCCAAGCATCACCAGCGCAAGCGAATCGCCCGCGTCCGCGATCGCGCGCTCGATGTCTTCCGTGCGCAGGCATGACTCGCCGCTGCGCGGACCGATCTCGATCACGTCGTCATCCGCATCGCCACCCGTTGCCGCAACGAATGAACGCACGGCAAATCGGTCGCTCGGGAATGCGCCGCGTTCGATGAGCACTTTGCGGCGAACGCCCCGCGTGCGTGACGCGGGCAGAAAACTTGTCAGCAGAAGATGCAGATTCACCGTCAGCGTGTTCATCGCCACCACTTCCGACGGCAACCCACCCGTCAGCAGCGACAGTCCGCCGCGAAAGTGCTGGTGGTAGTCGATCCACGGGCGACGCCCGTGCGCGTGCCCCTCGGCACCGAGGCGCGCCCAGTCATCCAGCTCCTCCAGCACTCGCGTGCGCGCAGCCTTCGGCATCAGCCCAAGCGAGTTGCCCACGAGATACGCCATCTCGCGCCCCGATGCGTCCTTTGGAATCTCGAAGCGGCTGCGGAGTGCGGCGAGCGGATCGTTCGCATCTGCCCACGCCGCGAATTCCGCAGAGGGTTCGATGTCGCTTGCCGAAATGTGGAGGATGCTCCGCGCCACTGTCATGCGTTCACCTCAGAGAGACCGAGAAACTCGAGCGCGGTGCCACGGAGCACGCGCGTGCGCTGCGCGTCGGTGAGCCACCCCGCGGCGCGCACGAGCCGCCCAGGCGGGATTTCGCCAAGGGGAAAGGGATAGTCCGAACCAAGCGCGATACGCGATGCACCGACCGTGTCGACCAGATATCGCAGCGCGCCCATGTCGTGCACGATGCTGTCGAAGTACAGCCGCTTCAGGTGCGTGCGCGGTGGCGTGGTCGAGTGTGTGGCGCAAAGATCGGGGCGGGCCGTGAAGCCATGTTCGATGCGACCGAGCGTGTAGGGAAAGGCGCCGCCGCCATGCGCGAAGCAGATGCGAAGTCGTGGGTGTCGATCCAGCACGCCGCCGAACGCCAGCGCACAGAATGCGCGCGCACTCTCCGCCGGCATCCCCACAAGCCACGGCATCCAGAAGCGTGGAATCTCCGCGCGCCCAAACATCTCCCACGGATGCACGAACACTGCGGCACCGAGTTCCTCCGCTGCGGCAAAGAAGGGTGCAGTCGCAGGGTCATCCAGATCGCGCCCCGCCACATTCGTGCCGATCTGCACGCCCGCAAATCCAAGATCGCCAACGCATCGCTCCAGTTCGCGCGTCGCAAGCGCGGCATCCTGCAGTGGAACGCTTCCAAGCCCGACAAATCGCGATGGATTGCTGCGCACAACGCCTGCGAGATGATCGTTCAAGAGTTGCGCAAGGTCATGTGCGTGCTCCGCCCGCGCCCCATACGCGAACATCACGGGCACGGTGGAGAGCACTTGAACGCCAATGCCGTCACGATCGCAATCACTCATGCGCCGCTGCGGATCCCAAAGATCCGACTCGACTTCACGAAAGAGCGCGCCATCGATCATCATGCGCGCACGGCATTGCCCGCAGTGCTCCATCGCGACCCAACCGCCGCACCCGTAACGCTCGCGCAGATCGGGCCAGCGTTCAGGCAAGATGTGGGTGTGCAGATCGATCGCGCCGGGCGCAAGCATCATGAAGTCCGCGGCGTGGGCTTGGGAACGCGCGTGCCGCACTTGGGGCATGTGCATGCCTTGGGGTCCGCCCAGAACTCCTCCATCCGCTCGCGGAAGTGCTTCACGATGTCGATGCAGTTGAACTCGATGTCGCGGACAAGCGTGTCGCAGACATCGCAGAAGAACATGATGTGCTCCGTTTCAGTCGGAGGTCGGCGTCGTTCCACCACAAGACCGAGCGTGTTCGGTCCGCGCTGCGGTCGGTGCGGCACACCACCTGGCACAAACAGCACCTCACCCTCGCGCAGCGGAATGTCGCGCACCCCGTGCGCGTCGCGCACGCGAATGCTGACATCGCCCTGCAGCTGCATGAAGAACTCCTCCGAGTTGGTCATGTGAAAGTCATTGCGCGCATTCGGTCCCGCGATCAGCATCACGAAGAAATCCTGTCCGCTGTAGAGGTACTTGTTGGAGACAGGAGGCACCATCAGATGCTTGTTCTGCTTGGCCCATTCCGCAAGATGCACGGTGTTGGCCACTCCGCCGACACCATCCCAGCCCGTGGGATCGCCGAGCGCGTCGTGCGCCGGTTTCGGAGCGGCAACGATTGCAGTGGTCTTGAAGGTCGTCATGCGAGCAGTCTAGGGCGTGCGCAGGCGGTTTCGAGGGCACGCCACACTCTCTAGGCTGCGCACTCAATGGCTGCGACCGAAGAACGCACTTGGTCCTCACACCCCGCCCGGGAGCGTCCGCTTGCCGCATGCGCAGCTCTTGCGACAGTTGTGGCGATGGCACTCTTGGTCTGGCGCATCGCGGGTGACTGGATGTGGGGGGCACTCGCCGCGATCGGACTCCTGGCCGCGATTCTGCGGTTCTTGTTGCCCACACGCTGCCATATGAACGCGCGCGGTGTCGCGATCCATCAGCCGCTGTCATCGCAGCGTGCCGCGTGGACGGAGATCGCGGCTATCGAGTCGAGCATCGATGCGATCGTGATCACACTTCGGCGCGGTGGAACTCGCGTGCGTTCCATCACCATTCCGCTGCGAGGTCTCCCAGTCGAGCAGCGCAAGTGCGTGCGGGACGAAGTCGCCGCGGCCGTGGAACGCGCCACTACGGAATCGCAGGCACGCCAAACTATGGAGAGTGTGAAGTGACGGTGGAATCAGACACACCGTGGCAGCGCATGAGGTCCGCGCTTCGTCATGCGTTCCATGTGCAGCCGCCCGGACCTGCAACGCCATCGCCCGAAGAGGCAGCGGTGGTGGAGCGGATCGTTCGGGAGATCGTCCGAAGGCGGATGTCAGGCGCTGCGCTTGTCTTCCTTGAGTCAAGTCGTCCGCTCTCTGGCGTGGGTGCGGCCACGATGCACTTTCTGCAGCCGTTCGCAACGGCGGTCATCAAGCCTGACTTGTGGTCGCTGCTCACCCGCTTTCTCGAACGCGCGGGTGCGGTCGAGTATCTCTGCCTGCGCATCGAGGATTTGGAGCGGCAAGCGGCGGGGGAAGCCTCCGCATCTGCGCCGTCAGCCGATCCAAGTCGCGACAACAGGTCAGAGCACCGCAGTCCAGACGGCAGATGAAATCGCGAGCGGGACCCGATGTACGGCAGTCCGCGCAGATGGGCGGTTGGCGGGTTCATGACCGCTGATCGTCAGCATGTGCTGCCCCAAATGGCGTAGGCTTTCGGGTCCCCATGAGGATCGTGGCCACCGACTGCGGCAGCACGACCACCAAAGCGATTCTCATCGAAGAGATCGACGGCGTGTTCCGCCAAACATTCCGAGCGGAGGCGCCGACCACCGTGGAGGAACCGCTCGCGGACGTCACCATCGGCGTCACCAACTCGATCACGGAACTGCAGGAACTGTCTGGGTACAAGCTGGTCGCGGATGACGGCACGATCATCCGCCGAGCCGCTGGTTCCAAGGGCGATGGCTGCGATGTGTACATCTCGACATCGAGTGCCGGCGGCGGGCTGCAGATGATGGTCGCTGGAGTCGTGCGTGAAATGACCGCGGAGAGCGCCAAGCGTGCGGCGCTCGGTGCGGGTGCGATCGTCATGGACACCATCGCGAGCAATGACCGCCGTCGACCGCATGAGCAGATCCAACGCATCCGCGAACTGCGACCTGACATGGTGCTCATCTCAGGCGGCACCGATGGCGGCGACGGCAAGAAGGTCGTGGAAATCGCAGAACTCATCGCACCCGCGCGTCCGCGTCCGCGCTTCGGCGGCGAGTACCGATTGCCGTTGATCTTTGCGGGCAACAAGGCGGTCCGCAGTGACATCGAACGCATCTTTGCGGGGGAAGGGTTCGCACTGTCCGTCGTCGACAACCTTCGTCCCACCCTCGAACACGAGAATCTCGCTCCGGCGCGCGAGCAGATTCACGATGTGTTCCTCGAACATGTCATGGCGCACGCACCGGGCTACGACAAACTGATCGAGTGGACAAACGCGCCGATCATGCCGACACCTGGCGCAGTCGGCGACATCCTGCAGACCATCGCGCGCGAACGCAAGATCAATGTCGTGGGCGTTGACATCGGCGGGGCGACCACGGATCTCTTCAGCGTGTTCGGTGGCGTCTTCAACCGCACGGTGAGCGCCAATCTCGGCATGAGCTACTCCGTTTCGAACGTCTGCGCGGAAGCAGGCATGGAACAGGTACTGCGGTGGGTTCACCTGGACATGGATGAACGCGAACTCCGAAACCGCGTGAAGAACAAGATGATTCGACCGACGACGATCCCGCAGACACACGAAGCGCTGGTCTTCGAACAGGCGGTCGCACGCGAAGCCCTGCGGCTTGCCTATGCGCAGCACCGCGCGTTCGCGACCAAACTGAAGGGCGTGCAGCAGCAGCGCACGGTGGGCGACACATTCCGCCAAGACGAGGGCGCAGGATCCATCGTTGATCCGATGCTGCTCGACTTGCTCGTCGCATCGGGCGGGGTCCTCAGCCACGCGCCGCGCTTCGAGCAGACGTTCCTGCTGATGATCGACTCATTCGAACCAACGGGGTTCACTGCGATTGCGAAGGATTCAATCTTCATGATGCCGCATCTTGGCGTACTCGCATCGATCAATCCTCGCGCCGCGATGGAAGTATTCGAACGCGACTGCCTCGTGCCGCTCGGCTGGTGCGCGGCGCCCAAGGGCGAGGTGCGCATCGGAAAGCCCGCCCTGTCCTTTGAGTTGCGTGGCGAAAGCGGTGTGATTGCGCAGGGCACGCTCAGCGGCGGACAGATCCGCCTCGTGCGGCTTGGCGTGGGTGAACGCGCCACGCTTGAGGTTCGACCCGAGCGCGGACTCGATATGGGCGCAGGAGTGGGAAAGCCTGCGAGCCGCACGATCGAGGGTGGGCAGGTCGGCGTGCTCATAGATGCGCGCGGTCGCCCACTGCATTTCCCAGCGGATCACTCGGAGCGACGCACGGCGGTCGTGTCATGGGTCCAGGCGGCGGAGGTCTACGAAGGCGCATGACCAAGGCATACACCCCAGGCCTGAAGGTCGCCGCGTCGACCACCTACCGCGTGCGGCGACTGCTGCCCGTGCCGGGAGATGTGCGCGTGCAGGTCGGTGCGCGCGTGCAGGCGGACGCCGTGATCGCTGAGACATTCCTCGATGGCGATGTCTTTCCGGTCAAAGCGGCATCACTGCTTGGCGTGCCGCCTGGCGAACTGCCGCCGCTCATGCTGAAGCAGATTGGCGATGCGGTCCAGATCGGCGATGTGATCGCACAGTCCAAGGGCATCTTCGGCATGATGCGAACGCAGGCGAAGTCAACCGCAGCGGGCACGATCGAGAGCATCAGTGGAACGACGGGCATGGTTCTGCTGCGAGGTCCACAGACCCCCGTGCAGGTCCGCGCATTCGTATGTGGTGAGGTGGTCGAGGTGATGCCGCGCGAAGGGGCCGTGATCGAAACGCCGGCGGCGTTCATCCAAGGGATCTTCGGCGTGGGCGGCGAATCGTGGGGACCGCTTGTTGCTGCATCGGCGCAGCCGACCGAGGATCTGACTGCGCAGCGGATCACGCCCGCGATGAAGGGTGCGGTGGTCTTTGCGGGTGGGCGGATGACAGCGGAAGCGATCGCAGCCGCGCGCGCGGTGGGTGTGGCGGCGCTCGTGTGCGGCGGCATCGACGATGCGGATCTCAAGGATGTGCTCGGGCACGATCTCGGCGTGGCGGTCACGGGCAGCGAGCGCATCGGCATCACACTCATCGTGACGGAAGGATTCGGCAGCATCGCCATGGCGCGGCGCACATTCGATCTTCTGATGTCGCTTGTCGGCAAGCAGGCAAGCGTGAACGGCGCCACACAGATTCGCGCGGGCGTCATCCGACCCGAGATCACGGTGCCGCTCGCGGAGTGTTCCAGCGCCTCAGTGGCGTCGCGCGGTGCGACCGCAGGGCTCCTGCATGTCGGAACGTCCGTTCGCATCATTCGCGATCCTTACTTCGGTCTCATCGGGTCGGTGTCCCGTTTACCGGAGAAGCCAGAAGCCCTTGCGTCGGGATCGCTCGCGCGCGTGCTTGAGGTGCAACTCGACGACGGCGCACGCGTCACGGTGCCTCGCGCAAACGTCGAACTGATGGAAGGCTGATCGTGGAGATCACTGGCGGCGCGTACAGTGTGTCGAATGAGTGACAACGCTGCGGCGCAGAGCAATGAGCGTTACCACCGCCAGCAGTTGATCCCCTGGATCGGCGCGGACGGGCAGCGCTCCATCGGTCAGGCGCACGCGGTCGTGGTGGGTTGCGGCGCGCTCGGTTGTGCCGTGGCGGACATCCTCGCACGTGCAGGCGTTGGCCGTCTCACACTCATCGACCGCGATGTTGTCGAGCCTTCGAACCTGCAGCGGCAGACACTCTTCACTGAGCGCGATGCGCGCGAGCGGCGACCAAAGGCGGAGTCGGCTCGTGCAAGAGTCAACGAGATCAACTCGCGCATCGAGTGCCGCGCATGGGTCGATCATCTCTGTGCCGAGAACGCGCTCGATTATCTCGGCGATGCGACAGTGCTGATCGATGGGCTCGACAACATTCGCACGCGATTCCTGCTGAACGATCTCGCAGTGCAGCAGGGGATTCCCTACATCTATGGAGGCGCGGTTGGCACGGTGGGGTGTGTGATGCCCGTACTGCCGAACGAAGCGTGTTTGCGCTGCATCTTTCCAGAGCCGTTCGCGGGTCCGCCGCAGCCGACTTGTGATACGGCGGGTGTGCTCATGAGCACCGTGCTCGCGGTCGCGGCTCGGCAGGCAATGCTCGCGCTGCAGTGGATGAGTGGGAATGCGGCGCAGATCAGCAGGACGCTCTGGTCCTTCGATGCGGTGAGTGGACGCGTGACGATGGCATCGATCGCAGCGGCGCGCGACCCACAGTGTGTGTGCTGCGGTCAGCGGAACTTCGAGTTTCTCCGTGCATCGTGCGAGGAGCAAGCAACGGTGCTCTGCGGTCGAAATGCAGTGCAGATCGTTCCTGCGAAGAGTGTCGCCGCCACCATTCGGTGCGATCCGCAGCTGCTCCGAACAGCGCTCGCGCCGCACGGCAACTTTGAAGTGCATGGGTCGAGGCTCGTCGGCACGATGCGCGAAGTCACGGCGGTCGGCGGCGAGGCGATCGAGTTGACGGTCTTTTCAGATGGTCGGGCGATTGTCGGCGGCACCACTGACCGGATCTTCGCGCGCACCCTGTACGACCGATTCATTGGCGGGTCCTAAGGAAGTGGGTCCCAAAAAGGCGAATGCCTCCGGCATCGTGCGGAGGCACTCGCGCTGTCGCTGCAGGGCGCCCGTAGGTCGCCAGCAGATGACGGAACACCAATGAAGCACTGAAGTCTTGCAATCGCGCAGGGGCGCGTCCAGTCTTGGTTGGAAACAAACACAAGATTTTTTAACGCTGGCGGCCGATGCTTTCGCGCATGTCGACCTGGGGCTTGGAAACGCCATGTTTCGGGCTACATTCAAGTATCATGCGAGGCGTGCACAGAGACATCGCGGGTGTCACCGTCGCCGTTGCCCTCGGCGCGGCGGTCGTCTTTGGCCTGGCCAGCAATGGTCGGGCTGGCGGTGGAGGTGGCGTTGGGTGGTGCGTTC
>Ga0194120_10005353_pt1 | contig 19029 bp, 7 predicted proteins | sample TA2MahCa65mmetaG_FD_148642 | JGI IMG/M metagenome (GOLD analysis project Ga0194120, IMG submission 148642) | Freshwater microbial communities from Lake Tanganyika, Tanzania - TA2015019 Mahale Deep Cast 65m | ecosystem: Environmental > Aquatic > Freshwater > Lake | place: Tanzania: Lake...
GGTTTAAACAACGAAAAAAGTCGGCTGAAAAGCAATAACCCTACACATTAACCTGGAAAATTTTCGGTGTTGATGGGTGGAAACTATTGGATGTTGATTGACACTCGTAATGGAACAGTTTGAGCGTATCGGCCACCCAAGCGCAGGCGGTGGATCGACCCGCAATCGTAAAGGTTACGGCTTCGCTCCCAGCAACAAAGGCTCGAACCTGCGCCAGTGTCTGCAATCCTTGTGTGTGTAAAGTCACGATCATGCCTCCATGATGTTGACGCCGGTTGAAAATTGACCATGTAAGAGGCCGAATTCCGGCTGAAAATTGACCAGGGTTATTAACCTGTCCTGTCCAAAAATTAGACAGGAGCTTAGAAGGTGATGACCATGATCTTATTTTCAAAAATTCAATTGAGTATATTGAACTTTTTTCGACTAACAGGCGATAATTTTACAAGAGGTTCCATTGATTAAAAATAAAAAAATCTATCTTGACTACGCAGCGACCACCCCTATGGCAATTGAATCCATAGAGGCCCTAAACCGCTGCTGTTCTATTACTGGTCATTTTGCAAATCCAGCTTCCTTGCAACATGTATTTGGCGAAGAAGCTAGTGATATTGTGGAAAAATCAAGAAAAAAAATTGCGAATGTTTTGAAATGCAAAGCTAATGACGTGATCTTTACATCCGGCGCTACAGAGTCGAATAACTTGGCTCTTAGAGGCTTTGCTCTTGCCAATCAAAACAAGGGTAACCATATCATTACCTCAGCAAGCGAACATAAATCTGTTTTAGACACATACAAGCATCTTGAATGTGTTGGTTTCGATGTTACTTATCTGAAGCCTGATAATGATGGCATCATCACTATTCAACAAGTGTTAGATGCCATCACAGATAGCACAATTCTTGTTTCATTAATGCATGTCAACAATGAAACCGGAGTGATTCAAGACATTGCCGGCTTTGCGGAAGCACTCGCATCTAAAGGCATTTGTTTTCATGTTGATGCTGCTCAAAGTGCAGGCAAGCTATCCATCGACTTAGAATCATTTCCAATTCATCTGCTATCAGTTTCTGGCCACAAGATTTACGGCCCTAAGGGCATTGGTTGCCTATATGTTCGAAATCGAAAAATGAGTTATCTCGCCCCTCTGCTACATGGCGGCGGTCAAGAACACGGAATACGACCAGGTACTCTGCCTACTCACCAAATCGCCGGTATGGCAACAGCACTAGATTTGGCCAACAAAAACCGGAATGCTGACTATGAAAACGCAACGACGTTACAACGCGCTTTTATCGAACAAATAAGCATGTTAGACGGCTTATATTTCAACGGCGACCAAGAACATAAGCTCCCGAATATCATTAATGTCAGCTTTGAACATGTCAGCGCCGATTCTTTGATCATTGCACTCAGAGACGAAGTAGCTATAGCTTCCGGATCGGCCTGTAACAGTGGTGCGGTCGAAGCATCGCATGTTTTAAGATCAATGGGTATTGAAGGGGATAGGCTTTATGGCGCAGTACGCATCAGTTTTGGGCGCTACACAACTATCGACGAAATAATCTGGGCCGGACAACGTATTTGTGAGGAAGTCACGCGTCTAAGGGAACTGGCATTAGCATAAATAGCAATATGGCTTAACCCCATGCTTGGCAAAAAAGTTTTACAAAATGTTTATTGGCATTGCAGCCTAACGGAATCGCAAAATGTCGAAGTAAGGGAGACTATAGAGGCCGCTGAAACGTTAGCCAACTTAAAACCGAACCTTGATTACAATGTCGTCAAATATGATGGTAAATCAAGCATTCTGTCTTTGCTGTGGTATCCCGATTTCTTCGAAGACCCATTTCCTGCTTTAGAGACGAGTTTTCGTGTCGACCTCGCAAGGCAAAGTGTCGAAAAACGCACTTTTAAAACCTCGTTAAATCCGCCGATTTTACATCGCAAAGAGCTATTGTTAAGTAAAGATGCACCTAACATTGAGCAATTTCAACGATTAACAGAAACAGCTGAGCAACTGGGACTGTTTGAGAACCCGATACAAATCGGGTTCAAACAAGCTTGGGACTCCTTAATCCGTGAAAAGGGCTTTCAAATCATCGATTACCAATTTGCGCCGATTGGCAACGATGAATCAATCGATAGCATAACTTTTGAGTCCGCTGAAAGCAAAACCATCTCCAGGCATCTCACTGCTCTTTCCCGGAGTAACTTATCTGCTCCGATGCAATGCCTAGCACGACATGGATTTTTAGATGGCTCATTAACCGTATTCGATTACGGCTGCGGTAAAGGCGATGATATTCGAAATCTTTCCGAAAATGCCATTACGGTGTCCGGATGGGACCCATATTATGCGCCAGATCAGCCGAAGCAAGCCGCAGGCATTGTTAATTTAGGCTTTGTTATCAATGTCATCGAGAACTATCAGGAAAGACTAGAAGCGCTAACCGGTGCTTATGATTTGGCTAACCAGGTTTTAGTGGTCTCCGCCATGCTATTCAATCAAAATGCATTGAAAGGCCAGGCTTTGAACGATGGCGTCATTACCCAGCGCAATACCTTCCAAAAATACTACACCCAAAGTGAGCTCAAGGAATTTTTAACGGAAATCTTAGAAACCGAGGCCATCCCTGTTGCCCCAGGCATCTTTTTTGTGTTTAAAAATCAAGATGCAGAACAACGCTTTCTTTTTGGTCGGCAACGCAGTAAACACAATATTTTACTCTTATCTCATAGACCCATTTCACCAATACAACCAAAGCTGTCTCGAAATGAGAAGAAGTATTTGGCTTACAAGCACCTTATCGATCGGCTTTGGCAGAAAACTCTGGAGCTTGGTCGGCTACCAGGCAAATCGGAAGTCGATTCATTTATTGAGTTAACCGAAGCCTTTGGCACGATCAATAAAGCGATTCGCTTCACTCTGGACAACCATGATAAAGCGCTGTTTGAACAAGCTCGGCAAAGCAAAATCGAAGATTTAATAACCTATTTCGCGTTACAGGCATTTTCAAAACGCAAGCCATACAAGCATTTAGAAGAAGGGCTACAAAAAGACATAAAGGCCTTTTTTGGCGATTATCTAAATGCCATAGAAACGGCTAAATCGATTTTATTCAAGATTAGTCACGCCAATCTCATTGCTGAAGCCTGCCATCATGCGACAGAACAAGGTCTCGGTTATCTGGATAAAGGGGAAGCACTACACCTACACACCAGCATGGTCCATGAACTTCCAGCTTTGCTGAGGATATACATTGGTTGCGCCACGATTTTGTATGGCGATATCGAACAGACGGACTTAATAAAGATCCATATCCAGTCCGGCAAATTAAGCCTGATGCGCTATGATGATTTTGAGAACCAACCGATCCCACGATTGCTGGAGCGGGTCAAAATCAATTTGCGAGAACAAACGTTTGATCTCTACGCGTATGGCGAAGAATTCGAACCCACCTACCTTTACCTTAAATCCCGGTTTATCAACGAGGGATTCCCACACTACGCTGAACAGCTCTATTTTGATGAACAATTACAGGCGTTGAACCTGTTTGACTTAAGCGGTTATGGGCCCAAACCAGAAGCATTTCGGCAAACCTTAGCCCAAGCTCGCTGGGAAATTGATGGATTCGAACTAATACGTAGTCGGACTATTCCAGACGTAGCTGCGCCATGCGGAAATTATCTCACTTACAGACAACTCATCGAGTGCGGAGAGACTCAACAAGCCACAAGCATACCCAATCACCCAAAACAACCAGATAGTTATACTGCACTTTATGATTTAGCCATCAATATACTCGATCCTGTGATCGAATACTTTGGTATGATCAGGCTGACCTACGGCTTTTGTTCGCATGAATTGGGCAAGAACATTAAAAAACGTGTGGCGCCTAAACTCGATCAACATGCCGCGCATGAGCTGAACACGAAGAAAAACCTAATTTGCCCAAGGCTTGGCGCAGCGGTCGATTTCATCGTCGACGATGAAAACATGCGGGAAGTCGCCGACTGGCTTGCCGAAAACACCCCTTACGATCGTCTGTACTTTTATGGCGTGAATCGGCCCATTCACGTAAGCTATGGCCCGGAACACAAAAAAGAATATGTCGATTTAGTCATAACCGACTCTGGTAGGCAAGTTCCGCGAAAACATATCTAATCTAAGTGTTAAGATCAAATCGAAACTTCTAAAGCATATACAGTTAAACTGTCAACCGGTGCTGAAAAATTTCCACTAATGGGCATCGAAAAGTTTTCAGTTTGGATATAGGGTTATTAGTTTTCCATCGCCTTTATCCTTGGGGCCCTGGTAAAGTTTTACACGCCGGCTAACAAAAATAGAATAATTTGCGTTACGTCAACCAGTCGGAAAGTATTTGAATCAGTTTTCGCTGCATCACCGTAGGCAACCGCTTAATTCTTTCCAGGATGTCATCCATACTCATCTTATCAATATGGTATATTAATCTTTCTTCAATTAGTTTCAATGACTCTTGTTCCGATTTAGTTAATTCAACAGGCGGATTGTTTAACGCCTTCAATAACTGCTCTGTTTCGTATTTTGTAAGATTATCGATTTTTTCCAATGATAAAAATTGTTGTTGCCAAGCCTCAACTTTTGACAATCTAACTTTTTCAGTCAGATCAGCAAAACGTTTCTTCACTGCTACCAAATAATTTGCAACTTTACTTTGGTCGTCATTAGATAAATATCCGGGAGCCTCTATAAGTTCTTTTTCTAAATTGGCACAGTGAACAAGATCTAATAAATTTAGTTCCTCTATCAACTGCATTCTGGACGACAACCAGTCTGCTGAGCGTTTCCTAGCAATATTAATTCGTTCAGCCACTAAAGAGTTATAGATTGCCTGTAAATCCCACGCTGGCTCTATTTCTCTTTCTTCCAGGAAACTGTTTAACTCATCGAGTTGCCGTTGTGCTTGTTGTGTCAGCAACTGGTCTAACCTCTCTGGACTAACACTATTATTCCCGCCCCAAGCAGCCACATCTGCCAGTATTCGTTCTAAAACTGCAACGATATCAGAAACTTCATTTTCATCAGCTGTACCAACAAAAATATCTCTTAGACGATTTGCCTTAACAAAGGCATTACGTAAAGCCTCTTCATTATCAAGAGTTAAAGAAAACAATTCGCCAAGAACTTTTGTCTGATGTTTTAACATTTCCCTTAAGCGATTTTGATGACATTGGATAGCCTTAGTATGGGCATTTATTTCATCAACAGTAAGGGCTGAATGCGCCCCTTGTAATCCTTTGATAAGCTCATCTCCCTTAGTAATAGTATCCCTTAACTCTCGAACTGGAGTAGACTCGGTAGGAGTCGGCTGACGCGGATAATCCACACTTTCATCAAGTGTTAACGAAAATTGTTGTCTTGCTTCAACCTGAGAAATACTATGCTGCGCTTGTCCTTCTAGAATGCTCGCTTCCTGCTTAAAACCAAGCAGATTTAGACTCTCCACAGCTCTCTCCATGCGGTGCCTGAAATCGCTGACCTGTAATGTTGAATGACAACTTTGACGGGGGATCCAGTCCCTTAAAAGGCCAGATAATATAGAATGAGTCTGACCTAATAGTACATCACACATGTGAATAAACGGCTCTGGCCAACATTTTTCATCGTCCATAAGCTTACGTTTTTTTACTATCCGTGTTCCTGTTTTTAACAATTCACCGACTGAACTTTGTCGCTCCGCTCTTTCGATATTTAATTCCCACTGATTCAATTCATCTTGTGTATCTTTAAGTAACTGAGTAATTTGGTCGGCACGATCTTTTAAATACCGAAAATTGCCTTCTAATGACTCAGGCAAGGGGTCTACTTTTTTAGTCTGAACCGCTTCTTGTGCTATTTGTATAATAATTTCGTAATTTTCCGCTGAATCCCAACGACTTAATAAACTACGCCATCTTCCCTCGGAATCCTCGGACAAAAACCTCAAAGTGCATTTTTGAAGTAAGACTTTTTCAAGATAATGTCGGCCTCGCTGAGCAGGGAACGCCTCATTAACCCAATCACTTGAAGCAATCATTTCTCCGTTACGTTCTATCCGGCGTGGCGGAGAAATTCCCCCTAATACCAATCCTAGAAGCAAACCAGCTGAGGCTGCATTCATACCATAGGGCGGAGCTATAAGCTGTTTGAAAGAATCCCAAAGCGTACGTTTTGGCTCTTCTTGATGACTTTTCTCCAAAAATGCAAAAACCGATTTAACTTCTGGTTCGGTAGGAGCTGTCAACTTGCCACTTGTATGAAATGCTTTCCAGCCTTGAACTAACAATGAACTCACACGATTTTGTAAGCGCTTTGGTTGGGCCTGTAACCAAATTCCGTCTACTTGATGCGCAACTAGATTACGAATCAATTGTGCACAGTCAGCAGCACCACCTCCAGCTGAAGTTGCAAACCCATCAAACGGGAAAGGAAGTACCTGAGGATAGACTTTGCTAAAAACTCCATTTCCAATCTGCTTCAAACGCCCAGTAGGAATATTTTGAAAACCTGCAATCCAGAATAATCGTTTTTTTATGGCTTCTTGAGCGCAATCTTTAAGAGCTAGACGACTACGCCCAGTTTCTTCTGGGACAAAACGCCGAAAACGCTCTCGCTCTTCAGCTGTCATGCGCTCATCAAATAGATGAAGACGCCCAAGATGCTCAGCCAAACAGCTATCATTATCTGACAAACCAATTACCCAAATTGGGGCAACTTGATAGCCGATTCGCTTAAGCTCCGCAGAAAAAATGCTTTCAATTTGGCTTTCGATCTCAGAAGTATCTTCATCGGGATGAATGTAAAGATATACGACCTTACCTTTCGCATCGGAAGGTAGAATCGCTTGCTCCCATTCTTGAAATACGCGAGAAAGAACTTTTTCTAATATATGACTATGTGCAAATTGGGCCTCAAAATGCCAATCTTGCGTTGAAATGTCATGCTGTAATGCGAAATCAGTAGCTACATCGCCTAATTCAGCTTCGGTAGCTCCACGCCGTATAAACAAATCGCGAATCGCATCAGCTGTAAGTTTGCTTTGTTGGATTCTTAACCATTGCTGAAACTGGCCCCGGGTAGAGGCATCAGCGATCAACTCATATTGCCCTAGATCACGATTCCATTCGATAGCACCTAAATCTCGACTTAAAGTTTGTAAAGCATCTAACACCCTCTCCAACGTAACAGCAGTAGCTTCAGACAACAGACGATCCGTATTCTCTTGGCTTTGTTTGCCAATACGCATTTTTTCCAGCACAGCTACGCCTGCCAACACTTGTCGCTGATGAGCACTTAGATGCGAAGAGAATTTCTCTAACAGCAACTGTAAAGTTTCTGCAACAGTGCTACCCGTTTCATGCTCAGCCGCGATCATTTCTGGCAATATGCTACTTAAAATCAATTCAGCCGCACTGACTTGCCGTAATTGGCCTTCGTTTATTGCGTTTTCAGCGGCGACACTTTCGATCATTTCTTTAATGAACGTCAGGGCCGAACGAGATTGCACAACATCTCGCTGCCTCGTTAGAAACCAAGTGGCTAGCGGATGAAGAGGCCAACATCCTTGAGCAATAACTCGATTAAAACGCTCTGCATCACTCCAAACTGGAAATCGGTTATATTCTGGCAAAGCATTACTCATTCTTTGCCATGTGTCGTTACATAAGCGATCAGCTCCTGTATCTTTCCAAACCTGAGATAAAGCGGTTTGGTTTTTGCCAATCATATGTGCAAAAATCGTTTCCAAATTAGTCGATAAATACCACTTCTGAGCAGAATCAAATCGAGTTATGTAACGCTGAAATTGCCTAAGATCAGCACTTCCAAATCGCTTTAAATACGCTTTTAATTCATATTGAATAAATCCAATAAAACGAATTTTCGTGCTGTTATCCTGAACGCCCTGGAAAATTTGTTGCAAAGCCGCATCGCCGGCTAATAATGGCTTCTCTGCTGCATATTCCAAATAACGTCCGAATTCATCAAATAGAATAATCACGCAGGAAAAAGCACCATCGGGTCCACAATAGACCTCACATAGCGTATTAATTAACTCTTGAGCCGATTCTTGCCCAACAACCGGAATAGGTGCTCCATTTGCTTCTATATAGATGGCATCAACTTCGCTATAAACAGCCTCATCATTCTCACGTAGACAGGCGCATATCTCTTCCTGGCTTTTTTCTGGCAAGCGCTTAGCGAAACTTTCACGCCGAAAAGCAAAATTACGCTCGACAAATTGCTCTGCAGATTGAAATCTTGGGGACAACGCGCGAATAGCTCCGGAATCAACACCGTAGCGACTTAGTTGCGTCAATACAGCTTGGATTAATGCATTCCCAAGATGAAACCCCGCCATGCCATCAAGCGTTAAAACTAATACAGGCTTCTCTAACTGAGCTAAATCATTTTGTACTAGTTGGCCTATATCTTCATCGGCTTGATAAATGCGCTCGACAATCTTCTCCGACAAACTGCTTTTTGGATTTCCTAAGAGCGTTGCGCTGGTTAATGCTAAATGCGATTTACCAGAACCATATCCTGCAACTACCAGCCAATAGGGATTAACATCTTCGCCACGCAAACCGGCATGTAATGAATAAAGCAAATCCTGAACAAAACTAGCGCTGTCTTTAAGACGATACCCGCCTTCAATACCGTCGCTCTCCGCGTCACTAGCACCATGGTATCTTGGGCCGTGAAAAACAAATGCTTCGGCAGCACTTTGCGCTTGCGAAGGACGCTCTTCGATCCAACGTAATTGAACAGCCCCTTCAAAAAAATGTTCTTTATGAAAACTAACCAGTTCTCCAATTTTCATAACCATTATTCCTTATCCTTGTTCAAATCAATTCACTATAACTATTACTCAAGACCTGATCGGTTTCGTGTAAGCGCAGTAACATCGGTGTGCCGGTATATCGATCTACTTGGATAATGCCTTTGTCCGTCATCCACTCTAGCCAACGCACAACCATTGTCTTATCCCATGCCATCACTGAAAAACAACGTGTTTCCTGAGAAAAGTGATCTAAGGAGATTTGGTTTTCGGAATTAAACAACTCATCCCAAACCAAATAAAGAAAAGCTGCATAGAAAGGAAAAAAAGACGTTTCTGATGGCGCGGATTGCTTAACAAAAAATTCGTTCTCGGTTTGCTGCAAAACATTAATATGTCCTAAACAACTGTCTTCAAGATAGCTTCGAATGACGACTCCGGAAAGAGACTTCAAATAACTTTTTTCGCCATGGCGATCAATTAAAAAATCGAGAAAACTCGCCTGGGTAAAGCGGGAGCCGAGCCGAAACCCACCTTCCGCAAATAAAGCAAACCAAGCATCGGCAACACCCGAAGCAGGCGAAGACAAATTAAATCTGCGAGATAGCATTAAGTGTAGCAACCACAAGGTATGAGGTTCACTTAGGAAAGGGTCTTCCTGCAATACAATACGACCTAGCGACGTTAAACCAAGCTGCCATTGACTTGAAGTTTTGTTGACCCTGATTAATCCCATGCCGCATGCGTAGTAAATCATCGGTTCAACCTTTCCTGTACTCTTTCCTGTAGGAATGCCCGTTTCCGCACCAATGGTAATCTTGTCTCCGGCGCCTCCTTTTTGCGCGAAAGTTAATAATTGCGCTAAAAAGCGCCTCTCGGGTAAAAATGTTTGCGGAAAATTAAGCGGTAAAGCAAAGACGTCAGTTTTATTGAGCTCCATTCATTAAACTCCGAAATCTCTGTTTTCCAATGATGTTACCGAAACCAATTCTGGCTTTTCTCTTAACACGCCACTTGAACTCAACACAGGACCAAGCGACCAACATTGTCCTTTTTGCAACTTAGCTAATCTTTCTCCCCACTCGGACTTTGAAACTCCGGTCGCCACACTGAGTAAGTCAGCAAACCGATGAATTTCTGTATTTGCAGGTATGAAGAAAAGTTTATGGCCAGCCTGAAATAATCGATCACGTTGCTCTTGATCGAACTGGCTAGTTGTTTGTGTCGCTAACATTAACGATAAACCGAATTTACGTCCCTCTCTTAGCATTTTATCGATTGGCGAATCACTTCGATGATCCAAGTTTTGTATTTCGTCTAGGACAACAGGAATCGGTCTATTCTTATTACCTGTATTGCAAACATAATCCCAAAGATCCCATAGCGCAAACTCAGTAACTAATTTTTGAATCTCTCGTGATAATCCCTTAAGCTGAAGGACATGAACCCAATTGTTTTTCGAAGCTAACATCTCACCCCACGCTGAATTACTTTGCTCGCGGAAGGGGCTTGATTTTATAAACGGTTCTAATTTGTTTGCCAAAGAGTCGCCATGTTGACCATCTTGTCTTAACCTATCGATCACTTCATTTAAACTGAATTCCGGATTCTCTTCTATTCCTTGCTCTAAAACCCGAACTAAAGCTGAAGTTTGTTGATCACCCATTGAACTATAAACAGAAGTAAAAATGCTTGTCACCCTTGCGGCGACTTGATAAGAGTTTTCTTCTATCGCTGGTATAGAAGGGTCAATTAATTGTTGCTGCCTTCTAAAGGGATTTAATGGTAGTTTGTCCGTTATTACAAAATGATTCTGGGGATTGGTTACTTCACGAAAACGGGACTCAACTTGATTTGGTAAAAAACCATCAGTGTAGTCAATAATTAATGAACGCATGCGTTCCTTTGCCATTTCAGCCAGCAGACATTGGATACCATAGGTTTTACCCGAACCAGATGTTCCAAATAACAGCATGTGTCTATTAGCCAACTGAGGATGTCCATAATGCCAATAAACCGGCTCTCCATTACTTTTATTGCCGATTAGAAGTTTTTCTGGTGGAGAACTAAATGCGAGCGCTATTGTCGTTGAAGTTTCAGTATTATTTTTAATGACTCCTTCCGACTCAACAGTTTGCTGCTTATCAACAGCCTTAGATACTTCTTTATCGGTTTGCTCTTTTGCACTAGCCTGTTCCACTTCTGTAGCTACAACTAATTCATCAGAAGGGATGTGAGCAGTTTCGGAATTTTCTTTTTCTGGCTCTGGCAAATCCTTGTCAACACCATCAGCTTCACTAGATTGCTTAACCGCAGGCCTTACAGAGATAGGATAATTTACCAAGTCAAGTTTCTCTTTGACCTCAATATTTGCATCGAAAATATCCATCAATCCCTGATGACCAAAAGAAACATGACGAATTGTTGCGCTAACAGGAACTTGATACGGCGCTGAAACAACTCCTGGACGCAAGGTTATATTTTCTATTGACGCATTCTTCCTCGGATCATCTGTCCAAAAGGTAAAGATAGCGCCCTGCCAATGAATTTGATAATATCCTTCCGCTAATTGCTCCAATGCTTGATTCAACTTTTCTTGCTGTTGTTTTGGCATCGAAATAATTGACCGCGAAGTAATGGATCTTTGGAGTTGAGCCCACCAATAACGACGGTCGAATGTCACTCTGCGAATATCGCAACGATTTGGCGTTAACAACTGCGTTAAATGACTGAGGCCATCTTGGACTTGATCACAGGCCTTTAGTAGGTGGCTTTCATTCTGTTGAGCAAATTTGCACTCAATTAAAACTGCCTGAATCAAAGGGATGTCGTTTTCACGCAATATCAACGACAATTGCAGAAGATCAGGACGATGAGTCACATCACTATCAGCGAACCAATGTTGCAATGAATCGACGGGTAATAACTGTGTCATAACGGCATTTGCCGGTTCCGACAATACGCTGCGAATAGCGGCGAAGCCAATAACTTCTCTTATTTTCTCTCCTTGCCCCACGACTGCTCGCAAAGAAGATAAGCCGATGACCTCTTCTGCCTTACTTACGATACGAGCGGCCATTCGTTCAAAATTCGCACCTGACTGAAAAGGCAATAGGCCAATCAAATGATTTTCTACCATAGCAGTCAATTGCCTAAGTGTGTCCTGCTCGGTTGAAATCGACAAATTCAATTCGCCATAGGCTCCCAAACCAGAGGCAAATCCGACAATTTTACGCTCACCGTTTTTATCGCTATTCGCGAGTAAATGTTTATCCACAAAGGGGTCGATGCAAGCCACCCATTGCGCTTTTTGATGCATTGCCTCGACGACTTCCTGCCAAGGCTGATAATCGATTTGACCAAAGATCAAATGTTCACCTTTCGGGTTTTGTGGATGACGCAAGCGAGCGGATAAGTCAGCGTGATGAGTCTGAATGCGAAGTCGACGATTACTCAAAAGGCTTTTACGCTTAAACTGCTCTCCCTGTTGAATGGGTCTTGGGTACTCACAGATTGGAAATTGGCCCAAATTATTGGCATTGAAATCAAATTCAAACGGTGGTGCAGTTTCCGCATCACCTGTCAGGTTGCTAGATAAAAAACGAAACAGAAAAGCAATATCGTATTGCCGGATTTCGTCCTTAAGTAGTTTCACCATTTTTTCTGGATTCGGTGCGAAATGATGGGCAACAGAAATGATTACAGAACGCCCTTGTTCGCGATAATCCTCCATGAATTGATGTCGCCAAGATGCCAATCGACTTTCTATGGATAGGGGTGACGACGAAGTAGAATACACCATCACTTCACAATGAAATGGCGGCCACTCTTCAGAGCTACGTTTCAGATAAGTGCGTAAAAACCGGTCTACCCCGGACAAAATCGTCGCAAGCTCCTCGACATGAACAGCCAGAATGCGCAAACCGTCCTCGGCAAAAGGATAAAGCGACTGGTAATCAAACAATACCCTAACGACAACCGAACTCTCTTCCGTTGGCTTTATGACATCCGCGACATTTTCATCATCATCGTTTTCTTCATCGCGCAATAATGTTTGTACCGCTAAGCTCTTTTCCGTTGAAGGGGGCGTTCCCAAATAATGCAACAAACCAAATGATTTTATTTTCGCAGATAGAGTTCTCTGCTCATCAATAACTAAACCGGCTAATGGGCGATGAATTTCGATCAAATTGAGCAAGCGATCAAAAGCGCTTTTCCCATTTCGGTTGATCAAATGTTCCCCGATAACTTCTGGAAAACTGTCACATAAAAAACGAAACCTAGCCTGAGTAAGCTCCAAAACAGGCGGACTAATTCCCCAAACGATAGCCGATCTCAAAAAGCCATCATTGGGATTGACGCTTTCGTCAATGAGCAAAAATGCCTTGTAAAAACACCGCAATAGTTCTTCGCTGCCCGCAATGCTTTTGTCCAATACTCGCCTAGCAAAGCCTTCATAAGCCCTTTGTACGGCGATAAAATGACCTCGCATCGCTGAGAAATAGCCATTCTGAGCAAAATACTGTAACCAGCTAAAATAAGCCGAACTTAACTCCCTCAATCCATCCCACAGCGATTTATCGACTATTGACATATCGATTTTATCGATCAGATTTGTCATCTTAATTTCAGACAAAGCTTGGCTGACTAATCGATTAGCTTCTTCAGCATCCGCTGCAAAATAAAGTGCCGTCATGATGACTTCTGGCAGACTAAACGCTGGCAACATAACGTCAGTTGTTGCAGCGACAGATTCACATCGCTCTAAAGCTGATTTGGCGCAATCGTATTGAACCCGCTCTGGATGCGTTGGCCCAAACGCCCATTGGAAAACGCGAGGTTTAAAATTTTCAAAATCTTCAGTCGTAATAAGCGTGATTTTGAAAGAAAGATGGGGACGTGATCTGCCAGTACCATAGGTTACATCTTTCATGTTTAAGGTAATTGGCACGAAACATTTCCATTGATCGCGCAATTGTAGCGCCTGGTCTTCATCGATAGGGAAACGCAGATCTATTCCATCTAACCATTCAGATAATCCGCCTAAGCAACCATACAAAAGTTCTTCAGCTAAGCCATCAGCATCCAAATCGTGATTGAATCGATCTATCGCGATTTGAATTTCTTTTATGACATCAGCTAAAGGGCGACCACTACATTGTGATTCAAATTCAAGCAAGGTTTGCCATACGGCATCTAACATAACCTCTACACTGAAGCCATTTAAACGTTGGATTTTTTCTCGTTCCTTTTTTTCCGTTACACGTAGCTTCAATACTTGTAACACCGGAAGCAAATCGGTTTGCAACAACTTTGATTTAGCTTCGGCATATGCTTTGAAAATAAAATCATGCAAAGTTCTTTTGAAGTCATCTAGGTTTTCATATAGCGGATTCACAGACAAAACTTCTGGAATTCCCAATAGTTCATCAGCAAAAGCCTTTTCTAGTTTGCTCCAAGCTTTCTTTTGATCTGACGCACTCTTAAACTTTTGGTGTGAAATAAAGGCATCGGCTTCCTTAATCAAATTGCCAGACATATTAGCGTTACCTACATTTAATAAAGGAGGGATATCCCAAAATGCTAAGGATTTATAAAATTGCTCAATAACATCTTTAATAGAACCAAAATCCTTCCGCCGTCTATAAATCTTTTGTTCAAAAAATTCTGCCAATTTAACTAATAAGCGAGGACGGACTTTAAATAGTTGATGCAATACGCTGTCAAAATATTCTATTTCCTGTTCGGAACCATCCAAGGCTAGCTCTTCATTGACTTGACGAATCCACGGAATAAAACTTTGCCCTAATTGATTCCAAACGCGGTTCTCGTCAACCATATGGAAATCGGCTAAACCACCTTGGTCCGAAGCATGGTTGAAGCCTAGCAATACAACTACCAAACCGTCGACACCCGTTGAAATGGGTTCGTTCCGCCATTTAGTCAATCGATCATCTTGATCCACCCATTTCAAATCACCGTTTGCATCAATGGAGTCTTTGGCTGCCATTTTCTCGCGCAAACTATCTTCACCTTGATGCTTACACCATTCCAGCCAGAGATTTTTTGCCACTTTAAAATGGCACTCTAATTGTTTATTAATCTGACTTTTTAAACGAAAATCCTCGAGAGCAGAAAAAAGTTCAATTGTGTTATCGGGATCAAGGCTTTCAACAATAAATATTGCTTTCTTCTCGCTATCGGGTGAGATCAAGGCTCGCTCCCATTCCTCGATTAAATGGGCTTTCAACGTTTGGATAAAAAGATTCATAAAGACTCCCTTTTAGATTTATCCAGGATTTTTAACCATTGATACGGCATCCGATAATTCAACAAGAAAACCGCCTTGTTGAAGGGCTTCCTCTATCCAAGTGGTATTTGCGGTGATTGAATAGTTTTCTGCATCCATTTCGTTACCACACCAGTTTAGAGCGACGGCAAGTTGTTCTCGCCCTAATGCGATACCGTAATGAGCAAACACTCTCTGATAAAAATGATTCAGCCGTATTCTTTCTCCTGGACAAATAAGAGTCGCAACTAAAAACCTTAATAACCCCTGATGAAGAATAAAACGCTGTCCGCTGCCTTTTTGTGGAATGACTAAGCCAATATCCTTTGAAATTTTTCGGAAAATTTGAAAGCCATGCTTTTCCGCTTCTGTACTACTACCTTTCGCATCTGATTCAGGAACATTCTTTAGCACTCGATAAAGCAAGCCCTCAACACGTTCAAAAGAGTTTTGCGCCATCTGGCGAACCGGAACACCTAGCTTAACTTCTGAATCGGTTACTATCCAGACATAATTTCCTATAAAGCCTTCGGTAGTTTTCTCTGCATCATCGATCCTACGAGCTTGAAAACAAAGACTCCGTAAAACTTGAAAACAACAAAGTGTTTGCATTAGCTCAAGCTTATCTAACGTCCCAATTTTAGAACTGCAGACATTATTCATTTCTGTCGCAAACAAAAATGCTTCAGTCCGAGAAACACTTGGCACCCATCCTAAATTAGCATGCTTAGGTTTAAGGTCTATCTTATATTCGTCGAGTGCGCTATCGACCCATCCAACAAGACAATCGATTTGAGTAGACAAGTTCCTTAATATCTTTTGCAACCCTTGTTCTAACTGATAATTTAAGCTGGCTAAATCGTGTTCCCGCAAATGCCGATATGCATCGTCCTGCACTAATTTTTCTATTTCAGGATGTTCGAGCTTGTTGAATAAATTAACCAGCTGCAAATAAAGAAGCTCTCCCCCCCTTGCCATAAAAATATGACGGTCACCAGCAAAATACCGTGCAGAACCTTTCCAATCTTTTAAATCTTGATCTTTTTTTGCATCAGAGTGAGTCCAAACAAGTTCCCTACCTAAAAGACTTGTTGCTGCAGGCAAAAAACTATGGGTCACCCAAGTCCGATTCTTAGCGACCCCTACAAAACCACTAAATAGACTTTGAATTAAACGGACTATTTCTTCTTTCTCTTCCCTATTGCCATGAATTCGCTCTTTAATAGCCTCAATAGCATCAAGATAAGCTTGACGATGCACAGGGTGCCGAGTTTCCAATTTCGAAGAAGGAAAAAATGAAAATAGTTTTAAAGCAAGCTTGTCTTCCGGCCAGTAACGTGGAGCAACACTTTCGTCACAACCTAAATTAAACTGATAACATCCTTCCCCGTTTTCTTGTTTTGGCGATGCAAACACCAATAAAAATTCAGCTAAATATTCAACGGGAGTTTGGTCTTTATAAAAACGTCTTCCATAAATATGAATTGCTGGATTATCGGTTTTAACATCATCATGCTCTCTTACTGCTGGAAACCTTTCGAGCACAACAGCCAAACTTTTATTTCCATATATTTCCTCTGTCATTAGTCTTTCTCCAATTCCTGCGTTTGATCATCAATCACAAATCTGTGCATTTCCACTTTACCGTCGATACCCGAACGCAATAAACCGATTACACCGGCAGGGAAAGGTTTTGATTGATTTAATAATTCAGCCCGAAACCACTCCAATTGAGCTAAATGTATAGGTGCAAGCTCATTACCTAGCTGCCCAATAGAACGATAATAGATGTAATCGAGTAGAGGCAGAGTTAAGGGAAGTTCAGCCAAGCCATCCCCATAAACTAATTTAGGAACTCGTCGCGTAGCGTCATAGCACAAAGAAAAGTCACGATAATCCAGCTTCGCGATGATTAACTGAGTAGGTTGAATAACCATACGATCGGGGCGGCGTAGAGTCAGATAAAGGGAATCATCACCATCAAATTGATCAACACTAAACCCTGAATAAATCTCTAACAGAACCCGAAAGCATCTTTTGAGCAGACCTCGTTTCTCGCTAAATGCTAACGTGAAGCCACATTCTTGCTGCCAGCGGTTATAGTCTCTTAACCGTGGCGACTGTAGGAATGTCGAAAGAAACTCTTCACTTTGCTGCGTTACGGGAGTTGACTGTTGCCCAAAGAAGAACAACATACGACGCAGTGCAAATCTCCACTGAACACCAGCAGCATCAGTTGCACGTTTGCACCAGCGCTGTTGCGTATCTTTCAATATCTCAGGCATACACATGCCATCAATACCACCAGTGATCAATAATTGACGCTCAAAATTTACACTTGTTGGCCCACCAAATACAGAACGTCTTATTAAATTAATTGCGCGTAAATTATCCGCACTTGACCATGGTTCGCTACGACGATAGCCGAAAAAAGCCTCACTGAATAAAATCTGTTCTAAGGCGTTATTTTCGCCTTTTGTTGATTCATCAGAATTCCTAACAAGATTGTGCGCCTGCTTACAGTTCAAACCACCGGTGAGGCTCAAAGCGAGGTGCGAGACCATCTGCCGCAAAGTTAAACGTTGTTCGTATGAATTCAGGCGCTGATATACCCAACGAACACGATCTTCTGTTGTTTCCTTTGTAAACCATAACGCGTTCCGGTTTTGACGTAATGGACACTTAGCTTCCGCCTCGCACCCAATACACTGATCCCAAGCAGAATGATTAACCATCTTTGTCAGTACTTTTGCACCTAAAGACACGTTATCCAGCCTAGTCATATTAAGTACGACCAATTCCTTACTAAATCCAGACACTGCATGTCGCGCTAAATTGCTATTTTCATAAGGGCGATCCAAACACTCCAAGATATCGCTCTCTATATCACTCTTGCCAGCGATTTTGTTCGTATAATCAGCGAGACTGTGAATCAATGGCCCGGTATTGCTTACAATCAACCAACTGCCAGGCTCAGTGAACCCTTGTTCCAACCATTCTAAGCGCTGTTGTTCAGTCAGCTCACTCATATCTTTGACAATAGTCACCTTGCCATTAGAGTGATTTATCTCTTCCCGTTCCTTTAACGCATCATCTAATGGTTTATCCAGAGGTAGACTTCTTAACTGTTTAAGAACGTCCAACGCAACGGTCGACTTACCATCTCCCGCGTGACCAGTCAAAACAATGACCCGTTCTGTACGTTCGGTTAATGTTTGGTAAAGGTCATCTACAAGAGGGAAAGGTTGGTAAATTTCTGCAAAGTAACTATTTAATGCCTGAGATTCAGCTAATGCATTCGCTCCGCTCGCAGAGACATTATGTAAAGAATTCAAATAGGCAATATAACCATTCTGCCTTTCAACCATGTGATTTTCTCCACTATTTATTGCATCCATGATTTTTTTATTCTTATCCGTTGGATTTATATCGGCAACCTTCATGGAATGAATATCGGCATCCTCTATAGGAAAATCGAGTGCTGATAAAAACTGGGAATGTTGTTGACACGAAAAATATTGAGATAGAAGGCGATTTACGATAGATAAAATTAATTTTTTGTCGTCCTTAAGAGCTGTATATATTTCTTCCGTAAAGCCGCCTGAAATATCTTTTTCCAGTAATTCTGTTTTATATAGATGGCCAACACTTGTTCTTTTTAAATTCTTGCTATTATCTACCTCCCATATTCCATCGTTTTCTAACTTACCGAATGGATAATGCGAGTTTTCATGTTTCCCCAACAAATTAAATTTAAAAAAGAAGCGCCTAAACTCATTATCTAACCGAGAAAATGGAATCAGTCTATCATGTTGTTTATAGCAATAAGCTAGTGCTATAAGTAACATGACAGACTTGTGAACACTAGAAATACCTTCTTCTTTATAAGCTCTTATGTTTTCAAATCTTTGAAGAATATCCATATCAACCTATAAC
>Ga0194120_10005360_pt1 | contig 19018 bp, 13 predicted proteins | sample TA2MahCa65mmetaG_FD_148642 | JGI IMG/M metagenome (GOLD analysis project Ga0194120, IMG submission 148642) | Freshwater microbial communities from Lake Tanganyika, Tanzania - TA2015019 Mahale Deep Cast 65m | ecosystem: Environmental > Aquatic > Freshwater > Lake | place: Tanzania: Lake...
AAGAATACGGTTTCGATTTATCGATCGTATCGAAGTAAACGCGGAAAGAAAACCAGGAAGTAGACCGCCCAAGGAAACGTGGTCGACTTCGCCGATGAAACCGCGCTCAACTAAACCGGCGTTCCCACCGGTGCTTCTCTTTCACTACCCTTCGTTGCAGCCAGCGGGGTTCGACTACCTCAAACGCGCGGTGAAGCTGGAATTTGGTTCGCTCACGGACCAGCAGCCGGTCGGCCGTCATCCTGTGCGACCGTGGACGGCCGAGGCATTCCCCGCTGGATTTCCCGATTGGCAATGCGAAGTCGTGGCCTTGGAAGTCGAGCGTAGCTTCTGGGAGAAGGCGACGATCCTCCACGCAGAGTACCACCGGCCGTCCGAGAAAATGACACCCGACAGGTTCTCACGGCACTATGCCGACACGGCGGCGCTGGCCAAGCACCCGACTGCGAGCAAAGCCGTCGAACAACACGATCTTCGCCGCCGGGTCGTGGAATGGAAGAGCCAGTTCTTCGGCAGTTCGTGGGCGAACTACGACCTGGCCAAACCCGGGACTTTTCGCATCGTCCCTCCAGCCCAGCGGCTGACGGCGTTGCGACGAGACTACCGGGCGATGCGGGACATGTACCTTACCGAGCCCGCCGGCTTTGATGAAATACTCGCGACCTTGGCTGATCTGGAGCAGCGAATTAACCAAACTGCCAGCGGATAGGTACCATCTCGCGGTTCCTCGAAGGAGATTGAGATGAATGGGAACTTGGTCCGACGAAGAACGTCATCGCTTACTCTTCTGATCCTCTGCCTCTCGGCCTCGCTGGCCGGAGCGGAAGTGCGGGTGGCGAAAATCTTCTCGGATCACATGGTGCTGCAGCGCGATCGGCCTGCGCCGGTCTGGGGAGGGGCCGCGCCGGGTCAGGAGTTAACCGTCGCCTTTGCGGGGCAGAGCAAGCGAGCCACGGCCGACGCCCAAGGTCGGTGGCGCGTCACGCTCGATCCGCTGCCGGCCAACGCGACCGGACGCGACCTGACGGTGGCCGCGGAGGGAGCGACGCCTCAGCGGCTAACCATTCAGGATGTGCTCGTCGGCGACGTATGGTTTACGGCGGGCCAGTCGAACATGATGATGGGACTCGCCGGCGCCACCGGCGGGGCGGACGGTCTGAAGCGACTGGAGGCCTGTCCGCATTTGCGAGTCGCCAATATCCCGGGTCAGGAATCGCAGGCGCCCGAACCGCAACTCGACTTGACGCAGCCGGTCTCGTGGACCAAGCCCCCTATCAACGGCGGCTACTCCGCGGTCAGCGGCTTCTTCGCCGAAAAACTCTATCGTCACCTGAACGGCGAAGTGCCCGTCGGTATGATCACGGCCGTGGCGATCGTGCCGGCCGAAGCCTGGGTGGACGCGCCGTCCCTGACCGACGCGCCGGCGCTGGAACACTTGCTCAAGAGCCCCCTGAACATGACGTCGAAGTGGTTCAACGGCATCATCGCGCCACTCGGACCGTACGCCCTGCGCGGTGTGCTGTACTACCAGGGCGAATACAACGGCGGCCGGGGCGCCGAGTTTCAGGTGCTGTTTCCCGCGCTGATCCAAAGCTGGCGCACCTCCCTGGAGCAGCCGAACCTGCCGTTCCTGTTCGTCCAGCTTCCGGGATTCATCGAGCATCGTGCGGAGCAGGACCGACAACTGGACATGGACGCGGCCACCTTGGCGGCGCTGCACCAGCCTACGCTCGCCGGTGTGTGGACCGATATGCGGGAGGCCCAATGGAACGTCTGGCGCAGCGTGCCGCACACCGGCATGGCCGTGACGATCGACGTGGGCGAGCCGTATGACATCCATCCGAAGCAGAAGGAGCCGGTGGCCGAACGCCTGCTGCTGAGCGCTCGGCAGGTGGCCTATGGCGAGGACATCGAGGGGAGCAGCCCCGTGCCCGCCCGTGTCGAAGTCGACGGCGAGCGTTTCCGTGTGACCTTCGAACACGTCGGTGGTGGCCTGGTGGCCAAGGGCGCGACGCTTGACGGCTTCGACATCGCCGGCGACGATCTCGTGCTGCACTCGGCCCAGGCACGCATTGAGGGCGGTAGCCGGGTCGTGGTCTGGCATCCGGAGGTGAAGCGTCCCACGCTACTGCATTACGCCTGGGGCGGCTTTCCGCGCTGCTCGCTGTACAACTCCAACGGCCTCCCCGCGACCCCGTTCGAGCACAAAGTCCTGGACCGCATCCACCCCGCCGACACGGCCTGCTTTGCTTTCCGGAACCGCAGTTTCGAGGAAGGTCCGCCCGACAAGCCCGAGACCGCTGCGGACTGGGTGCTGGCCAACGGTGCCGTTCGGACGCGCGAGCAGGCCAGTGACGGTGAATGGTCGCTGAAGCTCTCCGCACAGAATGCCAGCGCCTCGCAGAACGACATCGCGCGAGGCTTCGGCTGCGTCTGGAATTGCGATCCACTGCTGCCGCTGGCGGTTCGGCCTGGCTGTGTGGCCGCCTACTCGGTCGACATGGCGGTCAGCGGCGGCAAGCCGCTGTCCGCCTACTTGCGTTTGTGCCAAGATGCCAACGCCTCCGGCTACCAGTTCTGGGGCGGCGTGCCGCTGCCGCGCACGGCCAGCGCGACGTTCGTGCGGCGCCAGATCGCCGCCCTCTTTGTGCCCGTGTTCGACTTGGGCGGTCTCGATATGGCCGGTGGGATTTTCTCCCATCAGAACAATGCCGAGGGCGCAGTCTTCTTGGACAACTTCTCCGAAGTGACACTTCTCCGGCCGCTGTTGACCGTCAGCGACACGGGGCCCATCACGTTGCCCCAGGCAAAACCGGGGCAAAGCGTCGTCTCGGCGCCGCGCACCGTCACCAACGGACAAGGGCGGACATGCCCACGCCAGCTCGACGACGCTCCGGCGGAGTCCGTACCCACGGTGCTGTACGGCTTGGCCGGTTGCCCGCACACAGAACCGGGCCACATGCAGAAGCTGACGGCCGGCAACGTGGACGACGTCGGCGCCGTGATCCTCGGCGAGCAGGCCGAGTTGTTTGAGTTCACCAGCGAACATCGGGGCGCGACGCCACAGACGCTGCGATTCGTGGGAGCGGACGGCCAGAGCGGCCTGCGCGGCGGCCCGGCTCCCGAGTCGGAACCGGTCGTGATCCAGTTCCGGGGCGCCGACCGTCCGGGCGAATACCAAGCCAAGCTGCGGATTGTAACCCAGGCCATGAACACCGGCGTGCTGAGCGCCGGCCAACTCGGCGAACCGCCCGTCAATCTCCACTACTTCGACATCCTGGTCAGCGTCCAGGTGAACCCGTGAGCATCGTCGCGGGACCAGGCCAACTGAAAAAGGACAGACCATGAATACTTGCCATGAACGCCTTAGCCGTCGCCTGTTTGTGAAAAACGCAATGCGGCTAACCGTCGCAGTGGCGGCATCCGCCGAAATGGGCTCCGCAGTACAGCTCGCCGCCGGGGACGCGACCGGGGCACCGCGAGATCCCTTCCCGAGCACCATCCCCGAGGCCTTTGGCATCAACTCGCACTTCTGGGACTTCATCAGCAAGGACGCGAAGCGGGGCACCGATGCGACTTTCAGCATGGAACAGTGGCAGGCCTGGTGGGGGAAGATCGATCCGCTGGACGGATTGGCCAAGTCCGGTTTCACGCTCCACCGCTTCATGGTGGATTGGGCGAACATGGAGGAGGTCAAGGGCCAGTACTACTGGGGCCTGCAGGACAAACTGATGAACGAGTGCGACCGCGTCGGCATGCGGCCGCTGCTCTTTTTCGCCTATGGGAATCCGACGTACGACGACAGCAGCGGCCCCTCGCCGACCTGCGGTGTCTACTCGGTGCTGACCGAAAAGGGGCGCGCGGGATTCGCCGCCTGGGCGCGGCAGGTGGCGCGCCGCTACAAGGGCAAGAAGTGCCTCTACGAACTCTGGAACGAGCCGAACATCACCCTCTTCTGGCCGAAGCCCGACCCGGACGCCTACATGGCGTTGGTCGCTGAGACGGTGTCGGCGATCCGCGCTGAGGATCCCAGCGCACTCATCCTTGGCGGCGCGCTGTCGTCCAAGGACATGCAAGACGAGCTCGACGTCGAATTCATCACCCGCTGCCTCGAAAGGGGACTACTCAAACACGTCGACGCCATCTCCTGGCATCCCTACAACCTGGCGCAACCCGAGCAGGCGCGCGAGCAGATCGCCGCCTTGCGCGCCCTGGTCGACAAGCATGCGCCGGTCGGCCGCCGCATCGAACTGTTCGCCAGCGAGATCGGCTACGATGCGACCGGTCCAGAAGAGGCCGATACCCTGCGCTTCCACGGCAGTTTCCTGCCGCGCATGTTCCTGAGCAACCTCAGCCTGGGCGTACCCACCGTCTGGTACGAGGTGACGCCGAACAGCGGGCGGTTCAGCCTGATCGAGCGGCCGCGCGACGCGAACAAGGGGCAATACGTCTTCCCGAAGCGCATCGCCTGGGGCTTCAAGCCCGGGGTTGCGGCGGTGCGGGTGCTGAGCGAGGCACTGCGCGGCTTTTCGGTCGCCAGGCGTCTGGAGATTGGCGATGCGAAGACCGACTTTGTCCTTGAACTGCAAAACGGCAGGCGCCGGGCGCTGGCGGCCTGGACGACGGTCGAGGCTGGCCACGAGCTGACCATCCCCCTGCCCGCCGGCTCGGGCACCCTGGTCTCCTACGAGGCGGTGCGCGGCGACGAGGTCGAGCAGCTGCGGCTGATGGGCAAGGACGAGTCCGGCGTGCGCATGCCCGTCGAGTGGGAAGCCGGAGGCCTGAAGCTGGCGGTGAACGGCTGGCCGAAATACCTGCTGATCGCCGAGGCGGCCGGTCGCTGAGCTGCGGAAAGCCTGAAAGGGACAGGGACATTTCCCACAGGCAATAGAGCACACTGGGTAGGTACTGTCGCGTGATGCACGGATGGTTCACAAGTGACATGAACATGTCACTGCTCAAGTGCCGCGCGACAAGACACTCATTCGTCGAACCGCGCCCATCCTGCGAAACCTGCCGCGTCAGAGGCCCGCCCCGTGCGGGATCGAATTGCCAGACCCAAAGCACGAAATCCACAGCTCCCTGCTCACGCCTCCATTTTGGCCGAATGTGCAAGACCTCGCGCTACAAACCGTCGTCGCCGACCGCTACGCTGAAATGTCGTGAGAAACAGAATTGCCATCGAGACTCAAATACAGCCCAAAACCTAAACACTAAACACTAAACACCAAGACCCAAAATCGCTTCGTTGCCATCCTCAGGAGACCTGCCATGACTGATCCGAATCGAAGATCGTTCCTGAAACAGACCGCGGCCGCGTCGGCCGGAGCCGCCGCCTGGGCCTGGACTGGCGGCGTCAAGGCCGCGGGCGCCAACGAGCGTGTGACGGTCGGGATCATCGGCTGCGGTGGCCGCGGCGCGGGGTTGGCCGAGGAGTTCGCCGACCTTGCCAACGTCGCCTACGTGTGCGATCCCGACGAGACGCGGCGACGCCCGATCCAGGATCGGACGCACGCTCAGCACGCGGTCGCCGACCTGCGGCGCATCCTGGACGACCCATCGGTGGACGCCGTAGTGATCGCCACTCCAGACCACTGGCATGCCCCCACGGCCATTCTGGCCTGCGAGGCGGGTAAGCACGTCTACGTGGAGAAACCCTGCAGCCACAATCTCCGCGAAGGGCGATTGCTGGTCGAGGCGGCGCGGCGGAACAAACGCGTCGTGCAGCACGGCACGCAGAGCCGCAGCAACCCGTTCATCGCCGGGGCCATGCAAATGCTCCGCGAAGGTGTGATCGGAGATGTGCTCGTGGCCAAAGCCTGGGACATCCAGCGTCGTGTGAACATCGGCCGGGGCACCCCCAGCGATCCGCCGCCGGGCGTGGATTACGACCTGTGGGTCGGACCCGCGGAATTCGTGCCGTTCCAAGCCAATCGATTTCACTACCACTGGCACTGGTGGTACAACTTCGGCGTCGGCGGTCTGGGCGCCGACGGCCCCCACGAGATCGATTACGCGCGGTGGGGATTGGGCGTCGAGACACACCCAACAACCGTGGCCGGACTGGGCGGCAAGTACTACTTCGACGACGATCAGGAATACCCGGACACGGGAACCGTGGTCTTCGAGTGGCCCGGGGACGGCCAGGCCGGCCACAAGCGTCAGTTGATTTTCGAGCTGCGGATCTGGTCCACGAACTACCCTTTCAACGTCGATTCCGGTGCGGAATTCTATGGCACCAAGGGAAAGATGTTTCTCAGCAAGCGCGGCAAGCTCGAGATCCTCGACGAGGACAACAAACCTATCACGGCTCAACCGAAAGACCCGCCGCAACTGCTCGGCCACGCAGCCGACTTCCTGGACGCGATCAAGACCGGGCGGCGCCCCAATGCCGAGATCGAGATCGGCCACCATTCAACCGCCCTGATTCATCTGGGCAACCTGGCCATGCGTGTCGGGCGATCGCTGAACGTCGACCCCGCCACCGAACAGATCATCGGCGACGACAATGCCAACCAGTTGCTCGGACGCCGCTACCGCAAGGAAGGCCACTGGGCCATCCCCAAGGGAACGCAAACGTGACGGGCCTGCGTGCCACCAGACGATCGGGAGAAGATCTATACCCTTAACGCCAGAAAGCTCTTCGGGCTATGAACCAACATCGATGGCTGGTTTTCTTTACCTTGATTGGGGCCGTGGAACTGTCGGCCACCGCCGAGGGAATTGACGCGGCGGATTTCGCTGTCCAGCAGAAGCCCGATCGTGTGATCATCACCGATGGCAGCCAGCCGGTGGCGACCTACGTGTTTCGCGACGACAAGATCTTGCGGCCGTATTTCGCCCACCTCCATGCGCCCGGCGGGATTCAGGTCACACGCAACCACCCACCCGTGCCGAACGTGGATGCGACCGATCACGATGCGATGCACCCGGGCGTGTGGCTGGCCTTCGGCGACTTGAGTGGGCATGACTTTTGGCGCAACAAAGCCAGGATCGTGCACGATCGGTTCAGCGAACCGCCCGCAGTCCGCGACGGGCAGGTCACCTTCACGGCGGAGAACACGTTCCTGGCTGCCAACGGCGAGGAGGTCTGCAAGCAGACGTCGCGTCTGACGCTGGCCGCGCGCGCGGCCGGCTATCTCTTGATCTGGGAGGCAACCTTCCGAGCGGAGCAGGGCGAAATCGTGTTCGGCGACCAGGAGGAGATGGGGCTGGGCATTCGCGTCGCCACGCCGATCGCCGTCAAGCAGGGCGGTACGATCCTCGATGCCTTGGGACGCCGCAACGAGCGCGAGGTGTGGGGCAATGCGGCCGACTGGTGCGACTACAGCGGAACGATCAACGGCCGGTTCGCGGGCATCACGACGATGTGCGATCCCCAGAACTTCCGGCCGAGTTGGCTTCACGCCCGCGACTACGGCGCGCTGGTGGTCAATCCGTTCGGGCAGCAGGCGTTCCATAAGGGCCCGGCCAGCAAGGTAGTCGTCAAGCCCGGCGAATCGTTTCGGCTGCGGTACGGCGTGCTGCTGCACGCCGGGCCGAAGGACGCCGCGCCCAATATCAAGGCCGCATACGCCGATTTTCTGTCACGGCTGTGCCCCTGATCGCGGCGGCGGGAAGACAGCCTTTGCCGGCGTCGAATCGGGTATCCAACGAGGAGGTGATTTCATGTTGAGCACGAGAATGCTGGTTTTCACCGTCGTGACTGCGATGGCCGCTCGACGAGCGTTGCGGATTGGCTGCCGGAAAGGAGTACCGAATCCGGCCCGAATTTCCTGACTCGCCCGATAGGCTGGTCGTGCGCGGTTCGGTCAAGGTGACGGTACCAGCGCGGCAGGTCTTGTTGTTGTCGATCCAGCCCTCCCCGTGAGCAGGTAAACCCCGGCCTTCGCGCGTCAGGGCCCATTAGCGTCCGGCCTGTCGGGCGATTCTTTGTGCAGGTGACTACACCATGACTGCTTCGCTTTCAGAATCTGCTCGGCTGTCTGGCACACCGTTGAGAAGACCGCAAAATGGACTACTGAAAGGATGGAAAAGACGATGCGCGGAACCTTACGGACCATGATTCCCTCCACGACGGTGGTTTGGTGCTTCTTGACGGGCGTTGCAGGAATCCCTGCTTCGGTGTGGCTGGCAGCGGTGGGGACCGCAGTGTGGGCGGCGCAGGGCGCGCCGGGGGCGGCGGGCTACACGGAGGATTTCTCGGTCACTTGAAGGTCTTCCCGAAGCTCGGTCTGAGTTCGGCCGGCCCGCAGGGTGGCGAGGTGGTGTATGACCTGCAGAAGATCCTGACGGAGTGGACGAAGGACTCGATTGTGGTACTCACGTACGAAGGCGGCGGCGACGTGGGACATCAACACAGGGCGCAACCATGAAACCCACCCTCACCCTCCTCACCGCCCTGCTGCTCGCGCCGCTGGCCGCGTTGCACGCCAAGCGAAACTGGCCGGGAATTCCAATGATTGGAGAACTCCGCGCCGGCCCTTTCCAAGCAAGGGAAATCCTCGGTGCGATGACTTCCAAGGACGGCAACTGACAAATCCGATGAAAGCGGAAGGCACAACCATGAAACCCACCCTGACCCTCCTCACCGCCCTGTTGCTCGCGCCGCTGGCCGCGCTGCACGCCGCCGATCCGAACGAGAAAGTCCTTGCCAATGGCAGCATCGAGATTCGCTTTTCGAGTTCCAGCGGTGCCATCGTCGGCCTGCGCAATCTGGAGAGGAACTTGGAGCTCATCGCCGAGCCGAAGCTTGCCCAGACTTTCCGGCTGTTGGTGCCGCTTCCCGAGACCCGGTTCAATTACATTGAAGGAGCCCGACAGAAACTCGAGTTGCTTGAGATCCAGGATGGCAAAACGGCCCGCCTCCGCTGGTCGGGGCTGACAGGCTCAAGTTCCGGCGCTCCACTGGACATCGCGGTTGAGATGATGGTGTCGCTCCGCGAACGCAAGCCGGAGGCCAGTTTCCGACTGAAAGTTGAGAACCGCACTCCGTTCCGCGTGGAGGAAGTGTGGCTGGCGCCTCTTTCGGGAACCAGAGGCATCGGCGACCGCAAGAAGAACAGGGTCTATGCCTCCAACCCGGTCTACGGAAAGAGCTTCACCGTATTCGACTACTTTGATGGAACAGCAGGCTTCTGGTCCTTTTCAAATGCGCGGAACATCCAGGAATATCCCACCTCCATTTCGATGCCATGGGTAAGCATCTCGAACGGGGAGGACGCCCTGTATCTCGGCATGCATGACTCTTCCGGTGACGCCACGGATTTCGTATTCGATCTGCTTCCTCACACGGGGCAATCCTTCGGCCATGAGAGTGCGTCTGGCATGTGGCCCGATGCGGAAACCCTCTCTCCGACGCAGCCGCTCGGCGTCCAGATAGCAGCGGCCAAATCGCCATCTGTGGAGCCGGGTCAGACGTATGAGATGCCAGATCTGGTGGTCTCCTTCCAGAAGGGCACCTGGCACGCTGCCGCTGACCGCTACCGGGAGTGGGCCAACACGTGGATGCAAATCAAGCCGCGCCCCGCTTGGGTAAAGGACATCGACTCCTGGTACACCGTGCAGCTCCTGACACAAGCGGATAATCTTCGTTACCGCTTTTCGGACCTGCCTGACCTTGCGAGGGAGGCCAAGGAGCATGGTGTTCGCGCCATGCGCATCATCGGCTGGAACCGCGGTGGGCAGGATAGTCAGCTGCCGGACAATTCCGTCGATCCGCGGCTCGGCACGCGCGAGGAACTGATCGAGGCCATCCGACAGTGTGAACAAATGGGCGTGCGCATCATCCTCTTCTGCAAGTTCAAATGGGCCGACCGAGCGGGGGATTGGACCAAGAGGGAACTCCATCGTTACGCGATGAAGGACCCCTTCGGAAATCCGCACGTGAACTCGGGTTGGGGCTATGATACGCTTGCTGAGCTGCATGGTTATGCCAACCGAACCTACTATTTCCTGTGCCCCAGTTCCAAACAGTGGCAGGAGATCGCGGTTGCCCAATGGCTGAAGGAGGTGCGAGACCTGGGTAGCTCCGGCATACACATCGACGAAGGGAAACCGGAGAACCGTTGCTATGACACGTCCCACGGCCATCCCTACGGGGTTTTCAGCGGCGTGGGCTGGTCTGAGCTACTGCGGCGCTTCCACGAGGCGAACAGCCGGGAACGACCGGATCTCATGGTCGTTCAGGAGCTCTTTTACGACATCCCCGCGCAGTATCATTCCATGTTTGAGGTCAGGGCTGGGGTGGCTGGCCGTGACAATCGGGATGACATTAACGGCGTCCTTCCGATAAACCAATACACTTTCCCGGAAGCTCGCTTTGTTGAGCCGGTCTATGGTCTGCAGGAGCGCCCACTGCTGAACTTCTGCATCCTGATGGGACTCGCCATCAGCTATGAGCCTCTGAACTTCAAAGGACGGCTGTCGGACACCCCCGAAAACACCGCTTATGGAAGCAAGCTCCTGGAGATGCGCAGGAACCTTGCGGATTATCTGTGGCACGGGAAGTTCCGCGACACGTTGGATGTCAACGTGCAAATCAAGGAAGGCAACCCCAAGCAGGTGCGCTGGTCTCGCTACGAACACAAAGAGACGGGAAAGCCCGCGATAGTCGTCGTGAACGCCGCCAAACACCCAGCCAAGGTCGTCGTGACGGCAAAGGGCGGCGGTGACGCCTGCGTTCTATACCGTCCGGGAGCACTGCCGGAAAGACAGCAGGGATGGAATGATGTTGTCCTTCCCCCTGAGTCGATCGTGGTGCTTGTCGCCCAATGAACCTCAAATTCATGAACCTCCCCCTTACCCTCCTCACCACCCTGCTGCTCGCGCCGCTGGCCACGCTGCATGCCGCCGCGAACAATGTGCTGCACGACGGCACTGAATTCCGCTCCTGGGAGCGGCCGCGCCGCCACACGCGCACCGATCATACACAACTCTCGCCACCCTGACGATCAAGTAGTGCCCCGATGAAGACCGTTCTCACCATCATCGTCAGCGCGCTGTTTCTGTGCCCGGCCGTCTGCGCGCAGACGTCGCCTCGCACGCCCTGCCGCAAACCACATCGCCTAACCTCGTCGAAGAACGGAATGGAGACACGTCTCAGGACGTTGAGTGCCATGATTGCTTCCCACAGTCATTTTTGTGTACCGCAGGCTGCGGCCTGGCTGTTGCTGTTCTCGGCTGCCGGTGCGGCGCAGGAGCCGGACCGCTATGCGCCGCGCGATCCGTTGAGCTTGACGGTGCCGCGCCAAACGGTCACGCGCCGGGATTACGTCGAATTCCTGCGCCCCTTTGCCAGGGACTTCCAGGCGCCACCGGCCGATGCGTGGGCCCCAGGGCACGGACCGCTGAATCTCATGCCGCCGCTCGCCGTCTTTGCATTGGACGGCGATCCAGAACTCGGGCAACGCGTCAAGGCCGGTCTGCGCTCGTTTGCCCAGTGGGTTGACCAGTGCGCCGCCACGAAGGGCGCCCTCTTGAGCCTGGATGCGGCCACCATCAGCGTTTTGTGTGCCCAGGAACTGCGCGGACGCGGCGTGTTGACGGCGGAAGATGAGGTGTGGATCCGCGATTTGCTGCTGAAGATCCGCCGGTTCCACTGCGGGTGGACCGACCAGGGTCCGTGGGATGGCTGGTGGCGGGGTTCCCACCACCGCGCCCAGGCCCAAGGCATCAACAATGCCCTGGCCGCCTTTCTGTATCCCGAGGACCCCGCCGCGACCGAATGGCGGAACATCTCCGACACGATCTGGGGCGACTGGTGGGATTTCCGCGACGTGGGGATTAACGACATGTGGTATTTCCACAGCAGCTTTGGCAACATCACCCGGGCCGCCCACATCCTGGGACGCAAGGAGGTTTTCACCGATCCGCAGTCCCGTCAGCTCTTCGAGCGGATTCTGTTCGAGACGACTCCGGAAGGAACGGAAGTGGGCTACGGCTGCAGTATTGGCTACAACGCCCTTTCGGGCAGCCGCGTGGTGGCGCTGGAGCTGGCCGCACGCTACACAGGCGACGGCCGGTATCGCTGGGTCGCGCACCGGCTGATGAACAACTACCGGGCCCGCGACTTCGGCCGCCGTTCGGCCGCCGGGTCAAAAGCACACGCCGACATCGCGATGGCCAGCCTGATCTGCGACGACTCGATTGTGCCGATCCAACCCGAGCCGGACTCGAAGCTGCTCACCCGCAAGGAAATCACCCGCAACGCCGTGTCATTTCCCGGGTTCGGGGGCGTGGACTGCAACATGTACATGACCCAGCGGGTTCTGCCCAATAAGCTGGCCTTCCGCTCCGGCTGGGAACCCGGCGATCTGTTCATGCTGGTTGAGTGCTATGTGCGCCACGACCCGCTGAATCCCACCGCGATTCTGGGGCTGGAACGCTACGGCGCGTCGTCGGTCGAAATGGTGTCCGAGAAATCCGTCAGCCGCGAGAACGCCGTGGCCATTCACGATGTCTCCGGCACGGCCAGGTTCCTGGGCCAACAGGCGCATCAGGGAGCGAAGGCGCTGCCCGAGGGCTGGGCCGGAATGGAGTGCGAAGTGCCCGTGTTTGCGGACGGCAAGCTGGCAACCCACGCGCGCGTCGAGGTCACGCACTACATGGGGTTCGAAGCCACGCAGCGGCGCGAGTTCCTGTTCATCAAGAACGGTTTCATCCTGATGCGCGACGAGACGACGTTTCACGAGCCGTTTCGCGCCGAGGTCGGCCCCGTTTGGAACACGCAGCACGTGGGCGACGTGCGCGGTCCGACCTGGATCAACACGTGGTTCTCCGCGCATTACTTTGGCGGCCAGAAATTGTACGATGTGCCGCCGTGGGATTTGCTCGTCTGGTACGCACCACGCGAAGGTGCCCGGTTGCGGGTCGTGCCCGAGCAAGCGGACAAGGTCCAGGCGGAATCACGGGTCTTTCCCACGCGCTATTCGTGGGAAGGCGAAGTGGCAGCCGGCACAAGCCAACAGTTCGTGACCGTCCTGCTGCCGCATTCCCCGACGCGCGACGCCTCGCCGTTGGCCGCGGGGATCGTGGCCCTGGCGGATCGACCGGGAGTCGCCGCCGTGCAGGTGACCCAGGGCACTCGCCGCGAAGTGGCGATTCTCAATGCGGCGGGCGCGACGCTCGATCTGAAATGTGAAGGCGGAACTCCTGTGTTCACCGACGCGCACGCCGCGTACCTGGACTTCGATGGCCGCCGTCTTCGCCGGGCACAACTCCTGCAAGGGACTTTTCTGAAGCTCGAAGCAGAGACCGTCTTCCAACAGGTGGATCTTGGGGACTGGGAAACCGAGTAGGCGCATTTGCGCGAATCGAGGGGACGCAAGATGAGAACAAGTCTGCCGATGTTCGCTTTGGTACTGCTGTCAGGTTACGCAGTTGGCTCCGAGTCACAGCTCAACTTGGTGGCTGACCCGGGGTTCGAGACTCAGCCGGGTGCCGGCCATGGTAAGTGGGTCGGCACTCAAAACGCAGGAATGCCCGCATTTGAGCGATGCACGGAACAAACCCACTCGGGCCAGCTCGCCGCCAAGGTCACCTGCCGAACCGGCGACGTGTACGCGCGGTGGGTCTACCAAGCGCCCGACCTGTTCGCTCGCGTCAAACGCGGCGACCGACTAAAGCTGACCTTCTGGTACCATGCCAGCGCGGCGCTCGGCGATGCCCTGGTGATGATCAGCCAGAATGAGCCACCCGGCTACGTCCAGTATCCGCTCAAACGGCTCAAGGCGACCGGAGACGACTGGGTTCGCTACGAGGCGGTATTCACCGTGGACGTCAATCCAACGGGCGGCGGCGAGGTCCAGTTGCGCGGCACGACCGATCGTACGGGCGATCAGGTGGCGTATTTCGACGACGTTTCGCTCGAAGTCGTCGGGCACGAGGAGCCGCGACTGGATGCGGTGGTGCTGGGCCGCTCGGGTTCGGGACTGACCGGCGTCTATTACCCCGAGGGACGCATCGTCTTCGCCGACAAGCCGGTCGAGGAGTGGGAGTTCATGGCCACGGGCACCGGCGTGACAGGACTGACCGTCAACTTCCCGGACGAGATGATCGTGCAGGTCAACCATGCGGCCGCCATCGACGAGGGGGGCAAGCTCCGGGCGCTCGGACGGTTGCACTTGGACCTTGCAGGCCGCCCCTTTGCCAACGCCGTGCAGTTCCGCATGGAGCACGACTTGCACAAATCGGTGATCACCGCGCTGGCCGAAACGTCGGATGGACCGGTGAAGGTGGAGATCCGCGCGCACGTGCCCGACGATGTGATCCGTATCGATATTCACGACGGACGGCGGACACCCGGGGCGCTGACGATACGCCTGGAGGAAGACGCATCTGCCCTTGTGTTGTCGGACGAGACCTGCGGCGTCTGCTTGTGGCACGAAAACCCGGCTGACGCTGTGGCCCGTGACAAGCCCGAGGACAGCGGCACCGGCGCGGATATTCCCGGCGACAACAAGGGTTGGCTGGGAGGACGGGTCTTCGGGTTGGCCCTGATTAGCGAAAACGCACCCGGTGTGCTCTCGGACCGTATCCTTACCTTTCCGGTGCGCGCTCATCATGCGCTGCTGATCGCCGGACTCTCCACGCATGGCGGCCAGGACCGCTTTGTCCGAGAAGCACGCGAGCGCCAGCACAAAGCGGTCCGCGACGGCGGCGAGGCGTTTGTGCGCACTCACGAAGCCTGGTGGAGTGAGTTCTGGCAGCGATCGCGGTTGATGATCGATGATCCCACCGGCCGGATGCTGAAGTATCAAGCAGCCTTTGATCTGTACCGCTATTACCTGGCCTGCTGCGCCGGCCAACGGCGCGAGACGCCGCCGCGGTTCCAGATCGACCTGTTCCGCTACCACCTGCGGCAGCACGACTGGCTGACCGGAATCATCTGTGCGGTCGAACAATATCAGTCGTATTACGGCGCGATGCGCACCGGCGACTGGAGCGCGCTGCGCGGCCTGGCGTCGTTCTATGGGGCCAAGCTGCCCTATTACCGCCACTTCGCGCGGCGTGCCTACGGCGTTGGGGGCGCTCGCATCCCAATGTGGCAGGGCGCAGCAGTCCTCGCGCCACCGGCCGACACGGGACCGGAACAGCCGCCTGTCCGGATCTGGCAGAAACCGTACAACGGAGAAAACCCTGCCGGCCAGATCTGGATGCTGTCACTCTTCTGTGATTACGTCTCGATCACGGGCGACCGGGACTTCGCCTGCGGCGTTCTTACGCCGCTGGCCAGCGAACTTGTCGAGTTCGTGCGACGACAATATCCCCAGCGCGAACAAGGGCGCATGGTCATCGCTCCGTGCAATGCCGGCGAGACGTGGCAGGGAGTGCGCGATCCGGCGGAAATGGTGTGCGCGCTGCGTCACGCCCTGCCGCGGTTGATAGCTCTGGGACACGCGTACAGTTGGAACAAGGAACTTGTCGAGCAGTGGGAGCAACTGCTGGCGAGCGTGCCCGAAGTCCCGCTGGGAACATTCCGCTACCAAGGCCCGGACGTGAAACCGGAGATCCTGCCCGGCGATCAACTGGTGCCTGCGGCGGACATGAGCGGCTGTGAAGCGTACAAACTGCCGTGGTCCGGCGACAAGATGCACTACCAGTTGAACGCGCAGCAGACGGAGTTGTACGCCATCTGGCCCGCGAAGCTGGTCTTGCGAGACAACGCTCAGCGCGACTGCGCCATGCGCTCGTATCGTGACCGCCTCTGGCAGCACCATCGCGACGGCTGGAACCCGGACGTCGTGTTCGCGGCCTGTCTCGGACTGCAGGATGACGTGGCCCAATGGCACGATCAGCATTTCGATTGGACCTTCGTCCTGCCCTGCGGACTCGCGCGCGAGACGGCCCCGGAGAACCCGCAGCGTCCCGGAATTCCCGAGAGTCCCAGCCTGCAAGGACTCGGGACGGGCGTGATCCCCGTGCTCGAGATGCTGCTGCAGGACTATCCGGACGAACTGATCGTGATGCCCTGCTGGCCAGAGAATGTGCCGGTGGACTTCACGCTGTACAGCCCTTACGCCGGCCGTGTGGAAGTGCAATACAGACCCGGCGATACGTTACGCGTTGCAACGCAGCGCGAGATCCGCGTGCGCACCGCAGTCGGCGGCTCGGCAAAGCTTCAAGTCGAACGACTGCACGCCGGAGGACGCTGAACCGCTTACCTCGCGAAACAGAAGGTCTGCTAGTCGCCCGGCACGAAGGGACACGGGAGATTTGGGTATCATGCCAATGACACAACAGGAGCAACTCGATGAGTCATGAGACTCGAGGTCATCGCACCACGATACGGACTCGACAAGAGGTGAACGCACGTCTCGTGACGGGCACCCTCTGTCTTCTCGTCACTGCCATGTTGCTCACGTCATTCGCCACATTGCTCGCCGCCGACGTGGACAACAACGTACTCCCGGATGGTACGGTCTTCCGCCCTTGGGAACCGCCGCGGCATCACGCGCACACGTATCACGTCGCGCAAAACAATCCGCAGGCCAACGACGAGAATCCCGGTACAGCGGATCGGCCGTGGCGAACTATCGGCAAGGCCGCGACCACGCTTCAGGCCGGCGAGCGGGTGATCGTCCACCACGGTGTGTATCGTGAGTGGGTCCGGCCGGAACGCGGCGGCACGGGACCCGACCAGATGATCTGGTACGAGGCCGCACCCGGCGAGGATGTGCAAATCAAAGGCTCCGAGGTCTGGTCGCCCGAGTGGCAGGCGACGGACGGCGCGTGGCGAGCAGCGCTCGATCCAAAACTCTGCCTTGGCGAAAACCCGTTCGCGCTGGAGAACTTCCCGGTCCAACCGTCGCCCGAGTGGAAACGATTCGCGAGCATGGAGTTGCGCCGGGGGCAACTGTTCCTGGATGGCAAGCCGCTGACGCAGGTGGCAACGCGTGAGGAGTTGGTTCAGGCTGAGGATTCTTTCTGGGTCGAACCGGATGGCAACGCGCTCCAGGTTCGGCTGATTGGCGGCGCATCGCCCCAGGGCCGCAGCTTCGAGTTGACCTGTCGCGAGCAGGTCTTCGCGCCGGTCCATCGCGGACTTAACTATATCGGTGTCTCCGGGTTCCGCATCTTCCACGCGGCCAATGCAGTGCCGATCCCACTGCCCCAACGCGGCGCTCTCAGCGCAACTGCGGGCCATCACTGGATCATCGAAGACTGCGAGATCGGCCACGCCAACACGATCGGCATCGACCTCGGCGGCCAATGGTGGACGCTGCCAGGCAACGACCGCCAGGGCTGGCACATCGTCCGCCGCTGCCACGTCCACCACTGCGGCGTGGCCGGCATCTGCGGCTGGCACAACAGGGCTAACCAGTGCTACCTGATCGAGGACAACCTGGTCACCGACTGCGGTTGGATGCCAATCACCCACCACTACGAAACGGCCGGGGTGAAGATTCACTACACAGTCAACTGTCTGTTTCGACGCAACGTGTTGCTCCGCAATCGCCACTCGGCGGCGCTCTGGTTCGACGGCTTCAGCACCAACACGCGCATCACGCAGAACGTGTTCTACGACACCAGCGACTCGCCGTTTGGCTCGATCTTCATCGAAGTCACGCAGGGCCCGAACCTGGTGGACAACAACCTGATCGTCAGCTCGCGCAGCCACGGCATCTATGAGCACGATTCGGCCCGGATGCTGATACTGCAGAACCTGATCGCCAGCGGCACCGGCGCGGCGGTCTACCTCAACTTGGGTGACCCCAACCGGAAGTTCAACGACACGCATCCGCAGGAGTTGCACCGGGTGTACGGCAACCTGCTGGCCGGATTCGAGAGCTACCTCACTTTTCCAACCGATACGAGCCGTTCCGACTTCAACGTCCTCGGCGGGTTGGTGGCGGCCCAAGACAAGCCCTTCGAGATACAGGGCACGGGGCGCAGCACGCGTGCCGAGTGGGTGGCGATGGGCCACGATGTCAAGTCCGTGGAACTCGCGTTGCAGGTCACTTTCGACCCAGACCGTCTGGAACTGCGGGTCACAGCGCCGGCCGGCGCGAAGGTGCCGAGCTATGAGCCCTGCGTGCTGACGCCCGGCATCCCGCCGGCAGACAAACTCTTTGACCAGAACTTCGTCCAGCCGGTGGACTATCAAATCGGCTCCGAGTATGCGTCAATGGAGCGACTGTTGCAGGCCGACCTGTTGGGCCGCAGGCGTTCGCCGGGCCACTTCGAGGTGGGACCGCTCGTCGAACTTCCCTGGGACGGCTCGGCGATCAAAGTCGATCCGCGGCGGACGGGGAAGTAACGAAAGAAAAACGTCTTCACCGAACGATGGCTTTGCCGAGCAACATTCCGCGATGATGAATGACCATGCCAACGTGCTGAGCATGCGGTAGATGTTGCCAGCGCGCCCTACGATACATACGACTCGGTGTACGGCGAAATCGCCGCTTACGCCGTCCCCCACCCAGCCTCGTTTGGCGACAAACGCTGAACGGTGTTCTGGCCGATGTCAAAAGGTAATCGTTACCCCCGTTTCTTCGCGGAGAAGATCATGAACCGAATTGTCAAGACGATGAGCTCGTTCATCGGCGTATACTTGGTCTGCTCGGCAACGGTGGCTGCGGCCGCTGAGCCGTCACCGCGCAACAACCATGTCATCGAGATCGACCACCCGGTTCTGACGCCAGAGGAAGGCCTGCTGCTGGGCAACGGCGACCTGTCGGTCAGCGTCTACCAAGCGGCCGACAAGATCATCTGGCGGTTTGGCAAGGGCGACGTGTGGGATCGCCGATTGGATTTGAGCGAGGACCCCACGCCGGCCCACATCGACGAGGTCGCGCACGGCATCGAGGTGGAAGGTTGGAAGTGCGGACCCTACGGCGGCCCGGTCGAGGCGACGCGAGGAACAGCGAATCCCCAGCGAATGCGGGAGATCTGTCAGAGCTGTCCGCCCAGTTACGTCCAGCGACCGTACCCGTGCCCCAAACCGGTCGGCGAACTGGCACTGCACTTCCCGCTCGATCTGCCGGGCATGAAAGTGCGCCAGTGCCTGACGATTGAA
>Ga0194120_10005365_pt1 | contig 19009 bp, 12 predicted proteins | sample TA2MahCa65mmetaG_FD_148642 | JGI IMG/M metagenome (GOLD analysis project Ga0194120, IMG submission 148642) | Freshwater microbial communities from Lake Tanganyika, Tanzania - TA2015019 Mahale Deep Cast 65m | ecosystem: Environmental > Aquatic > Freshwater > Lake | place: Tanzania: Lake...
GAACTTCAGTTCCAGATGACTAGAATGAGGGAGCTTGAGGACTCGGCTAAACGAAGTGACCGCCTGCCGCTTTTTCAGTAGTAAGCGGGATGTCAATCACTCTGAAGATTGCTGAGCTATAAAAGCCTTAGTCGTTCTTCGAGATCTCAGAATTTTCTTCAGCAAATTCTGAGTTAGGCGCCGTCTCCAAAGCTGCCGTTTGCTTAGACTGGGCGTCAATCTTACCTGGCCAGCTTTTCCATACAAAAAATATTATACCGCCACCAACAACCGCAAATAGTCCATAAACGAACAGCCACTGGTCGGACTCACCTACTGAAAATCCATACTGGCCAATATATTCTTTGAGCCCATTGTCGCTTGTTGCCTTAACAATGATAAAATAGCTGCCCTCTTTTGCAAACTTATGAGAGAAACTAACGGTGTTCTTTTTTTTGAGATATTTATCAGCCGGCAATATCGCAACTGTATTGCCAATCAAATCGTCACGCCAATCTTTTTGATTGAGATTTTTAATTATAAAAGCCTCAATATTCATATCATTTAGTTCAGCCTGGCGCGCATCCAGTATAATCATTGTTGAGCCGACATCGTCGATGTGCTGACAAAAGATTGCATCCGATTTACCCTCTTGAAATGCACTAAACATCATTTCGGTTGGGCCGACATTAAAGATACAGTTTCGCGGATGCTCTGCTTTAATTTGCGCGGAAAGAACGCTAGGAAACAAACAAGATATAAATAGCAAGAAAACTATGCGCATGGACGTTCTTCCGCGACTGTCTAAAGCAAAGACCGCTTTCAGTCCTGACATCAAATAGATACAGGATTTTATTAATCCACCAGTTCGCAGAAATAAACTTTAGTAATCGATTAAAGACTAATTGGACCTGTTAACGAATGACCGCAGAATTGCTAATAAAAACAGTATGATAAATTCACTGATTCCGTCGCTTTTTAAGAAAAAGATGATCGCTCAGATTAGCACGATCCAATTCGCTCAGGCGCTTAGTGATCGTGACGCGACTACCGAGAGCGCTGTTCTGAACCACTCGCCTCACACGACAGCGTCAAGTCCGCTTAACCTGATCCAGTGAAAAAAAATAAAGCCTATCACCCATTTGATCTCATCGCCCCATTGAAGAAGATATCGTTCGATCAAGCAAATTGAAGATAAAGAATGAGTCCTTAGGTGCAAATTGATAGAAGTTAAAATTTCTCTCAATACAAAAAAGCAGCTGCCGTCTCTGCTTGAGATCATAGATGAATGTAGCAGAAAGGTCCTAAAGGCTCGTAATTTATAAAAGGACGCCAAGCCGACGCAACAAGGGCACTAAGGCCAGATAACAAATTGCCGTTGCAAAAATTGAAATCATCAGGCTTGTCCAAAAAGCCATGCCATAACGTAACAACCCGGCAAAAAGCGGGAAAAGCAAAAGCGACGGGATAATCAGCCAGAAGATTTGTTCAGAAAGCTCCGCAATCTTAGCAGGCGCCTCGCCTTCTACACGCAACCAAATGAATGCAAGCAGCGAGGTCATTGGAAGCGAGGCGATTAAAGCAGCGAAGCCAGAGGAGCGTTTCGCCACTTCCGATATGACAACGATCACCAAAGCGGAAAGCGATATTTTGACGAGGTAATAGAGCATAGGAAGGGGCATAGACGCCAAAACGCCCCAAGAGCAAGCGCTTTTGTTCAGCTATTCTCAGACAAAACTAATAATGCAGGCCGCCCATAATGAATTAACCCATTCTTCCCTTTTTACGGCTAGTTTTGCACCCTGAGCGCTATGCTTATAGATGTAGGCTAGCCGCAACCAACGCGTCAGCCGCCAAATTCTCTAAGGAACCCAAATGCCCATGTCTTTGCCGTCGACCCGAAACTTTATCATTGCCACAGCGTCCCTGCTTGCTCTTGCGCTTGCCGGCTGTAACGCAAACCAGTCAATCGACGCTGGAGCTCAGCAAGGCGTGCCCGCAACCCCTCCAAAAATTGCAGCGGAACGACTTGTCGGGCGCTGGGGCGTCGCCGCCTACCACCAAGACAGCGCACGTCAGCGCACCGAAGCGGAAGCCCGCCGGCAATGCAGCAATCCCTATACAATTAAAGCGGGACAAAATGGCGGCGTCGTGATGCACCTAGCCGATCAATCAGAGCCACAGGAACTATTCCTAAAGGGAAGCGCCAGCGGCTCAACCTACCTTGGACCAGCCGGAATGGCGGCTGTTTCCGCCGACCGTGAAATTGTCGCAATTTCGGACAATTCTTTCACCATCAAATGGGTCAGCCCTGACAATTCGAGCCGCTACGGCACAATGGTCTACATTCGCTGCCCGTGATCTGAAGTCGTGAGGCGGGGCTCAAGGCCCCCCGCGATTATTCACAAAAGGATAGCGATGAAAATCATCAACTTGCATTCCCTATGCCTGGCGGCGGCTGCCGCCTGGCTGTTCTGGAACCCAGCTGCCAAAGCAGATCCTGCGGATGCATCCGACCCACAAGTCGATATGCAAATTGATGACCAGCCCGGATATCAACCAAGCGCCGAGGAAGAGCAACTTGCTGGACCTTTCGAACGCCAGATTGTTTTTTTTCGCACCACTGAAGCCCCTGGCACAATCGTCGTCCACACGGCCGATCGCTATCTCTATCTTGTGCAACCTAATAATCGCGCGATCCGCTATGGCATCGGCGTAGGTCGTGACGGCTTCCAGTGGGCCGGCATCCGCAAAATTATTCAAAAACAAGAATGGCCCGATTGGCGCCCGCCGCCAGAAATGATCCAACGCCAGCCCTATTTGCCGCGCTTTATGGCCGGCGGCCCAGGTAATCCAATGGGTGCACGCGCGCTCTACATTGGCGGCACAGTTTATCGCATCCATGGCACCAACCAGCCACAAACAATCGGCCATGCCGTCTCCTCTGGCTGCTTCCGCCTGGTGAATGCTGACGTCACCGATCTTTATGACCGCGTTCCGGTCGGAACAAAGATCGTCGTGAAACAAGCCGCCGATCTCTAATCCTTTCATCCATCACTCAAAGAGGCTTTCAATGCGCTTTTTTCAAAAAGGCATCACGTCGGCGGCTGTTTTCGGCGCCCTCACCCTTCTCACCTCATTCGGGGCTCAAGCCTCAACGCTCGACATTGTAAAACAGCGCGGATCGCTGATCTGCGGCGTGAGCAATGGCATCACAGGTTTTTCCATCTCCGATGAAAAAGGCGCCTGGAGCGGCTTTGACGTTGATTTCTGTCGCGCTGTCGCTTCGGCAATTTTTGGCGACGCGACAAAGGTGCAGTTCGTTCCTGTCAAAGCAGACGAGCGCTTTGCTGCGCTGAAAGAAAATAAATTTGATCTTCTTTCTCGAAACTCAACCTGGTCATTTTCTAATGAAGTTGAGCAAGGACTACTGTTTGCTGGCGTAACTTATTACGATGGGCAAGGTTTTTTGGTTTCCAAAAAACGTAAAGTTACCTCAGCGCTTGAACTCGACGGTAGCAAAATTTGCGTCAAGAACGGCACAAATAGCGAAGCAAATGTTGCAGATTATTTTAAAAGCAACCGTATGAAATTTGAGCCGATACGTTTTGAAACGATGAAAGAAATCATCGACGCCTATCAGGCCAATAAATGCGATGTTATCAGCAGCGATGTCTCGCAGCTTTACGCTGAGCGCTTGGGTCTTACAAAACCCAATGAGAATGTGATTTTAGCAGACGTAATTTCCAAAGAGCCACTTGGCCCTGCCGTACGCCAAGGCGACGATCAATGGCTGAACCTTGTTAAATGGGTTAATTACGCCATGCTCAATGCAGAAGAGCTTGGCATAACAAAATCCAATGTCGCACAAGCCAAACAATCTCAAAAACCCGCCGTTAGACGTCTCATTGGCGCAGAAGGCGATATCGGCAAGCAGCTTGGCCTCTCGCCCGATTGGGCTCTCAACATCATCAAAAATGTTGGTAATTACGGCGAGACATTAGAAAAAAACGTTGGCGGCAAATCAAAACTCGGCATTGCCCGCGGCCTCAATCAGCTTTGGACAATGGGCGGCATTCAATACGCGCCGCCATTGCGCTAACTCCGTCATTCAGCGCCGCGCCAACAGAAGCGGCGCTGAATACCGCAACCCTGCGCGATGCTCCGGCCTGCAGACATCTGTTGAAAAAGTTGCTGTCAACGCCGCCTCGACAGAAAGCCGGGCGCATGGCAGAAACCTGGCCGACTCTCTCCCTATCGGCGGCCCATGACCGACATAGACCAATTAGAACAAACAACGCTCCAGCAAATTAGCCAAGCTCATGACGAGACGGCGCTCGAAGCAGCGCGCCTTGCCGCCCTGGGCAAAAAAGGCGCGATCTCTGCTTTGCTCGCGACCCTTGGAAAAATGTCGCCGGAACAACGTAAAACTGAAGGCGCTAGAATTAATGCGCTGAAGGAAAAAGCCAATCTTGCCCTTGCCGCCAAACGTGATGAACTTGAGGAAAAAACGCTCGCCGCTCGCCTAAAGGCTGAAGCAGTTGACGTTACCCTACCTGCTGCGCCCAGCGGGCTAGACGCAGGACGCATTCACCCAATATCTCAGGTGCTCGAAGAACTCACGGCGATATTTGCAGACATGGGATTTTCTGTTGCAGAAGGTCCAGACATTGAAACAGATGATTACAATTTTACTAAATTAAATTTTCCTGAAGGCCACCCCGCACGAGAAATGCAGGACACTTTTTTTCTCGCTCCTAGTGGAGAAGAAAAGAAGCTTCTGCGCACCCACACTAGCCCGGTGCAAGTGCGCACAATGCTGACGGAAAAACCACCTATACGCATCATTTGTCCGGGGCGGGTCTATCGATGTGATTTTGACCAAACACATACGCCAATGTTTCATCAAATCGAAGGCCTCGTTATCGACGAGACCACGCATCTTGGTCATCTCAAATGGGTATTGGAAGAATTCCTGAAAACTTTTTTTGAAGTCAAAGGCGTTAAACTCCGCTTCCGTCCTTCATTCTTTCCTTTCACAGAACCCTCAATGGAAGTTGATGTGCAATGCAGACGCCAAGGCGGTGAAATTCGTTTTGGCGAGGGCGAGGATTGGATGGAGATTCTTGGATGCGGAATGGTCCATCCGAATGTATTGAGAAATTGCGGCCACGATCCGGAAATTTTCCAAGGCTTCGCCTTTGGCGTTGGCATCGATCGTCTTGCAATGCTGAAATATGGCATGTCCGATCTTCGCGCTTTCTTCGAAGCAGATTCTCGTTGGCTCGACCATTATGGCTTCCGCCCATTAGATATTCCGTCGCTATTAGGGGGATTGAGCGCCTAAGGCTCATGGAAAACTAAATGAAATTCACCCTATCCTGGCTGAAGGATCATCTAGAAACCTCAGCATCGCTAACTGAGATTGTCGAAACGCTAACGCGCATCGGCTTAGAAGTCGAACATGTGCATGATCCTGCCGCACAACTAAAAGACTTTATCATTGCACATGTTATCGACGCGAAACCTCACCCTAATGCAGATCGCCTGCGTGTTTGCTTGGTTGAAACTGGAACGGGCGCGCCCATACAAGTTGTCTGCGGCGCCCCCAATGCGCGCGCAGGCCTTAAAACAGTTTTTTCAGCGCCAGGCACGTATATACCGGCTAAAAAAATCACACTCGGCAAAGGCGTTATTCGCGGCGTTGAATCGCTTGGCATGTTGTGCTCTGCGGCCGAATTGGAACTCTCAAACGACCACGAGGGCATCATCGAACTGCCGGAAGATGCGCCGATTGGAGAAATATACGCGCAGTGGGCCGGCTTTGACGATCCTGTTATTGAGATTAATTTAACGCCCAATCGCCCAGACGCCGCCGGTGTCTTTGGCATCGCGCGCGACCTAGCCGCGGCAGGAATAGGCGTTCTTAAAACAAAGCCGATCCAGCCCAATGAAGGCTCATTCCCCTGTCCAACAAAAATCTCTTCTGCTCTTTCTGATGCGGATTCTTCGCTAGCGCCGCTCTTTGGACTGAGATTGATCAAGGGGGTCAAAAACGGCTCTAGCCCTCAGTGGCTTCAAGATCGGTTGCGCGCAATTGGCTTAAGACCAATCAACAGTTTGGTGGACATCACGAATTTTCTTACCTTTGATCAAGCGCGTCCTTTGCATGTTTTTGATGCAAAAAAGATCAAAGGCGACCTTACGATTCGACGAGCCAATAATGGAGAAACCCTTACTGCGCTCGATGGCAAAACTTATGAACTTGATCACACAATGGTTGTCATCAGCGATGCAAACGGCGTTGAGTCCATCGCCGGCGTCATGGGCGGCGCAGCTACCGGCTGCGATGACGAGACAACAGATGTTTTGCTTGAAACAGCCTTATGGGACCCACACAATATTGCTCAGACCGGACGCAAATTGGGCATCTCCAGTGATGCGCGATATCGTTTTGAACGCGGCGTTGACCCTGCTTTTGCAATTCCAGGAGCTGAACTCGCAACACAACTCATTTTAAAATACTGCGGCGGCGAAGCCTCTCATCTAACTCTATTGGGCTCAAACCCACCAGCCAACAGAGTGGTCAATTTTCCCTGGAGAGAAACCTCGCGTTTGACGGGTGTGGACACGCCCATCAAACACGCCACCTCATTGCTCGAAGGATTAGGCTTCCAAGTTAGGGACAATGGCCTGCAAGCTGAGATTACAATTCCCAGCTGGCGGCCCGATGTTACGAGCAAAGCAGATATCGTTGAGGAAATATTCCGCCTCTCAGGCGTGGATAATGTGCCTTCAACGCCATTACCGCGCCTTGAGGCCATTACGTCCACAACGCTTACGCTGCTTCAAAAACGCGCTCGCGTTTCAAGGCGCGCTTTAGCAACGCAAGGCTTAGCAGAAGCCATTACCTGGTCTTTTATTTCAAAAGAACAGGCGAAGATTTTTGGCGGCGGAGCAGAAATGTTAGAGCTCGCTAATCCAATTTCTGCAGAGCTGTCATCAATGCGACCGAGCTTATTGCCCGGCCTTGCTTGCGCGGCGCAACGCAATGTTGCGCGCGGTCTCAATGAACAAGCGCTGTTTGAAGTTGGACAAATTTTCCTTGACGCGTCTGAAACGGGCCAACGCCTTGCCGTCGCAGCTATTCGGCGCGGCCTCAGCGGCGCAGGCCGACATTGGCGTCAGAATACGAAACGCGCCGATGTTTTTGACGCCAAGGCTGATGTCTTGTCGCTTTTGCAAAGCTTAGGCGTGACAATCGCAGGACTGCAAATTGCCCCGTGTAGCGTTCCTTGGTTTCATCCTGGCCGCTCAGCAACATTACAATTTGGCCCTAAAGCGATCATTGGTCACTTTGGAGAATTGCATCCACGCGCGCTCAAGACGCTCGATATAGAAGGCGACGTCAGTGGATTTGAGATCATACTCAATGCCCTTCCAGCGCCAAAAATTAAACCGACTAAAATGAAACCGAAACTGGAGATCTCAGATCTTCAGCCGCTCACGCGTGATTTTGCATTTATTGTTGATCAAACAGCAAAGGCGGGAGATCTCTTGAAAGCTGTCGCAAGCGCCGACCGAGAACTCATTACCTCAACGTCAATATTTGACGTCTATGACGGAACCGGCGTTCCAGCGGGGAAAAAATCGATTGGCGTCGCTGTTACCCTCCAACCGCGAGAAAAAACGCTCACAGACGCTGAAATTGAAACTGTCGCCCAAAAAATTATTACTGAAGCGCAAAGAAAAACTCAGGCGACTTTGAGATAAGATGATCAAGACCTCTCCTCTCTTGTTCGTGGCAGCGCTTTTAATCCTCAAGACGGCAGAGGTCGCGCCGCGCTCAATTGACGACTGCGAAAAAATTAAAGAGGCCGAAGCTTATAATCTTTGTCTTGCCTCTTTCGGTCCTGTCCGAGGTCAGCACAACAAAACTTATCCCGGTCTCGCCAACGACGGCGCGGCTTCTGCTGGCGGCAGACAAGCCCTCCCGCCCACTTCTCGGCTGGGCGTTAGCGGACGGCACAGCGTGAACCGGAGTCACTTGGGCCGCATGCGGCTCGAATTAAAGCCTAAACATCGTTAAACGGAACTCAGAACCCCTCAAACTCCCTGCGCGAGATAAATTTATCGCTTGGCAAATACGTCTGGCGAGATTAAGAAACCCGTTCCGGGGCTGATAGAAGAATCTACAGCCTCGTTTTCAGTGTTGAGCTTCCGCTAGAATCATAAGCATAATCAATGTCTTGCGATAATAGCGGCGGATAGGCCGGCGGAACCGGGGCCTTGCCTCGTGTCCTGTTCGGTCATGTCCTGTCCGAGACTGCCGGCGCACGCGAGGGGTTTTCTACCCCACAGCGGCTCAATCGGCCCGAAAAAAAAATGGGACTTCCATTGTTTTTGTGGGCGGCCTGCACAGACGGGGAAACCGTAAATTTCGGTCGTTCGCGGAAACTCCGCTAGCGTCCTTCGATTTTGGTTCACGCCCCTTCAACCGCCGTTTTTTACGTCGGGGACAGGATCTACGGCGCCGATTGTCCCGCATTGTGCGGAAACAGACAAGCGGCATGTCGCAACCGGCGGGCTCGGCCCGCCAGTGGAGAGAGCAACCGTGGACAGAGCGGAAAAAAAAGAAGCGGTCGCGGCGCTACGTGAAGTCTTAACCAAGACTGGCGTTGTTGTCGTCGCCCATTACTCTGGCCTAACCGTGGCCCAGATGCAGGATTTGCGAAAGCAGGCCCGCAATGCTGGCGCAACAGTTCAGGTCGCAAAGAACCGCCTTGCCAAAATCGCTCTCGATGGCGTTGACGTCGCTTCCATCGCGCCCCTCCTCAAGGGGCCGACCCTGATCGCCTATTCAGACGATCCGGTAGCGGCGCCAAAAGTCGCCGTGGCTTTCGCTAAGGACAATGACAAATTCGTCATTCTTGGCGGCGCTATGGGCAAAACAGCGCTCAATCCGGATAGCGTGAAGTCGCTTGCGACCATGCCATCCCTCGACGAACTGCGCGCAAAGATCGTGGGCCTCATCCAGGCGCCTGCGACAAAGATCGCTCAGCTCTCGACCGCGCCAGCCGCCAAGCTTGCGCGCGTATTTGGGGCCTATGCCAATCGAGACGCGGCCTAACAAGGCGCGCCTACCCATACAGAACCAAATTCAAAGGACGTAAATCATGGCAAATCTTGAAAAGATCGTTGAAGAGCTCTCCGCCCTCACCGTTCTTGAAGCGGCCGAATTGGCTAAGCTTCTTGAAGAGAAGTGGGGCGTCTCTGCCGCGGCCGCTGTTGCGGTAGCCGCCGCTCCTGGCGCTGGCGCTGCTGCAGGCGGGGCTCCTGCTGAGGAAAAGACTGAATTCAACGTCATCCTCGCTTCGGCTGGCGACAAGAAAATTGAAGTTATTAAAGAAGTTCGCGGCATAACCGGCCTCGGACTAAAGGAAGCCAAGGATCTTGTCGAAGGCGCGCCAAAGCCGCTGAAGGAAGGCGCTTCCAAAGAAGAGGCTGAAAAGATCAAGGCGACGCTTGAAAAGGTCGGCGCCAAAGTCGAGCTTAAATAATTTTTTGCCGCCTTCGGGCGATGCAAAAAGAATAAGCGCGGTCCCGGCTTTCAGTCGGGGCCGTGCGCAGTTGAGAGAAGCGCTGCGGTTACCCTAACCATCAGGCGCAAGACGGGGCGAAGGACGGCTCACCTTGAGACGTTGGCCCATAATGCAAGAAGAGGCTGAAAAGCGACATGGCTCAGACGATGGCCCAAACGTCAGCACGCAAATTCACTGGTCGCAAGCGCATCCGTAAATTTTTCGGTCATATCCGCGAAGCTGCGACAATGCCGAACCTGATCGAGATACAAAAAGCCTCCTACGATCAATTCCTTCTTGTTGACGAGCCAAAAGGCGGACGTCCAGACGAAGGGCTTCAATCCGTTTTCAAATCTGTTTTTCCAATATCGGATTTTTCACAAGTCTCTTTGCTTGAATTTGTCCGCTATGAATTTGAAGCGCCAAAATATGATGTTGACGAGTGTCGTCAACGCGGCATGACGTTCGCTGCGCCTCTCAAAGTGACGTTAAGGCTGATTGTATTTGATGTTGATCCCGACACACAGGCAAAATCCGTAAAAGACATTAAAGAGCAAGATGTCTACATGGGCGACATGCCCTTTATGACGTCGAACGGCACCTTTATTGTGAACGGCACTGAACGCGTCATCGTTTCACAGATGCATCGTTCTCCTGGCGTCTTTTTCGATCATGATAAAGGCAAGAGCCATTCCTCCGGCAAACTCCTCTTTGCCGCACGCATCATTCCCTACCGTGGCTCTTGGCTCGACATTGAATTCGACGCCAAGGACATCGTTTACGCCCGCATTGATCGCCGTAGAAAGATTCCTGTCACCTCATTGCTTTATGCTTTAGGTCTCGACGGCGAGGAAATCTTATCGACCTTCTACAAGACCATCACCTACACTGCGGATGGCGAAAATTGGCGCATGCCATTCGACGCCGAACGGATCAAGGGGGTCAAAGCTGTTTCAGATATGATTGACGCCGACACCGGCAAAGTCATTCTTGAAGCTGGCAAAAAACTCGCTGTTCGCGCCGCGCGTCAACTTGCGGAAAAAGGCGTCAAAGCAGTCCGTGTGCCTAGCGAGGACCTTTACGGCCAATATCTCGCGCAAGATCTCTTCGACCCCAATACGGGCGAAATCTTCTCTGAGGCTGGCGATGAAATCACCGCCAAAACGCTCCCTTTGCTGATCGAGAAGGGCTTTGACGAACTGCCTATTCTCGACATCGACCATATTAATATTGGTCCTTACATTCGTAATACCTTAGCAATCGATAAAAACAGCAATCGCGAAGAAGCCCTGTTTGATATTTACCGCGTCATGCGCCCCGGCGAGCCGCCGACAATGGACACCGCCGAGGCGATGTTCCATTCGCTCTTCTTTGATGCGGAGCGCTATGATCTCTCGGCCGTCGGCCGCGTAAAAATGAACATGCGCCTTGATCTTGATGCGCCCGACACCACCCGTACGCTGCGCCGCGAAGATATTCTCGCTGTTGTGAAAGCCCTAGTGGACTTACGAGACGGCCGCGGCGAAATTGACGATATCGATCATCTGGGCAATCGTCGCGTACGCTCTGTCGGCGAGCTGATGGAAAATCAATATCGGCTCGGTCTTTTGCGTATGGAGCGCGCCATTAAAGAACGCATGTCCTCTGTCGATATCGACACGGTCATGCCGCAAGATCTGATCAATGCGAAACCAGCGGCAGCAGCGGTACGTGAATTTTTTGGCTCCTCGCAGCTGTCACAATTTATGGATCAAACCAACCCTCTTTCTGAGATCACGCATAAGCGCCGGCTCTCCGCTCTGGGACCTGGCGGCCTAACGCGCGAGCGCGCAGGCTTTGAAGTGCGTGACGTGCACCCAACGCATTATGGCCGCATCTGTCCAATTGAGACGCCGGAAGGTCCAAACATTGGTCTGATTAATTCACTGGCTACTTTTGCGCGCGTTAATAAATACGGCTTTATCGAAGCGCCTTATCGTCGCGTGCGCGATGGCAAGGTGACTGGAGAAGTCGCCTATCTCTCTGCGATGGAGGAAGCAAAATATCACGTAGCGCAGGCCAATGCGCCCGTTGATAAAAACGGCGCCCTGACCGAAGATCTCGTTCTTTGTCGTCACGCCGGCGATGTGATGCTCGTTCCACGCGAAAAAGTCGACGCGATGGACGTATCGCCAAAGCAGCTCGTTTCTGTCGCCGCCGCGCTTATTCCATTTCTTGAAAACGACGACGCTAATCGCGCCCTGATGGGCTCGAACATGCAAAGACAAGCTGTGCCGCTCGTAAAAGCTGATGCGCCGCTTGTTGGCACTGGCATGGAGCCAGTTGTTGCGCGTGACTCTGGCGCTGCAATCGCGGCGCGCCGCACCGGCGTCGTTGATCAAATCGACGCGACACGTATCGTTATTCGCGCGACGGAAGAGCAGGATCCAGCTAAGCCTGGTGTCGATATTTATCGTTTGATGAAATATCAGCGCTCCAACCAGTCAACTTGCATCAATCAAAAACCCTTAGTGCGCGTTGGCGATATTGTGCAGCGAGGCGATATTATCGCCGACGGTCCCTCGACTGACCTTGGCGATCTAGCATTAGGCCGCAACGTCCTTGTCGCGTTCATGCCCTGGAATGGCTATAATTTTGAAGACTCAATTCTTCTCAATGAACGCATTGTGAAAGACGATGTCTTTACCTCTATTCACATTGATGAATTCGAGGTGATGGCGCGCGATACAAAACTGGGACCAGAAGAAATCACGCGAGATATCCCTAACGTCTCGGAAGAAACGCTTAAGAATCTCGACGAAGCCGGCATTGTCTATATCGGCGCTGAAGTGCAAGCGGGCGATATTCTTGTTGGCAAAATCACGCCAAAGGGCGAAAGCCCCATGACGCCAGAAGAAAAACTGCTGCGCGCTATTTTCGGCGAAAAAGCTTCAGATGTGCGCGACACCTCGCTGCGCGTTCCGCCTGGCGTACAAGGCACCATCGTTGAAGTGCGCGTTTTTAATCGTCATGGCGTAGACAAAGATGAACGCGCACAGGCAATTGAACGCGAAGAAATCGAACGCCTAGCCAAGGATAGAGACGATGAGCTCGCTATTCTTGATCGTAACGTTTATGCGCGTATTGCTGAAACGCTGATTGGCAAAAAAGGCATCGCCGGTCCGAAAAGTTTCAACAAAGGCGAAATCCTCACACAAGCTATTCTTGACGAATATCCTCGCTCACAGTGGTGGACATTTGTTGTTGAGGACGATTCCTTGATGGCCTCTATTGAAGCCGTTCGAAAGCAATATGACGAATCTAAGAAAGGTTTAGAAAATCGCTTCTTAGATAAGGTGGAAAAACTCCAGCGGGGCGATGAATTGCCTCCTGGCGTGATGAAGATGGTCAAGGTCTTTGTCGCTGTTAAACGTAAAATACAGCCCGGCGACAAAATGGCCGGACGTCACGGCAATAAAGGCGTTGTATCTCGAATTGTGCCACAAGAAGACATGCCCTTCCTGGAAGACGGCACGCCTGTAGATATTGTTCTCAATCCTCTCGGCGTTCCCAGCCGCATGAACGTTGGACAGATTCTAGAAACCCATTTGGGCTGGGCGTGCGCAGGTCTTGGTAAACAGGTCGGCCAAGCCGTCGACGCCTATCTCCGCAGCAAGGATGTAAAACCCTTACGCAAGAAGCTGATCGATATTTATGGCGCGGATGACGAGCTAACAAAACTCGACGAGGCGACTGTTCTGTCAATTGGTAAAGATTTGCGTCGCGGGGTTCCAATCGCAACACCGGTCTTTGATGGCGCGCGTGAAAAAGACATCGTTGAGATGCTAACGGAAGCAGGGCTCGCTTCCTCTGGCCAAGTTACCTTATTTGACGGACGCACTGGCGAAGCCTTCGACCGTAAAGTAACGGTTGGCTTCATCTACATGCTGAAACTGCATCATCTCGTCGACGACAAGATCCATGCGCGCTCAATTGGTCCCTACTCTCTCGTTACGCAGCAACCGCTGGGCGGCAAGGCGCAGTTTGGCGGTCAGCGCTTTGGCGAAATGGAAGTCTGGGCGCTCGAAGCCTATGGCGCGGCCTATACGCTGCAAGAAATGTTGACGGTTAAATCGGATGACGTCGCCGGCCGCACGAAAGTCTATGAGTCCATCGTGCGCGGCGACGACACGTTTGAATCCGGCATTCCTGAAAGCTTCAACGTCTTGATCAAAGAAATGCGATCGCTGGCGCTTAATGTCGAACTGACTAATGCTGCGCCTGAAGAAGAGGAAGAAGCGGAAGAGCCAGCAAGCCCTGCGCCTGCTGAAGCCGCTGAGTAAGCGTTCAATTTTAAAATGATACCAACAGCGCCCTTTCGTCTCACGGAAGGGCAATCAGGCGACAAGACTTTCGACCGGCTGGATCCGCACAACGCACTCCATTCCGCGTCCAGGAGAAGAAAATGAATCAGCAAGAGGTCATGAATCTCTTCAACCCGGTTGTAGCAGCGCAAGCTTTCGACCAGATTCAGATATCCATCGCCAGCCCGGAGAAAATCCTCTCTTGGTCATTTGGCGAGATCAAAAAACCTGAAACGATTAATTATCGTACCTTCAAACCTGAGCGCGACGGCTTATTCTGCGCGCGTATTTTTGGTCCCATAAAAGATTACGAATGCTTGTGCGGCAAGTACAAGCGCATGAAATATAAAGGCGTCATTTGTGAAAAATGCGGCGTCGAAGTTACCCTCGCGCGCGTACGTCGCGACAGAATGGGACATATTTCACTTGCCGCGCCCGTTGCGCATATTTGGTTTTTAAAATCCCTGCCTTCCCGCATCGGTCTTTTGCTCGACATGACGCTAAAAGATCTCGAGCGTATTCTCTATTTTGAATCTTACATTGTTATTGATCCGGGCCTGACCCCACTGAAAGAGCGCCAGCTTCTTTCCGAAGAGGAATATCTGCAGGCGCAAGATGAATATGGCCAAGACACATTCACGGCCATGATTGGAGCTGAAGCAATCCGTCGGATGTTGGAGTCGATGGATCTTGAGGCTATCGCCGCGAGCTTGCGCGTTGAAATCGCGGAAGCAACAACTTCACTCAAGCCGAAAAAACTCGCCAAACGTCTGAAAATCATTGAAGCCTTCATCCAATCTGGCAATAAGCCTGAATGGATGATCTTGAAGGAAGTGCCGGTCATCCCCCCGGATTTGCGTCCGCTGGTGCCACTTGATGGCGGCCGTTTCGCTACTTCTGACCTGAATGATCTGTATCGCCGCGTCATCAACCGCAACAATCGATTGAAGCGGCTGATTGAATTGCGCGCGCCCGATATCATTATTCGAAATGAAAAGCGCATGCTGCAGGAAGCTGTTGATGCGCTATTTGATAATGGCCGCCGCGGTCGCGTGATTACAGGCGCCAATAAGCGCCCGCTTAAATCTCTTGCTGATATGCTAAAAGGCAAGCAAGGCCGCTTCCGTCAAAATCTCTTGGGCAAGCGCGTCGATTACTCCGGCCGTTCTGTGATCGTCGTGGGTCCAGAATTAAAACTGCATCAATGCGGCCTGCCGAAGAAAATGGCCCTGGAACTCTTCAAGCCATTCATTTACTCGCGCCTCGACGCCAAAGGCTATTCCGCCACAGTTAAACAAGCCAAAAAGCTTGTTGAAAAAGAAAAGCCGGAGGTATGGGATATTCTCGACGAAGTCATTCGCGAGCATCCTGTTCTCCTTAACCGCGCGCCCACGCTTCACCGACTAGGCATTCAAGCCTTTGAGCCCGTTTTGATTGAGGGCAAGGCGATCCAGCTCCATCCGCTCGTCTGCGCTGCTTTTAACGCAGACTTTGACGGCGACCAGATGGCTGTTCACGTGCCCTTATCGCTCGAAGCGCAACTTGAAGCGCGCGTGTTGATGATGTCCACTAATAATATTTTGCACCCTGCCAATGGTCAGCCGATCATTGTGCCTTCGCAAGATATCGTTTTGGGGCTGTACTATTTGACCCTAGAGCGCGATGGCGAACCAGGTCAGGGCATGGCGCTGGCAAGCCAAGGCGAAATCGAACATGCGTTAGCCGCTAAAGCCGTCACGCTTCATTCAAAAATCAAAGGCCGCGCCTGGACCTATGACGCAAACGGCAACCGTGTGTTGAAAATTTTTGACACAACGCCTGGCCGCTTGATCCTGGGTCAATTGATGCCCAAACACCAAAAGATTCCTTTCGACGTCGTCAACAAACTGATGACTAAGAAAGAAATCTCGAACATGATTGATACCGTTTACCGCAACTGCGGTCAGAAAGAGACGGTAATCTTCTGCGATCGCATTATGTCGTTAGGTTTCCGCGAAGCCTTCAAAGCTGGTATTTCCTTCGGCAAGGACGACATGGTCGTCCCTGAAACAAAAGAAAGAATTGTCTCTGAGACCCGCACAGCGGCAAAGGAATATGAGCAGCAATATAACGATGGCCTCATCACGCAAGGCGAAAAATATAATAAAGTCGTCGATGCCTGGATGAAATGTACGGATAAGCTCGCTGAAGAAATGATGCAGCGCATCTCTTCAGTAAGTAAAGACGAACATGGCCGCGATCTGCCCATTAACTCGATCTATATGATGTCTCATTCTGGGGCGCGTGGTTCGCCGCAGCAAATGAAGCAACTTGCCGCCATGCGCGGCTTGATGGCTAAACCTTCCGGCGAAATCATCGAAAGTCCGATCATTTCAAACTTTAAAGAAGGGCTGACCGTTCTCGAATACTTCAACTCAACTCACGGCGCCCGGAAAGGGCTTGCTGATACGGCGTTGAAGACGGCGAACTCTGGCTATCTGACGCGTCGTCTCGTTGACGTCGCACAGGATTCAATCATCTCGTCAACGGACTGCGGATCCAAAAATGGCATTCGCATGCGCGCCATTGTTGACGCTGGCCAGATTGTCGCGTCCCTCGCCTCACGCATCCTCGGCCGCTCAGCCGCTGAAGATGTCAAAGCGCCTGATGGAAAGGTCATCATTCCAGCTGGCACGATGATTGAGGAATGGCATATCGACCCCATTACAGCAGCAGGCGTTCAGGAAGTAAAAATCCGCTCGGTGCTGACGTGTGAAACAAAGAATGGCGTTTGCGCGACTTGCTACGGTCGCGATCTCGCTCGCGGCACCCCCGTCAATATGGGCGAGGCAGTTGGCGTTATCGCTGCACAGTCTATCGGCGAACCTGGCACGCAGCTGACGATGCGCACCTTCCATATTGGCGGCGCGGCGCAGCTTGCGGATCAGTCTTTCTTTGAATCAAACTTTGACGGCAAAATACATATTCGCAACCGCCATCTCGCGCGCAATTCAGATGGAGATCTGATTGTCATGGCGCGCAACGTTGCTGTTGTGATTATGGGGCCGGACGGAACCGAAAGCGCGGTTAACCGAATTCAATACGGCGCGCGACTCAAAGTTGACGAAGGCGACAAGATCAAACGTGGACAGCGTATTGCCGAATGGGATCCATATACCCGTCCCATTCTGAGTGAGGTTGATGGCGTTATTGGATTTGAAGATCTCGTCGAAGGTCAATCCATGGCTGAGACGGTCGACGAGTCTACTGGCATCACCAAGCGTATGGTTATGGACTGGCGCCTTAACCTGCGCTCTGCAAGTCTGAAACCAGCTATCGTTATCAAAGATGCCGGCGGCAAGATCGCCAAGCTCGCACGTGGCGGAGACGCGCGTTATTTGCTCCCCGTCGACTCGATTATCGCTGTTGAACCAGGATCAACGGTCAAAGCTGGCGATATCGTTGCGCGTGTTTCCGTTGAAAGCGCGAAAACCCGCGACATTACCGGCGGTCTGCCGCGCGTTGCTGAATTGTTTGAAGCGCGTCGACCGAAAGATCATGCGATCATCGCAGAAATCTCAGGCACAGTGCAGTTTGGTAAAGATTACAAAAACAAACAGCGCCTTTCCATTATTCCGACAGAGGAAGATGCTGAGCCTGTCGAGTATCTCATCCCAAAAGGCAAACACATCCATCTTCAAGATGGCGACGTTGTCGAAAAGGGCGACTATATCGTCGACGGCAATCCTGCTCCGCATGATATTCTTGCGATCAAAGGCGTTGAAGAGCTTGCAGCTTATCTCGTCAATGAAATTCAAGAGGTCTATCGTCTGCAAGGGGTGCACATAAACGATAAGCATATCGAAGTGATTGTTCGTCAAATGCTGCAGAAGGTCGACATTGTTGATCCGGGTGACACAGGCTTCCTTGAAGGTGAGCAAGTCGATCATCTTGAACTCGACGAAGCCAACGCAAAAGCGGTTGAGAATGGCGGCAAACCGGCAAGCGGCACACCTGTATTGCTGGGCATCACGAAGGCGTCGCTACAAACGCGCTCCTTCTTCTCAGCTGCGTCCTTCCAAGAAACAACGCGCGTCCTTACCGAAGCGGCGGTTAATGGCAAGGTCGATCCGCTTGTCGGCTTGAAGGAGAACGTAATCGTTGGTCGATTGATCCCGGCAGGAACTGGAGCGGCAATGTCCAAATACAGAGGCATCGCCTCCGGACGAGACGATCTCATTATCGAGCAGCGCGCCGAAACCGCAGAAGCGCTTCCAGCCTTACCCCCTGCGGAATAACCTAGAGCGAAAATTAAGAATTGAAAAAGGCCGTCCATCTGGGCGGCCTTTTTTAGAGGGTGACGTTGATCAAAAGCCTTGCTCAGACTTTAGCGAAATTACCGGCGCAAATAGCCGGACTAGCGATAATTGCCTACCGCATAAGCTTCTCAGCGATTGCCGGGCGCAGCTGCCGATATGCGCCAAGTTGCTCAGAATATGCCGGTCAAGCTATCCAGGATTATGGCCTATGGGTCGGCGGCTGGATGGGTTTCGCGCGTTTATGCCGATGTCGCCCAGGAGGCGGCGAGGGATTTGACCCCGTACCGCCTCTTCATTCTTCGGATATCTCTCCCTTAACGCCCTGGCGTTATGCGCGCTGGAGCGGACCCTTCAGATGCGAAGAAATGGATGAAAAAGAAGGTTAACTATTAGCCATGAGTTGGACCGCCAGCGCATAAATGCGCATACGTGCAACTTCAGGCAATGTCGCCAACACATCAAGATAGGTTTGCCCTGCAGCGCACATACGCGCATCTTCAATTGGCGGATCAGGTGTTTTACCGTCAAGCAAGGCGTCAATTTCAGCTTTACTCAATCCATGATCGCCCAAGGCTACTTCTAGCACACGAAAATCTGTATCGCTTGGCTTATCGCGAATAATATTTTTTGCGCGACCATTTAGCATTGCTTCCAATCCAGCCAAAGCCATTTCTGAAACTAACTCGCGCCGTGACGCTGCAAAACTTTGAAAATCAGCATTTGTTACGCCGTATAAAAACGATACGCACATTTTCTTGTCTGCCACTGCTAAGGCGCGCAAAACATTCAATTGGCTGGTAAAGACGTC
>Ga0194120_10005367_pt1 | contig 19003 bp, 18 predicted proteins | sample TA2MahCa65mmetaG_FD_148642 | JGI IMG/M metagenome (GOLD analysis project Ga0194120, IMG submission 148642) | Freshwater microbial communities from Lake Tanganyika, Tanzania - TA2015019 Mahale Deep Cast 65m | ecosystem: Environmental > Aquatic > Freshwater > Lake | place: Tanzania: Lake...
CCTGGTGGCACCGGATGCGGTCGTCTTGCCCGTGACGGTTCCCGAAGTCTACGTCTCGCCGGTCACGGTGGTCCTGGTGCCCCCGCCGGTGGTCGTTCTGCCGCCGCTGCCCCCGCCACCGCATCCGACCGAGCCGCCGCCACCTCCGCCGCCGGGATCTCCGCCGCCGACGGAGCCCCCGCCGCCGGGGCCGCCGACTCCGCCCCCATCGGCGCCAGCTTCGCCCCGGCCGCCGCGGCCGCCCATCTTCCCGAGCGTCCCGGTGCCATTGCCACCATTTCCGACCGCTCCGCCGGTTTCTCCGCGGCCGCCCCTACCGCCGATCTTCCCGACCATACCGCCGCCGCTGCCGCCTTTCCCGTCGGTTCCGCCCGAGCCCCCGAGACCCCCCAAGCCTCCCCTGCCTCCTCCCGGGGGGATCTCACCCATCGGGCCAGGCCGGCCGATCTTCCCGCCGATCACGCGGCCCGGCTTGCCCCCGTCGTTCCCGCGCGGGCCGGTCATGCCCCCGGGGCGGCTGCCCGGCCGGTAGAATCATGATCATGCCGAGCCGAGCGAGCATCTCTCCCGCGGTCCTGCGAGACCTGCGGCGGATCCTGCACAACGTGGACGATCACACCAAGGTCCTGCTGGACATCCTGTCGCAAGGCGGCATACGAGGTGGCGCCCTCGCGCGGCTCTCGGCCCACATGCGATTCGAGGAGGCCGAGAGCCGGCGGCGCCTCGCCGAACTCAAGGCGGAAGCGCCGGAACTCGCCAGGGAATTCGACACCCTGACCCACCACAGCGAACTGCTCGAAGACATGGCGAGCGGCGGCGAGGTGGATGTGCCACTCGCCATCAAGCTCCTCAGGCATTTCGCGGAAGAGCACGAGTGGCTGGCCGAAGATCTGGGACGGCCAGCCCGCTCGGGCGCTCTCGCGTCTCCGGCACGTTTCGAGCCGACGGTCGGGAGCCTCCTCGGTCCGGCCTCGTAACCCCACGAGGAGACAATGTATCTTTGACGCGCTGACGATCTGAACCGCCCCGGCAAGTCGCGATTTCTACCCAGCGCAACCCGCGTTTTCCGGGTACGCTTCAGGTATCCGCAAACACGCAATCCGCACGCTAGGCTTTCGGTTTCTTCCGGTCCTGCTCACCGTCTGGATGGGCGCAACCGGCTGTCTGATGTCGCCCGTGCTGCCTTTCCTGCGGCCGAGTGCGGCGCTCATCGACCTGACCGACCGGACACGCAGCCCGAGCCTGGCGCTGGCCGAGTTGCGAATCGAGGGCGTAGCGGAACTCCTCAACAACGGCTACCCCTTGACGGCCGGCGATCCGCTGCGCGAGCCCTTGCCGCTCGCCAACGTGACTCCCTTGCATCGCGGCGAACCCCTGGCAAACGTCATCCCGCTGACATCGGCCGCCCCTCTCCAGCCCGCCTACCTGGCCAACGTGACGCCCTACCAGGTCATGACCGCGCACAGCAAGCCCCTGGCGGGGGTCGTCGTCGAGGCGGTCGACCTGCTCACCGGGCAGCGCCTGGGCTTTGCCGTCGCCAGCCCCGACGGGAAGTACTCGATCGGCCTGTCGGCCTCGCCCGACGGCCGGCCCATCGCCGTCCAGGCCACCGGTATGCGCGGCAGCCAGTTCACGGGATTCGTCGCGGCGACGCGCTACGTCGCTCCCGGGCTGACGGGCGTCGTCCCGACCGATCTTAGCCCGGGATCGCTGATCGAGGCATTTGCGACTTCGCTCCTGGTCGGCGTGCGCACGCAGTTCGAGATCACCAGGGGCTTTCGCGGCTTCCGATCGCTGCACCTGGCCGGTCTGGCGGCCCGCATGGACTCCCAGGTGCTGGCGGCCACGGCCCGGGCGTTCGACGAGGTCGGGGCCTTCGGCCGGGAGCCGAACTTCGACGCGGTCATCTCGAACGCCGCGTCGGCGGCCTTCACGCTCGGTCAGGCCGTGGCCACCGCGTCGTTCGAAGCCAGCAAGAGCGTCGAGACGCAGGCCGCGGCTTTCGGCCTCGTGGCGGGCAAGGTGCCGCAGCCTGCCGCCTGCACCGGTTGCGCGGGCCTCGCCGGAGTGCGGTCGCAGATCTTGAGGGGAGCCGGTGCCGTAACCGCCAAGGAAATCTTCAGCCGCGCTTATGGCGTCGAGCCGACACCGGTGCCCACCCCGACACCCACGCAGGCGCCGACCGCCGCGCCGTCTCCGATGCTTTCCCCGACTCCGCCCCCGACGCCCTCCCTGACGCCGACTCCCGCTCCGACACCCACCCCGACGTCGGCCCCCACCCCGACTTCCTCTCCCACGCCGACACCGAGTCCCACGCCCGTGCCGACGCCCACCCCGACGCCGTACGGCGAGCGGTGGGCGATCGCCCCGCACGCGGGCAAGCAGCAATCCGATGGGCATCTCGACGGCGCCACCGGGTCGGCGACCTTCGAATTCGTCAACAGCATCGCGGCCGACTCCTCAGGCAACGTCTACGTCGCCGAGGACTTCGCGGCCCCGCGGATCCGCAAGATCGCGGAGGGGGTCGTGTCGACGGTGGCCGGTGGCAATCCGCCGGCGCGCACCGAGGGCAAGGGCGCGGCAGCCGCTTTCAAGGTCCCGGGCAGGTTGGCGGTGGATGCGGCCGGGAACCTCTACATGTCGGACGAAGCGGCCATTCGCAAGATCACGCCGGCCGGCGACGTCACGACCGTGTATGCCGACGCGGGCGCACATTTCACCACGCTGGCCATTCGGCCGGGGGGAGGCTTCCTGGCCGTGGACGGCAAACGCGACGCGGTCGTCGCCGTGGACGGCGCGGGGGCGGCATCCGTCCTGATCGGGACCTCCGGCGCCATCACTTCGTCTCCCCCCTTCAAGTCGGGCCTCTCGAAATCCGCGGGCTGGGCGGGTGCCCTGGCGGTGGCTGCCGACGGCACGATCTACGTCTCGACCGAACCGCTGGGCGGCGTCTACGCGTTGCGCCCCGGAGCGACGGCGCTCCAGGCATTGCCCTTGCCGGCCTCCGGGATCATTGCCGCCGGACCGGGCGACGCCGTGTATGCGATGCTGCAGGGCGAGTCGCTCACCGTGCGCTACTGGCGGCCCACGGAGGGGGACGCCAGGCCCGTCGCGTTCGACACGACGAGCGTGCCTTCGGCGACCTACGCCTCGCTTGCGTTCGACGGAGCGGGCCGCATGTACCTCGGGTACGGCTACATGGGCGTCGTCTTCAAGGCCTGGCGCCTGCCCTGATCGGCTAGCGCGCCAGCGTGGCCTTGCCCCTGGAGATGAAATCGAGCGCGATCTGCTCGATCTTGTCGACGGCACCGGGCGCCTTGTTCTGGCTCCGGCTGACCATGGCGTGCGGGACCTTGGCATCGGCCCCGAAGTGGAACCAGCCGTTGCCGCTACCGGCGCCGCCCGACCGCTTGAAGAGCCGCCCTACGGGCCCGGTCGCCGACAGGACGTCGCCGGCGGTCGTGATGAACTGCACCGGCGCCTCCAGCTTGCGGACGCTCGTGCCCACGCGCCGCATCGCCAGGACCTGGCCGATGGAGCCCTGGGTGTGCGGATGCGCGATGTCGAGGGACGCGAGCTTGTTGCGGCCCTTGGGAATCCGGTTGAGCAGGCGCCCGAAGAGCCCGAAGGTCAAGCGATCCAGCAAGTCCAGGGTGCTGGCCACCAGGCGCATCGGGAAGTTGGATCCCAGAAACGGCGCCATCGCGACCACCCGCTTGACCGGCGTCAACTCGGCCATCTTGAGCGCCGCGTTGCCACCGCCGGACAGACCCAGCGCGAACACCGGCGCCCCGAGAGACGAGGCGTCCGCGTAGACATCCTTGACGAACTGCTCGTAAACGCGCTCCTGGCCCATCTTCAGGACCCGTTCCCCGGTCGCACGCCCGGTGGCGTCGTTCATGAAGCCATGGCCCGGCAGCCGCGGCGCGTAGACGTGGTACCCGGCCTTGTTGAACCTGGCCGCCATCTCGCCGTACTGCCACGGGCCGGCCGTGTAGCCGTGGAACATCACGACCGTTCCCTTGGCCTTGCCGCCGCGGAACGGCAGGAAGAAGGCACCGTAGTTCTTCCGCAGGCGCAGGCCGGCGGAATCGGCCGCGCCCTGCAGGGCCTTGTCGGCCTCCACGCGACCCAGCAGGCGCATGATCCCCTGGCGCACGACCAGGCTGTCGGACCCGGGTCCCCCCGCGCGGCGCGAGAGTTGCCGGCCGGCGCGCCGGCGGATGCCGCCCGCCAGGGCCTTTGGGCTCGCGTCCGCGACGATGCGCCCGATCATGAATCCTCTCCTCCGGCTACCTTGCCAGGAGGGTTATCGCCGAATTCTGGCCCTCCCTTGCCGGATCTTCAGCTCTTGTTTACCTGGTTTCTACTCGCGAGCGACCAGCAGGGTGACGGTGAAGGTCGTACCGGTGTTCTCGCTGCTGGTAGCGGTGATCTCCCCGCCCATCTCCGCGAGCAGGCGCTGCGCGAGGAACAGGCCGATTCCCGAGTCCGTGCCGTTCCGGCCGGGGCCTCCGGAGGCGCTGTCCGCCCGGTCGAAGACCCGGGACAGTTCCGCCTCCGGAATCAACGTGCCGGAGTCCTTGACCTGGATGTCCACCTCGCGGCCGCCCGACCGCAGCCCGACGCCCACCGCGATCGCTCCCCCGCGCGATTGCAGGGCATTGCCCAGGAGGCAGCGCAAGACCTGCGCCAGGCGCCGCTTGTCGGTCCAGACGGGCGGCAGATCCTTGGGAACCGCCGCGAGGTGGGTGCGCGCCTGCGCGGTGGGCGCCGCCTCGATCATCTGCGCGAAGACGTGCTCCACGACGCGCCCGATGCGCCCCGCTTCCAGCGACACGCTGAGGGTGCCCGAGCTTGCGCCGGCGGCCTCGGCCTGGTCTTCGAGGGACGAACCAAGCCAGTCCGCGCCGTCCGTCCCCTGGCCTCCGTCGCGCCTTCCCGCCCCGCGCGGCGGGATGGCGTCGCCGCCGGCGGGTACCGCCACGGCTTGCCGCACCGTCGCCAGGGCGAGGGCGGCCTGACCGGCGAGGATTTCCACGATGTCCGAGCCCGCCGTGTCGAAGTCCGGCGGTTCCTCGCGAGCGGCCAGCACGAGCAGGCCGCGCGGGGGGGAACCGACTGGCGCGCAGTGGTAGAACCCGACCTGCTGCTCGTCGACCCAGCGCTTCTCGGCGTCGGTCATCTCCATGGCCTGGCCTCGGACCCAGGAGTGGGCCCGGCCCTGGGCGAGGGCCGCATGCGCGAAGGGGAAGCCGGCGCGGGGTACGTTCATGCCCTCGGGTAGGGGAGCGTAGCCACCCCGGGATGCGCTGGCCCGTACTTCCATGCCGGCCGGAACCTGGATGAAAAGGGCGCTGCAGTCGGTGCCGACCAGATCGACCGCCGCCTGCGTCACCTGCCGGCCGATCTCGCGCTCCGTACGAGCCGCCTGGAGGTTGCCACCCAGCGAGAGCAACGTGCGGAGGCGATCGACCGTCGCCGCGAGCGAGGCGGTGCGGGCTGCCACGGCGGCCTCCAGCGAGGCGATGCGCTTGCCTTCGCGCCACATCCAGAACTCTGCCAGGACGAAGCACACGAGGCCCAGCGCCCAAACAAGGCGCGCCGACCACGGGGAGGAGCCGCGAGGCGGCAGCTCCAATGCCAGCGTCCAGCCGAGGTCGGCTACCGCGACGGGCGCCCGGGTCTCGACCTGGCCGTAGGAGTTGGCCGACTGATACAGGAGCCGTCCGGAGCGCCCGAACACCCGGATGGCCACGCCGCTCCGCAGGTCCGGCGAGAGGGCGTCCGCGAGGATGTCGACCGGCTTGAGAATGCCGACGGCCAGGCCGGCCAGGCGCCCGTCCCGGTAAGCCGGATCGAACGCGAAGATGGCAGGGGCGCCGTCGGCCGTGCGCACCTCGTCGGAGGTCATGACGCGCCTTGCCTGCAGCGCGGCTTGCGCCACCTTCAGCAGGTCGGGGCCGAGCAAGGTCGCGCCGGTGCCCGGGGAGCCGGGCGCCGGTCGCGCCGCCCGCACCTCGAGGGAGTCATCCAGCCACAGCAGGGATTGGAAGCCCGTCACCCCCGCGGACAGGCGGCCGGCGAACGCGGGAAAGGCCTCGAGGGCCCGGTCCGGCGGCGTGGTCTCGAACAGCGCCGAGACGCTGCCGATGGCTGCGAAACGGCGCTCCAGGTAGCGTTCGAGGAGGCCGGTCACCTGGCGGATCATCTGGCCGCGCTCGGTCCGGGCCTCGGACTGCTGCTGGGCCTCGAGACCAGACACCAGGCCGAGTACCGCGGCCGGCCCGAGCAGGGCGACGGCCGCCATCGCCAGGCGAAACCGCACCGGGGACTCCATCGTGGTGCCGCATGATACAGGCGGGCTGGCCTCGAATGCGACCGTAGTAGCGGGAAGCTCGCGTAAACTGGGAGCCTTGCCGCCGCTCACCTCCCGAAAGGAACCCCGCGCTTGAGCCAGCTGATCCGCTTCTCCGAGCAGGCGACCATCGCCATCCACGCGATGACGCACCTGGCGTCGACCGGGCCGGAGCAACTGGCGACGCTCAAGGTCATGGCGGCGGCCTACAAGGTCTCGGAGGCGCACCTCGCCAAGGTCATGCTCCGCCTCGGCAAGGCCGGCCTGGTGCGGGCCGTCCGGGGCCCGCAAGGCGGCTACGCCCTCAGCGGCACGCCGGAGGAGACGACGCTCCTGCAGGTGTATGAAGCCATCGAGGGCGAAGTGGTCCCCAGCGCGTGCCTCTTCCGGCGACCGGTGTGCGCCGCCGGCGCCTGCGATCTCGGAAACCTGGTCTGCAGCCTCGAGACCCGCTTGCGGGACTACATGGCTCGGACCAGCCTGAGCGCCATGGTCGGGACGCCGGCCTGATCCGTACTTCGATTAAGTAGTTGGTAAGAGTAAGTTAGGCAGAAAGTACGCTCCGCCTGCAAGCTGGCATTTTAGTAGCCTAATGCAAGAATCGCCGCCAGGTTCGGAAGGAGAGCGACCTTGCAGGCCAGATCCGCGCTAATCTGGGCACTCGGGGCGACCCTGGTCGCCGGGACCGTGTGGGGTTCGGGCGCAGGGGCGTCCGAACCCGAGGGAGTGACCAGCGCCGGCACGGTCAACTTGACCGACGAGTCCGACGACCCCGCCCTCTGGGGCCAGAACTACCCCCACCATTACGCGGACTACAAGAAGACCGGCGAGCAGTCCCCCACCAAGCACGGTGGCAGCCGGGTAGTCCGCCGCACGCCCACCGCGGAAGATCCCCGCGCGCATACTTCCCAGTCCCGCATCGAGGAGGATCCGAGGCTCGTGACGATGTGGGCCGGATACGCTTTCTCGAAGGACTTCCGGGAAGATCGCGGCCACGCGTACATGCTCGAGGATCAGAAGTACACGCGACGGCAGAAGGCCGTCCAGCAACCGGGCACGTGCCTTAACTGCCACGCGTCCGTTTATGTGCCCTTCAAGAAGGCCGGAAACGGCGATCTGGTCAAGGGTTTCGAGATGCTGAACGCCATGAAGTACCAGGATGCGGTCCAGCACGTAAAATACCCGGTCTCCTGCATCGACTGCCACGATCCGGCGACCATGAAGCTGCGGGTGACCCGTCCGGCCTTCATGGAAGGTATGCGCGCCTACAAGGCGTCGCAAGGCGTCAAGGACTACGACGTCAACAAGGCGGCCTCGCAAAAGGAAATGCGGACGTTCGTCTGCGGCCAGTGCCACGTCGAGTACTACTTCAAGGGGCCCGAGAAGCGCCTGGTGTTCCCCTGGTCGAAGGGCCTGAAGGTCGACGAGATCTACTCGTTCTACGAGGACACCCAGTTCAAGGACTGGACGCACGCCCGCACGGGCGCGCCGGCCCTCAAGGCCCAGCACCCCGAGTTCGAACTGTACAGCCAGGGCATCCACGCGCGGTCCGGCGTCTCTTGCGCCGATTGCCACATGCCCCGCAAGAAGGTGGGCGAGGATCTCCGGATCACGGACCACCAGATCCGCAGTCCGCTCGCGGCCGAGGCGGCTTCCTGCAAGACCTGCCATCGCTGGTCGCCCGCCGAGATGCAGGCGCGCGTCGAGATCCACCAGGATCGGACCGCGGCACTGCGCGACCGGGCAATGAACGCCCTGATGGCGCTGATATCCGAGATCGAGACGGCAAGCGCCTCGGGAAAGCCTGACGCCGCGCTTGCCCAGGCACGGGCGCTCCAGCGCAAGAGCCAGTTCTACCTCGATTTCGTGGAAGCGGAGAACTCGGTCGGCTTCCACGCGCCCGGGGAGGCCGCCCGTATCCTGGCCGAATCCATAGACCTGTCCCGGCAGGGCCAGCTTGCGCTGCGCCCCTAGGGGATTTCGCACGACCGGAAAGGACGCGACCACCGATGGATGCCCGTGCTCTCGCTTTCGCAGCTCTCGTCGCCCCTGCGTGCCTTGCGCTCTCCGCCCCGCCGGCTGCCGCCGCGACGGGGTCGACCGCCCAGATCATGCTCTGGCGCATGTTCCAGGTGGCGCCCGACACGGCCCGGGATCGTCACGACATCGCCCCGTACCTGATCACGCAGCACTGGCTGACAGAGGAGTTCGGCCTGTACGCGTTCTACTCGCCCATCCAGTCGGCGGTGGTGCGCGGCACTTACCGCTTCAAGCCCGCCGGCGACCTGGGCGTCACCCTGATGGCGGGGGGCCGGTGGTCGAACATCGCCAGCAGCCTCAAGACGTTCAGCGGATCGTTCCTGGAGGGCCCCGAGGGGGTGATCGTGGTCGGCCACCCCCTTGGCGGCGGCTTCGCGCTCTCGGTCCTGGGATCGTACGCCCACCTGTTCGAGTTGAATCCGGGCCCCACGACGGCGCCCAACACCGGCGAGCCCAAGAACCTGTCCTATTACGGCCTGAACCTTTCGCTGCCGCCCCTGGCCGGCACGACCGTCACCGTAGGGATCCTCGGGGCCATCCTCAATGGCTACCAGACGGGTCAGAAGTTCCACGACCTGGGCCCCACGCTGTCGTTCTCGCGGGCGTTCTGAGCACGAAAGGAGGCGGATTTTGGCCGACCTCGACCGGCGGGAGTTCCTGAGGCGAGCCCTGGCGGCCTCGACCGGCGTATCGCTTGCGGCCTCGGAGTTCGCCCTCTCGAGCTGGAAGGCGGACGCCGCGCCCGCTGCCGACCTGGTCTGGAAGAAGTCGCCGTGCCGCTTCTGCGGCACCGGCTGCGGCTTGCTGGTCGGGCTCGCGGGCGGCCGCGCCGTGGCCGTCAGGGGCGATCCCGCGTCGCCGGTCAACCGGGGGCTCCTTTGCGTGAAGGGCTACCACTCGGTCCAGGCCCTCTACGGCCAGGATCGCCTGAAGACCGCGTTCGTGCGAACCGACGGCAAGCTGGAGCCGGTGCCGCTGAAAGTGGCGCTGGATCTGGTCGCCGAGAAGATTCGCGAGACCGTCGCCGCACACGGCAAGGACGCGGTCGCGATGTACGGCTCGGGGCAGTGGGCGATCCCCGACGGCTACGTGGCGGCCAAGTTCATGAAGGGGTGCCTGGGCACCAACAACCTCGAAGCGAACGCGCGCCTGTGCATGGCGAGCGCCGTGGCGGGCTTCATGACTACCTTCGGCGCCGACGAGCCCATGGGTTGCTACGAGGATCTGGACCAGGCCGACGTCTACGTGCTGTGGGGAAACAACATGGCCGAGATGCACCCGGTGCTCTTCTCGCGCATCCTCGACCGCAAGGCTCAAAATCCCGGGGTCCGGCTGATCGAACTGGCGACGCGCCGGACCCGCACCTCGGCGCAGGCCGACAGGTCGCTGTACTTCAGGCCCCAGACCGATCTGGCCATCGCGAACGCCGTCTGCCAGCACATCCTGGCGACGGGGAAGGCGAACCGGGAGTTCCTCGACCGGCATTGCGCGTTCAAGCGGGGCAAGACGCAGATAGGCTACGGCCTGGCCGACGATTTCAAGTTCCAGGACGCCCCGCAGGACGCGACGTTCGAGGAGTTCGCCCGCCAGGTAGGCGAGTACCCGCCCGAGAAGGTCGCCGGTCTGTCCGGGGTGCGGGCCGAGGATATCCGCATGCTGGCGGACCTCTATGCCGATCCGACTCGCAAGGTCGTGAGCCTCTGGTGCATGGGGGCAAACCAGCACACGCGGGGGACGTGGCTCAACAACCTGATCTACGACATCCACCTGCTGGTCGGGAAGATCTCCATGCCGGGCAACGGCCCCTTCTCGCTAACCGGCCAGCCGAGCGCGTGCGGGACGGTGCGCGAGGTCGGCACCCTCACGAACCGGCTGCCAAGCGGCATGGTGACCGACGAGGCGGCGCGCCGCAAGGCCGCCGAAGTCTGGAACGTGCCTTACGAGCGGATCCCGGCCAAGCCCACGCATCACACCGTCTCCATGTTCCGCGCGCTCGACCGCGGGGAGATCCGCTTCATGTGGATCCAGGTCACCAATCCGCTGGTCACGATGCCCAACCTGCGGCGGTACCGCGACGCTGCCAGCAAGGACGGTCGCTTCATCGTCGTGTCGGACGTCTACCCGACGCCCACCACCGAGATCGCCGACGTGATCCTGCCGTCGGCGCTGTGGATCGAGCGGGAAGGGATGTTCGGCAACTCCGAGCGCCGCACGCAGCATTGGGAGAGGATGATCGAGCCGCCGGGCGAGGCCACCAGCGACGCCTGGCAGATCATCGAGGTGGCGCGGCGGCTGGGTTTCGGCGAGCAGTTCCCGTGGCCGGAGGCCGACCACGTGCGTTCGATCTGGGAGGAGTACGGCCGGTTCCACCAGGATCCCAAGCATGCCCTGGCTCCCTACGACGAGTTGCGGCGCCGCTCCGGCGTCATGTGGCCCTTCGTGGGCGGCAGGGAGGTGCGCTGGCGCTACAATCCAGAGCACGATCCGGTCGCCAAGGGGCCGGGGCCGGACTTCTACGGAAACCCGAGCCATCGCGCCAACGTGTGGCTCCGGCCGTACGAGCCGCCGCCCGAGGAGCCGGACGCCGACTACCCGTTCTGGCTCAATACCGGCCGCGTGCTCGAGCACTGGCACACGGGCTCGATGACCCGCCGGGTGCGGTTGCTGCACCGGGCCATGCCTGGCGCGTACGCGGAGCTCAACGCGGCTGACGCCGCCAGGCTGGGCGTCGGCAGCGGCGATCCCGTCCGCATCGAGAGCCGGCGGGGCTCTCTCGTGCTGCCCGCCGCCGTCGGCGAACGCGGCGAGCCCCCGCCCGGGCAAGTCTTCGTCCCGTTCTTCGACGAGGGGCTGCTCGTCAACGAGCTTACGCTCGACGCATTCTGTCCCATCTCGGCGCAGCCGGACTACAAGAAGTGCGCGGTGCGCTTGGCGAGGGCCTGACCATGAGACGACGCCTTTCGTTCATCTTCATGCTGGTGCTCCTGGCCCCGGCCCTGGCGGGCGCCTCGCCGGCGGTATCCGGAGCCGGGCGCGACGCGGCGACCTACCAGGAACGACGGGCGTTTCCCGGCGCGCCACCCTTCTACGCCCACGATCTGGGTCCGGATCTCGATCTGGATCGCGAGACCTGCCTGGGGTGCCACGAGAGCGGCGCTGACGGCGCCCCCGTTGTCCCGCACCCCGGCCTGCCGGATTGCCGGCAGTGCCACGTGGCAGCCAGGACCGATGGCCTCTTCAAGCCGACCGACTGGGTGACGCCGCCGCGGCCGCCGGCCGTGAAGGCAGGGCGCCGTACCGCGCCGCCGGCGGTGCCCCATGCGGTGGATCGGTTGCGAGAGCGGTGCGTGGCGTGCCATGCGGGGCCCACGGCTCTCGCGGAGATCCGCACGCCGCACCCGGAGCGGAAGAACTGCCTCCAGTGCCACCTGGCCGCGGCGGAGGGCGGCATACGGAGGTAAAGACTACGCTTGACCCTGGCATGTCCCGGCCTACCATGAGCGATATTAAGATTTCCTAAACGGGTCCCGCGGGAGGTGCATCCTCATGGACGACAAGCGTGCCGGGTTGGGAGTCGAGGAGATGGTGACGGACGACGATCGCGAGACGTTGGCCACCGAGTTCACCAGCGAGGAATGCGACGTGCCGGTCGGCAAGCGGATAGGCGTGTCGCCGCCAAATGCCGAGGCGATGTGCCGCGACTGGGAGCATCTGGGCGGCTAGAGGCCTGGCCTTGCCAGAGCTGCGTTGGCGTGGATACTGCGCCCGCAGAGGAGGTAGGCCAAATGACCGGAAGTCCGTCCCGATTCGCCTTGCTCGCCGTGGCGGTCGCGGCCACCGCGGCATGCGCCGCATCCCCAGCCACTCTTTCCCCCGCCAGGAATCCCGCCGCCCAGTTTTCCGCAGACCTGGCGCCCCCAATCGTTGCCGCGCCCGGCGCGCCGCGGCTCACGGCGGCCGAGGCGCAATTGCTTCGCGGCCAGTTGCCCGCCAGGATTGCCGCCGCCGAAGGCCGCAAGACCGCGCAGCTATTCACCCGGCACCGCTACCCGCCCGATCTCGAGGACTTCCCGACCGTCTACCCCGACTGGCTGTACCACTGGCTCCGGTTCCGCGGCTACTGGTACGGGTACCCCTACCGGTGGTGGGGAGGGTCCTGGTCACCCTACTGGTAACGCCGACCTGCTAAGATCGGCGCGTGACCGCTAGCTTCGACGTTCTGCTGGATAGCTGCAGCGCGGAGATCCGCGCGCTCGCCTGGGCGGCTCGCGAGAAGTTGCTCGCGGCATTCCCGGGAGCGGAGGAGACCGTCTGGCCGGGCTGGGGAGCGGCGGCCTACGGGCATCCCGGTGATGCCGGCGCGGGCGTCGCCGGTCTGTCGCCATACCGCAGGCACGTCAACATGTACTTCTACCAGGGAGTCGATCTTCCCGACCCGCACGGCCTCCTGCAGGGCTCCGGCAAGCGCATGCGGCACGTGAAGCTCGTCGCGCCCGGGGACCTGGCGGTACCCGGTCTCGACGACCTGCTTGCGGCCGCCTGGGCCAGGGGAGCGGTGCGCACGGCCGCCGCCGCCTCGGTCCTCGACCGGGTGAGGGAGATCTGCCTGGCGCTCCCCGAGACGACCGAGGTCATGGCCCACGGGCACCCGACCTACAAGGTGGGCACCAAATCCTTCGTGACGTTCGGCTCCTACATGGGCCTGGCCATGCGGGTCGGAGCGGATCTGCAGGAGGCTCTTCTCGCCGATCGACCGGCGTTCTTCAAGACTCCGTATATGGGCCACCTGGGCTGGGTGTCGTTGCCGGTCGAACCGCCGCCCGATCTCGCCATGGCAGCGGATCTCATCGTCCACAGCTACCGCCTCGCGGCCAACAAGCGGCAACTGGCGGCCCTGGCCGGGCGGGCGCGCTGATCGATCGCCGCTTCCGCGGCACCACTGTTGCGGGTTTTTGCGGATGACGCGCGTACCGCCCGGGAGGCACGGTCAGTAACCAGCCGTCCTCCCCCAGAGGTGTCGCCGTTGAACGTCTTTAGCGCCAAGGGTAGCTCGCCGCCCGTCTTCGCGGCCGCTCGCGCCTACAGCCAGCTTGCGGGCAGGGAGGTGAAGGTCTCGGTCTGCCAGCACGGATGCGGCCCGGACGGCGAATGCGGCCCGCCCGGATCGGACGGGTTCACCCCCGAGGTCCTGGGCGGCGAGTACGACATGGCGGTCGCCGGCTCGGAATCCGACATGGACGAACTCGACCGGACGGGCAAGACGATCAAGGCGTCCCGCCGGAGCCTGGGCATCCGGCAGGCGGCCCTGCTGGTACCTCGGGGCAACCCGGCGGGCATCGCGACCCTGGAAGATCTCACCCGGCCCGGCATCCGCATCGCCATTTCCACCATCGACTGCATGCGCGCGGTATGGGAGGACGTGGCGGGTCGGGCGGGGCTCATCGAGGAGGTACGCGCGAACCTCACGCACAAAGTGACCGGTTGCATCGCCTTCATGGACGTGATTGCCCGCAAGAAGGTCGACGCCGGCATCGGCTGGTCGTCCTTCGCCCGCATGAATCCGGGCCTGGTCGCGATCGACCTGCCGCCCGAGTTGCGCGTGTACCGTTCCACTTGCATCACCATTCTCGAACGCTGCCAGGACGTCGCGGCGGCAGAAGCCTTCGTCGCATACCTCCTGGCCGAGCAGGGCCAGGCGACGTTCGCCGGGCTGGGGTGGCTGCCGCGGGGCTTCGCACCGGGCCGGACGCCGGCCGCGGCTCGGTAGTTTCAGCGGATTGGCCGCGGTCCCTCCCGAAGCCTATGCTCAGCATGGGATAGTACGCGTGTCAAGTTTCGGAGGGGGGCTCCAGGATGGTGCGCCGGACGCTCGTGGTCCAGGGCTGGCTGCCGCTGCTGCTCGTGCTGGCAGGATGTGCCGCCGTCATCCCCGCCTCGGCGCCCATGGTCGGGGCGGGCGGCACCGGTGGTGCCGAACGCGCCGCGACCACCGTCCGGGCCGCCGAAGCGGTACCGGCGATGATGCCGATGGATGGCGGCCACATGATGTCGGCTGACCAGACCATGATGAAGGATGCCGATCACGCGGCCATGATGGCGCCCGGCTCCGCCAACTGCCCGCTCCGCAAGGCGCAGGCCCTGGGCGAGCCGGCAAAGCGCTGCCCGCTCTCCGGGCGCTCCCTGACGCCGTAGCCGGCGCCCCATGGACGCAGGCACGGAGGCCTGCGCCACTGATACCTAGCGCCACCGATGCCTAGCGCCACCGATGCCTGCGCCACCGATGCCTGCGGGTGGGGCCGGCCTCCGTGCCGGCCGCTAAGCCTGACCGAAGTCTTGCGAGCCGCGCGATCAGAACCCGATGAACTTCCCGGGCATTACCGGGAGCACGGTGAAGCCAATGCTGCCGCTCCCGAGCTGCGTCGTCACCGTGAGCAACCCCGAGCGCGCGCCGAGCGGCACGGTGACGTCGATGCGACCGCCGGCGATGGCCGAGGGCGTGGCCGCGATCCCGCCGAAGTCCACCGCGTTGCGCGTGAGGACCGGGTCGAAATCGCGGCCGTAGAGCGTGATGCGGTCGCCCTCCACGGCCTGCGGTGGGACGACGTCGCTGATGGAGGGCGGCGCGAGGCCGATGCCGGGCCGCAGCGTCAGGGAGTTGTTGGTCCACAGGATCGAATCCAGCGGATCCCGGTTGCCACCCAGGGAGGTGGTCACCAGGTTGAAGGCCTGGACGTACTCGGCGTCGCTGATGCCGGTGCCGCCGGACTGGAATGGCGGCGGCGTACCCTCGGTGCCGACCTTGCTCATCGTGTTGACGCGCTGATCGGCGGGAATGTTCTTGAGGTCCAGCAGCGCGCTGACGGCGGTGGTGGCGCGGGTGATGGCCACCGAGATGCCCGTGAGCGAGGTCCAGCCGGCGCTGAACAGCACGACCGTCCGGACGCGGGCGGCATCCTGGCCGACGCTGTTGTTGTAGAGGCCCTTGTAAGCCTCGACGTAGTACATCTTGTCGGTCCGGGGCACGAAGCCGCGCACCGTCGCCAGGGAGAAGTTGCCCGCGGTGTCGGAGATGGCCGAGGCCAGGCTGGTGTTGGTGTCGGTCTCGATGAGGGTGACGGTGGCGCGCTGCGCGACGTCCTTCATCTCGGCCTGGACCACCCTTTCGGGCCACCAGACGCGGCCGACGATGGGCGGCACGCCGGCACCGGGCGCCAGCAAGGCTCCCGGATCGGCTGCCGGGCCGCCCGGCGCGGCAGGCTGCAAGCCGGGACATCCCGCCGCCAGCAGGGCCAGCGGGACGCCGATCGTCGCTCTTAGCCTCGGGCCTCGCATCGCCGACCTCCTAGTCCAGGATCCTGGCCTGGTTAAGGCCATTGAGCGCCATGTGGTAGGCGTAGTCGCCCTTCACCCAGACCTTGTCGGCGTGGTACTGCGTGTTGGGGATGCTGCCCGGCATCTGCGTCCAGCCCGAGAGCGTGTCGCCGGCCAGGATGTCGGCCCGCCACCAGTTGTTTTGCTCGGTAGCCAGGACGTAGAAGTACTTGCCTACCTGCGCCGTGCTGGCGCCGCGGCAGTTGACCGGCGTGGACGTCAGGCTGTTCCAGGACCCGATGGTGCCGTTGGCGTTGATCTGCGCCCGCGAGACGTTGCTCGGATTGCTTTCCCCGCCCGTCACGAACAGGTAGCCGCCCACTACGGTCATGTCGCCGTGGATGCGGTTGCCGTATCCCTCGCCGGAGCCGTCCCGGGTAAATGCGGTCGCCAGGCTGCCGTCGGCATTGAGCTGCGCCCAGGCCGCCTGCCCGTCGATCATGTTGAAGAGATAGATCCGGGTCTTGATCTTGAGCGCGTTGATGTAGCTGCGCAGCGGGAAGGTGCCGGGCGAGGAGAAGTTGCCGAATACGCCGTCCGAGTTGATCGGCGCCCGGTAGTAAGGCTGGGTGCCGGCGTTGTAGTCGCCGACCATCGGGTTGAAGTAGTACGCCCAGTTGCCGACCGCGACGCCCCCCTTCATGGCGTGGTTGGACGGCAGGCCCAGGCCGCCGGCATCCGTGACCGCGGCCACGCCGCCGTCGGCCGCGTAGTCTATGCGCTTGAGGGTCTCGCCCTCCCACTTGAGGTAGGCCGTCTTGCCGGTCTGCCAGCTCGACATGTAGTTGCCGCCGGAGCGGTTGGTCCCGCCCACGTTCGACCAGGCCGAGAGGTTGCCGTTCTTGGGCGTGAAGAGCGGCCCGGTGATCGTGGCGCCCGTCGAGGTGAGCACCGTGATCGCGCCGGCCTGCACGCGGCTCGGGATGACCACGTCTATTTGCGATGCGGTCCACGAGAGGATCTCGGCCTTGTCCGAGCCGAAGCGCACCTCGCCGGTATCGGCCGGGAACATGCCGGTGATGGTGGCTTCCTGGTTCGCCAGCCCCGACTTCGGGGCGTTGTCGATGCGGTAGGGGATCTCGAACCAGACCGCGTTGCTGGTGCCCTGAGGAGCGACGACGCTGAGCTGGGACGAGGCGGCGCCGTTTGGCACCTGGACGATCAGGCTGTTGGAGTCGGCGACCGTGATCGTTCCCTCGGTGAACCCGAAGAAGACCTTGTTCTTGGTCTTGTCCCGGTCGAAACCCTGGCCGAACACCGTGATGGTTTGCCCGGGAATGGCCTGGGCCGGCATGATGCCCGTGACGACCACCGGCACGGAAGTCTCGACCGCAAAACCGAGCGTGCCCGAGGCGCCCTGGGCGGTGGTGACCTTGACGTCGCCCCCGACATCCGGAACGGCCACGACCAGGCTCTCCGGCTCGGCGAGCAGGATGCTCGCGGTGGCGGTTCCGAAGAAGACCTGGGTGCCGCCCGGGAAGGCATGGAAACCGGTCCCGGTCAGGCGGATCAGGTCGCCCGGCTTGCCCTTGGCCGGGGTGACGGCCGATAGCGCCGGCTTGATCGCCGAGAGGGCGTGCACCGGATCCCGGTCGGCGGCCGCGTAGGCGCGAATGGCCTGGCTGGTGCGCAAGAGCTCGAGATCCGGGTGAGTGGCCCAGCTGGGCGTGACCCGCAGGGCGGTGACGCCCCCCGACGTCTGGACCTTGCTCATCGTGGCGGCGCGCGCGATGTCGCCCGGGAAGAGGCCCTGGGTGACGGCAACCGCGGTGGTGAGCGCGTCCACCACGATCGACGGCGAGGAGATCGAATCCCAGCTTCCGCCGTTGAGGATGACGAAGCTGCGCAGGCGCACCGCGTCGCCGCCGGGATTGCCGCTCTTTACGCCTTTGACCCCTTCGAGGATGTAGGGCGTCCCGAGCACCATCGATCCCGGGGGCACCAGGTCGAACGTGCCGTCCGCACGGGAGATAGTCGAGGAGATGCTCTTGTTGGTCACCGGATCGACCAGCGAGAGCGTCGAGCCCTTGATGACGTCGTCGGTCGTCGCCTGGGTCTTGCGGGCCGTCTCGGGGAAGTCCACGCGGCCGCTGAGGACCGGGAGCGATGGGCCGCCGGCGGCCTCGACGGCCGCGCCCCCGTTGCCCGTCGCGAGGGTGAACGCGCCTCCCGGAGGCGGTGGCGCGAGCTGGCAACCTTGCAGGAAGGTCACGAGTCCGGTCAGGAGCAATGCAGCACGACGATCCACGTCCGGTCCCCCTCGTTCGGCCGACGAACGACGTCGACCCTCGTTCCTCATACCCTTGTTGCATTGTTTGGACACCCCGATTAGGGGGAATGGGAGGGGCGGTAAGTGGCGCGGTTGGCCGTTCTGTGCAGGTAGTTTATACCTACGTAGTTATCCGCAAGCGCGTCAAGTCGCCCAGAGGAGGAGCGAAATCATGTCATTTCGCGCTACTGGCTCCGCGGATCCCGGCGCCTGGCTGGCGGGCGGCCTGGTCCTGCTCGCCCTCGCCATCGGCTGCAGCGAGCAGCCGGGTGGGATCAACACCCGGGGCGGCACCACGACGACCTCCGCGGCCACGAAGGCCCCCGCGACGGGTGCGCCCGATCTCTCCCAGGGATCGATCGAGGGAGGCGGCACGCCGGCCCCCTCGGCCAGCGCCGGGGCGGGCGGCGGAACGGCCACCCCGACCCCCACGCCGATGAACAGCGCGGATCACGCGTCGCACCACCCCTCCCCCACCCCGACGCCCACCGAGCCGCCCATCCTGGAGCGGAGCTACGGCATCGAGGTGACCAACCTGCCGGCCGGCGGGCTGCAGCTCTTCGAACCCCCGGGCGCCGGAGCGGCGCACGCCTCCTACCCGAGCACGTTCCAGTTCCAGGTCAAGGTCACGCTCAACACCGGCATCTCCTCCAACGCGAGCTGGAGCATCGCGCCGGCCAATATCGCGACCATCAGCGCGGGCAACAAGCTGACGGCGCTCAAGGCCGGCACCGCGACCATCACGGTGCGGGCGACCGACGGGCAGAGCGCTCCGCTGGACATCCCGCTCACCGTCAAGGCCGAGGGCGGCATCGATGCGGAGGTGCTGTGATGCCGAATCGTGACGTCGCCCGGACCCTTCTCGCCGCCCTCCTGCTAGCAGGCTGTGCGGCCGCGCCGCTGGCCGCGCCGACGCTCGGGCGGGCCCCGGATCCCGCGCCGCCGGCCGCGCCGCTCGGGGCCGC
>Ga0194120_10005368_pt1 | contig 19001 bp, 12 predicted proteins | sample TA2MahCa65mmetaG_FD_148642 | JGI IMG/M metagenome (GOLD analysis project Ga0194120, IMG submission 148642) | Freshwater microbial communities from Lake Tanganyika, Tanzania - TA2015019 Mahale Deep Cast 65m | ecosystem: Environmental > Aquatic > Freshwater > Lake | place: Tanzania: Lake...
CCTGTGCCTGTCCCTGTGCCTGTCCCTGTGCCTGTCCCTGTGCCTGTCCCTGTGCCTGTGCCTGCCCCTGCCCCTGCCCCTGTCCCTGTGCCTGTCCCTGTGCCCGTGCCTGTCCCTGTGCCTGTCCAGGCCGCCGTCCCGCCTCGCCTGACCGCCCGCAGAAAAAAGTTGACAGCCGCCGCGCGATACCTGAACATCTGTTTAGCTGTGGCCGCTGGGGCGCGCCGGAGCCCGTGTCCAACTCCCTGACCCAGTTGCCAATTCACCAGGAGCACCCGCCATGTCGCGCACCAAGAAGGACGTTTCGGAACCCGTTTCGCAGCACAGCGATAGCGCCGCCAAGCAGGCGGCCATCGCCACCGCGCTCTCGACCATCGAGCGCACGTTCGGCAAGGGCGCGATGGTGCGCCTGGGCGACGAGGCGGCGACCTTCCGCGACCTGCAGGTCATCAGCTCGGGGTCGATCGGCCTGGACATCGCGCTGGGCGTCGGCGGCTTTCCGCGCGGCCGGGTGGTCGAGGTGTTCGGCCCCGAGTCGAGCGGCAAGACCACCATCGCCCTGCACCTCATCGCCGAGAGCCAGAAGGCCGGCGGCATCGCGGCGTTCGTCGACGCCGAACATGCCCTGGACGTCAGCTACGCCCGCCGGCTCGGGGTCAAGACCGACGACCTGCTGGTCAGCCAGCCCGACACCGGCGAGCAGGCCCTGGAGATCGTCGACACCTTGGTGCGCTCGGGCGCCGTGGACGTCATCGTGGTCGACTCGGTGGCGGCGCTGGTGCCCAAGGCCGAGATCGAGGGCGCGATGGGCGACAGCGCCGTGGGCTCGCAGGCGCGGCTGATGTCGCAGGCGCTGCGCAAGCTGACGGCCAGCATCAGCAAGTCCAACTGCATCGTGCTTTTCATCAACCAACTGCGCATGAAGATTGGGGTCATGTTCGGCAACCCCGAGACCACCACCGGTGGCAATGCGCTCAAGTTCTACACCTCGCTGCGCCTGGACGTCCGGCGCGTCGGCGCGCTCAAGTCGGGCGAGGAGAACATCGGCAACCGCACCCGCGTCAAGGTGGTCAAGAACAAGGTGGCGCCGCCCTTCAAGCAGGTTGAGTTCGACATCCTCTACGGCGAGGGCATCTGCTCGACCGGCGACCTCATCGACACCGCGGTCGAGATGGGCATCCTGGACAAGGTCGGCGCCTGGTACAGCGTCGACGGCGAGCGCCTGGGCCAAGGCCGCGAGAAGGTGCGCCAAGCGCTCAAGGACGACCCCAAGCTTTTCGACAAGATCGACAAGCGGGTGCGCGAGGTGGCGTTCACGCCCGACGGGCACGTCTCCGAGGCGGCGGCGGGCATCGCCTCGACGGTGATGGCCGAGGGCTGATCGCAAGCCCCTGATCCGGGGCGTCGGGCCGAACCGGCGCCCGTTGGTCCGGGCAATCCGAATCCGCCTACCAGTTCAGCCGGCGAAAGGTCCCATCCCACGCCCCGGCCGCCGCGACCTGACCCTCGTCGGCAAAGCGCACGAGCTTGACGCCGGTGCGGAAGTCGCGCCGCTCGACGCGCACCTCCCCCGACAAGATGTGCACCACCTTGGCACAGCGGTCGTCGCCGGCCGTGGCGACGTGGTTGCCCGCCTTGTCCACGGCGACGCCGGCCACGATGTCGTCGTGCAACAGGACGTCGAGCGCGGTCTCGCCGGTGCGGCCGTACCACACGTGGACCTTGCCGTCCCAGCCGCCCGAAGCCACCATCTGGCCCGATGCGTTGACGTACACGGAGGCCACGGCGCCCTCGTGGGCGCGCTGGGTCAGTCGTGCGCCGCCGCCGACGGGGTCCCAGGTGCGCACCATGCCGTCCTCGCTGGCGGTGACCACCAGGCGCCGCGAACCCGCACATGCGACCGCAGTGACCGGCTCCCGGTGGCCCCGCAGGGTCCGGCGCAGGTGCAAGCCGGGCAGGTCGTACAGGCCCACGCTGCCGTCGCCGCAGCCGATCACCAGCAGCTTGCCGTCCGATGCCATCGCGGCACAGGTCGGTGTCGCCTCGACCGACAGCTCGGCAGCGACAACGCCGTCTGCGACGTCCCATAGCCGCACCGTGCCGTCGACGCACACAGAGACCACCCACCGCCCGTCGGGCGAACCGACCACCGCCTCGACCAGCGCTCCGTGGGTGCCGAGCAGGGTGCTCTCGGCGAGATCCAGCACCGACAGCGGCTGCGGACCGATCGCGCCGAGATCGACAAGAAACACCTGGTGCTGCGGGTCGGCATACGCCGCGTGGCGCAGATCGTCGCCCAGCCACAGCGTCTCGACCTGGCGCCGCGCCGGTTGCTGGTGCATCGGCAGTGGCCGCGTCATCTGCGCCATCCGATCGAAGGGCAGACCGGCGCCCAGGCCGCCCGGCATCGGCAGCCCGCCCAAGCCGGCCAAGCGCGGATGGGCGAAAAAATCGGCCGCAGCCGACTCGGGCGCGAGCGTGGGCCGGGCGCGACTGGCGCCGCCGAAATCCGGCACAGGGACGTTGAACGGCACCGCGCCCATGCGGCTGTCCATGCGCGGCGCGATGGGCATCAAGCCCCCTGTGTCGGGTTCGCTTTCTTCTTCGGCGCCGATCGCCCCGCCGACCTCGAAGATGCCCCCGCTGTCGCGCAAGTAGCGATCGCGGTGCGCGCGGATCTGCGCCGTCGAGTGCGCGACGGTCTTGGCGTCCGAGGCGCTGTCGTCCAGATTGATCTGCGCCGACACCGGCCGGGCGCTCGCTGCGGACGCGCGCGCAGGCGTCGGCGTTGGAATCGGCGTGACCAGCGGGGCGGGCTGCGCCTTGTGCACCGTCGGCGGCCGGATCGGCGTCGGGGCCGGCGTCGGCGCCATCGTGGCCGGCGGCTTGTGCGACGTCGGCACGGGAATCCGGTACATGCCAGTCTGGGGGGCAGTGCCGACTGCAGCTTCCAGCGCCTGGCGCATTTCCAGCGCCGACTGCCAACGACCAGCCGGTTGCTTGACCAGCGCCCGGTCGACGGCGGCGCAAAGCTCGGGACTCACCCGGCCGCCCGTGCGGTCCCACAGCGGCTCGGGGGCTTCGGTCACGTGGCGCATCACGATCGTCAGCGGATTCTCGCCGTCGAACGGCAGCGATCCGGCCAAGCACTCGTACAGCACCACGCCAAGCGAATACAGGTCCGAGCGTCCGTTGACGTCGTGGCCCATCGCCTGCTCGGGGCTCATGTGCGTCGGCGTGCCGAGCGCCTTGCCGGCCTGGGTCATGCTGGTGTCGTGGGTCTTGACGATGCCGAAATCGAGCACCTTGACGATCGCCTCGCCGCCGGCCATCTCGTGCAGAAAAATGTTCGCGGGCTTCATGTCGCGGTGCACCAGGCCCAAGGCGTGCGCCTCGCCCAGGCTGCGCAGCACGGCCACGCCGATGTCCACCGTCTGCTTGTCGTCCAGGGCCTCGCCGCGGTCGCGTGCGCGGTGCAGCAACGCCTGCAAGGTCTCGCCGCTCAACCGTTCCATGGCGAGGTACAGTTCGCCGGTGTCGGTCTGGCCGAAGTCGAAGACGCGCACGGTGCTCGGGTGCGTCAGCCGCGAGGTGGTCGCCGCCTCCTGGAAGAAGCGCCGTGACATCTCGGCCGACTCTGCGCCGGCCATCGGCAACAGCACCTTGACCGCCACCGGATGGCCGGTGGTGACGTGCACCGTGTCGAACACCGTGCCGAAACCGCCGTGACCCAACTGGCCGAGCACGCGGTAGCGCCCGCCGATGACGTCGCCGGGTCCGAGCTCCTTGCGGTTGGCGCTGACCTGGCGGACGGTCGGGGTGCCGTCGTTGGGGCAATTGGGCTGGGGCGTCGTGGTGCCGCAGCGAGGGCAATAGCGCATCAAGACAGCGATTCGCCAGCGCCCGGGGTGGCGCGGGGCGCGATGATACTCCCCTGGCCGCCAAAGCAAACCCGCGGGCGACCAAGCCGTGGCAGACCGCGGTGTTGCCGGGCGCGGCCGGCCCCAATCGACAACCCAACCGCCGCCCGCCTACGATGCCGCCCCTCGCGCTGCCCATCGGCGCACGGAGTCCGCCATGCCCGCACCGCGCCTGCCCAGCCACGCCCGCGTCGTCGTGGTCGGGGGCGGCATCATCGGCTGCTCGGTCGCCTACCACTTGGGCCACATGGGCTGCCGCGACGTCGTGCTTTTGGAGCGCGACCGCCTGACCTCTGGCACCACTTGGCACGCCGCCGGGCTGATGGTCACCTTTGGGTCCACCTCGGAGACCTCAACGGAACTGCGCAATTACACCCGCGATCTCTATGCGCGGCTCGAGGCCGAGACCGGCCAGGCCACTGGGCTCAAGCAGGTCGGGTTCATCGAGGTCGCGGCCGACGCCGACCGCCTGCAGGAGTATCGGCGCGTGTCGGCGTTCAACCGCCATTGCGGCGTCGATGTCCACGAGATCTCGCCGCGACAAGTGCAGGCGCTTTTTCCGCTGGCGCGCACCGACGACCTGCTGGCCGGGTTCTATGTGCCGCAAGATGGCCGCGTCAATCCGGTGGACGTGACGATGGCCTTGGCCAAGGGCGCGAAACTGCAAGGGGTCGCCGTGCTGGAGGGCGTCGCGGCCACCGGTGTGCTGCAGACAGCCGGGCGGGTGAGCGGTGTGCGCACGGCAGTGGGCGACATCGCCTGCGAGGTGGTCGTCAACTGCGCCGGCATGTGGGCGCGGCAGTTCGGCGACCTGGCCGGCGTGACCATCCCCTTGCAGGCCTCGGAGCACTACTACCTCATCACCGACCGCATGGCCGGCATGCACGGCGATCTGCCGGTGCTGGAGGACCCGTCGTCGTACGGCTACTTTCGCGAGGAGGGCGGCGGCCTGATGATCGGGCTTTTCGAGCCCGTGGCCGCGCCGTGGAAGGTCGGCGGAATCCCACAGGAATTCAGCTTCGGCGAGATCCAGCCCGATTGGGATCGCATGGCGCCGTGGCTGCAAAGGGCCATGGCGCGGGTCCCGTTGTCCGAGAAGACCGGAATCCGCAAGTTGTTCTGCGGCCCGGAGAGCTTCACGCCCGACCTGCGCCCGGTGGTGGGCGAGGCGCCCGAGCTGCGCGGCTACTTCGTGGCGGCGGGCCTCAATTCGATCGGCATCTTGACCGGCGGCGGCATGGGCCGGGTGCTGGCGCACTGGATCCTGCGCGGCAAGCCCGACGTCGACGTGACCGCCATGCACATCGACCGGCTGCATCCGTTCCAGGGCACACCGCGCTATCGCAAGGAGCGCATCGCCGAAACGCTGGGCATGGTGTACCGCTGCCACTACCCGTACCAGTCGCTGGTGACCGCGCGCGGGGCCAAACGGTCGCCGCTGCACGAGCGGCTCGCCGCCAAGGGTGCGTATTTCAAAGATGTCAGCGGCTGGGAGGGCGCGGATTGGTACACGCCCGACGGGTCGCCGCCGCGCGTCGACCGCCACAGCTTTGGCCGCGAACCGTGGTTCGACTTCTGGCAGGCCGAGCATGAGGCGGCGCGCGCGGACGTGATCCTCATGGACATGTCGTTCATGGCCAAGTTCACGGTCGAGGGCCCCGATGCTGGGGCGCTGCTCGATCGCGTAAGCGCCAACCATGTCACTGGCCCCGTGGGGCGCATCACCTATACGCAGTGGCTGAACGACGAAAGCAAGTTGGAGGCGGATCTGACCGTGACGCGCCTCGGTCCCGACCGGTTTTGGGTCGTGGCCAGCGACACCGCCCACCGCCACGTGCTGACGTGGCTGCGCAGGCACGTGCGTCCGGGCGAAATCGTCCACATCGCCGATGTCACCGGAGCGCACGCGCAGATCAACATCCAGGGGCCGCGGTCGCGCGAACTGCTGCAGTCGGTGACGGACGCCGACCTGTCCAATGCCGCGTTGCCGTTTCGCGATGCGCGCACGATCGACATCGGCTTTGCGCCGGTCCTGTGCGTGCGCATCACCTACCTGGGCGAACTGGGCTACGAGCTGTACGTACCGGCAGAGCAGGCGGTCCACGTGTACGACGAACTCGTGGCCGCTGGCGCTGCCTTCGGACTGCGGCACGCCGGGCTCAAGGCCCTGGCCAGCCTGCGGATGGAGAAGGGCTACCGCGACTACGGCCACGACATCGACAATACCGACACGGTGTTCGAGGCGGGCCTGGGCTTCGCGGTGGACCTCGCGCAGCCGCGCGCGTTCGTCGGCCGGGCCGCCGCAGAGCGCCTCAAAGCCCAGGGGACGCCGCATCGCCGGTTGCTCCAGGTCCAGTTGCTGGACGCAGAGCCGCTGCTTTTCCATGCCGAGGTGGTGTGGCGCGACGGAGTGCGGGTGGGCTACGTGCGCGCCGGTTCCTATGGCTGGACCCTCGGCGCCGCGGTCGGCCTGGCGATGATCGACGCCGGCCAACCGCTGACCCAAGCGTGGATCGACGCCGGTGCGTGGCAGGTCGAGATCGCTGAACGGCGCGTGCCGGCCCGGGTGTCGCTGCGGCCGCTGTTTGACCCAACCAACGAGAAAATCAAGGGTTGACGGCAGCGCCGCCAGCGGTTTGCCAGCCGAACCCGGCGTGCGGTACCTTCGCGCCGGTCGGTCGGGCGAGGTGCGTGCGATGGGCGGTGAACTTCTTTCGGGTCCGCGCGCCCAGGCGCGCAAGCTCGGCTGGCAGGCGCTGGCCGGGTGGGGGGCCACGGGCCTGCTCGCGGTCAAGGGCTGGTGGTTCGTCGGGCTGGTCGGCGCCGGTGTCGCGGTGTGGCTGACACTGCGCTGGTTCCGCCACCGGGCCACGTGGGGCATGCGGTTCTGACGCCGCGCACGGGGGAAGAATGGTCTGGAAAGTGCAGAACGCGCGGCCGGTCTGCGCCGCTGGGGTTGTCGCCGCTGCGGTCCTCGCAGCCGTCCCTGAAACGGCCTTCGCCGCGGGCGCGGAGTACCCCGACAATGGCACCATCGCCATCGGTCGCGGCTGTGCGTGGGCCGCCAACCCGTCGGACGGACTGGCCTTTCAGTACAATCCGGCCGGGCTGGCCCAGCAACGCGGCCTGCGCTTGTATGCCGACGCGCGGCTGGCCAAGCAGAACGTGCGGTTCACCTCGACCTCGATCAAGGGCGATCCGATCGAGAACAGCGCGGACGCCTTCCTGGGACCGAGCGGCGCCCTGACCTACGGCGTGGGGCCCGCCGGGCCGCTGTCCGAACTGACGTTTGCGCTGGGCGCCACCGGACCCAGCGCCATCGGCATCGTCAACTACCCGCACAAGGGTGTGCAGCGCTATGCCCTGACGGAGACCGACTACTTCATCGGCTACTATTCGGCGTCGGTGGCGGCCGGCTGGGGCGACTGGCTGCGGGTGGGCGTCACCGGCCAGTTGGCCCACGGTTCAGCCAAGTTCAGCCAGGCCGTGTTCAGCGGTGAATACCCGGGCACCGAGCCCGAGAAGGACTCCTACGCCACGTTTGAGGGCAGCAACACCGTATTGCCGACCGGCGTGCTGGGCCTGACCGTGCTGCCGCGTCCGGATCTGGCGATTGGGCTGTCGTGGCGACCGGCGATGGATTTTGCCGCCGATGGCACGCTCAAGACCGAGGTGCCGGAATGGGCCAAGGCCAACGCCAAGCAGGTCGGCGACCAGGCGCAACTGCAACTCAAATTCGCCGACGTGGTGCGCCTGGGCGTGCAGTACAAGCCGTCGACCCGCTGGGACATCGAACTGGACGCGGTGTACGAGCGCTGGAGCGTGCTCAAGGAAGTGCGCGTGCACACCAAGAACGTCACGGTGGTTCCGTCGTTCGCGCCGGCCAAGCCGGTCAAGGTCGACGACATCGTGTTTCCGCACGACTACAAGGACACCTGGAGTGTGCGCTTGGGCGGCGACTACCAAGCGATCACCGACCGGCTGGCGCTGCGCGGCGGCTACCTGTACGAGTCGAACGCCGCCCCGAGCAAGACCGTCAGCGTCGACTTTCCCAACTGGTCGCGCCATGTGGCGAGCGTCGGCGCCTCGGTGCGCGCGTTCGGGGCGTGGATCGACCTGGCCTACGCCCACCACTTCGTGGATACCCAGGTAGTGACCGATAGCGTGGTCGTACAGCAGACCACGCCGCAGATCCTGCCCGGCTTCGACCCGGTCAAGCCGGCGGTGGTCGGCAACGGCACCTACGAGGCGAGCATGGACATCTTGTCGCTGAGCCTGCGCGTGCCGTTCGGCGACCTGTCGGGCAACTTATAGACCTTCGCTGCGACCTCGAAGTCGTGGTCGTGCGCGCTGGCGGCGCGCGCCGCGGGCACGTCCCGGCTCGGCTCGGGCAAGGCGAAGCCGCCGGCAACAGCGCTGGCCGGCCGCAGCGAACCACGCGTCAGGCCGCGGCGCTGGCTTGCTCCAAGCGACCGCCACCGCCGGCCCATGCGCCAGGGCCCCCGAAGCTGATACACTTTCACGGCGGGTAGCCCGACGGAGTGCGCGATGGCAACGGAATCGACAGCGGCGTGGCGGCTGGCCGTGATGTGCGGCTTGGCCGCGGCCCTGGTGGCGTGCGGCGAAGACGCGGTCGTCGTGGGCACCGGGTCGGCGGTCGGCGCAGGCGGCGCGGCCGACGGTGGCGCGGTGATGGGCGACGCGCCGGGGACGACGGACCTGGCAGGCTCGGACCTTCCAGGCGGCGGCCAGGACGGCGCAGTCACAGCAGAAGTCGTCGATCCCGTGGATTCGTCGGGGCCTGGGGACTCGTCGGGGCCGTCGGACCTGTCCGAACCGGTCGAGATCACGGACGACGCCGAGGACGGCGCCGAGGACGTGGACGACACCACCCTGCCGGCCGACGAGGTCGCGCCCGCGGACGGCGGCGACGCCGACCCTGCAGACCTGTCGAGCCTCGACGCGCCCGCCGAGGTCGCCGCCGAGGTCATCGGCGACGATGCCGAACCAACCGACGCCCAAGACACGCTGACCGATGTCGGGCCCGACGCGCCGGCCGACGTCGCGCCCGACACCGGTCTCGACGCGGCCCCTGAAACGGCGCCCGATGTGGCAACGGACGCGCCGACCGATGCGCCCACCGACATTGCGCTGGACGGTGTGGCCGATGCCCAAATTGACGCCAAGGCGGACGTCCAACCCGACACCCAACCCGACGCCCAACCCGACGCCCAACCCGACGCCCAACCCGACGCCCAACCCGACGCGCCGCCCGACGGCGACGCCGGCCCCGCGTGCAAGCCCAAAGCCGAGTCCTGCAACGGTGCCGACGACGACTGCGACGGCCAGACCGACGAGGGCGCCTGCGACGACGCCAACGGCTGCACCACCGACCTGTGTGTGGTCGGCCAGGGGTGTGTGTTTCAAGCCAACGGCGGCGCCTGCAGCGACGGCAATGCCTGCACGGTCGGCGACATCTGTGCCGGCAGCACCTGCCAGGCCGGCGCCAAGGCGACCTGCGCCGACAACAACCCGTGCACCGACGACGGCTGCGACGTCGCCAAGGGCTGCTTCGCCACGCCGAATACCGCGCCATGCGGCGGCCAGGGCGGCCTGTGCACTCCGGGGTCGAAGTGCAAGGCGGGAGCGTGCCAACCCGGCCCGGCCCTGCCCTGCGACGACGGCAACCCGTGCACTGCGGACTCGTGCCTGCCGGCGACGGGGTGCAAGCATGCGCCGATCGGCCTGCCGTGCAGCGACGGCAACGTGTGCACGCTGGGCGATGCGTGCACAGACGGCGCGTGCCAGAGCGGCAAGCCGCAGGCGTGCAACGACGCCAACCCTTGCACCAACGACGTGTGCAATCCCTCCAGCGGGTGCGTCTACACGCCAAACGCCAACCCGTGCGAGGACGGCAGCACATGCACCCAGAACGACGTCTGTGCAGGCGGCGTGTGCAAGGCTGGGACGCCCAACCCCTGCGACGACAACAACCCGTGCACAGCCGATTCGTGCGGCGCCAACAACTGCGTCCACAAGCCGCAAAAGGCGAGTTGCAACGACGGCGATGCCTGCACCAGCAGCGACTTCTGCCAAGCCGACGGCGCGTGCAAGGGCACGGCGCTCCTGTGCGAGGACGGCAACTTGTGCACGAGCGACGCCTGCGACAAGGCCAAGGGCTGCGTATTCGCGAACAACACCGCCAAGTGCAGCGATGGATCGGTGTGCACCGTGGGCGACCAGTGCAAGAACGGGGCTTGCGCGCCGGGCGCGCTGCAGCCGTGCGACGACGGCAATGCCTGCACCAACGATGGATGTGACGCCAGCGCCGGCTGCCTGCACGCGAACAACCAGGCCGGGTGCGACGACGGCTCGCCGTGCACCAAGGACGACGCCTGCGCGGGCGGCGCCTGCCTGGGCGGCGCGCCGGTGGTCTGCAACGACGGCAACCCGTGCACCGACGACGCGTGCTATGCCAAGAGCGGCTGCGCGGCAGTGCCCAACCTCCAACCGTGCGAGGACGGCAACGCGTGCACGGCGGGCGACAAGTGTGGCGGAGGTGTCTGCAACCCCGGCGCGACTGTGGCGTGCGACGACAAGAACCCGTGCACCAACGACACCTGCGACCCCAAGCTCGGCTGCACCAAGGTCGCCAACGCGCTGCCGTGTGACGACGGCAATGCGTGCACCGCCTCCGATACCTGCAGCGCCGGCGCGTGCGCCCCCGGCAAGGCCGTCGCCTGCGACGACAAGAACCCGTGCACGACCGACGCCTGCGACCCCAAGCTCGGCTGCACCAAGACCCCGAACACGCTGCCGTGCAACGACGGCAACGCCTGTACGGCGGGCGACGTGTGCAGTGGCGGGTCGTGCGCCGCGGGCAAAGCTGTCTCGTGCGACGACAAGAACCCATGCACCAACGACGCTTGCGACCCGGGCGCCGGCTGTGTGGCGCCGCCCAACACCGCGGCATGCAACGACAACAACGTGTGCACCGTCGGCGACGCATGCAGCGGCGGCAAATGCGTAGCTGGACCCTCGCAGACCTGCAACGACGGCAACCTGTGCACCATCGACAGCTGCGACCCGGCCAAGGGATGCACGGCGACCCCGAACACCGCAGCGTGCAACGACGGCAACGCCTGCACCAGCGGCGACGTGTGCGGCAACGGCAAGTGCGGCGGTGCACCGGTGACGTGCAACGACGCAAACCTGTGCACCGACGACTACTGTGACGCTGTACAGGGCTGCAAGGCGACCCCCAACGCGGTGGCGTGCAACGACGGGACCCTGTGCACCAGTGGCGACGTATGCGCGGGCGGCAAGTGCGCCGGCAAGGTCGTGGACTGCGACGACAAGAACCCGTGCACCCAGGACTCGTGCCTCGCCCAGAGCGGCTGCAAGAACGCGGCGGTGGCCGACAACAGCAATTGCGGCGACGTCGGGGTCTGCCTCGCCGGGACGTGCTCACCCGGCAGCGACGTCAACCCTGCGCAGAGCTGCAAGCAGATCCTGGCGACATGGAAGGCCGCGCCGTCGGGGACCTACTGGCTCGACCCGGATGGCAGTTCGGGCGCGGGCGTCAAGTACCAGGTCAAGTGCGACATGGTCAGCTTCGGCGGCGGCTGGCTGGTCATCGACAACGCGCAAGCCCACGCCCTGCTGACCATGCAGAACATGAGCCCGACCACCGGCAAGTGCACCATCAAGGCGACCGAAATCCGCACCTGGGACGGCTTTGACGGCGACACCGGCTACTCGCACTTCTGCGTCGCCGAACGCGCGGCCAAGAACTGGCCGAGCTACACCGAGTTGCGCTTCACCGGCTTCCAACTGACCGGCTACACGGCAGGCGCAGGCCACAGCTTCGACCTGGGCACCGACTGCTATGCCGTGCAGTACGTGGGCGGCGTCTGCGCGGGACCGCTGGCGGCCCTGAACGCGCCCAACACCGCCGCGATCAGCCTGAACAACGGGCAAAAGTCGCCTGTGTACAACCGGCTGGTCACCTTGCCCCAGGCCGCCAGCGATTTCCAGATCCGCATCCGCGAAGAGGGACCGCAGCTCGAAGGTGTGGTGTGGAACACGGGCTCGATCCTGTTGCGGTAGCGTAGCCATGCGCGGACGCGGTGGGGCGAAATCGTCGCTTTGGGGCAACCGGCGAAGGCGCAATTGCCCGGCCGGGCCCGTCTGGTCTACGCTTGCACCCGGCCCCGCGGCCGCCCGCGCGCAACTGGCGTGCATCGAGCGGCTGTTCCCGGGCCAGTGGAGGGCAGCGTGGCCCGCAGCGTGCGCATCAACGTGCTCGGCGTCGACCTGCGCCTGCAAACCGACGACAGCGACGCCTTCGTGCAGCGGGTGGCCGATGCCGTCAACCAGCGCGGCGCTGCGATGCGGCAGCGCGGCGTGCCTCCACAACAAGCCGCCGTGTACGCCGCACTGCAGTTGGCCGAGGAGCTTGAGCGGTTGCGCGACGCCCACCGCGCGCTGCACCACCAAGCCGCCGAGCAACTCGACGCCTTTGCCGACGAACTGGTCGCCCACGCCCGGGCGCTGCAACCCCGCGAGGATCGCGCATGACCGCACCCCACAGCCCGCTTGCCGCCGCGCCGTCGCCGGCCACACTGCCCGCCGACAAGGCTGGCTGGCGCGCGGCCGCCGACGGAGTGCTGCGCAACCGTACGCCACAGCAGCGCAAGGCCCACGCCGCCACCCTGGCCCGCCATGTGGTCGCGCTGGCCCAGGCACGGGGCTGCCAACGGGTCGCTGTTTACGCCCCCATTGGCGCTGAGCCCGATACGCGCGACGTGGCCAACGCACTACTGGTCGCCGGGATCGGCCTGGCCTATCCGCGGTTGCTGCCCGACGGCTCGGCGCTGCAGATGGTGCCCTGCGCCGGGCCGAGCGCGCTGCAGCCCCGCCCGCGATCGCGTCTGCTTGAACCGCCGGGTCCGCCCTGCGACCCAGGGCAAATCGACCTCATCGTGGTCCCGACTGTGGCGCTGAGCCCCGAAGGCGTTCGTCTGGGTCGGGGCGGTGGCCACTACGACCGCTACCTGCCGCTCGTGCGCGCCGACGTGCCGCGCGTGGCCGCCGTCGCCGCAGGGTGTGTGTGGCCGTGGCAGCCGCAAGAGGACCACGACGCCCGCGTGGGCCTCGCCATCACCGAAGCCGGCCTGTTCTCGTGCGGGTGAGGGCCAGGAAATGATGTACTCCATCCTTTCTTGGGCCCGTTTGCTTGCTCGGTGGGTCGCCAGCTCGCGGACCAAAGGTTCGACTCGCGGCTCCGCCCTGATGTGAGCGTGATCGAACTACGATTTCCAGTCCCTGAGGTGCGCTGTGCGCCGTTGGATCCTGCCCATCGTCCTCGCCGCGGGCTGCGCCGCACCAAACGGCAGCACCAATCCGTCGGTGGGCGCTGGCGCGGTCGGGCAGGACAGCAGCGGCACCTTCGCGGTCGACGGCGCAGTGGCCAGCGATGTCCCACCCGACGCTGGGGCGGGCGCCAATGGCACCACCGCAGCGGACACTGGCGACGCCAAAGGGGACACCAAGGCCGACGCCAAACCCGACGGCAAGGCCGACACCGCGACGCCACCGACCGACATCAACGAGATCATCGCGCCCAAGGTCATTTGCGGCGACTCATTTTGCGCCGACGAAGAAGACTGCGCCTCGTGCGAATACGACTGCGGTCCGTGCAAGACCGTGTGCGGCGACGGCAAGTGCGCGACGGGCGAATCGTGCGCCACTTGCGCCAAGGACTGCGGGGGCTGCGCCGGCGAGTGCGGCAACGGCTATTGCGACCCGACCGAAAACTGCGCGACCTGCGCCAAGGACTGCGGCACCTGCGCCCCCGGCTGCGGCAACGGCGCGTGCGACAAGGCCACCGAGACCTGCGACGACTGCCCGCTGGACTGCGGCAAGTGCAGCGAAGAACCGTGCGACCCGTACACGTCCAAGGGCTGCAAGGACTTTGAGCAGTGTTTCCCGTATGCCGGCGGCGACCTGGTGTGCATCGGCGCCGGCAAGCTCGCCAAGGGCGACAAGTGCTTGCCGCTCGTCGATTGCCAAAAGGGCTTGGTGTGCATCAACTCGACCTGCGCGCAAATCTGCGACGCAACCGGCAAGCAACCGCAATACGGATGCCCGGGCGGCAAGAAGTGCGTCGAGATCGGCCAGCCCGGCAAGCTGAGCGCGGGCGTGGGCGCGTGCCTGTGACGATGCTGTCGATCCGGCGCCTGCAACTCGGCCCCATGGCCAACTTCGTGTACCTGGTGGCGCCCGCGCACACCGATCGGCTGGCCGTCGTCGATCCCGGTTGGGACGCGGCGGCGATCGAGGCGGCGGCGGAGGCGATCGGTCGACCGGTGACCGACCTCATCCTGACCCACCACCACGGCGACCACCGCAACGCCGTCGAAGCGCTGCTCGACCGCGGCGCCGAACGGGTGTGGGTCCACCGCGCCGAGCGCCCGTGGCTGCAGGGCTTGGGCTGGACGGACCACTGCCACTGGCTCGACGGCGGCGACCGGATCGAACTGGGCCCCGGCGCGGCGCTGACCTGCATCGCCACGCCCGGCCACACGCCCGGGTCGCAGTGCCTGCTGGGCGACAGCGAACGCGGCCCGGCGCTGTTGACCGGCGACACGCTGTTCATCGACGGCTGCGGACGCTGCGACCTGCCGGGCGGCGATCCGGCGGCGATGTACCACACGCTCTATGGCATTCTCGGCAACCTGGACGGGCAGACGCGGGTGCTGCCGGGTCACGACTACGCCCCAGCGGCTGAGGCTGCGTTGGACGATCAGCGCCGCACCAATCCGTACCTGGGATTCGCGTCGGTGCAGGCGTTCGTCGACTACCGGATGCGACCGCGGCGCTGACCCGTCACAGGCCGATGATTTCCTTGGTGCACTGGCCGGCCTGGCAGGTGGGGATGCAGTAAAGGAACGGGAACTTCTGACACACGTACTTGATGCCACAGGAAGTTCCGTCGGCGACCGGCGTGTAGTAGCAACCAGTCTTGAGTGAGCACGCGTCCTTGGTGCACACGTTGTTGTCGTTGCAGACCACGGCTGTGCCCTTGCACGCGCCGCTGCTGCAGGTGTCGCCGGTGGTGCATGCCGACCCGTCGCTGCACGCCAGCGTGTTGTTGGTGTACACGCACGCACCGGTGGCCTTGTCGCAGGCGTCGTTGGTGCAGACATTGTTGTCGTTGCACACCACCGCCGCGCCACTGTAGCAGGTCGACGACTTGCACAGGTCGCCGGTCGTGCACGGATTGCCGTCGCTGCAACTGGCCAGGTTGGCGACATAGCTGCACAGGCCGGTCTTGGTCGAACAAGCGTCGTCGGTGCACGGGTTGCCGTCGTTGCAGATCACCGGCTTGCCGGACTGGCATAGGCCGTTGACACAGGTATCGGAGAGCGTGCAAGCGTTGCCGTCGCTGCAGCCCAGGGTGTGCACGGTATTGGTGCATTTGCCGGAGACCGTGTCGCAACTGTCGTTGGTGCACTGGTTGTTGTCGTTGCAGGTGTTGAGCGGGCCCGCCGTGCACGATCCGGTTGCGCTGCACACGTCGTTGGTGGTGCACGCGTTGCCGTCGCTGCACGCGCCGGTGGCTGGGGTCGAGGCGCATTTGCCGGTGGCGGCGTCACAGGTGTCGGTGGTGCACTGGTTGGCGTCGTCGCATGAAATCGCCTTGCCCAGGCACTTGCCGGCGCTGTCGCAGGTGTCGCTCGCGGTGCACAAGCTGTTGTCGCTGCACGCGGCGCCGGCGTTGGGGGTGTAGACGCACTTGCCGGTAGCCGGGTCGCACTTGTCGAGCGTGCAGCCGATCTGGTCGTCGCAGACGACGATCTTGCCGGCGCAGGTGCCGGTCGAACTGCACACGTCGCTGGCGGTGCACAGGTTGCCGTCGTCGCACGCCTTGCCGGCCACCGGGCTGTTCTGGCAGACCAGGCTGGCGCCGCTTTGCACGCAACTGTCGGTGGTGCAGACCTTCTTGTCGTCGCAATCGACGGCGCCACTGTCGACCTTGCAGGTGCAGGTCCACTTGCCCGAGGTGCACACGCCCAGTTTGCAGACGTCGCCGGTGGTGCACGCCTGGGCGTCGTCGCACACCGTGCCGTCGGCGAGCGGTTTCTTGATGCAGGTGCCGTTGGCGGTGTCGCACGCGCCGCTGTTGCAGGCGTCGCCCTTGCAGGTCACCGCTGCGCCGGGGGTGCACTTGCCGGTCTGGCAGGTGTCGTTGGTGGTACACGGGTTGCCGTCGGTGCATGCGGCGCCATTGGCCATGGGCGTCAGTACGCAGGCGCCGGTCTTGGTGTCGCACGCCGCCGTGTTGCAGGCGTCGCCGCTGCAGGCCTTGGCCGTGCCGCCCTTGCATGCGCCCGCGCCGTCGCAGGTGTCGGTGACCGTGCACGCGTTGCCGTCGTCACACGGGGCGCCGCCGGTGGCCGCGGTGGTCTTGCAGCCCTTGGCGGTCTCGTCGCACGTGCCGGGCATGCACGCGGTGCCGGCTGGACACGACAATGGCTTGCCTGCCGCGCAAGCGCCCTTGCCGTCGCACGCGTCGCCGCTGGTGCAATACAGGCCGTCGTCGCAGGCCGTGGTGGTCGGTTTGGGCGCGTAGGTGCACTGCTTGCCGGTCTCGCTGCACACGCCGTCGGCGCACGGGCCGTTGAGCGAACTGCAATCCATGGCCTTGCCTTTGCACATCCCGGTCGCGTCGCAGGCGTCGGCGGTCGTGCAAAACAGCGCGTCATTGCACGTGGTGCCGGTCGCCTTGGGTGTCTTCTTGCAACTGAACGATGCGTTGCCCGTGGACAAACAGGCCGCCGTGTTGCACTGGTCGGCACTGGCCGTGCAGTTGGGCGCGGGGCCGACCGTGCACTTGCCCGCCTTGCAGGCGTCGCCGACTGTGCACCCGTTGCTGTCGGCGTTGCAGGTGGTGCCATCGGCCTTGGCCACGGCCGCGCAGGTGCCGGTGCCGGGATCGCACACCCCGCTATTGCAGGCGTCGGCCTTTGCGCTGCAGTCGATGGGTTTGTTGCCGCTCTGGCACACGCCCGCCTTGCACAGGCCGCTATTGGCCTGTTGGCATTTGTCGCCGGTGCTGCACGCGGTGTTGTCGGCGGCGCTGGTCAGCACGCACTTGCCGGCCGAACACTTGTCGGCGGTGCAGGGGTTGTTGTCGTTGCAGTCGGCGTCGGCCTTGCATGCACACGTATTGGTGCCCACGCATTTGCCGCCCTTGCATGCGTCCTTCGTGCACACGTCGCCGTCGTCGCAGGTGCCGGCGTCGTTGGCGGGGTACGTGCAGCCTTTGACTGGATCGCACACGGCGCCCGTGCAGGGGTTGCCGTCGTCGCAGCCCTTGGCCTGCGCGGTGTGGGCGCAATTGCCGGTGGTGGCGTCGCAGGCGTCGGCGGTGCAGGTCACGCCGTCGTCGCAGTCACTGGCCTTGCCGGCGCACAGGCCGCCCTGGCACAAGTCGTTGACCGTGCACGGATTCTTGTCGTCGCACGGCTCGGCGGAGGGCTTGCTGGTGCAGCCCAGCACCGGGTCGCAGGCATCGACGGTGCAGGCCTTGCCGTCGTCGCACTTGGCGGTGGCCGTGCCGGCACATGCGCCCGCCTTGCACTGGCTGGCGGTGGTGCATGCGTTGTTGTCGTTGCACTTGGTGCCGTCGGCAGCGGGCTTGGTTTCGCATTTGCCGGTCTGCGGGTTGCACGCGTTGGGCTCGCACACCGATCCGGTGGGACAGGTCGCCTGGGTCGCCAGGTCGTTCTTGCAGACGCCGGCGTCGCACTTGGGCGCGCCCAAACACAAGTTGGTGATTTGCTTTACACAATCGCCGTCGTTTTGGCACGCGCAGGTGGCGGTGCCGCCGCACGCGGCGCTGGCGTTGCACTTGTCGTCCTTGGTGCAGGCGTTGCCGTCGTCGCACGCCGCGCCCTCGGCGGCCGATTTCGTGCAGCCCTTGGCCAGATCGCAGCCGTTGTCGGTACAGGGGTTGCCGTCGTCGCACAGTTTGGCGTCGGCCGCGTGGCTGCAGCCGGTCTTGGGGTCGCAGGCGTCGGCCGTGCAGTCGAGCAGGTCGTCGCACTGGCTGGGTTGACCCTGGCACTTGCCGCCCAGGCACGCATCGCCGCTGGTGCAACTGTCGCCGTCGTCGCATTGGATGGCCAGATCGGTGATCGGTTGGTGCACCACTTGCACGCCCTGGCTGCAAAAATCGTTGGTGCAGGGGTTGCCGTCTTCATAGGCGTTGGGCGGCGCCGCCTCACACTTGCCGGACAGGCACACCTTGCCGCACACGCCAAAGCCGCACGGCGCGTTGTCGGTCAGCGGTGTCAGCACGCATTCGGCTTTGTCGTCGCAGCGCGGCGTGGCGCACTCGGTCGCTTGCAGGTCGGGGCTTTTGCACACGGCACCGGTGGGCTGCGGCGTAATCACGCACACGCCCTTGGTGCACTTGGGCAGCCTGCACGGGGTCTTGCCCGGCGTCTGCAAGCAGTCGAAGTCGGTCACGCACTCGTCGCCCATGGCGTCGCCAGCGTCGGCCGCGGCCGAGGTGTCGCTGGGCAAGGTGTCGGCGCGCGGCGCGCCGTCGCTGTCGATCGCCACGTCGCCGACGGCGCCGTCCTCGCTGCCGTCGGCCTGCACGGTCCCGCCAGCGTCGAAGGTGACGTTGCCGCACGCGCATGCCGCGCCGAGCGCCAGAACGAGGCACAGCCTACTGAAATCGTTTCGATTCATCGAGTCGTCCTGCCGCATGCGACCGGCGCGCGGAGCGCAGTAGTGTAGGCGTTTCGGGCCACGGCCGCCACGGTGAGAAGTTCCCAGAATCCACCGCCCAGCGCCGGCCAGCCGCACAGCGGCGGTGCCGGCGCCATTCTTCGCCTCCACGCCGGGCCCGGCAGCGCCCGGCGGACCTTTCTTGCCCCCGATTTTGCCGCCCCCCGCTGCGTTCCGCGCGTCCTGGGGGCATTTGCGTGCGTTTGCGCCAGTGCTGGCGCACACCGCCGGTTTTCCGGCAGCGCACGCGCGCCAAGTTGTCCTGGCGGGCCGCTA
>Ga0194120_10005373_pt1 | contig 18987 bp, 18 predicted proteins | sample TA2MahCa65mmetaG_FD_148642 | JGI IMG/M metagenome (GOLD analysis project Ga0194120, IMG submission 148642) | Freshwater microbial communities from Lake Tanganyika, Tanzania - TA2015019 Mahale Deep Cast 65m | ecosystem: Environmental > Aquatic > Freshwater > Lake | place: Tanzania: Lake...
TCCCATCCCGTACACCCGCCCGCCCCAGAGGCCGCGTGGATCAACCCGCCAGCGCAGCCGACGCCGAGCGAGAAGTCGCTACAGTAATTGCGCGAACCGAGTGTCTCAAAGTCGTTGACAACTTCCGATGTCAATCCGGTTGGCAGGCGCTCTACTGTTCAGCGCCCTGGGAGCAAGCCTCACATACTTTACGTGGCAGTTCGATAAGACGTTTGTCCCGATTCTGGAGATGTACTGGTTTGTCGCGGGTCTAGCAATAGTCGCGGGATTCAGGCTTTATCGCTTCGAATGGAGTCCAACTCGGCCCTCGCTCGTTGTCTGGATCGTTGCATTGGCCGCGCCACTTATTCTAAGCCCTTTGAGGTCCTCCCCGATGGGGAGGGGGGACTGGGTGCTCCTGACGCTGCAGACCATCACTGCGCCAATCCTCCTTGTCATTCTAACGTGCACGGCAGTCAAGCTTTGGCAGATGGGCAGAAAGACGGGATTCAGAGGCCTCGGTGGGCCAGATGCCTAGCGTTCGACACGGAACTCGTGTCGAACGCCTGATAGCCACGCTTCTCAATTGATTCGTATATACGGCAGGCATGGAAATCCCTCATCTTCGACGATGAGGAACCGGCGCAGGGCGGCGATTCGGTGGCACCGACCCGGCGCTCAAAGGCCGCGTTGGCAAGAGCGCAGCGGGCACTCCAACTGATCGAAGCCCTCGAAATGTAGCCAGACAGCCGCATTCCGGAATCGACCTGAAATCCACCCGGCGACTCGCCTCCGCCTGGTTCCCCAGGAGGAACTTCGGCTTCGACGGGGCGCCAGCCCCCCAGCCAATGCTCGGGCCGAAGCCCACACGGAAACCTTCCAAATGGTTCCCGTGCAGGCGCCGAAGGGGAGCCCCGGCGGCAGCGGCCCTACTCGCCAGTTGCGACTCGCCTCAGCCGTTCTCGGAGGTCGTCGCGAAACTCCGCGAGTTCCCTTTCCGTGATCGGTTTGAGCATCTCGGGCAGAGGCCGCAACGGAAACTGGCCGAGTAACCACGCGAGGATCCCGGGATCGATGCCTGCGTCCTTTCTCAGCGCCAGAGGCAGATCCCTTTCCGGTGGGTAACCCAGGCGATCGAGAAACAGCAGGTCGACCAGGTCGCGCGGCTCGGACCGAGACAGGATACAGGTGAGCTTTGCCGCGCGGAGATCGGCCAGGGACTCGATTTGAACGCCCTCGACCGCATCAGGTGCCTCCAGGTCCGGCGTCCCCTCGTACAGCGCGTCGATCTCCAGTCCATTCCCGACCAACGCCCTTACAAACGTCCCGGCATCGCGCACCAGGCGAATGTCCAGGCCCAGTTCCGCACCGATCGCCGGCAAACCGCGCTCGAGCGTTCTGACGTCCTCGGGGTCGTGGCACACGAGGTCGATGTCCCGTGACAGGCGATGGCCGAGGTGCACGCCGGCAAGGGCTGCGCCTCCACCAAGATGGCACGGCACTCGATTCTGGCAGGACTTCACAAGCTCCAGAACGGGTTCCGGTACCACCCGCCGATCGAACACGCTAGGCATCGCGCGCTTCCGGGGGCGGCCAAGTCGGCGTCGGTACACCGATAAGATAGGCCCACATCTCGCGGGACCGGCCCAGGAATCGAATCAGGTCCGGCCACAAAGCCCGAACTTCATCCGGCTCTACGTACAGCCACACGTCCCTCGTGTTGGCCTCGCGGAGGAGCGCGCCTACCCAGTACGCGCGCGTGGCGCGATCCGGATCTCGGATCAGTCGCCTGAACTCGCCGACCGTGACCTCGGTCCACCACAGAAAATACGGCCGCGTCGAGTCGAAAGCGAGGTCCGGCGACGTCGGCGGCAGCAGAGCAAAGTCGCCCATGCTTCGACAATATCATGGCCCGGCGTCGCCCATCGATAGAAGGCCGTCGCGCCATCGGCGGCCCCGTAGGCGGCATACAGCGCCCTCGGGCCAGAGAGGCAAGCGCCGCCTACGAAGGGGCGCCAGCCCCCCAACAAGTGCTCGGGCCGAAGCCCGCACACAAACCTTCCTTACAACACCCCCCGTGCAGATAACTTGACATATGACCAACCGTATCGTAATCTCCTCATAAAGGAGACTGCGATGGGCCGAATCATAGTCACCATCCGGGTAAGCAACCCGAAAGCCCCGGACTACGCGTTCGAGTGCCGCGCACTCGTCGACACGGGCGCGTCGCGCCTGGTCCTGCCCGAGGCATGGCGGGCGCGCCTGGGGCCGCTGGATTCCATGCGGCATGCCGTGAAGCTGGCCGACCAGCACATTGTCCAGACCGATACTTGCGGCCCGGTGCGCATCGAGATCGCAGGGTTCAAGCCCAGCCACTCGGACGTCGTGTTCCTGCCGCTGGAGCCCGAGCTCGAGGGCGACTACCTGCCACTGCTCGGCTACATCCCGCTGCAGAGCGTGGGAGCGGCGGTAGACCTGCTCAACGACCGCCTGATCGAGGTCCCGCTGGACCTGCGCCGCCTGGCTACCGCCTGATTGCGGCATCCGGCTCCGCCGAGCTTGCACAAGCCGTAATCCGGGCCGATCCGGGGTTTTGCCCTACTGACAGCCCGCCCGGCTCGGAGTCAACTGGTGCGAGCGAGCGGGCACCGTGCGCCGGTTCGTCCACCCAAGCGGAGAAGCAATGGCTGAACTCGTCGCGCCACGCGCCATCGGACTGGATGTCGGTTCCGTCTCCCTCAAGGGAGTCGCCCTGGACCTCACGGGCGAGGTGGTCGCGAGGCTCGCGCTTCCCGCGGCCGGCGGCCTGGCGGCCCAGGCCCAGCGGCTGATCGGTGCGCTTGCGGGCGGCGCGCCGCTGGTCTCGCTCTGCGTCACCGGCGCCGGGAAGGCGCTCTTCGAGGGCCTCAAGGCCGCGCGGATCCAGAACGATCTGGTGGCCACGGCGAGCGCCGCCGCGAAGCTGCACCCCGACGCGCGGGCGATCATCGAGATCGGCGGCCACCAGGCGAAGTGGGTTCGACTCGGGGAAGGCGGCCGCATCGACTCGTTCCAGCTCAACGACCAGTGCGCGGCGGGAGCCGGGGCGTTCCTCGAGCAGCAGGCGGGCCGCCTGCGCATGGGCATCGGCTACTTCTCGGAGCTGGCGGCAGGCGCGCCCAAGGGCGCGAGCGTGGCCGGCCGCTGCTCGGTCTTCGCCAAGTCGGACATGATCCACCTGCAGCAGAAGGGCACGCCGCCGGGCGAGATCGCCTACGGTCTGTGCCTGGCGCTGGCGCGAAACTTCCGGGCGACGCTCCTGCGTGGCGGCGAGATGGTCAAGCCGGCGCTGCTCGCCGGAGGCGGCGCGCGCAACCGCGGCCTCCACCGGGCCTTCATAGAGGTCTGCGGGGTCGAGCCGGAGGAGCTCCCGGCGGCCGATCACCCGGAGTTCCTGGCCGCCTACGGCGCCGCACTGGCGGCCCGCGGGGCCGAGCCGCTCAGCCCGGCCGAGATCCAGGCGTTTCTGGCGCTCGCCGAGGTGCAGCAGCGCCGCACCGGCAGCCAGTTGCAGCCGCTCCGGGCCTCGGAGAGCGCCACGCGACCCGAGCCGGAAGGCCCGCCGCCCGGGAAGATCACCGCCTTCCTCGGCGTGGACGTGGGCTCGGTCTCGACCGACTTCTGCCTGGTCTCGCCCGGGGGCGACCTCCTGCTCGGCGTCTACCTCGCCACCCGGGGCGATCCCATCGGGGTCATGGCCGAGGGCCTGGCGATCCTGGGGGATCGGGCCGGCGATCGCCTCGAGATCCTCGGCGTGGGCACCACGGGCAGCGGCCGGCACCTCGCCGGGCGCCTCCTGGGAGCCGACGTCGTCAAGAACGAGATAACCTGCCAGGTCCTGGGAGCCCGCCACGTCCTGCCGGACGTGGACACCATCCTCGAGATCGGCGGCCAGGACTCCAAGTTCGTCTCGGTCGACAGCGGCCACATCGCGGACTTCGTCATGAACAAGATCTGCGCCGCGGGGACGGGATCGTTCCTGGAGGAGCAGGCCGAGGGCCTGGGCGTGCGCATCGTCGGCGAGTTCACCGACCTGGCCCTGGAAGCGTCCGTGCCGTGCGACCTGGGCAGCCAGTGCACGGTGTTCATGGAGACCGAGGTCGTGGCGGCGCGGCAACGCGGCGCGTCATTGCCGGAGGTGTGCGCGGGCCTGGCGTGCAGCGTCGCTCGCAACTACCTCGAAAAGGTCGTCGCCGGCCGGCCGATCGGCCAGAACGTCGTGTTCCAGGGCGGCGTGGCTTCCAACGGCGCGGTCGTCGCGGCGTTCGAGCAACTCCTGGGGAAGCCCGTGACAGTGCACCCCTACAACCGGCTATCCGGCGCCATCGGCGCGGCCCTGGCCGCCCAGCGGGAGTGGATCGAGGGCGTCGCCAGCCGGTTCCGGGGCCTCGATGCCGTGAAGGACGTCGCCGTCAAATCCTTCGAGTGTCGGGTTTGCTCCAACGTCTGCCAGGTCGCCAAGATCTCCTGGAGCGGCGACTCGGCGTACTTCGGAGACGTCTGCGAGCGGTTCACCAGCCGCGACGGCGAGGGATCGGCTTCCGGCGTGCCCGACCTGTTCGGCGAGCGCGAGGAGCTATTCGAGTCGTTTGCCGGGGGCGAGGCGGAGCGAGGCGTCGTGGGCATCCCGCGAGCGTCCACGATGTTCGAGTACTTTCCGTTCTGGGCTTCGTTCTTCCGGCACCTGGGCTACCGGGTGGTGCTGTCGCCGCCCACCACGGCCCGCATCCTGGAAGAGGGCGTCCGGCGCCTGACCGCGGAGACCTGCCTGCCCATCAAGGTCGCCTACGGGCACGTCGCCGCCCTCTTGAAGCAGGACGTGGACTTCGTGTTCCTGCCTTCGGTGTCCCGCCTGCCCGACGACCTCGATCAGCCGTCGCATTCCTGCCCGTTCGTGGAGTCCGCGGGCTTCATGGTGGCCGGCTTCGCCGGGGATCGGGTGGTCGTGCCATCGATCTCGCTCGCGGGTTCCGCCGAGACCCTGGCGCAGGACCTGCACGAGGCTCTCGCCCGCCTGGGAGTCACGCTGGACCAGACCAACGCGGCGCTGATCGCCGCGCAGGAGGGCTTCGCCGACTTCCGCGCGCGGTTGCTGGAGCGCGGGCAGGAAGTGCTGGCCAGCGATTTCGGCCTGGCCTTCGCGGTGCTGGGAAAGCCCTACAACTGCCACGATCCCTTCCTCAACCTGGGCCTGGCCAAGCACATCCGGCGCCTCGGGGTGCTGCCGATTCCGGGAGACATGCTCCCGGCCGATCCGGCGCACCTGGAAGCCCGCGGCGTCACGCTGCCCTGGCGCTACAACCGGGACATCCTGCGCAGCCTGCTCGCGGTCAGCCGCGACGATCGCCTCTTCCCGGTCGTCGTGTCCAACTTCGGCTGCGGTCCCGACGCCTTCGGCCTCAAGTACCTCGAGCAGGTCGCGGGCCGGAGTCCGTACCTCCTGCTCGAGTTCGACGAGCATCGCGGCGAAGCCGGCCTGGTGACGCGCCTCGAGGCGTTCCTGGACGAGGTCAGCCATTTCGGCGGCGGGTATCGCGCCAAGCAGGTCTCGCTCAGGCGACCGCGCATCCTCTCCCTGAACCGGCGCCTGAAAGGCCACCGGGTAGTGCTGCCGTACTTCGCCGATCACGCGTGGGCCTACCTGGGGGCATTGCGCTATGCGGGCTACGATGCGCACCTCCTTCCCCCGCCCGACGAGGCCAGCCTGGCCGCCGGCGAGGAAGCCAGTTCGGGCAAGGAATGCCACCCGTACATCGTGCTCCTTGGCGACCTGGTCAAGCACAAGCGCCTGGGCAACATTCGCGCGGGCGACGTTTACTTCTTCGTCGGCACTTCAAACCCGTGCCTGCTGCACGAGTACGGCAAGGGAATGCAGATCGCCCTGGATCGGCTGGGGGTCGGCGGCATCGACGTGGTGTCGCCCGATACGGACGATCACTGGGAGATCCTGGGCTACCAGGCGCTTGTGCGCCTCTGGCAAGGGCTGGTCGCGACCGACCTGCTGATCCGCGCCCGGTGCCAGATCCGGCCGTATGCGGCAGATCCGTCGGCCGTCGATTCGGTCCTGGATCAAGTCTATCCGGACCTGGCGGCCACCCTGGCCGAGGATCGCCTCGGCGAGGCCCTGACCCGCGCCGGCCGGGCGCTGGAGGGCATCCGCCGCAACGCGTCGGAGCGCCGCCCGGTGGTCGGCATCGCGGGCGACATCTACACGCGCATTCACCCGTTCGGCAACCAGGGGCTCTTCGACCACCTCGAGCGCCTGGGACTGGAGGTCTGGCCCGCGCCCTTCCTGGTAGACAGCATCGACTTCTGGACCCGCAAGGCCATCTCCGACGGCCTCTACGGCGGCCAGTACCTGGAATCCGCCGTCGCGGCGATGGGCCTGATGCGGCAGGAGCTCGAGTCCTGGCGCGTGCGGTTTCACCTCGGCACGCGCATCGATCGCGTCGACGAGCCGGGGTATCGCGAAACGCTGGAACTCGCCCGACCCTACCTGGATGGCCGGGCCAACGACGTGCTGGTGCAGAACGTGGCCAAGATGGTGGATTTTGCCAACCGGGGCGCCGACGGCATCATCAACGCCATCTCGTTCCACTGCATGCTCGGCACCGTCTCGGCGGCGCTCGCCGAGCGAATCCGCCAGGACGTCGGCGCCCTGCCGCTGATCACCCTCGTGTACTCCGGCTCGGGCGGCGGGGAAATAGCCTCCAAGCTGGAGGCCTTCGCCCACCAGGTGAAGACCCACGCGGCGGCCCGCAAGGCCGATCGGGGGCCGCTGGCCGGCGCCCGGCAGATGATGCAGGAACTCGCGCAGCGGGTCGCCCCCGCCGGCGAGTTGCTGAGCACGATGGCCGCCGGGACCGGCAACTGGCTGAAGAAGCGGGAGCCCGGCGAGCCGTAGGGAAGGGTGTCGACCGCATCGGCCAGATGCTCGACATCACGCCGCGCAGCGAGTCGGGTCAGAGCACCTGCCAGTTGGCGGCGCCCCAGGAGCCGACGGCCTTGATGCGCGACTTCATTCCTGCGACTCCCGCCGGTGCATACGAGTCCGTGCCGCTCCAGATCGAACTGCTGGCGGCCAGGGACCCATGGGACCAGGGGTAGTAGGCCTTCGCGCCATACTGCAGGTAGTCCTGGGCGTTTGCGTCGCTGACGCTGCCCTTGTAGAGCACGGCAGAACCCTTGGCCACCTGGATGCCGAGGCTCGACGCACCGGTGCCACCCAGCGAGGCGTCCACCGCCACGCACTTTCCGTCCGAGCACCCGGCGGTCTGGGAGACGGTGAGCGTGCCGAGAGACTGCAGCGTGAGAACCTTGCCGAACCGCATGTGCTGCATCTTTAGCTGATAGTCGGCCTGCTCGTACTCGTAGGAAAGGATGTAGTCGTTGAGGTTGACCGACGCGGTGCCGGTATTGATGACCGTGATCGTTCGGCTGGCAACATCCGTCTCGAAGGACAGGCTGTAGATCATCAGCGCGTTCTTGCCTGCCGGGAGCGTCGGGCTGGGCGAAGGCGTCGGGGTCGGCGTGGGGGATTGGACGGGAGCAACCGTAGGCGCGACCGACGCGGTCAGGTTCAGCTTTTCCCGGTACACCGTGCCGCCGTCCGCAACCTTGAACTCCAGGGTGGCGGCCGACCTCGTCCCGCCCTTGAACGTCACGACCAAAGTCACGATCTGGGGCCCGGCCTGCGTCGGGGGCGTCCAAGTCACGGTCACGCCGCTCCTGGACGATAACGATCCGCCCGTGACCGACCACTCGTACGAGTCCCCGTCTGTCCCGCCTTCCACCTTGGCCGACAGCACGATCGGTACCCCGGGGGCTGACGTGGCCGGACTGGCGATGTCCCGGATGGCAAGAGAAGGCTGGTCAACTACTGTGGTAGGTTCCGTCGCGAGGGGGGCGGCGCTCGCCCTGCGGCTCGGCTAGTTGTCGAAGATCTCCGAGGAGTGCTCCAGCTCTCCGACGCGCTTGTACGCGTATTCGGCCGCCTCCTCGTAGCCGAGGAGCGAGGCGGTCTTGGCGACCTGCAGGGCGTCCTTCTGGGTCTGGCAGAGGTCGGCGGCGCGGCGGATGGCGGCGTCGGCGGCCTTCTTGAAGCCGGCCTCGTGGGCCTGGTCGAAGATTTCCATGGCGGCGAGCGGCGTCGTCGCGCGGCGGGCCCGATCGACCCACCGCATCTCGACCGACTTGACGACCTCGTCCTTGCGAGGAGGGGACGGCGGCCTGGCGGGTGCCGGTGGGCGCACCATGCACTTGGGGCGCACCGCACGCGGGGCATGCCCGGCGCACTTGGGCAGTTCGAACGCCATACTTCCTCTCCTCCGTCCGGAGAAGTTATGGCGGAGCTGAAGGCAAATCTTGCCTTCAGCTCCCGTTAAGGTTATGTGTCCGGACTCGAAGGCCCCCGCTGCCTTCGAGTCCGGAGCACCCTGTCAGCCTCCGGGCGCCCTGGCCCTAGGCAAATCTCAATCTGCGGATGTCCACATCCGGCGTGCTGGCCGCGAACTCGGCCAGGATCCTGGCGAGCGGCCCCACCGGAGGCAATTCCCGCACCTTCGTCTGGCGGGCGTCGCGTTCGACCCGCTCCATGTACTTCCGCGGTACCCCGCCGTGCACCGCCACGACGGCCTCGGCGATCGCTCCGGCCGCCACGTCGGCCGCCACGTCGGCGACTCGCGTCAGCGCCCCGGAAATCGATCCTAACCCCATCCCAATTTATCCCCGTTCTACCTGTCCCGACCTACCCTGCGTTCCCTGAGACCCGGTGCCTACCCTTGTTTCGCGCCACCCTGGCGCCCCACCCACAAGCTATTTATTAGGCAGGATTAGGTCTTTGTTGCGCGGAGAAATTGAAATTTAAAACTACAGATCAGGGATTTAACAATCGATCGCGCAAACCCGGTGGTAGAGCCAAAAGAGGAATTGTTAAACCACTTCGTCCAGGTCGCGGATGCGCGGGCAGGGGGGGAGGGCCTTGAGGATGGTGGCGCCGTAGGCCTTGGTCAGCAGGCGGTTGTCGAGGATGGCGACCAGGCCGCGGTCGGTGCCGGTGCGGATCAGCCGGCCGAAACCCTGCTTGAGGCGAATGATGGCTTCGGGGAGCGTGAACTCCCGGAACCAGTCGCGGCCCTGCTGCTTCATGCGCTCCACCCGCGCCTGGATGACCGGATCGTCGGGCACCGCGAAGGGCAGGCGGTCGATGATGACGCAGGACAGGGCGTCGCCCGGCACGTCCACGCCCTCCCAGAAGCTGGCGGTCGCGAACAGCACGGCGCCCGGCGTGGCCTTGAACCATTCGAGCAGCGCCGCCCGCGGCAACTCGCCCTGCTGCCGGCACGGGTACTCGAGCTTGGGGGCGAGAACGCGGAACGCGCTGCGCATGGCGCGATGCGAGGTGAAGAGCACGAATGCCCGGCCCTGCGAGTAGTCGAGGATGTGCCGGATGGCCTCGCGAGAATCCTCGGCGAAGCCGGGATGATTGGGCTCCGGCAGGAAGCGCGGGATGTAGAGCAAGGCCTGGCGCTCGTAGTCGAAGGGGCTCGGGAGCGCGAGTTCCAGCGGTTCGGGCAGGCCGAGCTGGTTGCGGAAGTACTGGAAATCGCCGTCCACGGCCAGCGTGGCCGAGGTCAGGATGGCCGGCCGCTTGAGCCAGAGCAGATCGCGCAGGATGGGCCCGACGCCGAGCGGCGCGCTCTTGAGTTCGAAGTAGCCGCGCGAGCGGTCGAGTTCGACCCAGTTGACGCGATCGCCCGCGTCGCCGGCCTCGCGGGCGAAGAACTCCCAGCGGGCAATGAGACTGTCGAGTTGCCCGCGGAGCCGCTCGCGGTGCAGCGGCGCCTTGGAGATCAGGTCGGGATGGAGCCCCAGGGGCTCGGGCGCGGCCGAGAGCCATTGCCGCAGTTCCACGAGTTGCTCGTGGAAGCCCTCGGCGACGTCCAGGAACCGGGCATCCGGGTACAGCCGGAACGACGAGCGCCCCTCGGCCTGGGCGGCATGCGGATTGGCCGGCATGGGGCCGCCGTCGGCCATCGACAGGAGCCACTCGAAGAGCCGCGCCTCGAGGTCGATGAAACCCAGCGCTACCTTGTCGGGCACCGGCGCCACGCGCCGCCTGAGCTTTTGGAGCAGCATCATCTGGCTGAAGCGGCCGATCTGCGACGAGAACGTCTTCGTGGCGGTCTCGGGCAGGTGGTGCGCCTCGTCGAAAACCACCGCCCGGTGGTCGGGCAGGATGCCGCCGCCGGCGGCCAGGTCGGCCATGTAGAGGGCGTGGTTGGTCACGATGAGGTGGCTGCCGGCCATCTCGTGGCGGATGCGGCGCACCGGATTGAGATCGAAGAACTCGCAGCGGTGATTGAGGCAATCCTCGGTGCTCTGGCCTATTTCGTTCCACAGCGCCGACTCGGGCTCGAAGGGCAGGCTCGCATCGTCCCCGTCCCAGGAATCCAGCATGCTCTTGATAGTGTCGAAAGCCGGCCGGCGCGGGTCCTCGGCACCCATGGTGCGATCGAGCTCCCAGAATTTCTGGCGGCACAGGTAGTGCCCGCGTCCCTTCGCCAGGGTGACCCGGATGGGCTGGCCAAGCGCGGATTCCAGGAAGGGGACGTCCTTGCTGATGAGCTGCTCCTGGAGCGGGATGGAGTTGGTCGAGACCACGAAGGGGCCTTCGGCCTGCAGGAGCGGGATCAGGTAGGCGAAGGACTTGCCGCTGCCGGTGCCCGCCTCCACGATGGCGTGGCGCCCGTCGTCCAGGGCCTCGGAAATGAGCGCGGCCATCTGCTCCTGCCCGGGCCGAGCCTCGTAACCCGGTAGCTTTGCGACGATTTCGCGGAAGCTTTCGATCACCGGTCGCCGCTCCCGCCCTGGACGTTGATCGGCATCACGCCGAGATCCACCGGGACCACCGTCGTCTGGCCCTGGCGGGAGATCAGCAATTGCACCCGTTCGCCCGCCCGCCTGGCGGCGAGCGTACGGATGAGTTCGCCCGGATCGCGCAGGCTGCGGCCGTCTATCGCCAGGACCAGGTCTCCCTCGCGCAGGCCCGCCTGCGCGGCAGGCGAACCCGGAGAGACGCTCCGGATGATGATCCCGCTGCCAAGCTTGTCCGCGACCACGCCGTCGGGGGAGATGGAGTCGAGGGTGACGCCCAACCAGGCGCGCTCGACCTTCCCGGCCGTCTTGAGCTGGGGCAGGGCCCACCGCAGCGTCTCGGCCGGAATGGCGAAGCCGATTCCCGTCGTGTTGCGAGCCACCGCCGTGGTCATACCCACGACGCGGCCCCGCAGGTCGATGAGCGGCCCGCCGGAGTTACCCGGGTTTATGGGCGCGTCGGTCTGGATGAAGGGCACGCGCTCGTTGATCGCCAGACCGCGGTTGAGCGCCGAGACGATGCCCGCGGTGACCGTCGTCGAGAGCCCCAGGGGGTTGCCGATGGCCACCACCCACTCGCCCACGCGCAGCCGATCGTCGGCCGCGATGTCCAGCACCGGCAGGCCCTGCGCGGGGATGCGCACCAGGGCGATGTCGGTCGCGGGATCGCGCCCCTCGACCCGGCCCTGGAAGCGCCGGCCGTCCGGGAAAGTGACCACGATGCGCTGCGCGCTCCGTACGACGTGCCAGTTGGTTAGCAGCAGGCCGCCCGCATCGATGACGAAGCCCGACCCTACGCCCTTGCTCTCGAAGTAGGGCGGGATTCTCCCGTCCGGGCCGAAGAAGCCGTGGAAGAAAGGATCGAGCTCCATCATGGGGTTGCGCCGCCGCTCGACGGTGTCGATGTTGGCGACGGCCGGGGCCACGCGTTCGGCCAGGTCGGCGATGGTCTCGGGGCCGAAGGCCGGCGCCACGGGACGCGCCGGCGCGGCGGCGACGGCTGCGGCGAACACGTACGTGGCAACGCTCAGCATGGGGGCGACCCAAAAAAACTTGACCGTGCACCCGGCTCCGACCGACCGATCCAGGCGGGACATCCGGGACCCGACTCCTGCCAGGTGGTCTCACAACACCCGCCGGGTTCCACTTACCGCTGCTCCCTTCCGGGCCTGACGGGGTTCGTGAATCGGCGCCGCGTGAGGCCCGGCTCTCGACGCCAGACCCCGGAGGCAGACCCTACATCGGGCGACCTCGACCGGGACTTCGACCCCGCTGTAGCGGATTGCGGGTTACAGGGCACCGCTAACTCCCCGTCTAGCACGATCGTCCCCAGTCTATCACGTGGTGTCCGGTCAATAGACGGTTAGGGCGCGCGACCGTAAAATGGCACCCGATGAACCTGGAGAAGTTCCTGCGGGAGACCGCGCTCTTCGTCGACCTCAACGACGAGGAGGTCTCGGCCGTCGCCCGGCTGTGCCGGCAGCGGCTGGTCCCCAAGGGCAACATCGTGTTCTACGAGGACGATCCCGGCACGTCGTGCTACATCATCCTCGAGGGCAAGGTGAAAATCGTCGTCAACTCGCCCCACGACGGCCGCGAGCACATCCTGGGCATCCTCAAGCGCCTCGACCTGTTCGGCGAGATGTCGCTCATCGACGGCATGCCGCGCAGCGCCACGGCCATCGCGGTCGAGGAGTCGCAGGTCGTCACCATCCAGCGAGACGAGTTCGTCCGCCTGCTCGAAGGCATGCCCACGATCGCGCCCAAGTTGCTGGTGGTGCTCTCGCGCCGCTTGCGGTCGACCGATCGCCACGTCGAGAGCCTGGCGTTCTTGTCGGCGCCCGGGCGCGTCGCCAGGCTGCTGCTCGACCTCGGCGAAGAAATGGGCAAATCCACGCCTTCCGGCGTCGCATTCGAGACCAAGATGACGCGCCAGGAGATGGCCAACCTCACGGGCACGAGCCGCGAGACCTTCACCCGGGTCCTGATGGAGTATCAGGATCGCGGCCTCGTGGAGATCGACCGCAACAGCTTCGTGCTGAAAAACGAAACCAAACTGCGCGAGCTAGTCGTCTAGCCGAGTAGCTTTCGCCCGCTGCTTCCGGGAGTTTCCATGCCGTCATCCAGCAAAAATGCCCTCTTCGCAGGCCTCGCGCTCATGCTGGCCGGTTGCCCGGCCGGGCAGGTGTCCACCGGCACCACCGCCCTCACGCTCAAGGCCCTCGCGGTGACCGCCCAGGACACCAGCTGCAACGAGTGGATCCCCGCGGTCTACCTGTCGTGGAACGAGGTGCCCGGCGCCGCGAAGTACGAACTCAACCTGCAAGGCACCACGACGCCCCTTTCCGGCTGCGACAAGCTGGCGTGCGTGCACGCCAAGGTCAACGAAGGCAACTCCTACACCTACACGGTGCGGGCCCTGGATTCGGCGGGCGCCCAGAAGATCGCTTCCTCGCCGATCTCGCTCACGGTCATCAAGCACTCCATCCTCGCTCCGGCCGGAGCGCCCGCGGTGACGCCGTCAGACGGCGGACTCATCTCGTCGACGACGCCGACCATCACGTGGGCGGAGGTCACGGGCGCGAGCGGCTACTTCGTGAAAGTCAGCCTCTCCAATACCGACACCGTCGTGTTTTCGGCCCTCACGACCAGTCCGACCGTCGACGTCGGCAAGATCCCCGACAAGACCATGACCTTCCCGCAGTTCGACCAGAAGGGCGACGGGGTCTCGCTTTCCGGCGGCAAGACCTACGACTTCTCGGTCCAGGCCCTCGCGACCACGGCCAAGTCGCTCGCCGAAGCGACGGCCGTGGATGTGTCGGCCGCGGTCAACGCATCGCTCAAGGTCAAGTAGCCGCCTCATTTCAGCGGGGCCGGTCGCCAGGCGACCGGCCCCTTGTTGACTTTGCGCCAACACTCCCACAACGCATCCCACACGTCCGCTAGTTTGTAATGCGTATCACAGGCAAAAACAAGCTACCACGGGCCTTGTAAAGTTTGCTTGCACTCCAAGCTCACATGACAACAGTGATCAGGGAGATATCCCCAAGAATCTTCTCTAGTTGGGGTCAAAAGCTCTTGACAGGCCGTTACCACACAAGGCAGACTACCGACATACCATAATGTAAACATCCTTCCAACACATTCAGAGCGACAGCGTGGCAAAGAAGGAGGCAAACGTGCCGGCAAAGGAAACTCCTCGTATCGTCCTGCCCCAACCCAGCAACAGTCTTGCGTTCCTGCAGCGGGTATCCATTTTCGCCGGCCTGGGGTCCGAAGCCCTCGCCCGTATCGCGGCGGTCACCGGGGAGAAGAACTACTCAAAGCGCAGCATCATCTTCCATGAGGGGGATCCCGGCGACACGCTCTACATCCTCAAGTCCGGCCGCGTGAAGATCTCAAAGATCACCGAAGACGGCCGCGAGAAGACGCTCACCATCATGCAGCCCGGCGACTTCTTCGGCGAGATGGCCATCTTCGACAGCCTCCCACGCTCCGCCACGGCCGAGGTGATCGACGACCAGGCCGTCACGTTCACGCTCAACAAGCGCGATTTCGAGCGCATCATCCTGGACAACCCGCAGATCGCCCTCAAGATCATGCGCGACCTCACGCACCGCATCCGGCAGGTCAACCAGCAGGTCGAGGACCTGGCCTTCAAGGACGTCCACGAACGCGTCGCCTCCACCCTCTGCAACCTTTCGAAGATCGAAGGCCGCAGCATCGGCGGCAACCGCATCCTCATAACGCTGAAGATGACCCACCAGGACCTGGCAAACATGGTCGGCTCCAGCCGCGAGACGGTCACCCGGGCGCTCAACCGCCTGCAGGACCAGGAGATCATCTCGATCGCGCACCAGCAGATCACCATCAACAAGCCCGAGGTGCTTGCCGCCTGGCGCTAGGCACCCCCCTCGGAGGCGCGAGGCTCCCCCCTGACCAACGTGCTCACCCCACAGCGCAGGTCGTAGCCCGCCCCGATCAAAAACCGCCGGACCGCGAGCCGGCGGTTTTTCATTACTTGCCCTGCGACGAACTGGCGTTGAGGACCTTGAGGACCTCTTCGGTCAGGTCCACCGCGCCCCAGAGGCTGGCCCGCGAATCGATGACGCCGTCCAGCCCGCGTTTCTTGGCCACCTGGGCGATCGCGCCCTTGGCCCTGGCGAGCAGGTCGTCGCCCAGTTGCTTCTGGAGGTCCTCGGCCCGCTGGCGCCGCTCGGCCAGCCGCCGCGAGTAATCCTGCTGCGTCTTCTCGCGGTTGGCCTCGGCGTCTTCCTTGGCGGCCTCCAGTTGCTTTCTGACCGCGACGTCGCCGGTCGCGGCGCGGACGGCCGCATCGGCCGACGCGATGCGGGCCTCGATGTCGGCCAGCTTCTGCTGGCCCTCCCGCAACTCGGCCTCGTACTTCTGCGTCTCGGCCTCGAGCTCATGGCGCACCCGGGACGCCTGGCCGAACTCCTGCTGGAGACGCACGACGTCCACGAAGCCGATCACCGGTTTGGCCGCCAGCGCGGGCCCGGCCAGCAGCAGGGTCGACGCGGCGAGAAACGGCACAAAACTCGAGCGCATGGTCGTCAAAATCTTAGCAGGTAGAATCGAAGGATGGAAAACGTCATCGCGGCAGCCCTGGCCGCCCGGCCGAAGGTCGAGCTGGCCGATCCGGCGCTATCCGCGGCGGCCGTCGTGGTGCCGTTGTTCCGCCTGGGCGACGATCTCGGCGCGGTCTTCATCCGGCGCACCCACACGGTCGAGACGCACAAGGGCCAGTATGCGTTTCCCGGTGGGTTCGCCGAGCAAGGCGACGAGACGCTCGCGGCGACGGCCCTGCGGGAATTCGAGGAGGAGCTGGGGGTCGCGCCGCACGACGTGCGCCTGGTGGGCGAACTCGACGACATCGCGACCATCTATCGGGTCCGCATCTCGCCCTTCGTGGGCCTGATCCCGCATCCGTACCCGTTCCGCCCCAACCCCGACGAGGTGGACCTGGTCGTGGAACTCGCTCTGCACCGCCTGGCCGGACCCGGTGTCCGCACGGTCGAGGAGATCCGCGGCCCGTCGGGGACCTATCGCGACGTGACCTTCTATCGCCTGGACGGCCACACCATCTGGGGCGCGACCGGCACCATCCTCGATCAGCTGCTGCTGCGGCTGGGGTTGCTGGAATGATGCGGATAAGATGGCCGGCACGGAGGCCGGCCCCACTTGGCAGACCCCTCCGGCCGGCCCCACTTGGCAGCCCCCTGCGGCCGGCCCCACTTGGCAGCCCCCCGAGGCCGGCCCCACTTGGCAGCCCCCTGCGGCCGGCCCCACTTGGCAGGCCCCTGCGGCCGGCCCTGCTGGGCGCGTTCACCCTTGCCCTGGCCGGCGGGTGCCGGTTCGTGCCCGAGGCCGGGACGCTCAAGGTCGGCAACCCGCAGGCCGTCATCCGCCAGGAGGAGGGCCAGGCGACCGCCGCCGTGATCGTCACGCTGCCGGTGCTGGCCAGCCCCGCGACCGACGCCGCCTTCAACGTCCGCCGGGACGGGCAGAACGTCACCGTGACCTCGAGCCCGAGCGTGTCCCTGCCCGGCGGGGTCGATCTGCTGGACGAGACGGCGACGTTCAAGACCAAGGTGTCCTACGAGATCACGGCCACCTTCCCGTGGGGCGGCACCGCCAAGCAGGCGCTCGGCATGACGCTGGCCCGGTCGCTGCAAGGCTTCCCGCGCCTGGCCGAGCCCACCGCGGGCGCCAATCTGCGCGGCGCGCGCCCGCTTTTCAAGTGGGACGCAGTGGGCCTCGAGACCGCCATGTTCCGGCTCGACGTGACGCCCGAGGGCGGCACGCCCCAGTCCTGGCTCGTCGGCCGCGGCGTGGCCACGTTCGACTGGGGCACGCCGGCCACCGCGTCGGCGACCGGCTTCCCGGGTTACCCACAGAAGCTCACGCCGGGCATCGAGGTCGTCGCGCAGGTCACGGCGATCGCGGGACCGAGCGAGCGCACCGAGCTTGCGGGCACGCGCACGCTGGTCGTGGAGCAGGTGCGCTCCAAGGCGGTCAAGTTCACGCCGTAAACCGGTAAACTGGATCCATGCTCGACATCAAGCAGATCCGCGCCAATCCCGACCTGGTCCGCAAGGCCCTGCAAGACCGCCAGGACGATCCGGCCAAGGTCGACCGCTTGCTGGAGCTGGACGCGGAGTACCGCAAGATCCAGATGCGCGTCGATCAGTTACGGCAGATCCGCAACGAGAAGAGCAAGCAAATAGGCGCCATCAAGGCCGGCAAGGCGGAAGGCGACGCCGATGCGGTCAAGGCCGAGGTCGAGCAGTTCGCGGCCGAACTCAAGGACCTCGAGATCCAGCTCGCGGGCATCGAGAACCAGCGCACCGATCCAGCGACCGGGCTCATCTACCAGATCCCCAACGTTCCCGACCCGAGCGTGCCGGTCGGCGCCGACGAGACCCACAACGTCGAGGTCCGCAAGTGGGGCGACGTCCCCGATCTGGCTTTCACGCCCCTGCCCCACGAGGAACTCGGGGAGCGCCTCGGCATCCTCGACATGGAGCGAGCCGCCAAGCTGGCCGGCTCGCGCTTCGTGCTGCTGCGGGGCCTGGGAGCGCGGCTGGAGCGGGCTCTGGCGAACTTCATGCTCGACCTCCACGCGGCGCACGGCTACACCGAAGTGTCCCCGCCGGCCGTCTCGCACGCCGACACGCTGACGGCAAACGGCAACCTCCCCAAGTTCGCCGATCAGCTCTTCAAGCTGGAAGACTGGCCGTACTACCTGATCCCCACGGCCGAGGTGCCCCTGACCAACATCCACCGCGGCGAGATCCTGGACCAGGCGCAGTTGCCCATGCACCTCACCGCGGGCACGCCCTGCTTCCGCTCGGAGGCCGGCGCGGCGAGCAAGGACACCAAGGGCATGATCCGCGTGCACCAGTTCCTGAAGGTCGAACTGGTCAAGGTCGTGCACCCCGATCGGTCTTTCGCCGAACTCGACGCGATGGTGGCCGACGCCGAACGCGTGCTCCAGGCCCTTGGCCTGCCCTACCGCGTCATCCTGCTGTGCACCGGCGACATGGGCTTCAACAGCGCCAAGACCTACGACCTCGAGGTCTGGTTCCCCAGTCAGGGCAAGTATCGCGAGATAAGCTCGTGCTCCAACTGCACCGACTTCCAGGCGCGGCGGGGGCAGACGCGCTTCCGCGACGAGAGCGGAGCGGTGCGCTTCCCGTATACCCTCAACGGGTCGGGCGTGGCCGTGGGCCGCTGCCTGGCGGCGATCCTCGAAAACGGCCAGCGCGCCGACGGCTCGATCGCCCTGCCTGAGGCCCTCTGGCCCTACATGGGGGGCGTTCGCGAGATCCGGCCCGAGCGCACGCTGCAGGCGGCCGTCACCTCCTGATCCGCCGGATTGCGGGCCCGCGGCTCTGCCATTTGGCGGATCCGCCGGCCGCGGGCTTCAGCTACCACTGGGGCCATGGACATGCCGGACCTCCGCCCCTACGCGACCGCCGAGTTCGTGACCGCGGCCGATCGGCCGGGCTCGCCCTCCCGTGCCACCGCCGGCCTGGAAGCCGGCTTCGCGCTGCCCGTCCGGGATGCGCTCGCGCTCTATGCGGGCCTCGGCCTGCGGGCGCATCAGGCTTTGCTGGCGCCCGAGACGGGCCTGCTCGGCACGGGCCTGCTGCAGGCGCAGGCCGGCAACCTGCCCGGTGGCGCCTGGGGCTCGCTTGGCTACGCCTACCGGGACGATTTCAGCGGCCTTGGCACTCATGACCTCATGGCGACGGTCGAGCGCGCCGTCTCGCGGGACGGTGCAACCCTGCTGGTCAACGGCGGCTACGAGTGGGCCGGCTCGCGGTACCGGGGGCCGTTTACCGGCGTGGGCCTCCGCGCGCCCTTCGCACCGCTGGGCATGACATTTCTCGCGGACGGAGCGGTGATGCTGCAGGACGGCGGCGCCGCCGGATCGCGCACCGTGGCGACGGCCTACCTGGGCGCGAGGCGCGTCCTGCCCGGCGGGCTCACGCTCTGGGCGCGTGGCGGGCCAGAGTGGCACGGCCCCGCCGCGGGGCGGCCCGGGGAAGTCACGGCCGGGCTCGCCGG
>Ga0194120_10005380_pt1 | contig 18949 bp, 17 predicted proteins | sample TA2MahCa65mmetaG_FD_148642 | JGI IMG/M metagenome (GOLD analysis project Ga0194120, IMG submission 148642) | Freshwater microbial communities from Lake Tanganyika, Tanzania - TA2015019 Mahale Deep Cast 65m | ecosystem: Environmental > Aquatic > Freshwater > Lake | place: Tanzania: Lake...
TGTGGTCTTCTCTTTCATGGGTGGCGTCTCCTTTCACCCCGGCGCTAACCGGGCGTTGGTTGAAGTCAAGCTTCCAACCGAAAGGCTACGCCGCCTTCCTCATTTACACACTTTTTGATCTTACCTCTCCTCACGCTCCACAATGCTCAAATGGCTGTAGCATTGACCCATGGCAACACTCCTGTTGGTAACCAGCATTAGTGTTGCACTTGTTGTTTGAGACCACATTTTATACTATCGGGGAATGGTGACGCGGCCCATGAAGCTGAGCTGGTTACAAGCCTGCGTCGGCGAACTATAAATCCGATGACTGATGGTGATGGAACGAACATTGCATGAGGATTTGAGTCGAAGCGAACAAATTACGGTGGGTTCGAATCGTAATTTTGGATTCGTCATTGCCGCCGTCTTCGCCATCGTGTGTGGGGTCCAACTCTGGTTGGGCAGTAGTTTATATTGGGCTTGGCTATTGGCCGCGGGGGTTTTTGCTGCGCTGGCCGTACTGATGCCGCGGGTTCTCCAACCATTAAACATACTCTGGTTCAGATTCGGAATATCGTTGCATCATATCGTCACCCCAATGATTTTGGGGTTAATGTTCTTTCTGGTAATCACTCCGATTGGAATACTTCTGAGGGTAATTGGTAACCGCCCTTTAAATCTGCGGTTCGATCGTGGGTCTCGTACCTATTGGATCCCGCGCGATCCGCCCGGACCACCACCGGAATCCTTCCCTAATCAATTCTGATGCTGACATGTCCCTTCTCCGTGAATTGTGGGCTTTCGTAAGAGCACGCAAGAAATATTGGCTTATTCCCATCATCGTGATGATGGTGGCTTTCGGCGGATTGGCCGTACTCGGTAAGGGCTCGGCCGTGGCGCCGTTTATTTACACGATCTTCTGAGATCGGACTGTTGAACGGTGCGGATTCTAGGAATTTCCGCTTTCTACCACGACAGTGCTGCCGCCTTGCTGCTGGACGGGCGGATTAGCGTCGCCGCGCAGGAAGAGAGATTCTCGAGAAAAAAGCACGATTCTCGGTTTCCGAAGAACGCGATTGCGTTCTGCCTGTCCGAAGGCGGAATTCGCCTGGCCGACGTGGACTTCGTGGTCTTCTACGACAAGCCGTTCCTGAAGTTCGAGCGGCTGCTCGAGACGTATCTAGCGTTTGCTCCGAAGGGGTTCCAGTCGTTCCGGATGGCGATCCCGGTGTGGCTGCGCGAGAAGCTTTTCCAGAAAAATCTCTTGGCCGGGGAGCTGCGCGCCTACGACCCTGATTTCAATCCCGAAGTGAAGCTTAGGTTCTCGGAGCACCATCTGAGCCACGCGGCGAGCGCGTTCTTCGCTTCGCCTTTCGACGAGGCGCTCGTGTTGACGATGGATGGTGTCGGCGAGTGGGCGACCACGTCGGTTGCGCTCGGGCGCGGACGCAATCTGGAAGTCATCAAGGAGCTGCATTTTCCACACTCGCTCGGCCTGCTCTACTCCGCGTTCACCTATTACACCGGATTCAAGGTGAACTCGGGGGAGTACAAAGTGATGGGCCTTGCGCCGTACGGCGAGCCCAAGTACGTCTCGAAGATCCTCGACAATCTGATAGACCTCAAGCCGGACGGCACCTATCGCCTCAACCAGGACTTCTTCGAGTACTGCACCGGTCTGCGGATGACGAACGAGCGATTCGACGCCGTCTTCGGCCAGCGCCCGCGAAACCCCGACCAGTGGCTGACCCAGTTCCATATGGATATCGCCGCCTCCATCCAAGCGGTAACCGAGGAGATCGTGCTCCGGCTCACGCGTTCCCTGGCGGCAGAGACAGGTGCCCAGAACCTGTGCCTGGCCGGCGGGGTAGCGCTGAACTGCGTGGCAAACGGGAAGGTGTTTCGCGACGGCAATTTCAAGCGCATCTGGATACAACCGGCGTCCGGGGATGCCGGCGGGGCCGTGGGCGCGGCTCTCGCTCTGTATCACCTTCACCTCCGCCAGCCGCGCGTTTGTAATGGGTCCATAGACGGGATGTCCGGAAGCTTCCTTGGGCCTCGCTATGAGCAACCGGATGTCGAAAACCGGCTGCGCAAGTCGGGCGCGGCTTTCGAGGTGATGGACGAGAGCGCGTTGCTGACCGCAACGGTGCATGCCTTGACGGCGGGGAAAGCGATCGGGTGGTTCCAGGGACGAATGGAGTTCGGCCCGCGGGCCCTCGGCGGGCGCTCGATACTCGGCGACCCCCGCAGCCCCACGATGCAAAAGATGCTCAACTTGAAGGTCAAGTATCGGGAGAGCTTCCGTCCCTTCGCTCCGTCGGTGCTGCGGGAGGACGTTTCGGAGTGGTTCGACCTGAACGACGACAGCCCCTACATGCTGATCGTCGCCGACGTCTTGGAAAAACACCGGCGTGCGATGACGAAGGATGAGCAGGCGTTGTTCGGGATAGACAAGCTCAACGTGCCGCGTTCGACCATACCCGCGGTCACGCACGTGGACTATTCCGCCCGCATCCAGACGGTACACCGCGAGACCCATCCCCGTTATCACGCGCTGCTTTCCGCGTTCAAGGCACGCACCGGCTGCCCGGTTCTTGTGAACACCAGTTTCAATGTTCGAGGAGAGCCCATCGTGTGCACGCCGGAAGATGCCTTCCGCTGCTTCATGGGCACGGAAATCGAGGTTTTGGTGGCCGAAAACTGCTTCCTGCGCAAGGAGGATCAGGATCCCGCGCTGAAGCTCGATTACAAGAACGCCTTTGAGCTCGACTGAAGGCGCGCGAGCGACAAGCGCGCGAGGTCGCACTAGGGCGCGGAGTTTTCCCTCACGAAGCGGCGTAACATGTCAGCAATCTGCATCGGCGCGTAGCCGTAACGCTTCCTCGCGCGATCGATGGAAATAGCAAAGCTCTGCGCCTGCGATGGCACGATTCGTATGCGCGATCGCGCGCCAAAGCCACCAACGATCACGTGGGCTGCCTCACCCACGGTTGTCTGGCCTCCCGCCGCGAGCGGAAACGCGTCAAATCCGGTCCATTCTCGGTCTAGGAGACCACAGACAAACCGCGCAAGGTCCTCGACGTGGACCGCATTGTTGAATGGCCCATCAGGATTGTAGACCTCCACATCCTCCCCATTTCTGGCGGCAGCCAGAACGCGCGTCAGCCAGTTGCGCACCGAGCGGCGGCCTATTACCCCGGGGAGTCGGAGCGCCAACGATGGGAGGACTGTAGACCCTGCTTGGAGAATTTGCTCCCCGATGCGCTTCGTCATTCCGTATGCGTCGGGATCCAGAACGGGGGTTTTCTCGTCCACCAGCGGCGTTTCTATTCGCCCGTGCACCGACAAACTGGAGAAATAGATGAACTTCCGCGCACCGGCGCGTACCGCATAATCCATGATTCGCTCCGTCGAGAGCACATTGTCCCGAACGAAGTCTGCAATGGTGACTCCGGGCGCAGGAGAGCTTGCTGCCGCGTGGACGACCACGTCGACCTGCTCCGGCAGCACCATGTCGCCCGAGAGGTCCCCGGAGATGATCGCGAAACGATCCGCGGCACCGGATGGATCTCCAACCAACCGGCCGCGCGTTGACCTCACGACTGCCGTAATACGATGCCCGCGAGCGACCAGCGCCGAAGCCAGCTCAGCGCCGCTAAACCCCCCCGCACCGGTTACGAGAACGTGCATCTCCGATAACCCCGCTTAGGATGTTGCTGCGGGGCGTAGCCACGATGCTCCGCCTCTGCTACCGCGACGGAAGCGGTACGTTTTTGAAGCTCACGCACAAGGACGTTCCGCCCAGGCGTCCGCAACAAAGCGTCTGATGCTCTGTACGACCGTGGCAGGCTGGTATCCGAGCGCGAGCGCACGATCAAAGGAAATAACGAACGGCGCGCGACCTCCGTCTTCCCAGATAATCTGTTGCTCGCGCTTGGCTGCCGAGTACAGCTGCGCTAGGACTTCCCGTATGCTGATTGCATCCCGGGCCGCGATCGTGAGGATCTCGTGACCCCGGCTCATGGTCGTGAATAACGCAATCACGAAACTTGCGAGGTCCCGGACGTGGATGACGTTATTGAACATCGCATCAGGATTTCGCGCCCTAACGGGCTGGGCGGCGATTACATTCTCATATGCGTCGCACAAGAAATTGTTGCGTCCTCCCGCGCCCACCACGCCTGGCAGGCGTATGGATACCCCTGCACCACCCGTTCGTCGGGCCCAGTCGTCCAATAGGGCTTCGCCCGCTGCCTTGGACCACCCGTATGCGTCGGGGGCGTCCGGCTCCGTAGCTTCGTCGACCACAGGAACCGAAACCCGACCGTACGCGGCCATCGACGACATGTACACGACACAGCGAGCGCCCGCACTCTGCGCATGTAGCAGGATGCAACGCGTCCCTTCGACATTGCTGTGAACAAGCTCCTGCTCGTCCGGGCAATACGCCGGCACTTCCGCTGCGCAATGAACCAGGGCGTCGTACCGCTTGGGGAGTTCCGTGCATTCCCGGAGATCGGTAACGACGCACTGCAGTCCCGCCTGCCGGCTTTCTGGATGGACAGCCCGCCGGCGTACAACTCCGGTAACGTGCCACCCGGCACCGAGAAACACGCGGGAGACGGTGCTTCCAATGAAGCCGCCCGCGCCCGTAACCACTACATGCACGGCTCACCCAGCCGCATGCCGCTCACCACTCCCGCGCGATCAACTCGTTGGGAATCCGCGCCGGACAGTGCGGCAGCTGCGCCGCCGCCGATAGAACCTCCTCCACCACAAGGGCGTCGTCCGGTCGCCGTATAACGATGTCTTCGAGCACGAGGTGCAACTCCGCCCGCTGCTTCAATATGGCCCCGATAATACGACCGCGCCTCGCCGCCCGGTGCGGAAGCATGAACATGCTGCACATGAGGATTCCCTGAACCGCACTCAAGTCCCGCACCAGGCCCTCGAGGACAAGGTACGAATGCCGGAACATGTTTTCGTTCACGTGAAGCTTGTAAAGGATACCCTTGCGGGCGCAATAGTCGCGTAGCACGAGCGATTGAACCGGGACGGGTATCCGCATGCCTCCGAATTCGCGGGAAGTCACGTAGCCCCGGTAACCCCGGCGCTCCGCATGTGCGTTTCCTGCAGCCATCTATTCCTCGAATCCGCTCGGCTGCTCGTAATTCATGCCGATGCGGCTTGCCGCGCGTGTAGTGATCGGGAGATAGAACGACCCGAGCTTTTTTTCGTAACTTGTATACGGAGTGAACAGTCCCGTGAAGCGGCAGTTAAGAGACCAACGTGTCGTAGTCGTCGCGTTGATCGTATTGCCGTGCAGGCAGTGCGACGCAAAGATGAGCACGTGGCCATACGGCACCGCCAGCCACACCAGATCGCCCCTCACGCGTTCGTACAGCGCGCTCATTCCACCCTCCCCCAGGTCTTTGAGGCTGGCGCTCACGGCGGCAGTTTTCGGGTGCGGGAGTATGAACATGGACTTCGTATCGTAGACATCCACCAGCGGCAGCCACTGGACCACCTGGAACGGGGTCTCCCCGCCGTACACGTCCGCATGAAGGTCTAGCAGAGAGCTGTCATCGTGGGACATTTGCACGGAAAGATTGACGCGGTTCTGCATCGCCAATTCATTCCCCACGAGCGTTGTAAGCAAGCTACGACCAAGCGCGTAGTAAGTCGGGCGCAGCCATGACAGTTCGTTCATTCCCCGGAACACCGCCAGCCGCAGTTCATTCAGCTTTTCTGGGGAAACCCGTTCGTGTATCATGTCGAGGAAAGCACCGGCCTCACGCGGACGGTCGCAGCCGAGATGACGGCACGCAAGCGTGACGACCGCGTCGCGCAGCTCGTCGAGCGCCCCGGGGTCGTCAACCGGCCGGATTACATAGCCATTCGCCATGAACTCGCGGCTGAGGCCGCTTTCTTCCGCAGTAAAGAATTTCTCTACGATCGCCATGATTTCCGCTTTTCACCTCCCGGTCACACCGACAGCAGCGCACGATAGCAGTGCAGCCAGAGCGCGAACCCGTCATACGGCACGAGCCGCCGCCGGTGCAGCGCGTCGTGACCGTCTACGAGCTCCATGCTTTCCCCCTCGCCGAGGCGCAGATTCGCAACAAGACCCGGCTCGATCAATATATCGTAATAAAGTCGATCCAATCCGGTAATTCCGGCTGGCACGACGCTGAATCGGAAATGGCCAAACACGGTCGGCGACAGCCCGTCCAAGTCTAATGCAAGTTCCTCCTTGAGTTCGCGCCGTAAGGCTTGAAGGGGCTGTTCTCCGCGCTCGATGGCGCCACCGAAACAACCCCAGTGATCCGGGTAAAAGATCGTGCCGACGGCGTCCCGGTGCTGCAGCAGGTAGCGGCCGTCCCCGGTCCGGATTAGAGCAGCAACTGCGTTCGCAGGGACCAGTGGTCCGGCTGGGGTAAGATCAAATGCCTCGATAATCGGGCCAGTTCCGCGTCCGACCGTGGCAGCGGTCATGCGCCGTCCCCCTTTGAGGCGCGTCCATACGCATCGAGTATCTGAGCCATGGGACCCGTATCCACGATGCGCCCCTGCTGCAACAGAACGCCCTTGTTACACCATTCCAGTGCGACTGAAGGGCTGTGTGTCGCGACCAACAGGGCGCGTGCCTGTCCGACAAAGCCCTTTAAGCGCGCTTGTGCCCGCTCGACGAACGCGGCGTCGCCCGCGCCGATGAACTCATCCATGATCAGGATCTCGCAGGGAATCGCCGTCGTGATCGCGAATGCCAACCGCACCAACATGCCGCTCGAGTATGTCCGAATCGGCACATTGATATACTCGCCTATCTCGCAGAATTCCGCGATGTCGAGGATCCTTTCCTCGATTTCGTCGTTCGAAAGGCCCAGCAATACTCCGCGCACCTTTATCATCTCGATGCCCGTGACGTCCGGCGCAACCCCCTCCATCATGTTGAATACCGGCATCACACGACCGTGGGTCGCAACGGTCCCTGCGGCGGGCTCGTAGATCCCCGCCGCAACCCTCAGCAGGGTGGTCTTTCCGGCGCCGTTGTGCCCGATTAAAGCAACCCGGTCGCCATCCGAAAGCGTAAGGCTTACGGACTCGAGTGCTCGCACGATTACGACCCCATGACCATCCTCGCGTAGGCTGCCGCCGACATTGCCCCGCCGGGGCGCGACGAGATCGGAGAGCCGGTTGAGGACAAGCCGATGCCGTAGCGAGCGCGCGTTCACGTCGTAGATTGGGAAATCCACAGTGACGTTTTCAAGAATCAGGCGGTCTGCCATCGCCCTGCCCGTTCAAAGCCAATACGGAACGCGCGCCCGCGCCCGCACGAAGAGGGCAAACGTGACGGTCCACCCAATGATGGCCAAGCCCACGGCAGCGATCCATACCCACAACGGGGGCACCTCATTCAGGAACGGGGCCCGTGCTACCTCGAATACATAGGTAAGGGGATTGACGTCGTTGATGATCCGGACACTTTGGCTTAGCTGACTCGGGTGGTAGAAAACCGGCGTCAGCCAGAGAAGAACATTAAACGCATTCTGGACGACCACCGGAACGTCCCGAAAGCGCGCTGCCAGAAGACCTGCGCATAGCGCCATCCAGCCCACGTTGACGAGCAGTATCGCGAGGCCTATCGGGATTAGCAGATATGTTCGCGACGGAAGCAGCCCGAAAAATACTGCCGCCACGAAAAACACGATCACAGTATGGGCATAAACGATCGCGTTGCGCCAAAGCGTCAACATGATGTATGTCCACAGCGGTCGCTTCACTTGGAGTATGACTCCTCCCTGGCTGATAAAGCAGTTCGCGCCCTCATTCACCGCGTTGTTGACGAAATTCCATGTCACGAGGCTGATGCACAGAAATGGCAAGTAGCGTGCGATTTCCAACTTGAAGAGAAAGCTCAACAGGAAGCCCATCACCGCTGCCTGCACGGCCATGGTCAGCGTGACCCAGAAGGGTCCAAGTACCGAACGGCGGTACCGCTGGCGCAGCTCCGAAATGCCGAGCACGTACCAGATTCGCCAGTTGCATGTCCCTTCGATTAAGTCCGCCAACGCAAGAGACGTTCGGCGGTAGGCCGTGATGTTCATTCGGGTGAGTTGCCGGCTCGCAAATACGCGCGATTCTCAACTAGAAGCGGCGTCATCGTGCATGTCCTAACAAACGCGGGAATGCCACAGGAATTCGTCAGTCTGGCCGCGCATCGCGTCCACATGTTCCGACCCTGAAACGATCGTCTAGCCTAGGGCCGCAACAGGCCGCGTACCCTGCGATAGGCTGAGTCTGGTATTGCGTTCCGTTAAGAACTTTACAAAGTCGTTCGAGCTTGGCAAGTATCGACTCCGCCGTGGCGGTCCACATGAAGGGTTGGGGATGCTGGTTATGGTGGTCCACGTAGGCATTGATTTGGCGCTTGAGCTCAGTCACCGACTCGAAGGAGCCGCGGCGGATCGAGTGGTTGGTGATCAGTGCAAACCAACGCTCGACCTGGTTGAGCCACGAGCTGTAAGTCGGAGTGAAGTGAACATGGAAACGCGCCCGCCGCGCGAGCCATGCCCGCACTCGGGAATGCTTATGGGTCGCATAGTTGTCACAGATCAGGTGCACCTCGAGCCTGTCAGGCACGTTGGCCTCAATGTGCCGCAGGAACGAGAGGAACTCCTGATGCCGGTGTCGCTGCTTGCATTGGGCCAGGATCGTGCCGTTGGCGATGTTGAGAGCAGCAAAGAGCGTGGTCGTGCCGTGGCGCACATAGTCGTGGGTGATGCCTTCCACGTAGCCCAAGCCCATGGGCAACACGGGTTGGGTGCGCTGCAGGGCCTGAACCTGGCTCTTCTCGGCCACGCACAGCACCAACGCGTGCTCGGGCGGATTGAGGTAAAGCCCCACGATATCGCGCACCTTCTCGATGAAGAAGGGGTCGGTGGAAAGCTTGAAGCTGCGGCTGCGATGCGGCTGCACGCCGAACAGCGTCAGGTAGCGATGCACGGTCGTCGTCGACAGCCCGGTGGCCTTGGCCAGGCTGCGTCGCGACCAGTGCGTCTTGGCCTTCGGCCGCGACTTCAGCGCGGTGTTGATGAGCCCCGCAATGCGCTCCTCGTCCGTGGTTCGCGGGCGGCCCGGCTTGAGTTCGTTGTGCAGCCCCGCCACCCCGCGCTCACGATAGCGCGTGCGCCACATCGTTACCGTCGGACGACTGACGCGAAAGCGCCGCGCGACCGCGCTATTGGACTCGCCATCGGCCATGCGCAATACCATCTGCGCACGCCGCACCAACTCAGCCGGCAGACTCTGCGAACGCGCAATCGATTCGAGCTGCACGCGATCCTCTGCGCTCACCACCAGTTCCTTCGCCGCTCTTCCCGTCTTCATCGCCGAGCCCTCCACGGTACAAGGATACAAGTTGGACCAGGCTCGACACGTAAAGTTACATACGGAACACTACACTAGAAATGGCATCAGATTTCAACGCGGGCACACCATGTTTTATAGTGTAAGGTCGAGCGGCTTACTTCAATCCTATGACGTTTGGCGTTTCATTGTGCTCGCGTTTCCTCGAATGCAGGGACCGACGTTATTGTCGCATCGGTTTTCTCCAGCGGCGCCAGCAATCGCTCAACAAGATAAACCCGTTGCATTCCTGAGGAGATCGAGGCACCGAGTATCCGTACCCCGTTTACCTCGAGTCGTCCGTCCCTGACAACAATTCGTAACGTAGTTCTGTCTGCAGCCGATAGCTTTATGTCGCCCGACGAGCGGAGACGTTCTTCAAGTGCCATCGGCATAACCGGATCTTCATTGGGCACAAAGTGCCTTCGCATAATTCGTACGAGGTCGCGTTTGCCAGCACCATCATGTAACCGGTCAATGAGATTCTCCGGACATTCGGAAAACGCGTTGTTGATCGGCACGAACACAATCGCTCCGCCACGGCCGCTCGCGATTTGCGAGATGGCTCCAGTTTGAATCGCTGTGGCGAGGAGCCGCGCTACAGTCGTGCACGCAAGGCTGCGCACTATGCGCCAGAGCTTCCGCCCTTCACGTATGGCCGCGGCTCGCCGCAAGAAGATGTCCGCACCAGTTTCGCGTGCCCGCCACGCCTGAGCGCGAACTGGTCGACAATGCCAGCGAAGCTTCGTGCCAACGAGTAGGTCGTTAACCCAGCTATCATAATCAAGCCACCAGTCGGAGATTGCGTAGGGATCCGCCATGCGCGGGCGACTGTACCAATCCGAATCCTTCGTAAGGGGTGCAAGGCTCACTGCAAACAGATCATCAGAATCGTCGATGACATGAATGAGTGCTGGATCAATATGCGTCGAAAGGAGGCTCTGGGAATTCAGCGCGATAATCGCCGGGTCATAGGCAAACATTTCGCGGGCGAGTACACGGCATAGGACGCCATCAGGAGGCACCGCCCAGAGCATCATTTCCGGGTGCTTTGGAAAGTGGTCGCTATTGCGCATATAGGCAGCCATCAGCGGGTGCAACGCATGGAGGCAAATATCGACCAGTTGCGCACCGCTAATCGATATCGCATCGCTGTTAGACTGCCGATATCCCCTGATCGCCGCAGCGAAGCTTTCGCTCTCTGCGCGCAGGTACGTCATGAATATTGCCTTCTTGCCCGCCTCCAACATGTGGCCGACGTGCCTAAACGAGCCATTCGACCATGCCGCGTCGGGCGGCATATTCAAAATGAAAGACTGTTCTTTTATGGCCTGTTCCGTCGCTTTCGCCCAGAGCTTATGGTGGGTGGCGATTGGGTCCTGCATCTTGTCGGCCGCAATCAAACGAAATTCGATTTTCGCAAAGCGTGACAACCCTTGGAGCGCGGGGGCCCGCCGCATTCGCTCCAAATCGGGCTGACTTGTGTAGATCAGGTACGTAATCTCGCAATGCGCGCTTAGTGCAGGAAAATTTCCGTCCGCCAGCAACGTAGGCACGTTAATATCAACATGCTTGGAAACATGCCAGTCCCCCCACGCCGCAGTAACCAGCAGCAGTTTTTTCTGCTGAGCCATCGAACTTATATCTGTCAATGAACGCCTTACGCTACATAATCTTGAGAACGCAAACTTCGGGCTGATGATATCATCGAATTAAATTGTGAGGCTCGCGCAGATCCTGAGCAATCCATCATGCCGCTAGCGTAAAGTGAGATCTCTTCTGGTATAACGTGGCAAACATCACCCCAGAGCTCACCGAAGCCGAGCGGATCGTACACCGCGTGCTGCGCGGTTTTCTGCGAAACGCCGGCTGGAAGCCGGCCGACTACCTCGCCGTCGAGGTCCGGCAACCCACACACTGGGAGCATGAGCCCGGACGGACCACCGAGCGCGACGCAACCCCGGCTCCCGTAGCGGAAGCCCCCGCAGCGCAACCGAGCACCCCAGAGCTCACCGAAGCCGAGCGGATCGTACACCGCGTGCTGCGCGGTTTTCTGCGAAACGCCGGCTGGAAGCCGGCCGACTACCTCGCCGTCGAGGTCCGGCAACCCACACACTGGGAGCATGAGCCCGGACGGACCACCGAGCGCGACGCAACCCCGGCTCCCGTAGCGGAAGCCCCCGCAGCGCAACCGAGCACCCCAGAGCTCACCGAAGCCGAGCGGATCGTACACCGCGTGCTGCGCGGTTTTCTGCGAAACGCCGGCTGGAAGCCGGCCGACTACCTCGCCGTCGAGGTCCGGCAACCCACACACTGGGAGCATGAGCCAGACGCGGCTGCTGCTCGCGGGAAAACGCTCGCTGGCCAACTCGGAAGAAGAAACGACGCCCCAGACGCACTTCTAAGGATTGGTATTCTGCTCGATCAGCAGAGAGCAAGGGTTGAGCTTCTTCAGGCAGTTTTGCCTGAACGGGTAGTCGAGCAGAGCGCCATGGCATGTCTGTTGCTTGGGCGATCGGTCTTGCGTGCTGGCGAGTACCGCGAAGCAGCGGCGTTGCTATTGCAAGGTGTTGCGATCGACCCAACGTTGAGCGAGTTACATCGTGAACTCGGACTGGCGCTCCGCCACCAACATCGGATAACTGAGGCTGTACTGCACCTCGAGATGTCGCTTTTGTTGCGAAGGGGGACGCAGCACGACAACCAGGTTCCTCATCCTGACCACCCGGTGTTGGTGGCCCGGCCTAATCCCAGCCTCGACATTTACGCTTATCAGCATCAATACTACATAGTGCCTCGAGATGATAATTTCGTTGAACCAAAGGTAATTGGTGGAGAACTATTGCGCTTTCAAAAAAATGCCGCGTATAAAATCGCGAGATTTCTCATTCGCGGGGTGTTGATACCGCTGCTAAGGTTGAGGATTGTGAAGCGTCTTAGAGCGTTTTTTCTTGCGAGGATCGGCCGGAGCACACTTGCCCGCCCAAACCAAGAAAGCATGATCCATTCATGGATAGGCGCGTTGCTAAAACAGCTCGCGCTCTTTATGTTCGCTCGACGCATCAACCAGCGCGCGGTGACGATCATGGATGCACTGCAGCTCGCTGGTGAGCGCCTTTCCGAACCTGAGCCGTCCAAGGGATATGGAGAATCTACCGGTAAAGCCTCGGCATGACTACTCGGTTGTTGCATGGCGACGGCACCTTGAAAGGGAGCGTAATCTTTACTGAAAAATGCTTGGCTGCAACAATTCCGGCCCGGGCCAGTGGGATCGTGATCGTTATCGCTAACCATCGTCTCGCCTGGCGCTGTCGAGGCCTTCCCGCAGTTTACGCGCCCTCCGGAACCCCATGGCCACGCAGCAGTCGAGCGGGGTTGTCATAGAAAACGGTTTCCAGCATTCGATTGAAACGCTCGAAAAAGTAACCAAACCCTTGTAAAACTCCATGTCTTCGGAAAGATCGAATTGAAAACAGCCCTCATTATTGGTGGCGGTTTCTCTGGATGTGCTTCCGCTCATCAGCTAGCTAACTTGGGCGACTGGGACGTCACGCTAGTCGAGCAGATGCCGTACTTGGGGGCCGGGAATTGGACACGCTGGTACGGCGGCCATCCATATACTTACGGGCCGCGCCACTTTCTGACGCAGAAGGAGTACCTGTTCAGCTACCTAAACAAGATCGTACCGCTGCGCTCCTGCGCGGATCACCAATTCTTAACCTACATTGAGCGCGATCAGCGGTTCTACAGCTACCCGATTCACCGCGACGACATCGAAGTGATGCCAGACCGCGAACAGATCAGAAGCGAACTCTCCGCGATCAACATGTCAGCATTTTTCAAGCTGCCACGCGCCGAACAGGAGAAAATGCCATACGAGGCGATTACGAACCTCAACAGCGCGTCCGCGGCAAAGAACTTCGAGGAGTACTGGATCTACTCTATTGGCCGCACTCTCTACGGAAAGTTCATTGATAACTATTCGAAAAAGATGTGGATGATCGACGACAACCGCCTGATCGACGACTTCACTTGGTCGCCAAAGGGCGTGACGATTAAGCAGGGGCCTCGCGAGTGCTGGGACACTGCGATTTCCGCATATCCCGTGGCGATCAATGGCTACGATGATTATTTCGGCTACGCCACCGCTGGCGTCAAGGTTATGCTCAATACCCGAATCGAGAAATACGACATTCCGAGAAAGACAGTCGTGCTCAACGGCGAGAAGATCAGGTTCGACGTTATCATCAGCACGATCTCGCCAGACATCGTCTTCGACTACTGCTATGGAGAGTTGCCCTACATCGGTCGTGAGCTGCTCAAGATCGTGCTGCCGGTCGAATTCGCGTTTCCCGAACATGTTTACTTCTGCTACTACGCGAACCAGGAATCCTTTACCCGCATCGTCGAGTACAAGAAGTTCACGCTACACAAGGCCCCTACTACCCTGATCACCGTGGAGATACCGTCCAAGAACAATAAGCTGTATCCCTTGCCCTTCGAGTCGGAAAAGGCAAAGGCGAAAAAGTATTTCGATGAGATGCCGGACGGGGTGTTTTCGATAGGGCGCGCTGGATCTTACCTCTACAACGTGGACATCGATGACGCGATCGACCAAGCAATGCAGACTGTCGCAAAGATTCAAGCATGAGCGATTCTCGCAAGCACTCCTTCCCGCTCGCCGGGTTCAAGCTGGATGAGCCGTGGGTTGACTTGCCCGACGGCTGCGCCCTAGCCGCCTGGAGCAAGGGCGACGAAGTCGTCTACAACCAGGCCAACCGGCAGCTCGAGAAGTATCGATTTTTCGTCAAAGCGTTCGACTACTTGCAGGACAGCCGCGTGCGGGGTGATTACCATGAGTACGGCTGCCATCGAGCGCGTACGTTCCGCATGGCACTCACTGAGGCGAAGCGCCATTTCCTGGACGACATGCGCTTCTGGGGGTTCGATTCCTTCGAAGGGCTACCGCAGAGTACATCCAAACCGACCCATGCGCTCTGGGGCGCCGCGGGCGTGCTCAGCACGAGCGAGGAGGACTTCCATCGCATGGTGCGGGAACACGGCATCTACGCCGACCGAGTAAAGACGGTTAAAGGCTTCTATGACCGTTCGCTCACGCCCGAGCTGCAGGCGCGGTTCCGTGACAACGAAGCCAAGATCGCCTTGGCCTGCGTTGATTGTGATTTGTATGAGTCGGCGGTTCCGGTGTTTCGGTTCATCGAGCCGCTGATCCAGGAAGGGACTTTGCTCTACCTAGACGATTTGTTTGTCGGCTACAAAGGCTCTCCTGCCAAAGGTGTTGCGCGTGCATTCCTTGAGTTCCAGACGCGCAGCCGCTTCAAATTCGTGCGACACATGGACGTGGGCTGGTGGGGCCGCGCCTACATCGCATACCTCGAAAAGTCGCCTGCCATGGGTGTCTTGTGAGTCGGACAGTTAAATCACCGCGATGCCTGGCGGATAAATCATTATCACGTTATGAATAGGCAACAGACAGAACTTGAGGTCGCGGAACGTCGCGGCCGCCTGCGCGAACTGCCGGCCCCTGAGCCTGCGGCGGGCCTAGATGCGTACCTGCGAGAACGCGAACTCGCGCTTGCCCGTGACGCGCGCACGCGCACGAACTACGAGCGCTATCTCGCGTCGGCACGGCGGTCGGCGAGCGTGGATTACCTCCCGATCAAGCTCGACATCGAGAATGTGAGCCGCTGTAACTTCCGATGCGCGATGTGCGTAGTGGCGGATTGGCCAAGGGGGCGGCGCGCTGCCGACATGCCACTTGAGACTTTCAAGCGGCTGCTCGACGAGCAGTACGGGCTCATCGAGATCAAGCTCCAAGGGGTCGGTGAACCGCTGCTGCAGCGAGATGCGTTCTTCGAGATGATCCGAGATGCGCGCAAGCGGCACATTTGGGTGCGAACAACGACCAATGCTTCATTGTTGCACTTCAGGGATAACTATAAGCGCCTCATACACAGCGACGTCAACGAGTTGCAAATCTCGATCGATGGCGCGACCCGGGAGGTCTTCGAAGCGATTCGATCCGGATCAGTGTTCGAACGCGTAAAAGACAATGCGAAGCGTGTAAACGCCTATTGCCGGTCTCTCGGTATTGAGCGCACCAAAATGTGGACGGTGGTGCAAAAGGGCAATATTGGCCAGCTCGAGGCGCTGGTGGATCTCGCGACCGAACTCGGCTTTACCAACCAGGTCTTCTCGCTCGAACTCAGCGATTGGGGGCTAGACGTCATGCGCGCGCGCAACGACATGATCGCAGCGGAAGACGACCTCGATCCGGCACGGTTGTTCTCGTTGATCGATCGCGGTAAACGTTCAGGAGTACGGGTGCGGTTCTGGAACGCGACAGAAAAGTACCGCTTGGGGAATCCGGGAACACTCTGCCCGTGGCCATTCGAGCGAGCCTTTGTCTCGTCGGACGCCCGCGTCGTACCGTGTTGCTACATCGGGAACCCGGACGTCTGCCAAATCGACGAGGCGCTCGGGCCGGAGCGAGGCTTCAGCGGTATCTGGCGGGGGGCAGCATTTACTGTATTTCGGCAGGCACATCTCGACGGCAATCTACCCGTAATCTGCAAAGGGTGCTATTGGCACCCGGCTGACGACTGCTAACCGATGCTGAGTAACTGCACACGCCTTCTGGGCCTCCCATGAACGCCAAGCCTCCGCGGTTCTGCGACAAACTGCTGCCGAACCAGCCCGAGTACAGTCGCGACTTCCGCGGCACGGACCATGCTGTCGCCCTCTATGACGCGATCTGCCGCTCGAGTGGTATCTGTGACCCGCACGAGGAATTCAAGGTCGAGGACTCTGAGAAGTTCACCCAGGCCGAAATGGGCTCCAATCCCGTGAGCCTTCGATTCATGCAGATGCTGATCGGCCTTGCAGGGGTTAAGCGCGTGCTCGAAATCGGCACTTTCGTTGGTGTCTCCGCGATGTATTTCGCAAAAGCGCTCCCTTCGTTCGGCGAAGTCCTGACGATCGAGAAATTCGAGCGTTTTGCGGAAGTTGCGCGGCGAAATTTCGCCGCCAACGATCTCTCCGACAAAATTAAACTGCTCAAAGGCGACGCCTTCGAAGTGATCGATACGCTCCCTCGGGACAGGTTATTCGACCTGATCTTCATCGACGGCAACAAGGAACGCTACCTCGACTACTTTCTGAAGACCGTACCCTTACTTTCGCCCCGGGGACTTATAGTTGTGGACGACTGCTTCTTTCACGGCGACGCACTTAACGATGTTCCGACCAACGAGAAAGGCCGTGGCGCGCGCGCCTTTCTCGACCACGCTGCCACTCGCAGGGACTTCCGGCGAATCGCGCTTCCCCTCTCGAACGGGATCATGATCATGTGGCGAGCCGACGAGTCCTAGCTATCGGGCTCACCGTGGCAAGAAAAGTATACTGTAGCCCGCTGACGGACCAAGCCCGTCGCACCGAGTCAACGTAGTTTGTGCGCAATAGGAGGCAGGCTGCGGAATATTCGCGCAGCCATTACGTCGGCGTGCGAGTCAGGTTTGTTGTTCAAGCGCCCATCGCGATTCCGCTGACCGGCCAAATCCGAAGTGATCGTGGGGAAACCAAGTGGATCGTTTCGGGAGGCGGAGCGCAGTTTGGTTCTGACGCGGACGTTATTCCATGCCTTGCGGTGTTTGGTTTCCCTTGGCCCATATTTGACTTGACTGTAGCCTGTCGCGAAGCTGCGCGCAGTCCCCTTGCCTTCGAACTTATCTAGGCGCCCCCAGGCCGAAATACTATTTAAGCAGTCGCCTATGTTCAGGCAATCCAACCAAATCGCTTGAGAAGGCGCTGCGGGATCCGTTCTGTCGCACTCCTTGCTTGATGCTGGCTCAATACCGTGCGCCACTCATCCGTTTCGCCAGCGCGATAGTTGCGTTCGCCCGCTGTCGCACGCAGAGTTATTCGAGATAGCGCGTCGGAACGCCCGTAAAACGAGAGCAGGTCCTCGTAGAAGGCCAACGGGTCAACACGGAACTGCTCGTAAGTAGTGACTTTCACGCGTAAGCCGCCCGCACCACTCTCGATTGCGCGCGTCCAGCGGTTAATCCAATCAATCTGCAGTGGCATGTAATTCTCTATCAGCCAGTCCAGCTGGCGCGGGAACGGCATGGAAAGGTAGTCCGACGGAATGCGGTAGACTGCGTAATAGGCCGGATCGAGATCGCGGAGCACAGTTGGGAGAAAATGTGCATAGGACAGGAGGGCTTGCCGTGGGTCTCGTAGGTGCAGCACCATCCTATCCGTATAGTGTCGAATCAATGCAATATTGGCAGGCGTCGCGGCGTAGTGCCCTATTAAGAATCCTCTTTTGTCGATCGCCCTTTGCAGCGCGTGCTGCCCAATCAGCATGTTCGGAAAATAGCCGCCGGTACTGTACTGTATGGAGTTCAATCCCAGCGCCTGGTGGAGCACACCTTCGATATGCATGGTTGCGGATTTAGGCAGGGTCGCTATTACCACAGGTGCTATGGGGGCCGCGTTAGCTCCTCCCACGCCCGCTTCCAACCCAGCGTCGAGCAAAAACGACTGGAGGTGCTGCGTGAGACCCCAGCGGTTCGCCGCCTCCGCCAATTCCAACTGAAGTGCGCGATGAAACGCATTGATCGCTTCTCGTTCCTTTCCAAGGCCGCTGCGCGCAATTCCAAGACTTACCAGGAGGTGCGGTGTCGGACTGCCCGAATGAGCGATCGCGTCGGTAAACGATCGCTCCGCAGCCGCAAACTCGCCTACATGTGCCTCAAGCTGGCCTTGCGTCATCAGAATCTCAACGTCCGTCGAGTGGTCCTTAACGAGCTGGTTTAACAGGGACAAAGCGCGCTTGCTGTCTCCGGCGTGAGCCGTGGCCTGCGCTTTAGCCAATCGTACTCTCCGGTTTTTCGGGTCACGGGCCAATAGCGATTCGTAGATCGCAATTGCTGCGGCGTAGTCACCAGCCTGCGCTAACTCGTCCCCAAGCGTGACGAGAGCCTCGATGTTGTCGGGCGCGCGCGCGACAATGGTGCGGAGTGTGCGTATAGCGTCGCTCCGCTCGCCAAGTCGTGCATAGCGATAATAAGCACGCCAAAGATGCTCGACCGTCGTTGACGATTGGTCGGTCCAGGGGCAAAAGAGTGGACATGTACTCGAATGCTTGTGCGCGGCCCCGAGGAGGCCTCTGCCCTTTTTACGGTCTGCCACCTTCACGCGAAGAACCTCCAAGTACAACGATCCACTAGTTCGACGCCTATCATAATGATAATGGCGCGGCTCGCCCCTTGGTCGGCCACACCTTCTGCACGTCTCTTCATACTGCCCGCAACTCCAACGGAATCAAGAAGACCCCGCAAGGGCTCATGTATCAACATCGGTCAAATCAGTCAGAAAGACAAAGAGCTATAAGGAACTACGCGTGTTCCAGAGTTTTCTCGCTTCGCCCAATCGAACCGTTGGTGGTTCCTATGGATGTTAAGCGGGATTCTGGCACATTACATGGAAGATCCTCCAAGAAGAGGTAAGATCAAAAAGTGTGTAAATGAGG
>Ga0194120_10005383_pt1 | contig 18937 bp, 20 predicted proteins | sample TA2MahCa65mmetaG_FD_148642 | JGI IMG/M metagenome (GOLD analysis project Ga0194120, IMG submission 148642) | Freshwater microbial communities from Lake Tanganyika, Tanzania - TA2015019 Mahale Deep Cast 65m | ecosystem: Environmental > Aquatic > Freshwater > Lake | place: Tanzania: Lake...
CGGCTTGGTTCCCGGCCGGTTGGCGCGGGCGCTGCACGGTCCACGAGACCGTGCGCAAGGTCTACATCGTCGTCTGAACGCGCGCGCCGGGGCCAGGAAATGCAACGTGCCGGCCCGTCGCCGTGCCGGCCCGTGTTCCGTGAACCGTCGTGACGGCCTAGCCGCCCTCCGCCTGATCCGAGGCTTCCGGCGTCGCGGTGAACATGTCGGTGATGTCGCCGCCCAGAATGATCAGCGCCGAGATGATCGCGATCGCGATCGCGGCGGCGATCAAGCCGTATTCGATTGCCGTAACGCCGGACTCATCGCCCACAATGGTGCGAGCCTTCGCCTTAACGACCTTCATGACCTGACGCAGCATGTCATTCTCCGTTTGCCGTTGACAGACCAAGCGCGAGGTGAACTGGCTGTCCCTGGATAGCGCCCAAACTACGCTTCTTCTGGCACGCCATCCACCGCCGTCCAGTGATCAGGGTCACTCGTGACCCGACCCGGGACCTCTTGCTTCCTACCGTAGCCCCCGACCCTGGAAAACCCTGGTCGGCGGCTTGACGCCGGAAACCCCTTCGCATGGAATGCCTGACCGGTCGCCCAGCCTTGCCGATCCGGCGAAGAACCACGCATGCGTGAGTTGAAGACTGGCGTCCATTTGTTAATGCAAGGTTAACAAAGAGTATCTCATGATGGATCAAACCTGACAAGGGATGCCCGGCATCGCTCGGGCCGCCACCGAAGGCCTCAACAGGACGTAATCAATGCGACGTATTTTTCCCGTCATCGCCGCCATCGGTCTCGCCGGCTTCGGCGTGGCGCGGGCAGAAACGGCCCCCAAAAGCCTGTCCGAGGCCGGGCGCGCGCTCTACGGGCACATCGTCGGGCAGCTCGACACCATGAGCGCGCCCGACGCCAGTCTGCGCCACGGTCCGATCGCCATCGACGAAGGCGGCACCGGCTTCCATGTGGTCATTCCCGACGTCGCCATGACCCTGGCCGAGGGCGGCACGATCCGTCTCGGCACGATCGAGGCCGACCTGACGCCCGAGGGCCCCGATGTCTACGATGTCGCCCTGACGCTGCCGAGACTGATCACCGTCGCCGACGAAACCGGCGCCGAGATCGGCCACGCCACGGTGGGCGAGTCCTCCTTCACCGGCACCTGGGCCCCCGTGACCGGCGGCTACCTGGATCAGAAGCTCAGGCTGGCGGACGTGGTGGTCACGTTCCCCGATAGCGGTTTCGAGGCGCGTGCTGTGCTCGCCGCCTACGAGGCCGCGCTGACACCGTCGAACGACTCCAAGGTCACCGGGCCGAGTGCGTTCCTGCTGGATGGCCTCTCGATCAGCGACGGCCAGGGTCACGAGATCGTGCGGCTCGGGTCCTTGGCGGGCACCAGCGCCGTGCGCGCGCTGGATCGCGCCGCGATGCTGAAGCTGAACCAGGGCTTTGCCGCCCTGGGCGAGGCCGGGCAACCGAACGCCGACGGTACGCCGGCCGCGCCGCTCGACCTGTCGTTCCTGCCGACCGCGCTCGGCGACATCATCGCCGACGCCAGCACCGACGTGACGCTCGAGAACCTGACGATCATGGATCCGACCGGCGCCGGCGGCGTCATCATTGACCGCCTGGGGCTCGCGTCGGACGTGACCGATCTGGACGGGGAGCTGGCCCGGCTCCACCTGAGCTACCGCCACGATGGGCTGCAGGCCACCGGCGAGGCGGCCTCGCCCCTGGTGCCCGATGTCGTCAACCTGGAGATCAACGTGGAACGGTTGCCGGCGGCGCGGCTTTACGTCATGGCGGTCGCGGCGGGCGCGATGGCGGCGGTGGCGCCCGACGCCACGGGCTCCCAGGCACTGGCGCAACTGCCGGCGCTGTTCGCGCAGTCCGCGACCGAGGTGAAGATCGGCGCGCTCGACCTGGCGATGGCCGGGGCCAAACTCTACGGCAGCGGCACGATCGCCGGCGATCCGAACGCGACTGGCGGCGTGGTCGGCGGCTTCACCCTGTTCGCTTCGGGCCTCGAGTCGGCGATCGCCACCTTGACCGCCAACCCCGAAGACGCCGAGGCCCAACAGGCGGGGTTCTTTCTCAGCCTGCTGCAGTCGCTCGGCGCGCCCGAGACGGCGGCCGACGGCGCGCCGGTCCTGGCCTACCGCGTCGCGCTCGATCCGGCGGGCAATCACACGCTCAATGGCCAGAACCTCGGCGAGTTGTTCTCGGGCATGGCCGGGGGCGAACCGGGCGCGACGCCGTAGTGGCACGGCCCAGGGCCGTGCTATCTAGAGATGCCCGTCCCTGGAGCGAGTTCGTGATAGCTTTCAGACCCGTCCTTCGCTTTGCCCTGGCCGCGATCCTTGTCGTGGCGTCCATGGGGCTGGCGCGCGCCCAGGAATCCTCGGGCGGCGCGGTCGAGGCGGAGGGCAGCGTGGTCGAAGGCGCCTCGGGCGGGTTGGATGTCGGCCGCGGCGCCTTGAGGCTCGGCGTCACGGCGGCGTTGGGCTTGGCGCTTGGCCTTTCCATCGCCGACGACGATTCCAACACGGCCACCGGCGCGACCGGTACCTCGGGCACCGGCGGCACGTCCGGCACCGGCGGCACCAACTGACGTCGCGCGGCGTCGCGCTACGGCGTCGCGCGACGCGCCTTTGCCAGGGCCTCGCGGTGGTAGACGTAGGCGCCGCTGGCGATGACGATGACGACGCCCAGCACCGTCCAGCCGTCGGGCAGGGTGCCGAACAGCACGAAGCCGAAGAATGTCGCGAAGACGATGCTGATGTAGTTGAACGGGGCCAGCAGCGAGGTCGGCGCCAGGCGATAGGCGCGCACCAGCGTCAGATGCCCGGCCGTGGACAAGACTCCCATCAGCACCAGCAGCACCCAGATCTCCGGCGCGGGATCGCGCCAATAGAGCGGCGTCGTCGCCGACAGGGCGATGGCGCCCATGACCGGGGTGTAGAGCAGCGTCGTCAGCGGCGGCTCGTCGGGCCCGAGCTTGCGTGTCAGCACCACGAACAAGGCCCAGAACGAGGCCGAGACCATGGGCAGCGCGTAGGCCCAATGGCGTGTCTCGAGCCCCGGTCGCACGATCACCAGCACGCCGACGAAGCCGATGGCGATGGCCGTCCAGCGCCGCACGCCCACCTTCTCGCCGAGGATCGAAATGGCCAGCAGCGTCGTCATGAACGGCGAGACGAAGCCGAGCGCGATGGCGTCGGCCAACGGAATGTGCTGCAGGCCCATGTAGAAGATCGCGTTGGCGCCGATCACGACGGTCGAGCGCAGCAGCTGCAGGCGCCACTGGGTCGTGCGCGCCAGTTGCCCGATGCGGTGGGGCATCAGCACGGGCAGCGCGGCCAGGGCGAAGACGAAGCGGCCCCAGCTCGCCATCAGGCCGCCGCTCGCCTCGGCGATCAGCTTGCCCACCGCGTCGCCGATCGAGAAGACGAACACGGTGATCAGCAGCAGGAGGATGCCCTTGGCCTGGTCGCTCATCCCTGGCGCCTGCCCGCGGCCTGGCGGTGGAAGACGTAAAGGCCACTGGCCACGATCACGGCGATGCCGATCCAGGTCAAGGTGTCCGGGAAGTCGCCGAACACGACAAGGCCCAGCACCGAGCCCCACACGATGTCCAGGTAGTGCAGCGGCGCGATGACGCTGGCCGGCGCCAGGCGGTACGCCTGGATCAGGATCAGGTGCGTGCCGGCGGCCCAAAGCCCGATGCCGCCCAGGATCAGCCAGCCCTGCGCATCAGGCGTCTGCCAGAAGAACGGCACCACCAGGCTGGAGGCACCGGCGCCGACCAGGGCCATGTAGAACAGCGATGTCGTCGGCCGCTCGGCGCTGCCCAGACGGCGGGTCAGGATGCCGTAGAGGCTGCCCGACAGTGCCGCGCCCAGCGGCAACAGGTACGCCCAGTGGCGGTCGGCGAAGCCGGGCCGGATGATGATCAGGGCGCTGACGAAGCCGACCGCGCAGGCGATCCAGATGTCGGCGGTGGCCCGTTCGCCCAGGATCGGGCGCTCCAGCGCGACGACGATGAAGGGGCCGACGAAGCCAATGGCGATGGCGTCCGCCAGGGGGATCAGGGCGAGCGAGGAGAAGAAGAACGCGGTCGCGCCCAGCATGCAGACCGAGCGCAGGATCTGCAGGCGCAGTTGCCGCGTGCTTGACCAGCACGTCCATGCCGATGATCAGCAGACTGAAGGTGGCGGCCAGCACCATGCCGCGACGGGTGTCGTCGAGCACGCCGAGTCCTAGGCCGTCGCCAGCGCGGGCGTGGGTGTGCGCCGCTCGCGGATCGTCAGACAGATGAAGCCGGCGCCGATGGCGAGCAGCATCGCGGCGAGCCACACCCACAGGTACTGGGCGAACGCGTCGTAGAGCACGCCGGCCAGGAACGCGCCCGCCGCCGCGCCCAGCGCGTGGCCGGCCGACAGGATGCCCATGACCAGACCCATCACCCTGAGACCCAGGTGGCTCGAGACCAAGCTCGCGGTCACCGGCACGGTGGCGTAGTCGAACAGGCCGAACACCACGGCGAAGATCAGCAGCGTGGGCAGATCGCCCACGATGCGGATCAGGATCAGGAACGACAGGCCGCGCACGATGTAGATGATGCCCAGCAGCAGCGGCCGGTGCATGCGGTCCGCCAGCCAACCGGCCGTGACCGTGCCGACCAAGTTGAAAGCCATCAGCACGCCATAGGCCAGCGTCGATTGCTGTGGCGGAAAGCCGCACGCGGTGGCGTAGGGCAGCAGGTGCACCTCGATCACGCCCGAGGTGGTGAAGCCGCAGATCACGTAGCTCCAGAGCAACGCGTGGAACACCGGGCTGCGCAACAGGCGCAGCGGCGCGGCCGGTGCGATCGGGCCACGCGGCGCGGCGCGGGTCGGATCCGTCCGGCGCGCGCGCAGCAACACCCAGGCGAGCGGCGCGAGCGCGAGCGCGAGCAGGGCGACGCCCGTGAAGCCGGTGCGCCAGCCGACCTCGGCGAATACCAAGCCGATCAGGGGCATCAGGGCGAGTTGCCCGGCGGTCGCACCCGCCGTGGCGACGCCGATCGCGAGCCCCCGGTTGGCGACGAAGTGCACCGCGACGCCGGTCGCCACGACGTGCATGGCCACGGTGCCGAAGCCCAGCCCGGCGAGGCCGCTGAACGCCCCGAGCAGGTGCCAGCGTTCGGTCATGGTCGTGGTCGCGAGCGCGCCGAACCCGACCATGACAAGGCCGATCGCCAGGGGCGCCTGCGGCCCGTGGCGATCGACCAGACGACCGGTGAACGGCGCCGCGAGGGCCATGGCGACGAGGGCGAGCGCGCCGACGGTCGAGACGAACGTGCGCGACCAGCCGAACTCCTGCTCCCAGGAGGGCATGGCGAGGCCGAGCGAGGAGCGGGCGGAGAACGACGCGGCCAGCGCCACGAAGCACACGCCGACCACCAGCCAGCCGCGAAAATTGGCGCCCAGCGCCGTGTCAGCCCGCACGGGCCACCGCCTCGGCGATCGCCGCGCCGAGATCCGTGGTGCGCGCCGTGCCACCGATGTCGGGCGTCAGCAACGCGGGCTCGAGCAACGTCGTGTCGATCGCCACGACGATCGCCTGCGCCGCCTCGCTCTCGCCGAGGTGCTCGAGCATCATGGCCCCGGCCCAGATCTGGCCCACCGGGTTGGCGATGCCGCGCCCGGCGATGTCGGGCGCCGAGCCGTGCACCGGCTCGAACATCGACGGGAAATCGCGCTCGGGGTTCAGGTTGGCCGACGGCGCGATGGCGATGGAGCCCGCCACCGCCGGGCCCAGGTCCGACAGGATGTCGCCGAACAGGTTGCTGCCCACCACCACGTCGAACCAGTCGGGGTGGCGCACGAAGTGCGCCGCCAGGATATCGATGTGGAACTTGTCGACGCGCACGTCCGGGAAATCAGCGGCTACGGCGGCGACACGCTCGTCCCAGAACGGCATGGTGTGGACGATACCGTTGGATTTCGTCGCCGAGGTCAGGTGCCGCTTCGGCCGGCGCCGCGCCAGGTCGAAGGCGTAGCGCACGATGCGGTCGGTGCCGTGCCGGGTGAACACGGCGGTCTGCATCGCCGTCTCGTCGTCGGTGCCGGCGTACAGGCGGCCGCCGATCTCGGAATACTCGCCCTCGTTGTTCTCGCGCACCACGACGAAGTCGATGTCGTCCTTGCCGCGACCGACGAGCGGCGAGGCGATGGCGCCCAGGAGCCGTACCGGGCGCAGATTGACGTACTGGCGGAACTGCCGGCGGATCGGGATCAGCAAACCCCACAGCGAGACGTGGTCGGGTACCGCCGGGTCGCCCACCGCGCCGAGGAAGATCGCGTCGTGGCCGGCGAGCGTGGCCAGCCCGTCCGCCGGCATCATGCGCCCGGTCTCGCGGTAGTACGCGCAGCCCCAGGGCACGGGTCGCCACTCCATGGTGAAGCCGAAACGCCGGCCGGCCTCCTCGATCACGCGGATGCCCTCGGGCACGACCTCGTGGCCGATGCCGTCCCCGGCGATCACGGCGATGCGGTAGCGGCGGTTGCTCAAGGTCGTGGGCTCCTGGGAGCGGAAGGCGCGTGAGTGTCGCGGATCGCTCCGGCCGCGTCCATGACCGTCCGGGCATGGCAACCATGTGACGGCCGGGAGCGATTCAACGCCGCGCCAACTGGCCAGATTGGATCATCGCGCCGATGGCGGTCAGCACCAGGCGCGCGCAGGTCGTTGCGCCGATGCCGTTGGGCAGATCGTAGGCGGACCCAAACTCGACGATGTCGAGGCCGGCGATGCGCCCCTTGGCGGCGACGCCCCGGATCAGGTCCACCACGTCGTAGAAGGTGATGCCGCCCGGCGCCGGCGCGCTCAGACTGTGAAAGTCGGCCGGGTGGATGCCGTCGCAGTCGATGGTGACCAGGAACGCGCCGCCGTCCGGAACCAGGTCAAGCGCACGGCCGATACCGTGGTCGTGCACCTCGCGCGCGGTGACCAGGCGCGAACCCCAGGCGCGCGCGTCGTCGACCTCGGCCTGGCGCGCGCTGCCGGTGCCGCGCAGGCCCACCTGGATCATGCCTGTGATCCAGGGCAGCTCGGACGCCCGGCGCATGGGGCTGGAGTAGCCGTTGCGCTCGCCGTGCAGCTCGTCGCGCCAGTCGAGGTGGGCGTCGACCTGCACCACCGTCAGCGGCCCGCGACCCTCGAAGGCGCGGAAGAAGGGAATGGGCACGCTGTCGTCGCCGCCCAGCACGATGGGCACCGCGCCACGTTCCAGGATGGCGCGCACCGCAGCCTCGGCGCGCGCGCGGTTCGCCGTCCCTCGGCGGGCGGCTGGGTCAGCATCATGCCGGCATCGTCCTTGTGCTTGTGTGGTCCCGTGGGCCCGCGCACGTTGACCGACGCGGACTCCGTATGCATGATCGCGCGGGTTTACGAGGGGAGCGCAGCCCATGGGGGGCGCGGTACGGTGGCGGGGCCTGCTGGCGCACGGGGTCGCCGCGCTCTTTTGCGCCGCGATCCTGCTGCCACTCCTGTGGCTTGTCCGTGTCGCGCTGACGGACAAGCTGACCGCGTACAAGCTGCCGCCCGAATGGGTGACGCCCCGGCTCCACAACTTCGTGGATATCTTCACCGACTACCCGTTCCTGACCTACTTCATCAACAGCGTGGTGGTCGCCGCCGGCTCGACCGCGGTGGCGCTGCCGCTGGCGGCGATGATGGCTTACGCCTTCGCCCGCCACGATACGGGCGGCCTGCCGCTCCGGCTGTTCGTGCTGTCCAGCCAGATGCTGCCGCCGGTGATCCTGGTGTTGCCGCTGTTCGCCCTGTTCCTGTGGGCGCAGCTGTTGAACACGTGGTTCGCCTTGATCATCGCGCACCTGACCATCAGCCTGCCGTTCCTGTCGTGGCTGCTGGTCGCCTTCTTCCAGGGCGATGTGCGGCTGCTGGAGCAGGCGGCACGCATCGACGGCGCGACGCGGTTCCAGGCGTTCCTGAAGGTGACCTTGCCGGTGACGGCGCCGGGCCTGCTGTCGGCCGGGCTGCTCGCCTTCATCCTGAGTTGGAACGAGTTTCTGTTTGTGCTGATCCTTTCCGGGCCCCAGACGAACACCCTGCCGGTGGGTCTATCGGCGTTCCAGACCCAACGCGGTGTCGAGCTCGCGCTGCTGTCCGCCGCGACGCTCGTGGCGATCGCGCCGGTGTTCGTGCTGCTGCCGTTCATGCGGCGCTATCTGATCAAGGGTCTGTCGCTCGGTGCGCTGAAGTAGGATGCTCGGCGGCGCGCGGCGTCGTGTCGCCAGCGAGGGACGTCAACTGGGGAGGAACGATATGAAGCGGTTATTGATCGGCGTGCTGGCGCTCGTCGCCATGATGGGGGTGGCGCGGGCCGAAACCCTGCGCATCCTCATGGAAACCGTGCCCGACACGGAACAGGTCAAGTCGCTGCTGTCCGAGTTCAAGGCGGCGACGGGCTACGACGTCGAGATCGAGGCGATCAGCTACATCGACATGCACACCAAGCTGGTGCCGCAGCTGATCGCGCCGACCGGCGCCTACGACATCATCATCGTCGATTTCTACTGGGTCGCCGAGTTCACCAAGGCGGGCTGGCTGCTGCCGCTGGACGAGTTCGCGCAGCGCGACGGCGTCGACCTCGGCCGCTACGTGCCCAAGGTCATGGCCACCACCGGCCAGGTCGACGGCGTCACCTACATGCTGCCCTTCTACAACTACGTGATGGGCCTGGTGTACCGGAAGGACCTGCTGGAGGACCCGGCTGAGCAGGCGGCATTCAAGGAGAAGTACGGCATCGAACTCGGCGTGCCCAAGACGTGGGACGAGTTCAAGAAGCAGATGGAGTTCTTCACCCGTGACACCGACGGTGACGGGCAGAACGACTTCTTCGGCACCGTGACCCAGGCGCAGCGCGGTGATTGCATCATGATGCAGTCGTCGAACTTCCTGTACGGCAACGGCGGGCGCTACTACGACGAGAACTGGAACCCGCTGCTCAACACGCCCGAAGCGGTGCAGGGCCTGGCCGACTTCGCCGACGCGACGCTGAAGTACAGCGCGCCCGGCTCCGAGGGCTTCTGCTTCGACGAGGCGACGGCCGTGATGACCCAGGGCAAGGCCTACAGCATCATCACGTTCAACAACCTCTACGCCACCATCAACAACCCCGAGACCTCGGCGGCCGGCGGCAAGGTCGGCATCACCGGCGTGCCGGGCGGTGGCCTGATGGGCTCGTGGGGCTGGGGCATCCCGAAGTCCAGCCCGAACAAGGACGGTGCCTGGGCTTTCATCAACTGGGTCGAGTCCTTCGACATCGCCAAGAGGCGCGCGATCATGGGCAACGCCATGACGCAGACGGCGCTGTTCACCGATGTGGACGTGGTCGCGGCGCGGCCCGAGGCGCCTTCGCTCGAGCCGCTGGTGGCCGAGGCGAATGCGTTCCCCGTGTTCACCTACACCGTCGAGTTCGTCGAGGCGGTAGGGCGCGAGTTCAACCTGGCGGCGAGCGGACAGAAGGATCCGAAGGAGGCCGCCGAGGCCGCCCAGGAAGCCTTCGCCGACCTGCTGCGCAAGGACGGCCTGATCGAGTAGGGGATCGAGAGCATCCGGGGGGACCGCTTTGGCGGCGGGTGCGCTCGCGCGGCGTGACCAGCGTTTTGGGCTCTTGCTCACGGCGCCTGGTCTCGCCGCGCTTCTCCTGGTCGTGCTTTTCCCGCTCGGTTTCGCGGTGTTCACCAGCCTGTTCGACTACACGCTGGTGCACCCTAACCACGACACCTTCGTCGGCTTCGACAAGTACGTCGAGGCGTGGAACGCCGACTACCTGCCCGACGCGCTGTGGACGACAGTGAAGTTCGTCGTGGCCTCGGTGGTCATCGAGTTCGTCATCGGCTTCAGCGTGGCGCTGGCGCTCAACCGCGTCACGCGGTTCAAGAACGTCTACTACATCATCCTGCTGGCGCCGCTGCTGATGAACCCGGTGGTGGTGGCGCAGCTCTGGCGCATGATCCTGCACTCCGAACTCGGGATCATGAACTACGTGCTCGGCATGATCGGGATCGGCAAGATCAACTTCCTGGGCGACCCGGTGGCGGCCTTCTGGACCGTGGTGCTGGTGGACATCTGGCACCAGGTCTCGTTCATGGCGATCCTGCTGCTGGCCGGCCTGGCGGCGCTGCCGCGCGAGCCCTACGAGGCCGCGCGCATGGACGGCGCCTCGGCGGTGCAGACCTTCGTGCACATCACGCTGCCGCTCATGCGCCCGGTCATCGCGGTGGCGCTGCTGCTGCGCCTGATCTTCGCGATCAAGACCTTCGACATCGTGTTCATCATGACCAAGGGCGGTCCGGGCACGGCGACCGACCTGATCAGCTACTTCATCTACCGTTCGGCCTTCTTCGGCCTGGACGTGGGGCGCGCCTCGGCCATGTCGGTGGCACTGCTGCTGATCGTGCTGGCGCTCACCATCTATCTCTACCGCTACATGAAGTCGCTGGCCTGAGGGGACCATGGCGCAGATCACGCTGAAGAACCTGGGCAAGATGTTTCCGCCCGACGTGGTCGCGGTGGCCGACGTGAACCTGACCATCGGCGACGGTGAGTTCTTCGTGCTGCTTGGCCCGTCGGGCTGCGGCAAGTCGACGACGCTGCGCATGATCGCGGGGCTGGAGGAAGCGACGTCGGGCGACATCCTGGTCGACGGCCGGCGGGTCAACGACGACGACCCGGCGGACCGCGACCTGGCCATCGTGTTCCAGAACTACGCGCTCTACCCGCACATGACGGTGGCTGAGAACTTGGCCTTCGGCCTGAAACTGCGCAAGGTCGCGCCAACCGAGATCACCAGCCGCACCGCCGCCACCTCGCGCATGCTGGGGATCGAGCCGCTGCTGAAGCGCAAGCCGCGCGAACTGTCGGGCGGCCAGCAACAGCGCGTGGCGCTGGGCCGCGCCCTGGTGCGCCAGCCAAAGGCGTTCCTGTTCGACGAACCGCTCAGCAACCTGGATGCCAAGCTGCGCGCGACCATGCGCACCGAGCTGATCAAGCTGCACCAGTCCCTGGGCGCCACCATCGTCCACGTCACCCACGACCAGGTCGAGGCCATGACGATGGGCCAGCGCATCTGCATCATGAAGGATGGCCACGTGGTCCAGGTCGGGCCGCCCATGGAGGTCTATCGCAATCCCGCCGACACCTTCGTCGCGGGGTTCCTGGCCAGCCCGCCCATGAACCTGCTGGACGCTCGCGTGGTCGATCACGCGGGCGGGCTCGCGGTGGCGTTGGGCGAGGCGCGGCTCGCGGTTCCCGGTGCGTTCAACGGCGCCTATGGCGCCTGGCGCGACCGCGACGTGGTGTTCGGCATCCGGCCCGAGGACATGCACGACGGCGCGGGCCCCGGTGGCCGGACGCCGCTCGACGTGCGCGTGGTCGCGGTCGAGGCCCTGGGGCCCGAGGTGGTGCTGGTCGCGGCGCTGGCGGACGGGCGCGAAATCCACGCCCGGCTGGGACCGGGCTTTGTCGCGCCGATCGGCAGCCAGCAGCGGCTCCATCTTGATCTCGGCGCCATGCACCTGTTCGACCGCGAAACGCGCAAGGCGATCGCGCAGCGGGGGACGGGCTGACGGGAGATCGCCCCTAACGCCCTGGTCCGGCGGCCCCGAGCGTACTCGCAGGGCTGGCCGTTCTCGGTGCGCCGTGGGATGTCGCGGCCGACGAGCCCGGCTTTCACGCGCTCGTCGACATTGACCTTCTCGCGCTCCTCTGCCCGTGCGAATTCGGCCGCGTGAAACCGGAGGAGGACGACGGCAGCTACGGATCGGGGCCGCGCCTCCTGGTGCTCGATCAGAACGCCGCGCCGCCGACCGCCATTGTCGATCTCGGTGCCGGACCGGTCTCGCTTCCCCTGGCGGACAAGGCCGGCCGCATGACCTACGCGTGCGAGCTGGGCGAACGGTTCGTCACGCGATGGGCCGCGGACGGCACGGGCATCGTCGTGGACCTGACCGTGCTGGCGCCCGGCGAGGAGGCGTGCTGGTTCGAGGGACGTCTTGCGCTCGACGGCGGCGCTCCGGTCCCCATCAAGGGCGCGTGCGGCTGCTGACCGCCCGGGCGGTCGGTCGCCGGGTCGGGGCATGGTCCTCGCGGCGACCATCGGCCAGCCAATGATCGGCGGCGCGACTAGGCGGATCATAAACAGTCAGTATGTCCATTGCTCATCGAGGGAGGGTGTCCATGATTCGCGCTATGAGGGCCGCGCTCGACCTGCTCGCCACCGACCGCCGGGGGTTCCACCGCATGCTCGGGTCCCTTGGGTTGGCCATGACGGCGATCCCCGTCGCCGCGCCGCCGGCGCGCGCCGCCGCCACGGTCAGCTACATGACCTGGGCCGGCTACGAGGTGCCCGAACTGCATCAGTCCTTCATCGCCAAGTACGGCCAGTCGCCCGAGACCACCTTCTTCGCCGAGGAGGAGGAAGGGCTGACCAAGCTGCGCTCCGGCTTCACGCCCGACGTGGCCCATCCGTGCATGAGCAACATCGCGAAGTGGCGTGACGCCGGGGTCATCAAGCCCATCGACACGACACGCCTGCACAACTGGCCCAATCTGATCCCGGCACTGACCTCGATCCCCGGCGCCCAGGCCGAGGGCCAGCAGTGGATCGTGCCGTGCGACTGGGGCCCGAACGGCGTCGCCATGCGCACCGACCTGGTCGACCCGGCGTACCTGGAGGACCCGAGCTGGATGGTGCTGTGGGATGAACGCTACGCCGGCCGGCTTTCCATGTGGGATTCGATCGACGGCGCCGCGGCCATCGCCGCCGTGGTGCTCGGCATCAAGGACACCAACGCCGTGACCGACGAGGAGTTCGCCGCGATCGAGGACCTGATCCGCCGCCAGTACAAGCTGGCCCGCTTCTTCTGGGGTTCCGAGACCGATGCCGAGACCGCCATGGCCTCGGGGGAGGTGGTAGCGTCGTACCTGTGGGGCGGCGTGACCAACCGGCTGATCGCCGCCGGCGTGCCGATCCTATACGCGCCGGGGCCGAAGGAAGGCGTCGTCTCGTTCGCCTGCGGGCTGACCCTGGTCAAGGACGGACCGGGCGACGAGCAGGCCAAGTACGACTTCATCGACGCCTGGACCGATCCGGAATCGGGCAAGTTCCTGATCGAGGCCTACGGCTACGGTCACTCGAACGCGCGCGCCTACGAACTGGTCAGCGAGGAGGCACTCGCATCCCAAGGCCTGACCCGCGACATCAACGGCTTCCTGGCGAAGTCGAGCTTCATGCAGTCCTGGTCGCCCGCGATGCGCGAGCGCTACGTCACCATGTTCGAGGACATCAAGGCCGGCAATTGATCGGCCCCACACGAGGAGGAAAGTCATGTCCGAACCCGCACGCACGATTGCGCCTTCGCCAGCGTTCACGAACCTGAGCGACGCCGAAGCCTTGGCCGCCCGGCTCGATCCGTGGCCGGCCTTTGCACCTGACTGCGTTCTAGGCGGCAACTTAAACGGCCATCGGGGCCAGGTGCTGTTTCGCTCGCCGGACGGGCACTACAGCATCGGCATCTGGGAATGCGACGCGGCCAAGCTGGTCAACGTCTACCCCGGCACCGAATCGGGCCACGTGCTGAAGGGCCGCGCACGGTTGCGCGACGTGGCGACCGGCGAAGTGCAACACCTTCGGGCGGGCGACAACTTCTTCCTCGCCTTCGGTCGCACCGTCGAGTGGGAGATCCTCGAGACTTTCCGCAAGGTCTACACGATGTACGAAGCCGAATGGGATGGCGAGCGGTTCTATTAGGGGCCACGCCGCCCATGGGCGCCTCCGTCGCGCACACCATCCACGCCGGCCACCGCCACTTCGGCTGGAGCCGGGACCACGCGCCGGTCGCCACCGTGGCGCCCGGCGAGGCGGTCGAGTTCGACGTCATCGACGGCGGCGGCGGGCAGATCACGCGCGCGTCCGACGCGGCGACCATCGGCGCGCTCGACTTCGCGACCCTGCTGCCCCTGAACGGGCCGATCGCCGTGGACGGCGCCCGGCCCAGCGACACCCTGAAGATCACGGTGCTTGATGTGACACCGTCGGGCTGGGGCTGGAGCGGCGTCATCCCCGGCTTCGGGCTTCTGGCCGAGGAGTTCACCGAGCCCGCGCTGCGTCACTGGACGTACGACCCTTCGGGGCGCGAGCCCGCCATGTTCGGCACGATCGCGCGCGTCCCCGTGCGGCCGTTCCCCGGCACCCTCGGCCTGGCCCTGGCCGAACCGGGCGTGCACAGCGCGCTGCCGCCCCGCCGGGTCGGCGGCAACCTCGACACGCGGGACATCACGGTCGGCACCGAGCTTTACCTGCCCGTCGAGGTCGCGGGTGCCTTGTTCTCGGTCGGCGACACCCACGCGGCCCAGGGCGACGGCGAACTGGCCGGTTCCGCGATCGAAAGCCCCATGCGCATCGCCTTCCGCTTCGACGTGGTGCGCGGCCTAGCGCTCGACGGACCCTGGTTCACCACGCCGGGACCGGTGACGCGCCATCTGGACGGCAAGGGTTACTACGTCACCTCAGGGGTCGGGCCCGACATCCTGCCCGCCGCCCGTGACGCCGTGCGCCGCATGATCGACGTGCTGGCGCGCGGCCATGGCGTCGGCGCGCTGGATGCCTACATGCTGTGCAGCGTCTGCGCCGACCTGCGGCTGAGCGAAGTCGTGAACACCCCCGTGTCCGTCGTTTCGCTGTATTTTCCGCGCGTCGTGTTCGACTGGGCCGAACAGGGAGCCCGCCATGAACGCCAGCCTTCTCGACGAGGTCCTGACCCGCGATGTGCGTCAGCGGCTGGCGTCGCCGACCGCCGAGGGCACGGCGCTGCCCAACGCCTGCTACACCAGCGCGGCGTGGCTCGAACTTGAGCGCGAGCGCCTGTTCGCGCGTACCTGGATGCTGGCCGGGTTCTGCCACGACATCCCGAACCCCGGCGATGCCCACCCGGTCGAGGTCGGCGGCATGCCGATCCTGCTGCTGCGCGACGACGACGGCACGGTGCGCGCGTTCCACAACGTCTGCCGGCACCGTGGCGCGGTCATGGTCGACAAGCCTTGCTCGGGCCGCAAGGTGCTGACCTGCCCCTACCATGGCTGGGCCTACGGGCTTGACGGCCGCCTGCGCACCCGGCCGCACTTCCACGGCGCCGGCCGCCACGAGGTGGTCGGCGGTAACGAGGCCTCGCGCGCCGGTCTCGCGCCCGTTCGCCATGCCGTCTGGCATGACCTGATCTTCGTCGATATCGGCGGCAAGGCGCCGGACTTCGCCGATCACTGGGCGCCGTTCGCCCGGCGCACCAAGGACTACGACTTCGGCGGGCTGCGCTTCGCCAAGACGCTCACCTTCGACGTCAAGGGCAACTGGAAGCTGATCCACGAGAACTTCTTCGATCCCTACCATCCGCCCGTGGTGCACCCCCGGCTCGAGGTCTTCGCGCCGATCGCCCTGCGCCACGAGACGCGCGACGAGGGCGCCTGGCTCTACAACACCAACGGCATCGCCGAGCCCCAGGACGGCCGCGGCGTCGGCATGCCCTACTATCCCGGGCTCGACGAAACGGGCCGACGCACCGAGTGGTACTTCCACCTGTTCCCCACGCTGGATTTCGAGATCTGGCCCGATCAGTTGGCCGTGTTCCAGCTTCACCCCGTGGCGCCGAACCGCACCATCGAGCACATCCACCTCTACTTCATCGGCGACGGCGCGACCGCCCCGGCGTACGAGGCGAATCGCCAGGCCGTCTACGACATGTGGGCCGAGCTCAACACCGAGGATTTCCTGATCGTCGAGAACATGCAGCTTGCGCGCATCTCGCCAGGCTTCGACGGCGGCGTGCTGTCGCCCTACTGGGACCCGGCGATCCAGCGCTTCGCGCAGTGGATGACGGAGGCGCTGTCGCGCCCATGACCGAGGAGCGCACGCCGAACCGCTGGCGGCGCTACAACGTCTGGGACGACCGCTCCCTGGCCAACGACCGCTTCGCCGCGCTCGACCCGGCGTATGGCTTCGCCGCGCTGGCGAGCCCGCACGATCCGTGCGCGTCCCTGACCATCGAGGGCGGGCGGGTCACGGTCATGGACGGGGTCGCCGAGGCCGACTTCGACATGATCGACACGTTCATCGCGCGCCATCACATCGACCCGGCCGTGGCGCCCGAGGCGATGGTCATCGCGCCCGAGGCGTTCGCGCGCATGATGGTCGACGTGGCGGTGCCGCGCGCGGCGCTGGTACGCCTCGCGCGCGGGCTGACGCCGGCGCGCCTGGCCGAGATCGGGCGGCTCCTGAACGTGGCCGAACTGACCTTCGCCCAGGTGAAGCTGCGGGCCCGGCGCACGCCCGGCAACCAGGCCCACGTCACCAACGCCAAGGACGATCCGCTGCAGATGGCGGCCGACGCCGCCACGGCCGCGCTCTATGGCTTCGACGAGCTCGAGACCACGGTCCGTGTCGCGCGCAACGCCCGCACCAGCGCGCTGGCGCTCACCGTCGGCGCGGCGGTGGCGTGCGACGGCGTGCTGGTGCAGTGCTCGATCGAGAAGGCGGAGGAGCTGCGCCCCGGCCTGGCCGGGTTGACCTCGTACACCGAGACCATGTCGGTCTACGGCAGCGAGCCGACGTTCATCGACGGCGACGACACGCCATGGTCCAAGGCGTTCCTGACCGCCGCCTACGCGACCGCCACGGCGCCGAGGCCGTGGCGCGCCTGATCGAGGAGGCCGCCGAGGTCTACGAGAGGCGCGGCCTGTTCCGCCGGCGGTTCTGAGCGTCGGCCATGCGCACCCGACTGCGTGGCGCCTTCGTCGTCGGCAACGAGGCGGGCCGCCACGTGCTGTGGCGCGACGGCGAGGTGGTGATCGAGGACGACCGCGTCGTCTTCGTCGGGCGCGGCTTCGAAGGTACGCTTGACCGCGACATCGACTACGGCTTCGCGCTGATCGGCCCCGGCTTCATCGATCTGGACGCCTTGGGCGATCTCGACACCGCCGCGCTGACCTTCGACAACGGTCCGGAATGGCGGCTCGGCCGGGTGTGGTCCGAGGACTTCCTGCGCGCCGGACCGACGGAGACCTACAACGCCGAGGAGGAGGCGTTCAAGGCCCACTACGCGTTCGTCCAGCTTCTGCGCAACGGCATCACCACGGCGATGCCGATCACCTCGATGCTCTACCGCGCCTGGGCCGAGAGCTACGACGAGTTCGTCGCGGTGGCCCTCGTCGCCGAGGTGGTCGGGATCCGCGCGTATCTGGGGCCGTGCTACATGAGCGGGCTGACCTTCGTTCGGCCCGACGGCAGCCTTCATCAACACTGGGACGAGGCGCGGGGGCTGGCCGGTCTCGCCGACGCCGAACGCTACGCCCGCGACGTCGACGGTCGGGCGAACGGCCGAATCCGCGCCTTCCTTGCGCCCGACCGCATCGAGACCCAGACGCCGGCGGTGCTGGAGCGCACCGCGGCGCTGGTGCGCGCGCTCGACGTGCCGGTGCGCCTGCACTGCTGTCAGTCGGCCTACGAGTTCGCGACCGTACTGCGCCTGCGCGGGACGACGCCGCTCGGCTGGCTCGAGGCCCTCGGCCTGCTTGGGCCGCGCGCGATCCTGCCGCACGGTGTGTACCGCAGCGGCCATCCGGCGGTCGGGCGCGCGGGCGACGAGGACCTGCGCCGCTTGGCCGCCAGCGGCGCCACGGTCGTCCATTGCCCGATCGTGTGGAACCGCGATGGCGAGGCGCTCGACTCGTTCAGCAAGCTGCGCGCGGCCGGGGGTCGGCCTTGCCATGGGCACCGACACGTTTCCCCCCGACATGATCGAGAACATCCGCATGGGCCTCGCGTTCGGCCACCTGATGGACGGCGCGCGCGTCGCCACGGCGGCGGACTTCTATGACGCCGCCACAATCGGCGGTGCCCAGGCGCTTCGGCGTGACGATCTCGGTCGACTTGCTCCAGGCGCCAAGGCCGACATCGCCGTGTTCGACCTCGCCGGGTTCCATCTCGGCCAGGTGACGGACCCCATCAAGGCCCTGGTGATCGCCGGCGGCGGCCGTGACGTGACGGCGGTGTTCGTCGACGGCCGCCCCGTGGTCGAGGCCGGCACGCTGCCGGGCATCAATCTCGACGGCATGCGCGTGCGCGCCGATCGTCAATTCCGCAAGGCCATCGAGGCGCACCGTCAGCGCGCCGTCGGCCGCCCGCCGCTCGAGGCCATGTTCCGGCCGGCGTACCCGCTTCGCTGAAGCGGCGCCCGACGGCCCTGGCGGCGCGCGCCCCATTCCTGATATCGATCGAGGCGAGGGAGGAACGACCATGCCGACCATGACGCCGTGGCACGCGATTGCGAAGGCACTCGTCGCCGAAGGGATCGACCGGGTGTTCGGCCTGCCGGGCAACCCGCTGCACTTGGTCGCCGACCTGGCGCGCCACGCTCCGGGCATTCGCAACGTGTTGATGCGCCACGAGCACTCGGGCGTCGCTATGGCTTATGCCCACGCGCGCGTCACCGGCCAACCGGCGGTGTGCTACGGCAACCCGGGGCCGGGCACCACGAACATGGCCACCGCGCTCTTGGAGGCGACGTGCGGTTCGCTGCCGGTGATCTGCCTGACCAACGGCACGCCGCTCGGCTCCGACGGCAAGGGCGCCTTCCAGGAATTGGACGCCGTGGCGCACATGAAGCCGGTGACCAAGTGGGCGACTCGCCTGGTCGACCCGGCGACCACGCCGTGGTTGATCGAGCGTGCCTTCTCGGTCGCCAAGCAGGGACGGCCCGGCGCGGTGTTCATCGACGTACCGTCGGACATCGGGCTCAAGCCCACGGCGATGGCCGTGTACCGGCGCTCCCAGCCGCGCCTGCGCTCGCGGCCCGACGCGGCGGCGGTGCGCGAGGCCGCGCGG
>Ga0194120_10005384_pt1 | contig 18937 bp, 10 predicted proteins | sample TA2MahCa65mmetaG_FD_148642 | JGI IMG/M metagenome (GOLD analysis project Ga0194120, IMG submission 148642) | Freshwater microbial communities from Lake Tanganyika, Tanzania - TA2015019 Mahale Deep Cast 65m | ecosystem: Environmental > Aquatic > Freshwater > Lake | place: Tanzania: Lake...
CGCCCACCCACTTCTGGTTGGTAAACCCTTCAATGTTGTAGAGTCCGCTTCCGCCGATAATTCCAATCCGATGACTCGCCATAAACGTAAGAGATTAAACAAATGCCACGATTGTCGAATTCTGTTCTACAGCCCGCGCGGAAGTCAAGATACGTCACTTTGAAGCACTTTGAAGCGGGAATTTGTGTTGCCTTTGGCGCGTCGAAAGGACATTACTAACGCGCATGATCCCAGACCTCAGCGCGGTTTCCTTAGCGGCGCGGGTGTGCCGCCGACGTGTTCCCGTCCTAGTGGTCGGATACCAACAAACCAAATCGAAATGAAAAACCTCATGAGATTAGTTGGCTGGCGATACGCGACGCTCCTCGCATTGTTGCCTTTGCTGAGCTTGGGCCTTCAGGCCCAGACGACGACGCGAAACGTTAAGGTTGAGAGACTCGGCACTGGGGCAGGCAACCTCATTAAGGGCGACCTCACCGATCCCGAAAATGATGGCGAAGATGCCCTCGGGGCAGCCACCAGCCCGAGGTGGAACTGGGCTGAAATCGACTCCAGCCACGAACAGGACTTCGAAGGCGGAGAGAATGCATTCAACGTCTTCGACAACAAGGTCGGCGGCGGCAATGATAAATGGTGCTGCGACGATCCAACGCCTGATAATCCGGTGTGGATCGCCGTCAAGTTCCGTCAAGCCGTCAGTTTGACGCATTTCACCGTTACTTCCGGTAACGACACACCGACACGCGACCCAACACACTGGGCGATTCAAGGTTCCAATGACGGGGTCACTTATACGGACATTTATCGCTTCATCGACTCGGTCGTTCCTTGGACAGCCCGCAACCAAGTCGTCAAGTTCACCCTGCCTTTTCCATCCCAAGCTTACTTGTACATTCGCTACATCGCCTATGACACGCCGGCGCCCCTGCATCAAATTAACGAGCTTGAATACTTCGGGTCGACCACTGTCCCGGCGGATACCGACGGCGATGGTATCATCGATGCCGCCGAAACGTTCTATGGCTTTAACCCAAACAACGCGAGCGATGCCGCTCAGGACTTTGACAAGGACGGTATCAGCAATCTGAACGAGTACAAAGCCGGTTCCGACCCGGTCGATGTGACGAAACCGACCCTGTTGTCCGTTGCGAGCACTTCGAGTTTTGACAAGGTAATACTCACCTTTTCCGAGGACCTCGATCCAGCCACTGCGAACGCCGCGGCAAATTATACACTCAGCCCGAGCCTTGCGGTCACGGCGGCGAGCTATAACCAAAAAGTGGTCACGCTCACCACCGCGAAACAAACGCCCGGCGCCACCGCCTACACCGTCACAGTCAAAGGGGTCACTGATACCTCCAAGAACGAAGTGCCGGCGAGTAGCTCAGGTCTCTTCTATTCGTACACCTTGACCAGAACCGGAGTGCTCAGGTTCGCGTACTGGACGGGAATCACCGGAACACCCGTGGACAATTTGTTGGGCGATCCGAATTATCCAAATTCTCCGACCGCGGTCGGCGCCATCTATTCGTTCAACAGCCGTGACATCTTCCCGACCGACAGCCTCGACAACTATGGGGCCGTGATCGACGGATACATCACCCCCACAGAGTCGGCGAGCTACGATTTCTTCCTTCGGAGCGACGATGCCTCTCAATTATACCTGAGCACAGACGAAAAGGAGGCAAACCTTTCACTGATAGCCGAAGAAACCGGCTGCTGCGGCGCGTTCATGGAACCTTCGACCGGTGACGCCGCCACAACTTCCACGCCGATTGCCTTGGTGGCTGGGAGGAAATACTTCATCCGTGTCATTTACAAGGAAGGCGGCGGTGGAGACTTTGCTCAAGTAGCTTGGAGGAAAACCACCGACAAGACTCCCGCAGCGTCACTGTTGCCCATTCCGGGCCTGTTCATCTCTGCGGCTGAGGACTTGGCGGTCCCGGCCGAAGGCGCGTACACCACCCAGTCCCCAGGACCGAACGCAGCCAACGTCAAACCAGGCGCTCCGGTCACCATCGCTCATCGCGATGGCAAGACGGCATGGACTGCCAGCAATGTCACACTGAAGATCGACGGTGCCGAAGTGAAACCAACCGTCACCAAAGTAGGCAACTTGGCGACAATTGAATACAAGCCGACGACATTGTTCGCCAGCAAATCAACCCACACGATAACCCTCGGCTATCTCGATCCAGCCGGGCAACCCGCGACCTTGGATTGGTCATTCTCGATGGCCGAGTACAAAGGACCCGTCAAAGACAAGGTCAAAGGTTATGACTCATTCATCCTCGGATCAGCCAATCTGACACCCGATAAAGGTGGCGTTACGGGCAACGCGGGTGATTATGCCATCGATTTCGGCCGAGGAAGCGGGCAATCGGTTCTTATTCCTGATGCGAGCTTCCTGAACGCCGCCGCCGCGGGCGACAAGATGACCTTTGCCCTTTGGGTGAAGAAATATGACATCGCCAACAACTCCGCGTTCTGGGCCGACTCTCCTTCGAGCTCGGGCAGTGAACGCGGCTTCCAAGGTCATACACCTTGGAGTGATAACACCGTTTACTTCGATACCTCCGGCTGCTGCGCAGGCGGCACTCAGCGCATTAGCTCAAACATCAGCAATTTCCCCGATTACAGCGGCGATATTTCCTGGTGGACGAACAACTGGCATCACTTCGCGTTTGTGAAAAATGCCGGCCACAAGCAAATCTGGATTAACGGCAAGATTCTCGTCGAGGGCGACAACGAGTTCGCGCTTCCGACCGACTTCGCGCGCATCTGGCTCGGCGCGCAAGGTGGCGGGCCAAACACCGGCACAGCGAACAACTTCCACGGACTCCAAGATGATTTCGCTGTGTTCGGATCGGCTCTAACCGAAGCCGACATCAAGAAGCTCGCTGCGAAAGAGACTCCGTCGAGCCTGAGCGCGAGCGCAAATCTGACCGCTTATTGGGACTTCAACGGCGCGTTGCCGACCGAAGCCCCCAAGTTTAGCAAGATCAGCAGGGCGGCCGACGGCAAGATCACCGTGGAGTGGACCGGCGGCGGCACGTTGGAGGCAGCGGCAGCCATTACCGGACCTTGGCAGGCCGTGCCGGGTGCCACCAGCCCGTATACGTTCACGCCGAGCGCGACTCAGCTGTTCGGACGCATCCGACAGTAAACCGATTCCTTAACACACAGAGGCCGGACGCAAAGTCCGGCCTCTTTTTTTGGGGTCGAGGCCCTGAGGCTGGAGGCACAAGGTGAGAAGATTCATGGAAGCCTTCAAATTCAAAGAACGCGCATCGACACCACGCGCCCTACCAGCTTTGCCAAACTGAGAATTGCTGTTTTGAAGCTTTGAAGCACTTTGAACTTGTTCCATTGTATGTCGAGCGGCTAGGGTTTGCACATGACCCCGAAGCCTTTTCAGGACCTTAGTCCGACCGGCACGGACGGTGCCGGTCAAACGCCCACGCATGCACGGCAATGGGTTCTGATGTTTGCGGTCACGCTGGCGATTGTGACCTATATCGATCGCGTCTGTATTTCCAAAACGGCCAGCTTGATCATGGCAGATTTGAATCTCTCCAAGGAACAAATGGGCCTCGCATTTTCGGCTTTTGCTTGGGCATATGCCCTCTTTGAGATTCCGGGCGGCTGGCTGGGAGACAAGATCGGCCCCCGCAAGGTTTTGATGCGAATTGTGGTGATGTGGTCAATCTTTACGGCTTTGACCGGAGTGGCGTGGGGATTGGTTTCGCTGGTACTCTTCCGATTCTTTTTCGGAATGGGTGAAGCTGGCTGCTTTCCCAATTTGACCAAGGCTTTTACGATCTGGTTTCCAGCCACCGAACGCGTCCGGGCTCAAGGGATCATGTGGTTGAGCGCGCGCTGGGGAGGCGCTTTCACACCACTTTTGGTAGTATGGGTTTTAGGATTTGTCTCGTGGCGATCTGCCTTTTGGTTGTTCGGCCTGCTCGGAGTCGTCTGGGCGATATTCTTCTATCGCTGGTTTCGAGACAACCCGGCCCAACATCCCAGCGTGAACGCAGCCGAACTTTCCGTGATAGGAGATTCAAGCCAAAATGCCGTAGCGCACGGAGCCGTTCCTTGGGGGAGGTTTTTGAGCAACCGCACCGTCTGGCTGCTTTGGGCCCAGTACTTTTGTATGTCGTATGGATGGTACTTTTACATCACGTGGATGCCAACCTACATCAAAGAGTCATTCGGACACCTCAGCGAAATGGAACAGGCGTTGCTTAACTGCATTCCACTGTTCTTCGGCGGCTTGGGATCATTCTTTATTGGGATGATCTCGGCGCCGGTAGCGCGGCTCATTGGCAGCACGCTCGTAACAAGGCGCGCGATGGGTTTCATTGGTTTGACCGGCGCCGCGGCGATGCTCCTAATTTCGATCCAATTTAAGAATCCTCTCCTAGCCATGCTCTCAGTAGGGATGGCAAGCTTCTGCAACGACCTTGCCATGCCCGGAGCTTGGGGAGCGTGTATGGACGTAGGAGGCAAATACGCGGGTTCCCTTTCTGGCAGCATGAATATGATGGGCAATTTCGGCGGAGCTGTAGCACCCATGGTCGTGGCCTATGTCCTCCAGCATTTCAATAACAACTGGAACCTGAATTTCCAGATGTTCGCCGCCGTTTATTTCGTCGGTGCGATCTGCTGGCTGTTTATCGACCCCGTCACACCCCTTGACCATGAAGAAGAGCCCGTAAGATCGTAATGCCCGCAGAATCCCAAACCTACCTCAACCCGCTGAAGCTCCGGTGAGAAAAGCTGGCAGCAGCCTTAGCGTTGCACCCGGGCCCCGCCGCCTTTCATAAGCTTTTCGACCTCGTCCTTGGATGCCATCGATGTGTCGCCCGGTGTCGTCATCGCCAATGCGCCGTGAGCTGCCCCATAATCCACTGCTTTCTGGGGATCACCGGTCGTCATTAAGCCGTAGATCAATCCCGAAGCAAAACTATCCCCGCCACCGACTCGATCCAGGATTTCCAGGTCCGGACGATGAATGGCTTCGTAAAATTTTCCATCCGCCCAGCAGATCGCTCCCCAATCATTTCGCGTTGCCGATCTAACCGCGCGCAAAGTCGTCGCCGTGACTCGAAAATTAGCGAACTCTTTCACTGCTTTCTCAATCATCTTCTTGAAAGCGGTCACATCGATATGCGAAATGTTTTCATCCACTCCCTCAACCTCGAATCCAAGACATGCCGTAAAGTCCTCCTCATTTCCGATCATGACATCGACATGTTTGGCGATGCGACGATTAACCTCTTGCGCGCGCTTGTGCCCGCCAATTGACTTCCACAGTGACGGTCGGTAATTCAAGTCGTAGGAAACGATCGTCCCATGTTTCTTCGCTGCTTGGACTGCCTCTTCGACCAATCCAGGAGTACTATCGGACAACGCGGCAAAAATCCCGCCGGTGTGAAACCACCGGACACCTTGTGTCCCGAAAATTTCGTCCCAATCAAAATCGCCCGCCTTGAGCTGCGATGCCGCGGTGAGTCCACGGTCAGGAATTCCCACCGCCCCGCGAATACCGAATCCGCGCTCGGTAAAATTGAGGCCGTTGCGCACCGTTCGCCCAACGCCATCGTATGGACGCCACTTAATAAACGACGTATCCACGCCGCCTTGCAAAATAAAGTCCTCGATAAGCCGTCCCACGTCATTGTCAGCAAATGCCGTCGCCACCGCCGTCCGCATTCCAAAACAACGACGCAAGCCGCGAGCAACATTATACTCGCCCCCACCTTCCCAAGCTTGAAATTGTCGGGCGGTTCGCACGCGTCCCTCGCCGGGATCCAAGCGAAGCATGATTTCGCCGAGAGCGATCATGTCATACCTGCACGTAGCGGCGGACTTAATATTAAGAGCTGGCATTTCTTAAGTTTACTTTGGATTTCCCCGAAATTGGTGCCCCGGCCAGGACTTGAACCTGGAACCAATTGATTAAGAGTCAACTGCTCTGCCATTGAGCTACCGAGGCATCTAATTAATTACCAACGCATTGCATTCACGATTTTCACAACTTTTTTGTATCCCGCGATTGTATCCCGTAGAATCGGAGCTGATGAATGAACCGATTTCCAAGACAAACCGGGATACAAAAGCGGCAAAATCCCCCAAGACCAACACCTTCCAAAGACGGAAAGTGGAGGTCTTTTGCCAAAGTTCCCAATCTGCTGCAATACGTCAGCACGGGGACTTATTTCGCACGGGTTAAGGTCAACGGCAAGATATTTCGTGAGAGCCTGGAGACCACGGTTTTCACCACAGCCAAGCTCAAAATGGGCGACTTTGTTAAGGAGAAAACGACCCGAAAACACGTTGACGGCACACCAGTTATCTTTGAGGACGCCCGCAAACTTTATGAGCAGGATTTGGAAGCCGATGACAGCATTTCGGACATTGCCAAGCGTTACCGGAGGTATTGTCTAAAGGCCCTTGCCACGAGCTGGCCGGAACTGGACCAAACCAAACTGGCGAAGATTTCGGAAACCGCCTGCCGCGAGTGGGCAGCTCGTTTGGCTAAAGCCATCGACGACCAGTATTTCAATAATGTCCTGGGAACCGTGCGGGCCATCTTCAAGCGTGGCGGACTCTCAGGAGATAACGACCCATCTCGGAAAGTAACACGTCTGGGGATCAAGCCAAAGAAGCAAAGAAGTTGACCCTTCAGGAAATGGGGCACTTCGACCAAATCCTCCACGAAATCGAGACCAGCGGCGCTGGCCAGGCTCGCCATTGCGCCAACCTAGTTCGATTCCTCGCCTTTTCCGGTTGTCGGCTCTCCGAAGCTCGCCAAGTCACTTGGACAGATGTTGACCTCGAACGCGGCCACATTCTCGTTCGAAGCGCCAAAGTCCGGAGGACTTCCAATTCGTCAGATTCCCGAATCGTCCCGATCATTCCGCCCATGCGCGAATTGCTCCTCAAACTTAAGGCGGAGAACCCTCAACCGACCGCCCGCGTTTGCGTCCTCGGCGAATGCGAGAAATCGCTGACCCGCGCCTGCCAACGGGTAAGTAAATATTCCGAGAATCACCCACCACGACTCAGGCAGTGCGGGAGTTTAAGAAGTTTTCAAAAATGGGCAACGCTGGCGAGCGAATCTTGGTGACTCACGCCGGCGAACCACCGGTGCAGCGTTGATCTCCGCTATGCCTTGCAGGATTCGTTGGCGAAGCTCATCCCAAGATTGGACTCGAATGCCCTTGAGAAAGGTGCGCGACATTTTTCCAAAGAGCGTTTCGACCAGGTTCAGCCACGAGCCGTGTTTGGGTGTGTGCACATACACGAAACGGTTGGGCCGCGTCGCCAGGTAGGCCCGCGTTTCCTTCGAAATGTGCGAGGAATGATTGTCCAACACAAGCCGGACCGTGACTTTTGGCGGACGGCGCAGTGGACGCAATGACGCAAAGAACGAAATCGAATTGATGCCTTTGCATCTCTGCGCCTTTGCGTTTACCGCCATTTTCGCGGTTTTTGCGGTCAAACCTAAGAAGTTTGACTTCACTCTCTCCAAAAGGCCAGCCGCTTACGCCAGACCTTACGGTCTATCATCGCAAACCGGCTGACTTCCGCCATGACAACATTCGAATCACGGAACCTCCGCTCGTAGCTGTCGAAATCTTCTCTCCCACGCAAGGGGACCAAGATGTCCTGGACAAAGTGGACGCCTATCTCAAAAGTGGAGTGAAGACGTGCTGTGTAGTAAATCCTGCCCTGCGTACAATCACGATCTATTCCGCCGATGGCGTTCAAAAAACCTATACTGAAGGCGAAGTGGTGGACCCGGCCATCGGCCTGACCGCGAACTTGGACGCAGTCTTCTCCTGAATCGCGCGGACTGAGGTTAGTTCCCCGTCAGAAACTTCAAGAGCTCGATCTTTTCGCGTTCGTTCAACGGTTCGAGTAATCCTTCTGGCATCAGCGAAAGTTCGCTCGTGCGCCGTTGGGCAACTTCTGTCTGGGCCAGCGCGCGCTCTTCGGTCGTCGTGCGGAGCGTGAGCGTAGTCGGCGTTTCGTTTACCAGCAGGCCTGAAATAACGTCGCCCCTTTTTGTCTCGATTGTGGTCATTTGAAAATCAGCGCCAATGACGGTGTTCGGATCAATCACGTTTTCGAGGTAATAACGGATGCCATTCTTGCCAGCGCCGGTCAATTCGGGGCCGACGCGTGTCCCTTCGCCGCGCAGCACATGGCACGAAGCGCAAAGCTTTTGAAACGATTGGCGGCCGGCGCCAGCGTCGTAAGCCCAGAGCGGCGCTTCGTTGAAGATTTTTTCCAAACGCGCGATCAGCTGTTCCTTTTCAGCCGGACTTTTCTGAATTCGGCCCCAGGTCGCTCTAACGCGCTGGTCCACTTCTGAATTCTTCAACTCGGCGAGCTGGCGAATGTGAAACGCGGTGAGTTGATCGCGCTTAACCCGGCCGGCCGCCACCGCGTCGAGCAGCGCCAACGCGAATGATGTCCGGCTGGTCAACACGTTCAATGCTGCGGACCGTTCGGCGGAGGCAAATCTCTCCAAGCCGCCAATCAGCGCAGCCGAAACGTCCCCCGTATCAAACCGCCACAGCAAGTTGATCACGCTCGATCGAAAGGCAGGGTCGCTCAGCAATCCAAGAAACACCGGAAGCGACCCGCGATCGACGGCCTTGCTGAGCACGGCAAAGGCATGTTTGCGCTCAGTCGCGGCAGCATTGGCATCGGTCAAGGTTTTGCGAAGACGCGGAAACATCGAATCGTCGCCGAAAACAGCTGCCAGACGCTCGGCCTGTCGTTGAATCCTGGAATCCGTGCTCGCGTAGAGTTTCGGCGCAGTTTGTTTCCAAGCTCGCGGCATCGTTGTCTTGGCGCGGGCTTCGGCCGCCAGCGCAAGCCCGGCCAGCCGTCTGTGTTGTGCTTCTCCCTCGACTTGAGCGAGTGAATTGACCACACGATTCAATCCTTCGTCCAGCGTAGCCGCATACCAATAGATAAAGTCGGCGAGTTGCGGGATTCTCGTTTGCTCCGCGATACGCAGAGCGCGATCAAGCTGTTGGGGCATGCGCTGCGCCAGCCCGTGCCAGATGAGCAATGGCAGATTTCGGTCGGTGCGATCTTCCGCGTGTTCAGACAGCGTTTCGATCAGTTCCCACGCCGCAGCGTCGGGAACCCGCTGGATCACGGAAGCCAGATAACGCCGCACAACGGGAGACGGATCGGACTTGGCCAGGCGAACAAACTCTCCAAGCATCGCGTTCGAGACTTTCCGGTCATCTGCGATGAGTTGAATGGCCCATCCGCGAACGAATTCATCCTTGTCTCCGATGGCGGGATTCGGCGTTGCCTCAGTGGTGACTCGGTGCAGCGCCCACAACGCGCGCAAGCGTTGGGTTGGTTCCTTGCTGAGCTTCACCATCTCGAACAAGGCCTGCTCTGCATTCGAATCGATCTTGCGCGCGAGGGCACGTTCGGATAGCGACCGTCGCGCGGTGCGGACGAACCACTCATTCTTGTGCGCCAGAAGTTCGACCAACTTCGTATCACTGAGTTCTGCCAGGTCCACTTTCGTTGGTTTGTAAGTCGAGTCGTACTGAATCCGGTAGATGCGTCCATTGCCGCGGTCCCAACGTTCTGTATTGGGGTTGTGGCAATGTTGTTGATCGTGCCAATCGATCACATACACCGCGCCGTCCGGGCCGTACTGCAGATCGACCGCGACGTATTTCGGGTCGCTGCAAAAGAATTGGTCCTTGCCCGCGTGCACTGTGTCGAATCCGGAGCCGAGCCGCTTGTTGATTTGATGGTTGATCTGGTGTCCGCCAAGGTTGTGCGTGAAGAGACGGCCGCGAAACTCATCAGGCCAATTATCGCCCTGGTAAATCATCGTGCCAACATGCGAATGCCCGCCGTAGATGGCATCGCTGCCGCGCTCCCCCGCCCCGCCAGCGCCATGATCGTAGCGGGCCGACGCAAGCAGATAATTGCGAAAGCCGGGAAATCCTTCAGGCGGATTCGCGATGATAAATGGCGCGTGGTTTGCGTTGGCTTGGTTCCAGAAATGCCCGCCTTGAATGACATGCGTTGTGCCGCCGCGTCCCCAGTAGCTGCGGCAATGCGTCATGAATAGTTGTCCGTGCTCGTCGTAATCGAGTCCCCATTGATTGCTGCCGCCGTACGCGAAGACTTCAAACTCATGGCGCACCGGATGATAGCGCCAAACACCGGCCCGCAGTTCCGTGCGCCCCGCATCCGATGCTCCGGGCTTGCCAATGTGTGCCGTGTTAAAGACGCCTTGGTTACCGTAAAGCCAGCCGTCGGGCCCCCAAAGAAAACTGTTCAAACACTCATGCGTATCCTGGCAACCGAAACCGTCGAGCAATACCTTCGGCGCGCCGTCGGGAATATCATCACGGTTGCGATCCGCGATGAACAATAGTTCCGGCGCCGCGCCAACCCAAACGCCGCCGAACCCAACCTCCAGCCCGGATACGAGATTCAAGCCCTCAGCGAACACCTTGCGCGTCTCGAATTTCCCGTCGCTGTCGCGGTCATCGAAAATGACAATCTTGTCGAGACCTTGGTCAGCCGGGCGTTTGGCGGGATAACTATATGCCTCCGCCACCCAGATGCGCCCGCGTTCATCCCACGCGAACGCGACCGGTTGGTGCAAGTCCGGCTCCGCCACAACCAGCTCCGCGCGGAATCCTTCCGGCAAATACATCTGCGCGAGCGTTTGCTCGGCTGGCGTGCGCGGCGCCGAGGGCATTGGGTTTGGCTTTAAGTGCTGGAGAACTGGACTGGCCTTAAGCCGTTCGACCTGGGGCAGCGGTGGTTCGGCCAGGTTTGTAACCGAAAAGAAAGTTGTAAACGAAACCGCCGCGACAGCGATTACCACAAATGAGTGGCGTGGGGAGTAATGCAATTGCATCATTTCGCAATACCTGAGTCGCGGACTGTTGTCAAAAGACAGTCCACGCGCTGGGAGGGAAGGCCCCGCGGCCCTTGAAGCCGACCGGGCGGAGATCGGTCCGACTTACTGCTGGCTCCGCTGCAACGGATCCCAAAACCGCGAATTGATGAGACCTTTCGCGTTGCCGCTGTACGGATCAACCGGCGGGTTCATCTGCGAATCCTTGCGCGCTTCCGAATGGCCATCATTGAAAACAAGGACCCCTGTGCCTCCGTGTCGTATCGGATCGATCCCTTCGAAGCCTTTGGTTGTGCTGGCCTTGTCAATCATGCACGACGCCGGCCACCAAAGACTGCTGCTCCACATCAAATCCGCCTTCGGCATCGAATCGCCAACCACTATGTTCTGCGATGGGCTGACAATCGCGGCGCGCTTGAACCAAGCCTTCGTCGCGAAATTGACTCCGCCAAGACTAAGGTTGTCGGTCGTGTAGGGATGAAAACCGAGGAAGTAACCGTTGAAGCCATAGCCCACCAAGTGACAATCGAACTTCCATTGCCAGCGGACTCCGTTATCAAAGCGCTTCGTCTTCAGGCTTGGGCAGCGGAAAAAGTTGCTGGCGCTCTTATCTCCGTAACCAACGATCGTCGTTCCCCACCAGTTGGTCAGCGATGCGCCGCCATCCGAGTGATTCAATCCCGTGTTGCGATGGCCAGGAAAGTAATCGTTGTTGTCATCGGTGTAGAGCTGCATGAACAACCCGATTTGCTTGAGGTTGTTCAAGCACTTGATCCGTTCGCCTTTTGCCTTCGCTTTCGCTAGCGCGGGCAGCAGCATGCCGGCCAAGATGGCGATGATGGCGATGACAACGAGGAGTTCGATCAACGTGAACGCGCGATTCCAGAATCGTGGCGCGCATGGAGAAACTTGCTGGTTTTTCATATGGCTAGTTTGCTGATTGGAGTCCACACCCAGAGCATATTAAATCCAGTATACGCCAAGATAAGATGGCTAAATCGTGCTCCCGTCAAGTGTCCTGTTTGCGCTACTGACTCACCAGGAACGCGATTAAATCGACGAATTCGTCGGTCGTCCACGCTTTCTCCAAGCCTTCCGGCATAACGCTCAAACTTAAATTGCGCCGCTCCTTGAGAGCTGAAGTTGGAATCTCGTGCTTCTTGCCCTGGCTATCTGCGAGCGTGAGCGCTCGATCATTCTCAGCCATCACGATCCCGCTCAATTCGCGTCCGTCCTTCAAAATCAGTTCCACACTGTGAAAACTCGACGCGATTGTTCGGCTCGGTTCCAGCAGGGATTCGATAATATGAATGCGTGAGAAGCGGTTTCCGAGGGCTGTCAACTCCGGCCCAATCTGTTCGCCTTGGCCACCGAACCGATGGCACTTGAGGCATTGTGATTTTTCGATATTGAAGAAGAGCTTCCGGCCGCGGTCCACGTTGCCGGAACGTGTCAAGGCTGCTTGCACAAGCTGCTCGTGATCGCTGGCGGAACTCTTGCGCCGAAAACGAAGGTTAAACTCGGCCGCATTCGTCGCGGCATTAACCAGAATCGCGAGCCGATGCGCTCCGGCCGTCAACGCCTGATCGAACCGAACGAGCTCCGCCGACGCTCGGCGGGCCTCCCGTTGATGGATCGGTCGTGCATCCAGCCAAAGACGGAATTCACTCCGGCTCGATCCAAGGAATTGAACCGTCATTGGCTCGGACACATAAAAATCAGCATAGCCAACCCACACATTCTCCACCGCCGCGTTCTTGCTTCGACTGAGCGTCACTCGTGATTCGACGCCCTCTGCGTAGGACGTTTGCCAACTCGGCTCGCTCGCGTCCGATGGCAACGACCTTTGCCGTGGCAAGGCAAACTTTTGGACAAGCGAAGTGGCCGCCTCCAGCTGAAGCGGACCAGCGACAGCCCAGCGCAGCAGGGATCCGGTTTTCCCGTGGAGCTCTGACAGAGCGCGCTCGATCTCGGTTCGCTGCCCGGGCGGTTGTTCGCCACTCCACTTGGTTATTAACTTGGCAATGGCGGTGAGGACATTCACGGAAGGATCGCGAAGCGCTAGGTCGAGAACAACCTGAAGCTGGGCTGGACCTCCCAAATCAAAAAGGCACGCCAGCGCGACCGCTTGCAATTCGCGATCATGCAGCGCATTTACGGCGATCGGCACAGCATTCGCGTCTTTGAGCAGCCGCAAAGAAGTGAGGCTCGCGCGCCGCAGCTCCAGATTCGAGTCCCGGGCCAAGCCAATTAGAGCGGGCGCGGCAGACCGAATTTGGAGCGCGCCGGCTGCGGAGGCTGCCGCCGTCCGCACGCCCACATCTTGATCTTCGAGAAGGCTGCGCACAAAATCGCTCGCTTGAATCGCTTTAAGTCCGGCCAAAGATTCAACAGCGGCCTTGCGCACGATTGGCTCCGCCGACTTTAGCTTGGCCAGCAAGATGGGAACAGCATTCAGAGCTGGGCGCTTGGCCGTCTGACGCAATGCTTCGCCCAACACCGGTCCGTCTTCAAGGGCGCGAATTACGTCCATCAGCCTCGCTTCGCTCGCAGAATCGAGACCACCGGCAAATAACGCCAGCGAGGCAAGGCGGTTCGTCAACGCTTGTTGTTTGCCAGTGGCAGCGCGCATTAACGCGTCTCGCGCCTCAGCGGGCGCCGAGTTGCGCATCGCGACGAGAATGGCGCCCACGCGTTCGTGATCGCGTTCTTCATCAAGCCATCGCGCCAAGGTCGAAGTTTGGGCCAAAATGTTTTCCCGTTGCATCCGCCGCAACACAGCCAGCCGAACAGACCGATCTGAATCCGCCAGGAGCCGATCCAATGACTGTTCGATGGCATCTGTCCGTTCCCATGCGATGGTGTTCGCCGGGCGAGGGGCTGGCCGGTAGCCCCAATAAGTCCACGGTCCCGGCTTTCGGTGGACTCGAGCCAGCAAGTCCGCATATTCGCGGCGGCGGATCGGGTCTTGTTCATGACGCAGGCGATCGATTGCGCCATCGACAACGGCGGGTTCCGCGCGTTCGGCTAACGCCCGCAACCCCAATGTGCGCATCGTCGAGTGCTCTTTGTCATCGAGGAAATTCAAAACGGCGGGCCAGTTTTCTGAACGCCGCAATGTTTGCATCGCCGCGTGCAGGATCGTTCGATCTGCGTTAGTTAGTGTGGTTCGAATCCACTCAGCCGCATTTGTCCAGCGAAGTCGTCCCAGCGCAATCGTTGCTTCCAGAAGCGTCCGTGAATCCGCGGCGCGAGCGCCGAGCGCAGCGAGACGCTCAGCCAATCGCGCATCGCCAGAACGGGCATTGAGACGGTCTTGTGTCAGGGTGGGATCCGCCAAGTCGGCTACAGCGCGGATCGTCTGTGCACGCACGCGAGGTTCCCGATCATTTTCCGCGACGTGCAGAAGGCTCTCGATTGCGTCCGCGGCGCCGCTTCGAGCCATGATCCACACAGCGTGCATACGACCGCGAATGTTGAGGCGTCCTCCTTGAAGCGCTTCTTGAGCCGCCCGCAGCCCCTCAAGGCCTTTGCGTTCAATCGCGGTTTGCGCATCGATGCGTTGGTAGTAGCTAGCAGAGTCCAGTTGCGCGACTGCTCGCGCCAGATCGGTTGCACCGGGATTTAAGTCCGCGGGTTGTGTTAAGTTCTCTTTCGCAGAAGCCTCAGCGCTGCCGACGTGCCTGATGCGATAAATACGTCCGCGACCGCGCTTCGGCCGCTGTCCATCGGCCCAGTCGGCTGCAACCAGCGAGCCATCTCGTTCGACAACGAGGTCAGTTGGTTTAAAGCCGTACGGATCGTTCGCCGCAGCAGCGGCAAACTCCAATTCCTTAGCCGTTGCAAAAGCGCTTTGGACGCGTTGCAGTGGGAAACGCACGACAGAACGCCCCCATTCGCAGAAGAAAAGGTTGTTGTGGTATTCGGACGGAAAGGCGTTCTCAAGATAGCAAAGGCCGCCGGCCGAAGATCCAAGGCCGAGGTCAGCCAAAGGCGCGAGCGCTTCGTCCGGCCGTTCGTAGTAATGATAAGGATAGCCGTGATCGGCGCCGAAGAAGCTCTGGCAGACACGAATCTTGTAATCGCCGCCGTCATTCTCGTTGTCGCGCACGAAGACATTCAATTCATCGTCGAGCGCAATGTCGTAGATATTCCGCAAACCTGTTGCGAACACGTGCAAATCACGGCCATCCGCGCGACAACGCAAAATGCCGCCGCCTTCCAAGACAAGACGATCACCTTCGCGACGCGTCACAACACACCCGTGATCGCCGAGCGCCAGATAAAGCCAGCCATCATGCCCCATGACGACGCCGTTCGCGCAATGCAGGCGCACTGGATTCTCTTCGGGAGTGAGGCCAAGACCTTGAAGCAGATCACGCCGAATATCCGCTCGCCCGTCGCCGTCCGTATCCCGGAGCGACGTCAAGAATGGCGCGTGCATCACGTAAACAGTGCCGTCATGAAACGTGAGGCCTTGGATAGAGTTAAAGCCGTCGGCGTAAACAGGGGCTTTGTCGGCGTACCCATCGCCGTCGGAATCCTCCGCCAACCTGATCTCGTCGCGACGCACAATTTCCGTGCCCAGACCGGTCATGTAATCAATTGCGACGAAGATCGAAGCGGGCCGAGGACCGAGGGCGATGGCGGATGGATATTCGATGAGAGGATCGCAGGCAAAGAGGGTCGCCTTAAAGCCAGCGGGGATTTTGAGCGGCGGGAACCGCTTCTCGGTTTCGGGGCCGGCCTTGTCTTGAGCAATGACTGTCATGGAGCAGGCAAATGCGCAGGCCAGTCCCAGTCGAAGAATGCGGACAAGAATGAATATCATAGAAACTGCGTGGTTGATGGCCACAAAAGGTCTATTACGGCTATTAAGTGCTATTGCGTTGCGTCTGCAAGTTTTACACGACCGTCACCGAATGTTAAACGCATATTCATCTCATTAACACCCTGCCCACCCTGCTTTAGCTGGGTGTAAAAGATCGGTCAGCAACAAGAACCGTTAAAAACGGCAGTGATCCTTGCTGCGGTGCACACACCCAGCTAAAGCAGCGTGTTAATGAGAGACTGCGATTCGCCCACGGCCAGGGAGCCAATCTTCTGTGGTTAGATTGAGTACACCTTTGCCGAAGCAAGGTATGTATGAGTATGAGATTGGCGCGTTCTAAGGGCGATCTTCCCGAAGGGGACGCGAACCGGTTGACTCCGGTTATCGGTACGCATATGACGTGTCAGTGTCGTTTGCGCACCCATTCCTTGAAAATTCGTCTTTTTGAAGCGGCTAGCTTTCTTGGCTGCTGGGTTATTCTTCGTGCTTTCATTCCATTCAGCCGTTCAGGCCAACGGCATTTATCGGAATGGTTTTGGCTCTCGATCGATGTCACTAGGCGGAGCTGATGTCGCATGGGCGCAAGACCCGCTCGGAGCGTTGGGCGCGAACCCTGCAGGTTTAGCGCGACTAGCGGATGCAACCGTCGAACTCAACGTGGTTGGAGCTCTCGCTGATGGCCGGTTCACGAATCGTCAAAACCGGGATGGTCACTTGACTAAGCCTTATGCTGTCATACCGGAGGCAGCTTTGGGTGTTCCGATTGCAAGGCCGCCGCTCACTCTCGGATTTGCGCTCATGCCGGAAGCCACGCTCAGCGCAGATTGGCGGTACGTCGATTCACCGGGCGGTCTCGATGGCAAAACATCGTACGGCCGGCAACAGCACCACGCTGAAATTATCTTGTTACGCTCCGCGAACGGCGTTGGCGTTGATCTCGGACCCAAATGGGCGCTCGGTGGGAGCCTGGGTCTGCTTTACAACAGGAACACGCTGGAAGTGCCTTGCATTTTTCAGTCCCAGCCAGCTCTCCGCGGGTTCAAGACATTGCTCGATCTTGAGACGGATGGTTTTGGTTACAATGGAAACGTTGGCTTGCTGTTTCGTCCGCACGAGCGGTGGCAAATTGGATTGGCCTATACAACCAAAACCACGATTCACACTGAGGGGAATGCTTCGGGCGATGCCGCCGCGCAACTCGCATCTTTGGGGGGCGCCTTCGCAATGACTCGGCCCGATTTTAAGCACGACGCTGAAGTGATCAATCACTTCCCGCAAACGGTCAAGGCCGGCCTCTCCTGGAATGTTCATGCGCGTGCGCGCCTGGCGTTGCAAGTCAATTGGATCAACTGGGGCGACGCCTTCCATGAACTGCAGATCAAGCTTGCCAAGGGAAATAACGCCGAGCTAAACGCCTTAGTGGGAGCGAATGCAGCGGAGGACGTCGTTCCGTTACGTTGGCGGGACCGATTGGCGTATCGCACCGGAGTTGAAATTGCCGCGACCGAAAACCTCTCGCTGCGCGCGGGATATTCCTACGGCAAGAGTCCCGTGCCGAGCGGAACGCTCACGCCCCTTACGGCGGCGATCATGGAACACACCGTGGCCTTAGGCCTGGGATACGAACTTAAGCGCTATGAATTCAATTTTGCGTGGCAGTACGATTTGCCAATCCATCGCGAGGTCGGCGCCAGCCAACTGCGTTCGGGCGAGTACAGCAACAGTCGAGTGGAAGTCGGCATCCATTGGTTTGCCGCCAGCGTCGCCGTCAAGTTTTGATCGCGCTCTTAGTCTCTGATGGTCTGTTACGGGTCTTGAGACTCGTTGCAACCTTTTGTTCCATATCAGACAAAAGATTGTGAGATACTCAAGAAAGGAGACTAATTCCTACCCGCGCCAGCTGATTTCTCGTATCGTCGCCCATCGTGCCGAAGCTAGAAAGCTTGATTGATCCGCTGCTCGAATGGTTCCAGCGAAACGCCCGCGACCTGCCCTGGCGGCGCACGACCGACCCTTACGCGATTTGGGTTTCCGAGATCATGCTGCAGCAAACGCAAGTCAAGACGGTCATTCCGTACTGGAACCGTTGGATGGGCCGGTTTCCAACCGTGCAATTATTGGCTGACGCACACATCGATGAGATTCTTAAGCTCTGGGAGGGCCTCGGTTATTACACGCGAGCGCGAAACTTGCATCGGGCGGCTGAGACGATCGTGATGGACCACGGCGGTTTGTTCCCGAGGGAGTTTGAACAGGTTCTCGAACTGCCGGGAATCGGACGATATACCGCAGGAGCCATTTGCAGTATTGCGTTCAACCAACGGAAACCCATTTTAGATGGGAACGTGACCCGCGTTTTGACGCGCCTCTTCGCCATCGCAGAGAATCCTCGCCTTCCGAAAGCGAACCAACGGCTTTGGAAGCTAGCGCAGGAATTCGTCGAACTCGCTGCCAAGCCAGCCTCAGACCGCCCGAGTCGCGCCTGCTCTGCCCTCAATCAAGCGCTCATGGAATTGGGGGCGACCATTTGCACCGCGCGCCAGCCTCGATGTCCGACGTGTCCGTTGCAAAAACATTGTCGAGCTTTTCGAGAGAATCGAGTTGATCGGTTTCCCAACTTGGGCGCGCGTCCCTCGGCCACAGCGCGTCATTTCGTGGCCTTTGTCATACGAGCGGACGGGCGCTTTCTGGTGCGACAACGGCCTTTGGGTGTTGTCAACGCCCGGCTTTGGGAGTTTCCGAATATTGAAGTAACCGCGAGTGATCGCACAGTCAACGAACTGGCCGAAGCGTGCCTGAATGCTCGGCCCCGCTTGCTCGAACCAATCTGTCAAATTACGCACACGATCACTCGTTATCGCATTCGGGTGAATGTTGTGTATGGCGAAGTCTCTCGTCCAACGTCGCCGCCATTGGAAAATGGACGCTGGTGCAAGCTCAAAGATCTGGACCGTCTCGCTTTTCCAAGCGCTCATCGAAAGATCGCTAACATTATTAAAACGCCCCGTCAGCAGAATCTATGGGTTGATTCGGGCTCCGGGAGTCTTCCCAACGCTCGCTCCGTCCACACCGACAGAAACGCCCGAGCCCAACTCAGCGAACGGTAACGCCAGAAATCCCGGAAGGTCTCTTTGAGCATCCATGCCCGGCCCGCGGCCAGATTGGCGCGCAACAGC